>JGI25384J37096_10000164_pt1 | contig 16260 bp, 19 predicted proteins | sample GraSoi013_1_40cm_4_FD_37096 | JGI IMG/M metagenome (IMG submission 37096)
TTCCCGTAATCGGAAGCGTTAAGACCGCACAGATTACAGCGTAGAACTAAATGGCAGCCAAGAAAATCTCAACCAAGGCGAAGAAACGGAAGGCCTACTATTACTACGCGGGAAGGGAATCAAAGGCAAAGAAGGTCGCACAAAAGTCCTCCAAGACGACGAAGACCAAGGCTAGGGCCAAGAAGAAACGCAAAAAGTAGCAGTCAATCTAGCGCGGCAAGAATTTCGGTATCGTCCGTTCATCGGTCATTGGATCGAAGACCCCAAGTTCGTTCTCAGCCAATGGAATCGCCACTCTGCTTACTAGCCCGTTTAGCGAGTAGGGTAGGCGAATCAGCCTCATTCCGCCGGAAGGGACCCATTCATCCATCATGAACCCTCTCTTAGAGAGCCTCTTCACTAGCGCTAGACGGCTCCTTCGGTTCCAGAAAACAGTCTTTTCATCTCTGATGTGGATGTGAAATCCTCGACCGGAATAGACGAGACAGATTTCAGAGAACTCTCTAGACAGAATCTCTACGAGCTGAGCAGCCTCTTGTTGGGCCAGTTGAAATTCAAGCCGACAGAAGGACAATCCTTGATGTCTGCGCATCTTCTCTTCCAGGGTCCCGTGAATCGGGCAGGTAAAGTTCTCCGGATCAATGTCGAAGGCAAGCTCCTGACCAAACGAGTGGCCCAGTTGAGCCGTATCGTTCCCGCTGCTCCTTGCTTGCTCCCAATCGTTGTAGACATTACGATCGTAATAGGCCGATTCGGGCTTGAAATCGATCAGGTAGTTCCTGATTTCAGAGGGGCTACCGTACTCGTCGATGACTAACGTCCGAGAGCGTTCGCGGAGATATTTCATTGGAGCGATTCTCGTGTGCCTACCAATGACGGCCGCGAAAACAATAGGTGATTTCCACCCGCGGAACCATTCGCGTACTTTCATGAGGCTAAACTCGCGCGAGTAGAACTGTCTCCTCTCATCGAGCGTCGAAACTCGCATTCCGTCCGGAAACCGGTATTTCGCAATCCTCAGATTCTAAGCCGCTTCCACGGACTTTGTCTCACTCAACTTCTTGAGCTGGCTTCTGTACATCTCTATGATCTCCTTCGTCGTCGTAGCATCCTCCGGCGACTTTTCAGTCCTATACTTTCCCGTAAATCGCGGAAACCTGATCGCCAACCCGGCTCCAGGTCTAATCGAGTTCAACCCACATGTGTGTATCGGACTGAGAGTTATTTCGGCACCGATAACCTCCAACACCAAGCCAGGCACGAACCAAGTGTCAGCCACGATTTTGGAATCTACCCGGGCGTGCCGATGGTTGATCTTGTACTTCTCCAATATTTCCAGAAGCTTTGCCAGGTCTTCATCCTTGAAGCCCGACCCGCACTTACACGCGGTTCTGAACACATCATCTTTCTCATCGTATGCGGCCAAGAGAAGCGCGCCATAAGTTCCTCCCCGTCTTCCTCTTCCAGCGAAGGCTCCTACAACGACTAGATCGACAGTGTCCTGCATCTCAGACTTGTATTCTCGTTTGTATTTGATCCAACCCCATCCTCTTGCCCCGGCTTTGTAGGTTGAATCAGGTCTGACTGACTTTATCATCAATCCCTCGCATCCGTCCGCCACCGCCTGTTGCATGAAATCGTCCAGTTGTTCGGGCTTGGTGACAATGATCTGGCGTGAAAGGTCGAGCCTTTCATTCCGCCGAATCAGCTTTGCCAGGGCCTCTCGCCTGCGCGGAAACTCTAGTTGAGTGTAATCGACGCCATTATTGTAAAGCAAGTCGAAGGCGAAAAGCGCGACAGGTATTTCCTGAATCGTCTTCTCCAACTCGTATTTGCGTCCACGTCGCTGCGAGACCAGCTGGAATGGTAGGAGCTCGCCCGTTGAAGGGTCCACTGGAACGGCCTCGCCCTCAAGTATTAGTTCGCCCCCGACAATTCCCTGATTCAGAAGTATGTGGAGATCCGGGAACTGGTCGGTGATGTTTTCGAGGCGTCGCGAGAAGAGTGTGACCTTTCGATTTGACAGATGTGCCTGGATTCTTAGTCCGTCGTACTTGTACTCCGCGGCTGCTCTACCGTTCATTTTTTCCAGAATTTCTTGAGGATCGGAGAGTCTTTCGGCCAGCATCGGCCTGATGGGCCTGCCCACTGTCACTTTGAACGATCTTAGCGCGTCGATTCCGCCGCTCGCGAGAGCTCTTGCGACGAATCCGAGGTCAGACGAGCGGTTGTAGGCTTGTTCCAAAAGAGGCTTCGACTCCTTTCCTCTGGCCAATGCATGTGCGAGGGCATCGAGCAGTGTCATATCAGCCACGCCTAGTCTGAGTCGACCCAGCGCGGTTCGAGTTGCGTATTTGGCCTCTATCGGGGAGGCTTTGCTGATCAGTGATGTTAGTTGTCGTATCTTGGACTCGACAGATCCTGGTCCGCTTGACTTTGCGATTCGGTCAAGGATGGTATAGACTTCCTCTACGGTAAGTCGTTCATTCCTCAGGCCGACTTGGGTCTTGCCTGCAAGTAGCGCCTCGGCGGCATCACCGAGATCGCCTCGTCGTTTGTACTCGTCGGCTATTCTCGGCTCTTTGACCGCGCTAACGATTGCGAGGGCTTTGATGGCTAGTTTCTCAGCGATACCGATCTCGATTCCAAGGTAGTCAGGGTAGAGCTTGCCTTGGGTGAGGTAGACGACCTTGTCNATAATATCGGCGGGCGTTTCTTTGAGAAGGTCGACGAGTAGTTTGGTGATCTCGAGGCGCTTGGTCGTTCCCTCGATCTTCTGATAGGTCTCAACCAAGCGTGAGTAGAGCATCGTCATTCCTCCACGAGGTCCGAGCCGGTCATCTCCCAGTCTTGTTGTTAAATAGATGCGATCATTGCATCATCGCCAGACGATGAATTACCCATACGCTGCTTGGAGGAGGATCTTGTTCGTCGCTGTACTGGTCGTCATAATCGTAATTGCTTTCGCGCCAGCTACAACCCAAGGAACGATATTCCTACGATTCTCCAGCCTGTCTTCCTCCAGCGCTGTCAACCATATCTACGTAGGGTTTACCCAAATCGCGCTCCACCAAGTCGGATTCGTCAATTCTACTGGCTGGATCGTAATCTCCCAGAGCTTTCCCAAAGTCGACCTATTATCAAATCAGACGATTCCTCCAACCGTCGCCTCGGCGCCAATCCATTCTGGACGTTACGACGAGATTCGTCTCACTTTCTCAAACTGCACTGTGGTTATTGCGGGGAGCCCTTTTCCAATTTCCGCGCCGCCTATGATCAGCAGCAACGTGACCTTGCCAGTTCCTCCGAGCGGGATAGGAGACATTCTGCTAGTCGTGGCTTTCGACTATTCGACACTTTTCTCAAGGACGCCATCGCTCTCTTTCGTTCTGATCCGCACGTCAACTGCGTAGATTGGATCCAAGAACCTCCCTCACCGAAACCATCAAATTTAGGCTCTTAGCGGGTCGAGAGTATGTGCGTCATCGGTAAGAACGAGCTCACCGAGATTATACGGAGCTACAAGTGCATTCACCCGTTTGACTACGGTCTCTTGGATGGGGATGGGTACATTCTGACTGTAAAAGAGGAGCGAACACTCCACTACTTGGAGCACCAGAACCTAGTGTCGAACGAGGTAGTTTTCACTCCTCCGCAATTTGTCGCGCATCTCACTGCCAAGAGCAAATACGGAAGGATGGGGCTCTCGTTTCTGAACGCTGCGAAAGTCCACAGCGGCTACGTTGGGAGACTCGCTTTAGAGCTTGTCAACCTGAGCAACGGTCGGCAGCCGATTACAATCAAGCGTGGAGACCCACTAATGCACATCGAATTCCTGAAGAGGGAGGGGGAGCCTTCCCCCTACAGCGGTGGGTACATGTTCCAGTTCATGAGCGAGGAGGAGATCGCTGACTACGTCACCATCCTCACACGCGACTTCAAAAATGTGTTTCACAAGGATGAACTGGCAAAATCTGCTAAAGAACGGGTCGCCCTGGCGCCTCTAGTCTAGTTCTTTACAATTGTCGCTAGAGCGCGCCTCAATATGGGATCGTTTGTCTCCTTAGTCGCGGACTCATAAAGGTCGCGCATTTTTCTCTGTCCCGTTCTCTTTCCATATCTGTGGGCTTGAAACGCCATCTCGACTTTGTCCAGCTCGTGGACCAAGCGAGCCTCCTTACTCCGCCTTTCTCTAAGGTCTATCCATAGATTGAGATATGATGGGCGACTCTTGGGTGGTAGTTTCAACAACAACTCTCGGATCGCTCTTTCTCGATCCTTCTCCACCCCAGTCGTCCCACGCCGCGCCTTGTCTTGGGGCGTGAGATCCCCCATTATCGCCTCCTCGAGATCGTGAATAAGCGCAAGTTTCAGAATTCTCTCCAGATCATAGCCACGGCGCTCTCCCTCGTACAAGCCCAGCAAAGCCACGGCAAACGAGTGATCTGCCACGGACTCCACCCTCCCCTCAACTCTCTTCTGCCATCCCTTCCTTTCCTCGCGCTTGAGTTCTGATGCGTATTGCCAAAATCTAAAGAGAGAATTCAACCACGTCGATGGGGTTCGACGCAAGCAAATTCTAAAAGCTTTACTTAAGTAAACGCAGATATACTTCCTCGCAAAGATGCGTCGGTGAGCGGTCAAAAGATTGGTCAAGAAGATTCTAACCAGATTCGCCGTAGCCAAGAAGCCCGCGAGCAATGGAGATACAGTGTATAGATCACCGAGAATCTATCTACCGACGAAGTTGACTGATGATTCCAGCTTCCCTTTCAAAGAGGGAGACATTCTTTCGGTGAAAGTTAATGGTCGCAAAGTGATGATACAAAGGGTGCAGAGAGCAATCGGCCAGCGAAATGGCGCTGGCGAACCTAGCAAGAAGTAATGATATTAGAGGGGCAGCAACTGCCTCCTCGGATGATGGCATCGTGCTGAGAGTTGCAATTCAAGTCACAAATCTTAGCGGAGAGCGCTTCTGGGCTTACGATACTCCCCTACCCCCCCAAGTGCAGATCTCGGTGAACATCAACATAGTTGGCCTCGACCAGAAGACAGAATCTACCGTTGAAGCTCCTTTCGTTTTCACTGTAAGCTACACCCCATCGATCGCACAGCTTAGCGTCAAGGGAAAAGCTCAGGTATCAGGTGACCGATCCGAGGTTGTCCAGATGGCTGAGGAACACAAGAAAAACAGACCGCCGCCACAGACAGTAATCCAAGCAGTCTCAAATATCGGGATGGCAGAGGTCATCATCATGTCCAAGAGCCTAGGAATCCCGCCCCCACTACCCCCAATCGGCCTACCTACAGAAGCGGCCGTAACCCAGGCCATTCCCAAGAAAGAGCCCCGCTACACGACCTAATCCTCGCACCTACCCCCTCCAGAATATTGGAGACATCTCATCTCTCCAGAAAATTGGATGACCCAACAGCTCAGATAAGCGGAATACACTCCTCCCCTAGAACCGTTTGTACGATACTGCGCCTCCTATCTAATGGAGTCGCCGGCACATATCTCGCGATAACACCGAGCGGAGTCCTGTCATGCCTCTCGATATCATAGAATTCGAACTGGTTTAGAGGCTGACCGGAGATTGGGACGCCAAGCCTTTTTGACATTATCCCGTGAAACCAGTGCCGTATCCGGTGGGGATGGGCGCGGGCCCAGTCCTCGATACCAATCATTTTCGCATATTTATGAAGCAGATTATTGGGTGTATGGTGACTCATCTGAAACACTTTTCCATTTTCTCGCGATCCTACGAACTCCTTGAGTCGAGCTAGTAGGCGTGGTGAAAGTGGGATTGAATCCCAGGATTTCCTCCACGGCTTGTCAGGGGTTGGCCCGTACCCCTTTCCAGTTAGCCAGACGTATCCATCATTCCACCTGATATCCTCGATCATAATGCCTGGCAAGTTGTTTCCCTTTTGGTCTCCCCCTATGGGCTCGGCTCGTCGGAGCCCATAATCGACGTAGAGGCCAAAGAGACAGAAATGCTCTAGGTTTACCTTCTCGGTGATCGCGAGGATCTCCGCGAGCTGCCGGCTAGTAAGATCAATCTCGTACTTCAAAATTCTCCAACCGATTGCATTGCGAAAATCCGTGAATAGTGTGCGAGGAGGTTTGACAACGCGATAGTTCGAAGGTAATTCGCGGGTAAGAATTTCGACCTCTCCGACGCGGCTATGTCACGGTTGCCTTGAAGGTTGAATGGGGGTTTGAGCGAGCGGATCTTCTTAGCTTCCTCGAGATCCAACTCTTCCGGAGCGCATGCGTTGGTTTTGATCGAGTCTATTCTGTCGTAACAGCAATCGATTACTTGTGTTGATTCAATCATTGCTAAAGGGAATCCTATACTCCGACAAATTCTATCAAATGACCTAACGTGCTTTCCCCGAACTGCCTCCATGATACGTGAGTTCAGAAGCTCATAGTGTTCGTCGAAGAAGGAGATCCATGATTTGACATGGTCGTAATCGGCTTTGTGTTTGGCGAGTCGAGTTTGAAGATTACTGGCTCGGCCAACGTAAAGGACTTGCCCCTGCTTGTTAAAGAATGTGTAGATTCCCGGTTCGGCTGGAAAATCATGATGACTCATTCTGGGGTCAAATGCCGAGTCAGCAATACGCTGAAACTCAATTTAGTCTTTCTGTATGAGAAAGACTAATGATTCCGGGAAGAGGTTAAGACCCTGGAAGCCTACATCACGTCGAACTTTCGCATCGCNACTCGGGATACGAGGTCGCGCGACAGCGAAAGAGGAAAAGAAAGGTCATGATTTGGACNGGGAGCCTACCCTATCAGTCCAAAGTCTCGGGTTCCTTCCCTTAGGTACCCTCCCCGAAACTGCCGTCTGACGCCTAATCTGAGAGCACCGGGTCCCTGCCCTCCAGAGCTGAACCTCTCGACTCGCTGGAGAGAAGGTGAGGATTATCAAATATTCTATTGCTGTGTAAGATAGGATATCAACAGCAAAGGATAGCCCATCATAGTTGTTTGAAGAGACTATCTTAGGCACACGCACCCCGCTGATAGGGCAAGAAATCGTGGAGCAAGTCAGAAACGCCCAATTCTTTCCAACGTGCGGGAAACCCGCTCATACTCGATGAGTGGAAGAAGACATAGCCAGTCGCCCATGTGACCGGTCAAGCCACGAGAGGGATACCTATTGCGATCCGTATCCAGAACCAATAGCTGCCGAAGATTTGTGGACTCTTCACAGACTAAGAGGCCATCCCTCGTAGCAATTAGAGTTAGGTTTGACNCAGATGTCCGGGTCTCACTGAGGGCACTACCTTTCATGTAGCCATGTCAGAGTCTTTTCTCCGGATTCCAGACTTTGACCACGATCTCGGCGTCCTTGAACGGCTTATCGCATCTTGAGAACTCCAATTTTCTGGAGAGATGAGATGTCTCCAATATTCTGGANCACTCCTCCGCTTTCATCCAGAGATATTCGAGTTTGCCACGAACCTGTAACCTCTATTGTAACTAACACACTCTGCCAGGCCGTTTGGGCGTGGACAGTACTGCACGAGNAAGCGATAGCGATCTAATCCTACCATGCTTATTCAGTCCTTCACAGCTACACTGGGCTTCCCTAGGCATCAAAGCCAATGGTTCCGAACCACGGCAGGGACTATTGGAGGGTGCAGAGTCTGAGTGGACATAAGGATTTGACAGCGACCGCCGTCTATGTTGAGGAGCTCTCTCTCGAAGAGAAGAAACAGCTCCTCGACGGACTCTAGCTACTAGCCACAGCTGACTCTCACGGGTTCGATTGGGAACATGGATAGCTAAATGCGCGGCCCGAATTAGGATAAGCGAATGTCGGCGTATTCATCTTGGCGATCTGATCGCCGTTCAACTACGATTTTACTTACGTAATATCGTTGCCAGTGTCACAATGAAAAACCGATAGTTAGACAGCGAACAGACGCACCATAAGGATTAAAGCCAGAACCAAGTTCTCGCGAATCCAAGTGAATCTTCGATGCCTAGCAGGGCTGCTCGTGGACCGCCGAAACAGAAGACAACCATTCTGTTCAAGGCTGGGAATCTCCCCAGTAACCCGGATGAGCTCTTTCGTCGCGTCTTCTGGAAGAGCGACTTTCTGGCTGGGGAGGCACACAACTTCTGGCGGGAGGTCAAGAGGGCGGAACCGGGAGGTTTGCCGATCCAGGCCTGGAAAGACTGGATAAGCAAGCGTGGAATGAGCGTAGGCCAGTTCTACAACATGATCCATGGACTTGTAGGAGCTGGTTTCATCGAGAAGAAAGAGTCAAGATGGCATCTAAGCAGCGGCTTCCTCCGTGAACTCGAACAGATGCTCACCGTATACTCGACCGAAAGCGGCCTGAGATACCAATTAGCCTGAATCATCAATAGACCAGGTGAAACGAATTTACTGAGCCCTCGCACGGATTCTGACCTTCAATCTCCCTTCAGGACTAACCTCGCCCCGTCGTATTCTGGTGTCAGAGAGCACCCTACCATCATCAGCCCTAGCCATACGGACCACATAGAGCCGAAGAGGCTTTAGGCCCCGGCTTCGACGTAACTGGTTCACCCTTAACCCGTTCAGTCGAGTCTCTTCGCTGACCACGATAGCCTCGAGTCGTCTTCTTCTAGTCGCGGGTCCGAAAGAATCTCTCAGCTCAGTGATTCTCGCTCGCTTAAGCCAGCCACGCGTTTTCAACAACCGCCGGAGATTTCGTCGCCTTACAGCGAACCTCCTAACTGGATGATTCTTTCTAAGTCTGGAAACCAGGCGATCTCCCGTTATGCCCACGAAGACCAATTCCCCAAGCTCGAACGCCTTAGCTAGCAATTTCTCGTGACCAATGTGCAGAATGTCGAATGTGCCTCCTACTGCGACTGCCCGATACCGAAACTTCACTTGTGACAGATCGAAACCCATCCAAGCATCACCGTCTAGGAAATTTCGGAATAAAACATAGTTGCATATGGCTAATCTCTCCAATTTTCTGAATTCCCCCAAGATCACGTCAAACTAACAGTTCGCGTTGACTGTCGCATGGAGAGCTTCCAACTTCGTCCTCGTTCGGACCTCAGATAGTACTCCAACGCACATATGCGACCTAGGAGAATGGAGCATGTGAAGGGCGATGAGCTCATCCAGCCGGCCTCCTCGCTCAAGATACCGTTTTGGCTTCAAAGGCAAGCGACCCGGCCGAGGCCACAGGGCCGCAACGACTGACGAAATACTTGACAGCTTAACCCGACGTGCAAAGCTAATGGAAGAGGAAGGAAAGACAAGAACCCTTGGATTGCAAACGATACTCGAAGTTGAGTCCGATGAAGAGCGCCTCCAACCCTCGAATCCTAAGGCAGCCCGAACGTTCAAACCCCTGAAAACGGGAAACCTTGGAAAATACGCTTTCGGTGTAATGCTCATCGGAGGACTGACATTTCTTTGGATCTACTCCAGACTATCGGAGTCCCTCAATCTGCAGAGTCTAACAACACTACAGCAGACATTATCGAGGGTTGGATTCGCCGACTGGCAGAAAATCGCACTGATCGCCTTTTTTGCACTCAGCATGGCACTCTTTGCTCGTCACTCAGGAGGAAGGGTACGCCGACGCTTATTCTCAGGTGCTTGAGTTTCGTGCGTGCAAAATCCACCAACTGAGAAAAGACGAGGATGAACCCCCCTATGGGGGGTAGCCCGGGGGAGATTCGAACTCCCGTCAGCAGGTGACTCCTACCCTATCTCGGAAGGGATCCAGAGCCCACTAGGGACGCTTGCATGTCTGGCCCTTAACGTCCATGCTATGCTAGACCACTACACCACCGGGCTACGAGGGCTCGGCGCTAGCCGGATATTCATAAGGGGTTTCCGCCCGAGAACCAGAGGTTCCCTATATACTTGTCGAAAGGCTTATATTAAATACGCCATCCCACGCTTTCACTTTCCTAACGTGAGCCTTGGGTGCGACACAGTACACCAGGTTCGACGCTCTAACCGAGGCTCGGGAAAGCTGGAGAGCGAACCTCACGACCACGCCATCAATTCCTGGGAGAAACCCTTCGAGAATTCACGTTTGCCCGGAATGTGGTAGTGTAAATCTCATTGAAGATTTCGATCAAGGGGAGACTATCTGTCAAGACTGTGGGCTCGTGCTGTCTCAGAATCTGATGAGTCGCGGGCCAGAGTGGCGTGCCTTCACAAAGGAGGAGAAGGACGAGAGAGGACGCGTAGGTATACCCACCTCCTTCTCTATTCACGACAAAGGTCTCTCCACGGTCATAGACCGGGTCAATAGGGACGCGTTCGGCCGACAGCTTCCGATGGAGACAAGGATGGAGATGCTGCGGCTTCGCAAGTGGCAAATCCGTACTCGAGTACACTCATCGTCTGACAGAAATCTGGCGCAAGCCATGGCGGAACTGGATCGCCTCACAGACAAGCTTCACGTGCCCGCCAATGTGAAGGAGAGTTCAGCCGTGGTGTACCGGAAAGCCTTGGATAACGGACTAGTTCGCGGCAGATCAATCGCCGCCATTGCTGCGGCGTCTCTCTACGCTGCCTGCAGATCGTCTGAAACCCCTCGGACCCTAAAGGAGGTAGCTGNCGCAAGTAGAATCAAGAAGAANGATGTAGCTAGATGCTACAGGCTGCTTCTGCGAGAACTCGAGATGGCGATGCCTGTGGAAGATCCAATTAGNTGCATTTCGAAGATCGCGAGTAGGGCTGAAATTTCAATACAGACTCAACAATCAGCGATCAGAGTCTTGAAAGATGCGAGGAAGAAGGGGGTGGTCGCGGGTAAAGACCCGATGGGTCTGGCCGCGGCCGCGCTGTACGTCGCTTGCGTTCTAGAGAATGAGAAGAAGACTCAGAAGGAAATCGCTGAAATAGCAAATGTAACTGAGGTCACAGTNCGAAATAGGTACAAGGGCCTAAAGGATTCCCTTGGACTTCAAGCCTAAGGAAATGACACTTAGCGAAGATATTGCCGCATGTTCTGAACGTTGTTGAAGACGGTGCTCCACTGCGGGTGCNCGCTAGCCCCTCCGCTGCTGAAACCGTTGAGAGCTATGGAGAATTTGACGCGAGGATCACGTGAGTAGTAGTAAATGATGTCCAGCTTCCTCTTTGGAGTTGCATTTGAAAGACTCCTTTTCAACGCGTTGAACAGGTACTTGTTGAAGAACTCCAGCTCAATCGAAACGGAGATGCGTTCGCTCATTCTCCCACTTTAAAGCAGTCCCCTTTATGCTAGTCTTGAATATTTATCACTATACCTTGGAACCGAACCCCTCCTAGTTTTCAGCAAACTCTGGAAGCCTGCGGCAATCTCCGGGACTCCGTGGATTCCATAGACACCACTNTATGATACCCAACCTTAGACCATTACTCGTGCTTTGCGCAACTCGAGGCTAGTAACAAGCGCGATTTTAGCCCTCACGATACAATCATTCATCAGATCTCAGAATGCAAGAAAAGCAAACTATTCTTCTCATGCTCCTCGGAACCTGGTTATTCTGGTTCGCGCTCTTCCTTTCGATAGGAATCTGATCCCCTGCATTTGAAGGCACTCTTAAATATGCAAGAATGTCCTACTTTGCTCGTGGACGACCACAAAGGAGTCTCAGGCCTCTAGAATGGCCGATGTTTGTTCGACCTGCGGCCTGCCTAAAGACCTGTGCGTTTGCGGCACCATTAGCATGGAGCAGCAGACGGTAAAGGTCAGAATGGAAATGCGCAAATGGGGCAAACCAGCCACCATTGTCGAAGGCATTGACGGTAAAAGCGTCAACCTCCCAGATCTTGCCACGAAATTGAAGACATATTGCGCCTGCGGCGGTACTTCCAAGAACAATTCTATTATCCTCCAGGGAGATCATCGGGACAAGGTCAAGAAGGTTCTAGTAGGCTACGGCTTCCCGGAAGCTAGCATAGAGCTCCATTAGGGGAAGAGAGAGCTGTCAGCTCTACTCGACGTTCTTCGCTCCATCCGCAGGAGTGGACAGGGCCCACTCTCATGCCCTCAATGCGGAGCGGCGGTGAAACGTTCGCGGGCACCTCTGGAGGGATGGATTCTTCCAATCCGATATCTGTGTGACGAGTGTGGCTATGCTGGGTTCCTCGTGTTGGAAAAGGAACGGTGAGATGAGTAAGACCCCTGCAGCATCTCGAACTTTTAGGCCGTCTTGCGATTCCAGAGCCTCAGAGCCTGCTCCAATCCTTCGTCAAGGGAGTGACGTGGGTGCCAGCCAACTTCTCTGCTAATTCTTGTGTTGTCTAAAACTAGATACGGTGGATCTTGACTCTGAGGCCGTTGCGGATAGCCAGGCGGATACGATCCGAAGACGAGCTTTCCCTTGAACCCTGTCAATCCAGACAGCTTCTTGGCTAGTTCTGCATTTGTGACCGGATTGCCCGGGGACACGTTGTAGACCCCGCCGATTGCTCTCTCGGATTTGGCCACGTCCATGTAAGCGTCGACATGATCCTCAGCGAACATGTAATCACGAATCGAGTCAGGCGCACCGATATAGCACGTCTCTCCCCTCAACATCTTTGAGATCAAATACTCGGTGTAGAAGCCGCTCTCCCAGACCCTGCCATAGCTGTTGATCGGTCTCATCACAGATCCTCGAAGGTGATAGATCCTATTCGCCATCTGGATATACTGATCAGCGGCCGCCTTCGACACGGCGTAAGGAGATGCTGGGTTGAGGAGCGCACTCTCAGGAATGGCTCGATCGCTGGGTTGCCAGCCGTATACTTCTGCAGTGGAAGCTGCGATCAGCCTTGTATTCGGCGACTGCTTAACTATCGAATGGACAAGGTTCACTGTTCCATCAAAATTGATCGCTATGTATGGATAAGGATCGTCGAATGATAAACGAACAGGAGTCAGCGCTCCGAGGTGGAAAACGATATTGGGATCGGATGTCTCGACCGCAGAGAGAACAGAATGAAATCTCACAAGGTCACCTTCGATTAGGTGAATCTTGGGAACGATTTGTTCTATTCTCTTCAGTTCTCTTTCCGACGAATGTCTGACTAGCCCGTAGACCTCGTCTCCCTGCTCCACTAATCTCGTGGCGAGTCTTGAACCGATGAATCCGGTGATGCCTGTGACGAGAACATTCAATCTGCTTGATTCCCTAACTGCTTCTCCGCATCTTCCAGCTCCCTTAAGGAATTAATCGTAATGAACGATCCTCCGTGCCTAAACGCCCCCACTTTACCCAGCCCCGATAGTTTAGGAAAGGTTGTTCTTTCAACATCACCGATTCGAGGAAGGTGTTCAAGGATCTCGCGCTCAAACACGTAGATTCCAGTGGAAATATTCACGTCCTTCAACAGGGGTTTCTCTATGAAGTCCCGACAGTAGTCACGCCGGTCCACCTTGATCAGTCCGAAGGGAAGCCGCGGGTGAACAACAGCAATAGTCGACAGCGTACCGCTCTTCCGATGTTTCGTGAGCATAGTCTTGAGCTTGAGGTCAGTGATCTGGTCGCCGTTCAGAGCGAAGAATGTCTGATCATCAACGTAACGGCTTATGGCTAGCCTGAAGCCCTCCCCGGTTCCTCCCCGCACCGTGTGGATGCTATATTGGATCTTCACACCGAACTGCGCTCCGTCTCCAAAGAACTCGATTATCTGCTCCTTCAGATAAGCGACACCCATCACAATGTTCGATATCCCATTTGCTTTGAGCCATTCCACTACCCATTGCAACAGCGGTTTTCCACCTACCTTGACGAGTCCTTTGGGCAAGTCTGCCGTTATGGGTCTCAGCCGAATGCCCTCGCCGCCCGATAGAACGACCGCTGTTCTAGGCCAACCGGTATGCCTTGGCAATACTGTTATCGCAGAGCGTTGCGTTACCGATTGAGTTTAAGAGTTCCATGCTGAAGAGCCGAATGGGATCCTAGCGCGCATAAGAGTTAGTCGCGAGAGAATAAGAATTCTTGTTTTCCGCCGCTATTTTTCAGGTTTCGGAAATGACTGTTTCGACCTTCTGGATGTTGGTGAGTGTAAGTGTTGAATCTTGTATCGATTCCGCTACTAGTTCCGAGCCTATCGACTGACAATGAGCTACGATATTGATCCCGAAGCACGGCCATGGGATCAGGGATGCCAATAATTGCGCGTTGAATGAGTGCTTTTGGACCCTCTCAGTAACAAAGAAATAATTAGATGGTCCAGTGTCGTTCGAGGGGAAGTCGATGAGCGAAGACCCTCCACCTGTGAAATACGTTGTTGAAATCGTTGTGCCAGAGAAGCCGCCAGTCACTCCAAAGCAGTTTGTTCAGGATTTGAAGGGTGTGGCCGGAGGGAAACAGATCGCTAGAATGAAAAAGGAAGCGGTCGCTTGCCCTGTCTTGAACAAGACCGTATCCTTCGTCCAGTGTTTTGCGTGTCCAAACTTCATTCGCAGAATGAAGGGAAGAGTGGACTGCAGAGGTCTGCCCCTCCCATCCGCTTAGAATAGGTGACGGAGCGCCCCTTTCGGATCATTTCTAACTTAAGAGTTCTTGATCCCGCTATCATCTTGAGTCTTGGCTTGCGCATCTTATCTGCCAAACCAGGATTGGCTCGGATGGGGGCTGATTCAAAAGTTACCTTGAGACCGTTCTAAAGAGAGCACCAGGTTTGTCAGTAGATAGTTGAAAGGTGCGCTCACTCCGACTAGACTTCCTAGCCGGGCAATTGCACCGTTCAGTTGTCTAATCTCAGTCCTTCGACCAGCTTCAATATCTTGGAGCATCGAAGATTTGTTCCTCGATGTCATAGTCAGGACTCTTTCGAACAGCGGTTTCGGGGCGGGCTTGAGAACAATCCCGTTTGCGTAGGCTACGGCACTACCCTCATCGATTACCTTGGATGCAACCTCGCGGAGTTCAGCTGTCTTGAGTATATCCCCATTCCTCACATGAGCGATGGCCGAAATAGGGTTGATTGCTGAATTCACAACGGCCTTAGCCCAGAGCACTCCTCTGATATTGTTGCTGATGACTGTAGAGAAGCCAGCTCCGCGAAACGCCCTCTCGATTGCAAGGCATCGTTCAGAGCGCTTACTGTTCATTTCTCCGACCCAAGTCATCCCGCTTCCGGTATGAATCACGCTACCTGGTCCAGTTGTCAAAGCGGCTTCGGTGGTGGTACCGGCAACGATCGAATCTGAGCCTAAGCGGCGCGCTAACTTCTCAACGTTCCCAAGTCCGTTCTGAAGACTCAACACAGGCACATTGCTTATGACTGACTCCTCTAGAAGTGATGCGACTCCTTCCGTGTCGTACGCTTTCACCGTTATCAATATGAGTTCTGGCTTATCATATTTTGACAGCCTCGTCCGTGTTTTGATGCGCGCGCGGACAACCTTTCGAGAAGGCTCCCGAATTCTAACGCCCTTCTTCTCAATGGAAGCTACGACACTTCTTCTATGATGAATTAGGAGAACGCTCTGTCCGGCCCTGTGTAGCCGTCCTCCAAAAAGACACCCGATTGCTCCAGCGCCGACTACGGCGATCCGCAAGAGTTCAGATCTTCCGCTTAGAATCTAGCTTTGCCCGTCGGTCTTCTTCCATCCTGAATACATGTTGTTCCTCGGGGAATACTCCGTTTCGAACGTCAGCCGCAAAATTCTGAAGGGCTTGCCTGATCATCGCGGCAACATCCGTGTAACGCTTAGCAAACTTTGGCGCGAAGTTCGGATACAATCCGATGATGTCGTGAAGCACGAGCACCTGCCCGTCACAAAACCGCCCAGACCCTATCCCGATCGTTGGAACGGACACAGTCTCGGTTATGACTCTAGCGACCTCTTCGGTTATCATTTCCAGAACAATTCCAAATACCCCGGCTTCCTCGAGCGATTTGGCATCCGCGACGAGCTTGTCTCTGGAATCGGCGTTTCTGCCCTGAATCCTATACCCTCCATGCAACGTTGCTGTCTGCGGAGTGACGCCGATATGTCCCAGGACGGGAATTCCTATGCGCGAGATGGATTGCACAGTCTTTGAAGCTTCGCTACCTCCTTCGATCTTGACCGCCTCTACACCGCCTTCCTTTACGAATCTGCCTGCCGTACGAACGGCTTCTTCTGGCGAGACTTGAAAGCTCATGAATGGCATATCGCCAATTAAGAGAGGATGAGTCGCGCCCCTCCTAACGGCTCGGCAAACTGGTAAAAGCTCCTCTACAGTTACTGGAATCGTGTTCTCATAGCCCAAGATGACCATTCCGTAGGAATCGCCCACGAGAATTGAATCTA
>JGI25384J37096_10000165_pt1 | contig 16249 bp, 9 predicted proteins | sample GraSoi013_1_40cm_4_FD_37096 | JGI IMG/M metagenome (IMG submission 37096)
CCCACCAGATAATTCCTTTGGGTAGGAAGACTCGAACCCCTCCAAACCAACATCCTGAATATACTTCTGCGCGATCTTCAGCTGTTCCTCCTTCTGAATGGACGCGGATGAAATCGCCATCAACACGTTTCCAAGAACCGTCTTCCATGGTATGAGGGCGAATGTCTGGAAGATCACCCCGATCTTCGGGCTCGGACTCGTGATCGGTTGGCCGTGAAAAAGCACTTGACCGCTAGTCGGCTTGTCAAGTCCATCTATAATCCGGAGAAGGGTGCTCTTGCCGCAGCCTGAAGGCCCGACAATACACAAGAACTCTTTGTAGATATCAAATGAAAGATGGTCCAGCACCGTCGTGCTCTTTCCCTCACCGGGATAGATCTTCGCAATATCCTTGATCTGGAGTATAGGTTCAGGGAGCTGGCTCAACTGTTATGCCTCGAACTTGTACCTATCCGCNTTCCGTAGCAAACGCCTCCAGACCAGCCGGTTAATGATAAGAACCGTTGCCGTCATTACAAGAAGAGAAGCATAGATCTCAACAGCTCCCAGTGCAGGATTTCTTAATGAGGCCTGAACTAGAAACGAGCCCAACCCAGGGACACTGACATTGGGCCCGACAGACTCAGAGACTATGAGCGCGTTCCAGCCCCCGCCCCAAGCCTGTATGCTTCCAATGAGGATTGCTGGAAAAGATGCCGGGATCAGGATCTCTTTAACAAAACGTCGTCCTCGAATTCGATAGGCTGCAGTTGCTTCCAATATGTCATTCGGAACGCCATTTACTGCTCCAACGATGTTGAACAGCAAGTACCACTGCATCCCAGTGAGAATTAGGAGCACCGAAGCTAGGTTCAAGGTGAACCCGAGATAAGGAGAGTTCTTGAACGGATCAACGAGNAGTAATATGACAAACGGGAACAAGGCCGTTGCAGGGATAGATTGTCCGATGTCGAAGATGGGCACGAGCAACCGAGACAGTCTTTGACTTCTAGCTATCAATATGCCAGCACCGAGCGTCCACGAGAGGGCAATAGCGTACGCGATAACCAACCTTGACAAGGATAGAAGAGTAATTGCGACAAGCTCGAAAGCTGTAACATCAGTCGCGAGCAGAGAAATGCCGCTCTCAATGGATTGGGATCGCGACATAATAGTAACGGTCAGGCCGATGATAAGAAGTCCAATGAATATCGCGTAGCTGACGAGCCTTCCCCATAATGGTATTCTGGTGATCCGCTCTGGAAACCTCAGCCTCTCCGTTATGTGGCGTATCCGTTTCAGGCGAGTGATTTCCAGAACTCGTGCTGCGTAGGACCGCTCCGACTTGAAGAAGGTGAGTACAGGTGAGACCAGACGATCCTCGTATCTTCTCACTCCCGCAACTACGCTACTCTGCCGCGTTGCAGTTGTCCTGGGAGCGGCGACTGTTTCGTACTTGTACTTCTCCGCCCTCACGCCCAGCGGTTTCCATATCAAACGGTCAATAGCAAGTATTATTCCCACGAGGACTAAGAGCCCAAATAGCGCTAGTCCTAGATCCGCTTTCAAGGCAGCGAGCGCGATGTACCTGCCTATCCCGGGAAGGTCCACCCGGGTTTGACTGGGGGGTTGCCCGAAGGACAGGTGCTCTTCAACAGGTATGAGATACCATCCTCCCCCCCATGCGAGAATGCTGCTCCACACCAATTCAGGGAATACTGCGGGGAGAACGATCTGTCGTAGGTAGCGGGTGCCGCGCATTCCGTAGGCTTGGGCTGCTTCCTTGATGTCTGTTGGGATCGCGTTTATTCCTGCTATAACCCCAAAGGTCGGGGCCCAAGCCATCGCAGTGAAGATCAGAATAATGGAAGCAACTTCTTGGTTGAACACGGGTGGAGGAGCAGTCCCTGTCCCCGTTCCCAAGATGATCAGGAACACTACAGGTACTACCCCAAGAACAGGAACAGACTGGAAGATGTCCAGCAAGGGCAAGAGCACGTGGGAGGCCCGATGGCTCATCGCCGTCGCGATTCCATATGCTAGGGCAAAGGCGAGCGCGAAAATGTATGCGATCATCATTCGGGTGAGAGTTCGAACAGCATACCCCGGAACACACAGTGGATCCAGAGGATTATTCTGACAGTCCGGAGCCAACCCGCCTATTAGTAGTTCGGTTATGACAGCTCCCATCGCTACCACAGCGACTCCGACCAGTGTTATCCTGGTCAAAAGCGAAGCTCTCTTTCCGGCCGAGGATGAGATCACCCGTCTTCTAAGGCTCGGCCTTGGAACATGCAAAATGAATTCAATCCACCATAATTAGAAAAATGGACGAGTACGTCTCGTTATAAAAGGGCAACCGGAACGATCATTTCGACAATCTTCTCCAACTTCGTGCTGACGTGATCCTCTAGCATATTGGTTGATGGTGGGGCCGGTGGGATTTGAACCCACGACCTCTGGCCCCGATTTCTCGGGGTCGCCAGCGCCCCAGGTTTACCGTCCAAGATTGGACTCTGGTATCCTCTGGGCGGGGTCAATCCCCTTGACCAAGCTAGACGACGGCCCCTGAGTTCGGAATCTGAATCGGGCTGCTTTTCTGTGTTATGCTCAGGGCTCGTCAGACAGTCGACTATTAGTGGTACGGAGAAAGGATCTACTGAGACGTGGGAACGGTCACTTGCATGACAGTCTCTTCGACGGGATATCCTTCCTCTCTCCATCCTTCCATGCCGTCAAGCATCTCCTTCACCCTAAAGCCTAGAGCCGTCAGTTTCGCAGCAGCTTTGGTTGAGGCGTTACAGAAGATTCCATCACAGTATGTCACTATGACTTTGTCTTGGGGCAGAGAAGAGGTAGTGGTAGAGTCGATGGTTCGGTGGGGGATGTTGATGCTTCCGGGAACATGTCCTCTGGCGTATGTCTCGGGGCTCTTGCATCGACTGCCACTATTTCAGGGACCTTGTTTGTGATGTCGTGGTAGACGTCTGAGGGGTCAGTTTCGAATGAGAGCTTCGATCGGAAGTGATTATTGGCGACCGAGGCACCAGCTGGTGGGTTAGCTAGAACTTTAGAGGTCCATATGACTCGTTTTTCTGGTCCGAAATTACTGTCCGGATTGAGGTAGGATAATTTTCTATTTATTTATTGTTTAGACAGAAACTTGTTGTTGCGTCGAAACCGGGATCGGGTGTGGCCGATACATACGATAGGTTGCGAGGGCTCCCAGTCCGCTGATAACCAGGAGGATTGATATTGGAAAGACCGGGACAACGAGGAGCGTTGCGACCAGACGGTCAACTGGTATGACTAGAGGTGCGGTGTAGAGCTGGGAGAAGCGGAGCGGAATGGCTTGGAGGCTCGCCGCTTTAGCTGATTGTTCTAGGCCTCTCGCGAAGAGCACGCCGATGCCGAAGGTGGCCAATCCTCCCAGAATATTGATCGCACCGCCTAAACGAGTGAACCTAGCGAGCATTAGACCGCTTCCAATGAGAACTGTGAACGCCACGCTGAGCTCAAGGAGCATTAGGTTCTCGGACTGACCTGAGGCGAAATTGACAGTTGAGGAAAGATTGTAGCCGAACAGAGCCCAGCCGATGGCGAGAAGACTGGCGAACACTCCTAGCCCACCTGCAAGTAATGATCTTGGATGTCCACCTCGCACGGGGTTTACTTTCGCCATTATTCTGATCCGCGCTTACGACGGAGGTCTATCGGATAAATCTTACAGACTATCTTGTAAATGATTCCAGCATCTTGCCGAGGCTCACTCCTCGTCGCTTTGCTTCTTTCAACAAAACCTTCTGGACACCACTGGAATATTGCACGGCCTTCTTGGGCCGGTCTACCACACTTTCCGGCAGGCTCATGTGAGCAGCAAGTCTTCTCAGAACATATTTTCGTATCACTTTTCCATTGGAGAGGTTGACTCGGAGAGAAGAAGGCAACCTTAGAGCGTAATTGACTAGTGGAAGGTATGCGAACGGGCAACAAAGCTCGAGACCAGCTGCAACAGCGAGCTTGTCGCCGGGATCAAAGTCTTTGACAGAAGCAGCAACAACACTGTCGAACATTTCTCTTCCAAGCGTGTCGGTCCCGTCTCGTGAAGCGATATCTTCGAACTTTCCGTAACCGCCGAACAGCTCATCGCTGAGCTGGCCAGCCGCAAGATAGCTCAGGCCCATCTCGCGAGCTCTCTGACAGGCAAAATAGATCGGAACCGAGATTCCTACAACCACTGGATCTGTGGTCTCGATGATCTCGACGACATCTGGCAATGAGTCGAGAATCTCTGAACTCGACAATTCCCATATGTCGACGTGGAGTCCAAAACTTTTCGCGGTTGTCTTTGCATGGCCTAGTTCTTGTTGACCTTTCAGCCCCACCGAGATCAATTCTGGCTCTAGACCTGACTTCTCCGCTACGTAGGCAACGAGGGCGCTGTCTAGCCCGCCGGAGAATGCGATTCCGGAACCTCGCGGCACAACCCTGCCGACCGCCTCCGTGAACAGCTTGTCCAAGGTCCGAGTTGCATCGGATTCGACTATCGATTCTTCCTCCGGCTGCTTGAGCGAGTAATCATCCAGCGTCTCGTAACCCCGAGCGGTGGCTCGGATGACTCTGCCCGGAGGAACATGCTCGGGTTCGCGAACGCCGATTGAGACGAGAGGAGACCGAAGGCTCGCAAAAGCGACAGTTCCGTCTCGTATCTGTCCAAAATAGAGAGGTTTCTGCCCAACAATGTCCCTTCCAGCGATCAGCTGCTCCCGGATCAAAGTCAAGAAAGCAAAAGCTCCGGGGGTCTGTATGAGACGGCCGAGACCCGCGGGGCCAGTCTTGTCGTGTCCTGTATCGTCGCCGAAGAAAACACCGTCAAGGGCCAATGGCATTGCTTGCTGAGCAAACGACTGCAAGCCTGTGGAGTCGCAGACTCCAATGACGATTTTTTCGTCGCTGGCGATGCTTTGAGAGAAAGTTTGAGATTCTGAACCACGCTTCCGCATCAGAGAGAGGATGCTCTTCGCTTTCGATTCGAGATCGTCCGCTTCTCGTCCTCTGAGGCCGCAGATACCCGCCATTATTCCTCTATTTTGCTTCGGAGTTGTTTAATATGATAGGCTAGGCGTTCCTCTGTTCGGATCGGTAAGTTTGCCTATTCTTCCAATTGACACAGGTCGTTATGGCAGTCCGGAGATGAGGAGAATCTTCGAGGAAGAAAACAAACTCCAACGATGGTTAGACGTAGAGGCGGCGGTTGCCGAAGCGCAAGCTGCAGTTGGAGATATTCCAAAGGAAGCAGCGGAGGAAATCGGACGAAACGCCAACACGAAAATCGTGACCTTGGACCATGTCAAAGGGATCGAGAAAGACATTCGTCACGATCTTATGGCAATGGTAGTCGCACTCTCAGAGGCCTGCACGGGTGAGGGACGCAAGTACGTTCACTATGGTCTAACAAGCTACGATATCGAAGATACCGCAACAGCGCTCCAGTTCAAAGAAGCATTCTCNGTCCTCGAGAAAAGACTAATTGCCCTTGAGGAAATCCTTGGTTCGCGCGTACGTAAGCACAGAGCTCTGTTGATTGTGGGCAGGACCCACGGACGGCACGCCGGCGTCNTCACCCTGGGCCTAAAGTTCGCAGTCTGGCTGGAGGAGGTCCGAAGATACCAACAGAGACTCAAACAGGTCAAAGNNCGAGTTCTGGTCGGCAAGGTTCTGGGAATAGTTGGAAATGGTGCTGGGCTTGGCAAAAACGCGCTGAAGATTCAGGAGAGAGCGCTGGGCAAGTTAGGGCTCGAACCAGCAGGCCTAGTCACACAAGTCATCCAGAGAGATCTACACGCAGAAACCGTCTGTTATCTCTCGCTACTAGGGTCCAGCCTTGACAAGTTCGCAACAGAGATCCGGAACCTCCAGAGGAGCGAGATCTCAGAAGTAATGGAGCCGTTTGAGCGAGACAAACAAGTTGGAAGCTCGGCTCTACCATCGAAGAGAAATCCGGAGCTCAGTGAAAGGGTCTCAAGCATGGCGAAGCTGATGCGAGGACTAGTCATACCTGCCCTCGAGAATATTCCTCTCTGGCACGAACGTGACATTTCCAACTCCGCCAGCGAGCGTTTCATCTTTCCAATGTCTTTTATTCTCGCCGACGAAATGCTCCGACTTGTAACGCGTGTCCTAGATGGCTTGGAAGTCCTGCCCGAGAACATGGAACGAAACCTAGAGCTATCGCAAGGCGCTTTGCTTGCAGAGAGAATTGTGAACCTTCTCGTGGAGACNGGAGTACCAAGACAGGATGCTCACGAGAGAATCAGAAAAATCTCGATCAAGGCCCTTGACAACAAGATCCTTNTNTCGAAGCTCCTGCTCGAAGACAAGTTCATCTCGAAAAAGCTCAAACCCAAGGAGATNAAAGAAGCGCTCGACTATCGGACCTACCTCGGCGTGACGCGTGAACTAGTAAACTTGGCTTTGAAGGAATAAGGCGCCCATGTTCGATCATAGAGTAAACTTTTATTTCGCCTCCAATCGCGAGAGCGTCTGAAGGCGGCAAAGATTGAAGGAAGCTNTTCTCACCGTTGGAATGCTCCTCCTCTTCACAGGGTGCATGGGCGCAATTGCCGCCACGACGGCCATGGGCGCTGGCGCTGCGATTACTCTTCCGGCGCTTCAACAACTTCTAGTTGCTGAGGTCATATCGACCATCATCGCCTTCGTTGGCGGTGCACTGGTAATGCGCAACCGCTAGGCGGCCAGCTCAGAGTCCAGCGAGAGAATCTCATCTAGTGGCTCCTTCGCGTCGAGCCACTCTGCAATCTGACGATACTTCTCAGGATTGTGCTCATGGATAAACTGGATCATAGGCAGGTAGAGTTTAGATCCTCTTCGACTTGATATGTGGGACTTGAAACCGATTAGCGCTCCAACGCCCTTCCGGAGCTCTCTAGTCCCTCGGCTACGGGACATCGAGCTGATTCGCTGCGGGAACTTCATTGACACCCAACCTCCAGGGCTAGTCTCCTTCGCCACAGCAACACCCGCAGTCATGAGATCGAGAGCGTAGGACAATAGATGCCACGATTGTGTCTTTCTGATCCGCGCGAAGTAGAGATCGGCCTCTGCAAGAGCGGACATAGCCGCTTCGAGTTCACGAGGCTTCGGAGTCTGGCTGGGAGTGTTTTCGAGTATCCACTGAAAAAGCATTTCATGGTCCACCTCTGACTTGTCCAGAGCTCGTCGAGCTTGAGCGACGGTTCTGCTGTTGAATATGATCCGTAGAACCTCGAAGACGGATTCTGTCCGGTCTCGGTTTGAAAGCAACGCGGTATCCTCCAATGTTAGAGTCTTCTGGGGCCCAGTTAGGATCTGAAGGTCAGTTATCACTGATCGCATGTCGCCACGGTCCCGCTCCATGAGGGACCTGAGCGCTTCCTCGTCCGCAATCACACCCTCCTTGGCGAGGATTCCCTTCATCAATGGAATCCCTTGCCTCAGTCCTAGTCTCTTCAGCTCGATGAGTAGACAAGCGTCTCGTAGAGGTCGGATCTTTGGATCCCAGGGGTCGTTGGCAGTAAGGACGATTGGAAACTGAGATTCTTTGATGACGCGGAGAATCGCGATGATCGCGCCTGAGTCTGTTCTTAGGTTGATACCATCTACNTCGTCCAGNANNATGAGCCTTCCCCTACCGAACAGAGGCGATTGTGTCGATGCTAATCCTGCGNTTCTGGAGAGAATGTCGCCGCTCCGTTTGTCAGAAGCATTAATCTCAACAAGGTCCCATCCTCTCTCGCGAGCGACAGCCTCGGCGACCGTTGTCTTTCCTACTCCGGCCGGGCCGTATAGAAGGACGGCGCCCTTGGGAGGTTTGGCTTTGGACCAAGAATCAAGCCAAAGGAGAATCTTTTCTAGGGCTAGCTTGTTGCCCGCGATTTCACGGGTCGTTTGCGGCCGATACCTAACGGTCCAGGGCTGTGACATGTTCTTCTCGAACACTTCTATGAACCGATGATTGAGCGGCTAAATGGGCCAGCAAGGCGCTTAGCTGGACTTCTTCATCTCCGCCTTGAACCAGCCGGAAGTCTGTGTCTCCTATGGCCTCGATGAGGCTAATTCGTGACTTCTCTGGAATGGCGAGGCGGAAGACCTCCGAGTGAATCTGGCGTACAATGTCGGAGCCTGACAATCCGTACTTGACGAGAAGGTTTCGAAGCTCGTCCCGCGCCTTGAGGAAGTCGCCTTTCAAGGCATGATTCAGCATCTCGTGGACGTCAGTNGGCCTTGCTCTTCCGACCACCTGGTAGACGGTCTCCTCTGAGATCCCCTTTGATATNGAGGNAGCTGCTTGAAGTATGTTGATGGCCTTTCGAAGGTCTCCTTCTGCCACTTCAACAATGGTCTTCAAGCCTCCCTCAGTGCTCTTTAGGTTCTCATTTTTCGCGATTCGGTGGAGGGATTCGACGACCTTCTCCTCCGGGAGAGGCGTGAAACGGAACAGGGCGCATCTTGACTGGATTGGCTCAATTATCTTGCCAGAATAGTTGCAGCAGAGAATGAAACGACAAGTGTTAGTGTAATTCTCCATCGTTCGCCGAAGCGCGCCCTGAGCGTCCCCCGTCATATTGTCGGCCTCATCCAAGACGAGGATCTTGAAGGGAACGCTGGATAGTGAGGCCATCATGGCGAACTCTTTCACAGTAGTCCGGACCACATCTATTCCACGTTCATCGCTCGCGTTTAGTTCCTTGAATGCGTCCTGGAATCGCTCTCCGAACAGATCATGTGCTAGACATAATCCGGCGGTTGTTTTTCCGGTTCCTGGCGGGCCTGCGAACAAGCAGTGGGGCATCGTTCCCCTCTTGACGAAATCTTTGAGCCGCGAAACTATCTCCTCCTGATCCATTATGTCATCAAGCCTCTTCGGCCTGTACTTCTCAGTCCAGAGAGCGGCTTCCAATCAGATCTGACCGAACCATTTGATGTTCTCAGCCATATAGAACTGTTTCATCCACCTCTCTGAGCAAATATCGTGTGATCGATTTGCTTTTCTGTTTAGAATGGTTTTATGGAGCTCACATTTGCTTGGTAATTCCCCGGGGGCGAGTGAACTGGAAAAGGAACCGTCTATCGTAGAGATTGTCGACATTGAACTCGAAAACTCGCCTTCACGAATTACTCTCCTTCGCGAGTTTCCCGAGACCCGGATCGGGGATAGGACCTTAGGCCCATACCGAATGGGACAAGANGTCGATCTCTCGCTCTGGATCGCTCAGCATTTAGTCGAAATGGGCTATGCTCGGTTCAAGGATGAAGAACAGCTCACTCTGAACGCTCTGTCAACTACACATTATAGACAGACCCTGCCTGCCTCAAATCAGATTCCGGAACTGCCTCGGTCATTCTACTTCCAACTTCGTCGGCTCATCAGGGGTCTCAAGAGCCTTGAAGTGAAAGACCGTACGAAAGCACGGGAGCTAGACAAGGCACTAGCCTTGGCATGGGACATTGTCAACTTGCGAGTGAAGAAGATCGCCTCCCTGGGGGCTTCTGGAGGGCAAACTACCGAGGTAACGTCCAAACTTACACTTGAGGAGAAGGCTCTGTTCGAGAAGGTTCGTCAGAACGTGGAGTCTTGGAAGAAGGACATTCTTGGCAGTGAAACTACCAATTGACTTTGCTCGCACCGACGGAGACCGCTCTTCCAGAGAACGCTTTCCAGGACTTCTTCCGCTCGTACCAAGCTGACCCAGTCGGGTCCAAGTATAGAAAACGTCTCGCAGAGGTGGCAGTCAACAATGGGCGGTCCCTCGTAATCGATTTCGACGACCTAATCGCATTCGACCCAGTGCTTGCGCGGAATGTCGTGCAGCACCCGGATGACTTCTTTGTTTACGCTAGCTCCGCGGCGACCTCTCAGATGCGTGTTGAGGATCCCGAGTACGCTGAACAGGTCGGTCGTATCATTGTGCGATTTCGTCGCCTTCCAGAAAAAAGGGCTCTCCGAAAGATTGGAGCTGAGGACCTGATGAAACTCGCGTTAGTCGAAGGGATAGTTGTCCGAACGAGCCAAGTGCGACCCATGATTGTCAAAGCAGTATTTCGTTGTCGGAAATGTGGCGAACTCTCTCGTCAGGATCAAACAGGAGATCTGTTACGCGGGCCTGGCCCAATTTGTTCAAGTTGTAAGCAGCAGAGCGGCTGGGAGTTGCTAGAAGATCAGTGCGTGTTCAAGAATACTCAGGAAGCTCGCGTCCAAGAACGCCCGGAGGATCTTCCACCTGGAATGTTGCCTAGATATCTAGACGTCAGACTGGACGACGATCTCGTTGACACGGCGCGCCCCGGCGACAGAGTGGCAATGACTTCCGTGGTGAGAGCTGAGAAACAGTACGTCGGGGAGAAAGGGAAGCTTAGAACCTTCAACCTGTACTTAGAAGCGAATTTTGTAGATGTTGTCGGGAAAGAGACTGAAATTGTTGAGATTACCCTTGAAGACGAGAAGAAGATCATCGAAGCCTCGAAACACCCTTTCGTCCATCGAAACCTCATCATGAGCCTGGCACCATCAATCTACGGCTACGATGAGATCAAAGAAGGAATNCTNTACCTTCTATTTGCAGGAGTTGCAAAACGACTCCCTGACGGCGTTAACATTCGAGGTGACTTAAACTGCCTGATCGTAGGCGATCCTGGGTGTCTTATTGGAGACGAGCGAGTTGTTCTGGGTGATGGGACAATCGCCAAGATTGAGGACCTTGGTGATCATCATCTTGAGGACCTGAATATTCCCGTTCTAACGGGCGGTGGGGAGGCGGAAAAAGACATCGCGACTCGATTCCACATTTACCATAATCAGCCAACGATGGAAATTGTCACAGAATCCGGAAAGAGCATCAGAGGCACCTACAATCATCCTCTGCTTTCGGTCGAGATTGTCGAGCGAACGCAGATTCGACGCTGGAAGAGATTGGACGAGTTCAGAGTAGGAGACAGAGTTGCAGTTGTCACCGGATTNCCTTGCTACATTACCGGGCTGGTCAACACTGGTTGGCATCCTCTACCTTATACATTAGGTCCAAAGTTCCGCGGCCGCCTCCCGACGAAGGTGACTCCCGAACTTGGCGCATTCATGGGTTACCTCCTGGGCGATGGTTGGGTCCAGCGATACCAAGCTGGATTTACCGTCGCAGATGGAGAGAAGGACGTCCTCAAGATGCTTTGCGCCATGTCTATCAAACTCTTTGGCATTAGCCCCAAGGTTAGTTCCAGAAAGGGGCCCAACCGCAATGTCCAGCTCTTTGAGGGAGTAATTCACAGCCAGGACGTCGCGTACAACCTGGCCACCCTAAAAGAGAAGCGCATCCCAGATCTCATCCTGAAGTCGGGAGACAGTGTCGTCTCACCATTCCTAAGATGGCTGTACGAAGCAGACGGAACAGTCTTCTCAAGTAAGAGAGGATGCGGAGCCATCGGTCTCAAAGCGAAAAACATCGAGCTTCTGCGAGATGTCCAGATTCTTCTCTTACGATTCGGAATACACTCACGAATAATTTCAAATGCCCTTCTAATTAGAAGGGGTGAAAGCATTCTAGAATTTGCTGACAAGATTGGTTTCGCGTCGATCAAGAAACAGACTCGTCTGGCTGACTTGAGAGCGCGAGCTGCGAGGCTGAAGCGCTTTGGAAGGCAACACAGTGAACGCATTATATCCGTGTATCACCGAGAGCCCGCCGATGTGTATGACATCGAGGTTCCCCAGAGCCACAGGTTCGTCGCGAACGGAATAGTCTCTCACAATACGGCAAAGAGCCAGTTGTTGCAGTACGTTTCCAGAATTGCGCCCAGAGGCCTCTACACTTCGGGAAGAGGGACTACCGCTGCTGGACTCACTGCAGCGGTCTTGCGCGAGAAAACGGGAGGAATGGTGCTTGAAGCAGGTGCTTTGGTCCTAGCCGACAAAGGAGTCGCTTGCCTTCACCCGGATAGCGAAGTCTTTGTGGATGGGGTTCAGAGGAGGGTGGCTGATCTGTTCGACGAGGGACGTATTGAACGGGCGCTATCGGGCAGCAATCGGTTGGAATTGTCCCCTTTGCATCGGTCCGTTGCGAATCTCGATCTTGACAGACTTGCTACGAGGCAGGCAACCGCGACTCTCGTCGCCCGCAGATGGTACAGTGGGCAGATTCTTCGGGTGAGCATGGAGTCTGGAATGGAACTTCGCCTGACGCCAACTCATCCAGTTCTCGACGGGAAGACATTACGGTGGAAGCCGATAGGTGACTTCAGGCCCGGGGAGAATATTGTCGCCCTCAAGAAGCTACCGTCCTCCCAGACTCGAGTCGTGCTTCTCGACACACTTCCGGATAACTGGATTATCCAACCTCTCTCCAGCGAGAAAATGGAGCTCCGCCGTGTTCTAGAGGCAAAGCATCACTCCTTGCGAGCAATCAACAGCTACTACGGATTGAGAAGAGATGCGCTCAATGGTCGCGGGGCCCTAACGGTTAGGCAATTCAAGGCAATTCTGAAAGACACGGGGATGTACAACGCCTGGGCACAGCGCCCGTTTGCTTTCGGAAGAAAGAAGCGCACAGAACGTCTAAAGATTGGCACACTAACAGCGGCACTTGCCTACATTCTGGGGTTTGCTTATGGAGACGGATACGCGCGATCTAGTGCCAAGCATTCGGCCTTGAGAATCACGCAATCATCAGTCCACGCCGATTATATCAGGCGACTTCAGAGGGCAATGCACCAAGTGTCACACCGCCCTTGGAGTACATATCTACGCCCCGCCAAGACGACAAAGTTTGCCAAGAGTTCGGAATGCCAAGTTCTTGTCCGACATTCTAACCTCGTCGTGCACTTGTTCGAATGGTTGACGCGTAACGGACTTCAAAACCTTCTTCGTCTCGATGATGCGGCACTCGCTGGATTCATAGCTGGGGCTGTCGATGCTGACGGATGCTTCAGTATCAAGAAGAATCGGCAATACTCCATGGTCTCCTTTGATCTTCTTCTGTCTAACGATCTTGCATCAAACCGCCGCTTGCTCTGGGCCCTCCGGCGCTTCGACGTGTACGCACGCATCAAGAATCTTCAGGGCGTAATGAGCATACAGATTACCTCCAGGCGCGATGTCAGGCGGTTGATGGACCGAATAAGCCCTTATTCAGGGAAAGCGAAGAACATTCCTCCCCAGCGAACCCGAATTTCAGCTCGACACGAGGCAGTTCCCGCGTTGCCTCTTCGCGTAGCACTCTCGGGCCTGCGGCCGGTCCCAACCGAGCTACTCCGCTCCGGCGATTGGAGTACATTCCATTCATACCGCAACGGAAAGCGACAACCATACAAGGCCCCTCTCCAGCGACTCATCCGCGGGCTCCACCCCTGGTTGGACGCCTCCTCTCGAGAACGACTCCTCGCGCTCGCTGGGGACGATTATGCCCTCGAAGCAATCCGAACGGTCAATTCGGAGTTCTACACGGGCTACGTCTATGATCTTCGCGTTCCACTGGGGGAACACTTTGTCACCGAAGGCGTCCTCACTCACAACTGTATAGATGAACTGGACAAGATGAGGCCTGATGATAGGGTCGCGATTCATGAGGCTCTGGAACAGCAAACCGTCAGCGTTGCTAAAGGAGGAATTGTGGCCACCCTGAACGCTAGAGCGGCAGTTCTTGCTGCTGCGAACCCTTCCCTAGGAAGGTATGAGCCACACAGAAACATCAACGAAAACATCAATCTTCCCGTAACTATACTTTCCAGATTTGACTTGATTTTTCTCGTTAAGGATCTACCCGACCCCGATAGCGATTCTCAAATGTCGTCGCATATTCTGCAACTGCACAGAGCACGACACGGTTCAGAAGAAGCGCCATTCCAACCGGACTTTCTACGGAAATACATCAGCTTTGCCAAGAGGATAGTCCCAGTGCTGACTCCGGACGCCGTCAAGGAGCTGCAGGACTTTTACCTGAAAATGCGTGGGACCACCGGCCGAGAAGCGGCAGTGGCGATCACTCCTCGCCAATTAGAAGCCTTGGTCCGACTATCCGAGGCAAGAGCCCGAGCATTCCTTCGCGATCAAGTGACAGTGGAGGATGCGAAGAGCGCCGTAAAAATCATGACGTACGCGTTGCTAGACGTAGGAGTGGACGTAAAAACCGGCAAGATCGATATCGACACGATAATGACAGGTAGGCCCGCGACAGTGCGGGACACGCTAGGTCGGGTAATCGACATCGTACGGGAGCTTGAACGGGAAACCGGAGATGTTGATGAGAAAATCCTGATTGCTGCCATAGTGGACAAGGACAAAGTGACGGATGGGGAAGCTCGGCGGTTCGTCGGGCAGTTGATAAAAGAGGGAATGCTTTACTCCCCCAAGGAAGGACGCCTGAAGCGCACAGCGGGCTAGGTCCCTCCCATGAGCTCTGAGTACAAGTGAAGATCCAAGACCTCCCAATAGACGCCCAAGTGGCCGACTTACTATCTCGGGAGGGTNTCGTTGAGCTCTACCCGCCCCAGCAGCACGCTATCGAGGCAGGGGTTCTAGAGGGGAAGAATCTTGTTCTGGCCAGTCCTACCGCCAGCGGCAAGACGCTGGTCGCAGAACTGTGTATCTTGCAACACGTCCTCGAACATCGGGGCAAGGCAATCTACTTGGCTCCGCTCCGCGCGCTCGCGAGCGAGAAGTTCAAGGAATTCCAAAGATACTCTGCAATCAAGAAACCCAACGGGGATTACGTTAGAGCGGGGATATCCACAGGCGACTATGATAGCTCGGACCCATGGCTTGGAAGATACGACATCATCCTCTGCACTAACGAAAAAGCGGACTCTCTCTTGAGGCACAAGGCTCCTTGGATGAGCGAGCTTACCCTGGTCGTTGCGGATGAGGTTCATCTCCTAACTGAACAGAATAGGGGTCCAACCCTCGAAGTGGTCCTCACTCGACTAACCGAGATCAATCCCAACATTCAGGTCTTGGCTCTCAGTGCCACAGTTAGGAATGCCGAAGAGGTAGGGTCATGGTTGAAAGCAGGTTCGGTCACCACCGACTGGCGTCCTGTCCCTCTGAAAGAGGGAGTCTATCACGATAATCAAGTGCAGTTCCGCGATGGAGCAAGCCGAGCGATTGTGAGCGGAACTAAGACGCCGAGCCTCGACATCGCCCTCGACATAATGAGCACCGGAGGACAAGCACTGATCTTCACCGAGACGCGACGATCTGCCGTCGAGATGGGCCGCAAAGCCTCGGTGGCAGTGAAGAGCCGCTTGTCAAAACCTGAGGAGAGAGCGCTGAACACGATTGCCGATCGAATCCTGTCTACTGGAGAGAAAACTCGGCTAAGTGAGGCGCTCGCGATGCAGGTTGCGGGAGGCGCTGGTTTTCATCACGCGGGTTTAGCAGGAATTCATCGAGGAATTGTTGAGGATGCTTTTCGAGAAGGGAGGATAAAGGTCCTGGCAGCGACCCCGACGCTTTGCTTACCTGCAGGCGAGGAGATTTTTGGGAATCCGGCCCCTATTGCAATAGAGAAGCTTTCCAGGCGCGACAGAGTCTTGACTCACGGGAATGTATTCGAGCATGTCATAGCACCGACTTCCAGATGGTATGACGGGCCCCTCGTGAAGGTGACACCCTGGTTCCAGCTCCCGATGAGGATGACGCCAGAACACAATGTGCTTAGAGTGATTCGCATGCGGCATTCGTCACGCACTCGGAAGAAGAATCGTCATTGGTGGACTTATTCTAAGCCCGAGTGGACCCCAGCAAAGAATCTGAGGATGGGCGATCTGGTATTGTTTCCCAAACTCAAAGAAGAGCACAACCTTCAGTTTGTTGCCCTTCCGGAGCAGGGCCACTTATCGAACCAGTCTGGCATCGTAGGAAAACATTGGTCAAGACTGAAAATTGACCGTTTGGAGCTGACCCCTCGGACACTTGAAGTGTTAGGCCTGTATATCGCCGAGGGTTACACCGGAAGACAAGGGCAAGTGATGTTTGCTCTGAGCACAAAAGAGACAGAGCTGACCTCGATAGTCACAGCTTGGCTCAAAGGAATCGGGTTGAGGCCAAGCGTTATCGACAGCGATAGACACAGGCGGGTCGTCAGGGCTTGCTCTAAGCAGCTTGCCGAGTCACTTCGAATGTTGTGCGGGCAAAGAGCCGTTGAGAAGAGGATTCCCCATCAACTCATGTACCTTCCGAACAACCGGTTTGCCCATGTCGTGCGTGGAATGTGGCGTGGAGACGGTA
>JGI25384J37096_10000166_pt1 | contig 16142 bp, 19 predicted proteins | sample GraSoi013_1_40cm_4_FD_37096 | JGI IMG/M metagenome (IMG submission 37096)
GCGCACGGTCGACGGACGGCCCGGCAGAGCGTGACCCAGCGGATCATGGACGACATCGCCACGCTGCTCACGTGAAACCCCGGCCGGGACGCAAGAACGTCAGAAAGCCGTGGGCGGGCCGCTTCACGCAGTCGACCGATCCGACCGCGGAGCGCTTCACCGGCTCGCTCGCCTTCGACCGGCGCCTCTGGCCCTGGGACATCACGGGCAGCGTCGCGTGGGCGAAGGCGCTCGGCCGGGCGGGGCTCCTCACGGCCTCCGAGCGCGACACGATCGTGCGCGGTCTCGACGCCGTGCGGGAGGAGCTCGCCACGGGCACGTTCCCGTTTCGGCCGGAGCTCGAAGACATCCACACGAACGTGGAGCGGCGACTCCACGACCTGGTCGGCGACGTCGCCGGCAAGCTCCACACGGGCCGCTCGCGAAACGACCAGATCGCGCTCGACGAGCGCCTCTATCTGAAAGACGTCGCCGCGCGCGTCGCCGAGGGGCTTCGGCGCGTGCAGGAAGCCCTCGTCGCGCGGGCCGCCGAGACCGTCGAGGCGCCGCTGCCCGGGTACACGCACCTGCAGCGCGCGCAGCCCGTCGTGCTCGCCCACCATCTGCTCGCGTACGTGTTCATGCTCCAGCGCGACCGCGAGAGGTTTCGCGACGCTCGGCACGGGCCGACGTGCTCCCCCTCGGCGCAGCGGCGCTGGCGGGGACCGCGTTCCCGATCGACCGCGAGGCACTGGCGCAGGACCTGGGGTTCGCCGCGGTCTCTCCGAACAGCCTCGACGCCGTGAGCGACCGCGACTACGTCCTCGAGTTCCTGGCGGCCGGCGCGCTCGCGGGCATGCACTTCTCGCGGCTCGCCGCGGACCTCACGCTCTGGGCGACCGCCGAGTTCGGCTTCGTCGAGTTCTCGGACGCGTTCGCGACGGGCTCGTCGATCATGCCCCAGAAGAAGAACCCCGACGTCGCGGAGCTGATCCGTGGCAAGAGCGGCCGCCTCTACGGCAACCTCGTCGCCGTGCTGACGACGATGAAGGGCCTGCCGCTCGCGTACAACTCCGACATGCAGGAGGACAAGGAGCCGTTCTTCGACTCCGTGGACACGCTCGAGGCGATCGTCGGCGTCCTGCCGCCGCTCCTCGCCGCGCTCACGTTCCGCACCGATCGAATGCGGCGCGCCGCGGGGGAGCACTTCTCGACCGCCACCGACCTCGCGGACTACCTCGTGCGGAAGGGCCTGCCCTTTCGCCAGGCGCACGAGGTCGTCGGCCGGCTCGTGCGTTACGCCCTCGACGAGGGCAAGACGCTCGAGGACCTCACGCTCCCCGAGTTTCGCCGCTTCTCGCCGTTGATCGACGGCGACGTCAAGGACGCGATCACGGTNGAGGCCTCGCTCCGGGCGCGGGCCGTGACCGGCGGCACGGCGCCGGCGGCCGTGCGCCGCACGCTCGCCCTGGCTCGCACGCTGATCGCCCACGGATGAGCCCCCGCGCACGCCTCGCCGCGGGCGTCCTCCTGACGACGCTCTCGCTCGCGGCGTGCGGGCGCAAGGGACCGCCCGCGGCGCCCGAGGCGCGCGTCCCGCGAGCCGCCGGCGACCTCGCCGTCGTCGTCCGCGCGTCGACGATCGAGCTCAGCTGGACCAACCCCACACGGCGTGTCGACGGCACCCCNCTGCGCGACCTCACGCTGGCGCGCGTCTTCCGCGTGGACGACGCGGGGGGTGGGGAGCCGAAGCCGGCGATGCAGGTCGACGGTCGGATCGCCGGCTACACGGAGATCACGGCCGTCTCTTTGGACGCGCCCGCGCCGGCGTTCGTGGGGGGTCACCGCGTCACCGTCACCGACGGCCGGGACCTCACGTACGGCCGGCGCTACACGTACGTGGTCGTCACCGCCGACGCGCGCCGGCGCACGAGCCCGCCCTCTCGACGCGCCTCGGTCACGTATATCGCCGCGCCGGAGCCGCCCGCGGGCGTCACCGCGCGTCCCGGAGAGCGCGAGGCGCACCTGGCCTGGCAGCCGCCCGCGCGGTTCGTGGACGGGAGCGCCGCGGCGGGCCCGCTCGCCTACGAGGTGCTCCGGGCGCCCGCNGCGGACGGGGAGCTCACGCCCGTGGCGACGGCGGCGCCCGGCCGCCTCGCGCTCACGGATCGCGGGCTGGAGAACGAGCGCACCTACTCCTACGCCATCCGCGCCGTCCGCACCGAGGGCGAGACGACGGCCTATAGCGCGCCGTCGGCGCGCGTCGCGGTGACCCCGCGGAAGACGACGCCCCCCGGGCCGCCGGAGAACCTCGTCGCCATTCCGTCGGCGGCCACGGTGCGGCTCTCGTGGAGCCCGAGCCCGGACTCCGACGTCGCCGGCTACGTCGTCTACCGCGCCGCGGCCGAGGGCGCCTTCGTCCGCGTGGGCTCGACGCGCGCGCCGACGACCGCGTTCGTCGACCGTGACGTGCCGCGGGGCACGTACCGCTACGCCGTGACGGCGCAGGATCGAGCCTCGCTCCCCAACCAGAGTCGGCACTCGAACGAGGTGACGGTCAGCGTGCCTTGACTTCACCCCGCGTGGATGCTACGAACAAACGTTACATGGCTCACTTCGCCTACCGCCACTCCGACCTCTGCTGCGAGCAGGTGTCGCTGCGCTCCCTCGCCGCCGACGTCGGCACGCCCGCCTACGTCTACTCGAAGGCGGCCCTGCTGGAGAGCTACCGGGGCTACGACGACGCCTTCGCCGAGGTCCCGCACGTCGTCTGCTACTCGGTCAAGGCCAACGGGAATCTCGGCGTGCTCGGCACGCTCGCGCGCGCCGGCGCCGGCGCCGACATCGTGTCGGGCGGCGAGCTCTTCCGCGCGCTGCGCGCGGGCTTTCCTCCCGGGAGGATCATCTTCTCCGGCGTGGGCAAGACGCGCGACGAGCTCCGCGAGGCGCTCAAGGCCGAGGTCCTCATGTTCAACGTCGAGTCGCTGAGCGAGCTCCGCGCGCTCGACGACGTCGCCCGGGAGACTGGCGTGCGCGCGCCGGTGGCGCTCCGTGTGAATCCCGACGTCGATCCCGAGACCCATCCGTACATCGCCACCGGGCTCAAGACCTCCAAGTTCGGGATCCCCTTCGCGCAGGCGCACGAGGTCTATGCGGAGGCGGCGAGCCTCAAGGGCGTGGAGGTCGTCGGCGCGGACATCCACATCGGCTCGCAGCTCACCAAGGCGGCGCCGCTCGCCGACGCCGTCGCGCGCATCGCCGCGCTCGTCAAGACCCTGCGCGAGCGGTCGATCGAGATCCGCATGGTCGACGTCGGCGGCGGCCTCGGCATCCGCTACCGCGACGAGGCGCCGCCGACCCACCGCGAGTACGCGGGGTCCTGCTGCCGGCGCTTCGCGAGCTCGGCGTCACGGTGCTGCTCGAGCCGGGTCGGTCGATCGTCGGCAACGCCGGGATCCTCCTCACGCGCGTGCTCTACCGCAAGGAGACCGGGGAGAAGACGTTCGTCGTGGTCGACGCGGCGATGAACGACCTCATCCGCCCGGCCCTCTACGACGCGTATCACGAGCTCCAGCCGGTCGCGGAGGCGCGGCTCGACGCGCCCCGGGAGACGGTGGACGTCGTCGGCCCGATCTGCGAGTCGGGGGACTTCCTCGCGAAGGACCGCGCGCTGGCGCGGACCGAGGAGGGTGACCTCCTCGCCATCATGAGCGCCGGCGCCTACGCCTCCGCGATGGCGTCCAACTACAACACGCGGCCGCGCGCCGTCGAGGTGCTGGTGGACGGCAACCGTTACACGATCGTGCGCCGCCGGGAGACCTACGAGGACCTGGTGGCGGGGGAGACTGTCCTATGAGTGCCCCGTTCCAGGGTTCGTTCGTCGCGCTGGTCACCCCGTTCCGGAACGGCAAGCTCGACGAGGCGAAGGTGCGGGAGCTCGTCGAGCTCCACGCGAGCCACGGGACCGACGGNATCGTCCCCTGCGGGACCACGGGAGAGTCGCCGACGCTCTCGCACGACGAGCACAAGCGCGTGGTCGAGGTCGTGATCGAGGCCGCCCGCGGGCGGCTCAAGGTCGTCGCGGGCACCGGCTCGAACTCGACGGCCGAGGCGATCGACCTGACCCGGCACGCCGAGCGCGCGGGCGCCGCGGGCGCGCTGGTCGTCAACCCGTACTACAACAAGCCCACGCAGGACGGGCTCTACCGCCACTTCCGCGCGGTCGCCGAGACGGTCGCGATCCCGATCCTCGTCTACAACATCCAGAGCCGCACGGCCGTCAACGTCGAGACGGGGACGCTCGAGCGCCTGGTCCGCGACGTGAAGAACGTCCTCGGCGTGAAGGAGGCGTCGGGGTCGCTCGACCAGATGAGCCAGGTGATCGCGGCGTGCGGGCCCGACTTCTCGGTCCTCTCGGGCGACGACAACCTCACCCTTCCGCTCCTCGCGATCGGCGGCCACGGCGTCGTCTCGGTCATCGCCAATATCCTGCCGCGCGAGACCGCCGAGATGGTCCACGCCGCGCTCGAGGGGGACTGGAAGCGCGCGCGCGACCTCCACTACCGGCTCTTCCCGCTGGCGCGGGCCGCGTTCCTCGAGACGAACCCGATCCCGATCAAAGAGGCGATGGCGATGGCCGGCATGCTCGAGCCGGAGTTCCGGCTGCCGATGTGCCGGATGAGCGACGCGAACCGCGAGCGGTTGCGCGCGATCCTCACGCAGTACGCCCTCGTGAAGTAACCGGTCACGATGCCCGTGGCCTCACCGACCGCCGGTGCTTCGGCGCCCCCGGCGGGTCGTCCCGTCGACGTCGTCGTGGCCGGCGCCGCCGGCCGCATGGGGACGCGTGTCGTCGCGTGCCTCCAGGGCGCTCCCGACCTGCGCCTGGTGGGCGCGCTCGAGGCGCCCGCGCACCCCGCGCTCGGCCGGGACGCCGGGGAGCTCGCCGGGGTCGGGCGCGTGAGTGTGGCGGTGGGCGGCGATCCCGCCACGGTCGTCACCCCCGACCGCGTCCTCGTCGAGTTCTCCGTCCCGGAGGCCTCGCTCGAGCACCTGCGGCTCGTCGCCCGGAACGGGGCGCGAGCGGTGATCGGCACCACCGGCTTCACCGCGGCGCAGCGCGCGGAGATCATGGACCTGGCGAAGCGCGCCGCGATCCTCGTCTCGCCGAACATGTCGGTCGCCGTGAACGTCGCGTTCAGCCTCCTCGGCACGATGGCCAAGGCTCTCGGCGACGAGTACGACGTCGAGATCACGGAAACCCACCACCGCTTCAAGAAGGACGCGCCGAGCGGAACCGCCCTCCGGATGGCAGAGATCGTCGCCGCGGCCCTGGGGCGCGACCTCGACCGGGTCCTCGTGTGCGGCCGGCAAGGCCTGCCGGGCGAGCGCACCCGAAGCGAGATCGCCGTCCTCTCGCTCCGCTCGGGCGACGTGGTCGGCGAGCACACCGTGTCGTTCGGCTCGCTGGGCGAGCGTCTGGAGCTGACCCACCGGGCGCACAGCCGCGACACGCTCGCGCGCGGCGCCCTGCGCGCGGTCCGGTTCGTGGCCGGGAGGCCGCCCGGCCTCTACTCGATGCAGGACGTGCTCGGCCTCACCTAGCGACGCGGCCATGCAGATCGTGCGGTTCAAAGCGGGTGACAAGACACGGTACGGCGCGCTCGAGGGCGCGACCGTCGTCGAGTACGCGGGGACACCCTTCACGATCTTCCGGCGGGGCCGGCGCCGTCACCTGCTCAAGCACGTGGTCCTCCTGGCGCCCGTCCTCCCGTCCAAGATCGTGGGGATCGGCCTCAACTACCGGGACCGCGCGACGGAGCTGAGGCGGGCGATCCCGGCCGAGCCCGTCATGCTGCTCAAGCCGACGACGACCCTCATCGGGCCGGACGATCCGATCGTGTACCCGTCCATCTCCGCGCGCGTGGAGCACGAGGCCGAGCTCGCGGTCGTCATCAAGCGCCGCTGCCGCGACGTGCCCGTCGCGCGCGCCCGCGAGTTCATCCTCGGCTACACGTGCCTCAACGACGTGACCGCGCGGGACCTGCAGGAGAAGGACGGGCGTGGCACCCGGGCCAAGGCGTTCGACACGTTCTGCCCGATCGGCCCGTGCGTCGCGACCGACATCGACCCGAGCGCCTTGGCGATCGAGGCTTACGTCAACGGCGAGGTCCGTCAGTCCTCGAGCACCAAGGAGATGGTCTTCCCGATCGAGGACCTCGTGGCGCGCGTCTCCCAGGTGATGACGCTGCTCCCGGGTGACGTGATCACGACGGGGACACCCGCGGGGGTCGGCCCGCTCCGGCCGGGTGACCGGGTCGAGGTGCGGATCGAGTCCATCGGGATCCTCAAGAACCCCGTCGTCAAGCTCTGATGGCGGACAAGCTCCTCCTCGAGGATGTGCGGTTCTACGGCCAGCACGGCCTGACGAAGGCCGAGCAGACGGTGGGCGCCTGGTTCTCGGTCGACGCCGAGCTCGCCCTCGACCTCGGGCCCGCGGCGCTGTCCGACGACCTGGGCGCGGCGGTCGACTACGGCGCGGTCGCCCGCCGCATCGTCGAGATCGGGACCGGCCAGCGCGTCAACCTCATCGAGCGCCTCGCCGGCCTCATGGTCGACGCGCTCCTGCGTGAGTTCCCGGCGCACGAGGTCCGCGTCCGCGTCCGGAAGCTCACGCCCCCGCTCCACGGGCTCGTCGGCACGCCCGCGGTCGAGCTCGTCCGGCGACGCTGATGCCGCGCGCGTTCCTCAGCCTCGGCTCGAACCTCGGCGATCGCCTGGCGCTGCTCCGTGAGGCGCTCGAGCGGCTCGCGCGGCTCGAGGCCGTCGAGATCGTCGGCGCCTCCCCGCTCTACGAGGCCGAGCCCTGGGAGAGCGAGCCGGGCCGGACGCGGGACGAGACGCGCTGGTACCTCAACTGCGTCGTCGCGGTCGAGACCACGCTGCCGCCGCGCGCGCTGCTCGAGCNGGTGCAGGCGATCGAGACGGCGCTCGGACGCACGCGGCCCTCGGGCACCCCCGAGGCGCAGCGCTTCGCCGCCCGGACCCTCGACATCGACATCCTCTTCTACGGCCGCGAGGTGGTGAGCGTCCCCGACGACCTCCACATCCCCCACCTGCTCCTCGCGGAGCGCGCCTTCGTTCTCCGGCCGCTCGCGGACCTGGCGCCCGACTTCGAACACCCGACGCTCTACCGGACCATCCGCGAGCTCCTCCAGGACGTCGCCGACGACCACGAAGTCCGCCCGGGCGACTATCCCCTGCGTTGGTTCGAGGGCTGAGCCGGCGTGCCCCAAAGCGAGTTCGAGCGGCTGGCCCTCGAGCACATCGACGCCCTCTACAACTTCGCGGTGTACCTGACGCGCAACCCACCGGAGGCGGACGACCTCGTCCAGGAAACCTACCTCCGGGCGTTCCGCTTCGCCGACCGGTTCACGCCCGGAACCCATCTCCGCGCCTGGTTGTTTCAAATCTTGAGGAACACGTTCCTGACCTTCTATCGGGTCCGCGAGCGCGAGTCCGCCATCGCGGACGACGGCGTGCCGGACTGGGACGTGCCCATGTTTCACGACGCGCCCGAGGACTCGTCGAGCGTCATGGAGGCGCACACGGACCTCGAGCGCGCGCTGCGCCGCCTGCCAGAGGAATTCCGGACCGTCCTCTTGCTCGCAGAAGTCGAGGGCATGCCGCTCGAGGAAGTCGCACGCGTGATGGAGTGTCCCGTCGGCACCGTCAAGTCGAGGATCTTCAGGGCGAAGGAACGGTTGCGCGCGTTGCTGCGCGACTACAAGCGGTGATGAACGAGCGTTTTTCGGACGCGTCGGACGAGGAGCTCGGGCAGCGGCTCCGGGCGGAGCTGCCTCGATACGCGGCGCCGGCGCGCCTGAGCGCGGCGATCGTCGAGGCGGTGGCGCCGCCGCGCCGGTCCGCGTGGCTCGCGCCCGCGTTCGCCGCGGCCGCGACGGCGCTCGTGCTCGTGCTGGCGTTCGTGCCGCTGCTGCCCCGGATCCTGCCCGCCGATCCGGCGCAGCGGCTCATGCGCTCGGTCGTCGCCGAGCACGAGCGCGCGCTCATGTGGGGAGCGCGGCGCCCGGAGGCCATCCCGACGGCGCTTCCCTGGCTCACGCAGGAGTCGGGCATCGGCCTCACGCGGGTCTTCGGCGGCGACGACCGGCTCGCCTTCAGGGGGGCCGAGCCGGTGTACCTGGAGGGTCGGCGCGGCATCGCGCTCCACTACCGCGACGCGGACGGCCACCTCGTGACGTATATGGTGCTGCCCGCACCCGCGCTGCCGCTTCCGGACCGCCAGCGCGTCCAGGTCGAGCGCTGGAAGCCGGCGCTCATGTACGACAACGGCTTTTTGGCGTGGGTGTGGAAGCACGGGGATCTCGCCTGCTTCCTCGTCTCGGACATGGTCTCGGAGGCGGAGCTCGAGACGTTCAAGGACTACTTCGTCCGCGTGCGGACGGCGACGGAGCCGGTGCCGGCGTACTGAGCGAGCGAGGGGCGGACACCTCCTCGACCACGCCCTGCCCGCTCCCGCTGGAGCCCTTGAAATCTTGCCTATCTAAGTGTACATTCTGATGTGCATTCCTTCAGGAGGGTGAGATGACGCAGCTGACGATCTCCGAAGCGCGCCGGAGCCTGCTGGACCTGCCCGAGAAACTCGCGAGGGTGCCCGAGCGCGCGGTGAGTATCACGCGGAGGGGACGCCCTGTGCTTGCCGTCATGCCGTGGGAGTTCTACGAGAGCATCGTCGAGACACTCGAAATCCTCAGCGATCCCGAGATGGCCTCGGCGCTGCGTGAGAGCGTGGAAGACATCAAGCGCGGGCGGATGGTCAGTCATGTGGAGGCCAAGAAGCGCCTCGGTCTATGACCGAGCCCGTCTACACGGTACGGTGGACGGAGACAGCGCTCAAGCTCGCAGAGGCGATCCCAGACCAGCGTATCAAACGCGCCGTTTACGATCGCGCCGGGCAGCTTGCGAAGTCGCCCGAGAAGCAGGGCAAGCCGCTGATCGGTGAGTTGAATGGCTTCCGCAGTGTTCGCGCCGCCGGTCAGCGGTACCGCATCGTCTACCGGGTCGAGCGACGAGAGGTCGTCGTCGCGATCGTCGCTGTGGGGAAGCGGAAGGAAGGCGATAAGAGCGACGTCTACGTTCTGGCGAGGAAGCTCTTGAGGCTCGGGTTGCTCCGTTGACTTGCCGTCAGGTCTCGCCCGCTCCTCGGTTTCGGGCGGCTTCAGGGAGGTCGCTGGCGACGGCGAACGGCAGCGCCATCAGGGCGACGGCGACGAGGAGCACCTCGGTGTCGCCGAAGTTGTACTCGAAGAGGCCGGCGACGAGGAAGGCGGCGATCGCCGCCATCGGGCCCAGAACGAGCGCGCGCGCGTCCTCGTCCCCCTTGGGGACGCGCGCGAGCGTCCGCACCGACGCGCCGAAGAACGCCACCCAGATCGCGATCCACGCGGCGAGACCGGGGACGCCGCGCTCCACGGCGATCTGGAGCGGCGTGTCGTGCAGGTGGCTCGTCGAGCGGCGGAGCGCCTCCGGCGGCGCCCAGAGGGGATAGAGCCGCTTGACCCCTCCCGGGCCGACCCCGGTGATCGGGTGGGCCTGGACGAGACGTAGCCCCGTGTCCAGCATCGCGAGCCGGTCGCGCGCGGTGTCATCTCTGAGATCGCCGATGGTGCGGAGCCGGGCCAGCACGCCCGGCTCGACGACGAGCGCCGCGGCGACGACGACCGCGAGCGTCGCCAGCACGAGGCCGCGCCGTCGGAGCAGGAGGGCACACCCCACCGCTCCCACGGCGAACCCGAGCCAGGCGCCGCGGACGTAGGTGAGGCCGAGCGCCACGACGCCGAGGGCCCAGAGGGGCGCCATCCAGGCGCGCTCGCGTCCCGCGCGCGCCAGGCGCGGCAGCGTGGCCACGAGGACCTGCGTGAGGACGCCCGCGAGCGTCATGTAGATCGAGAAGAAGCCGCGGGCCCGCGCGCATTTTCGGAAGAGCAGCCNCACGGGNCCGGTNTCGACGCTGCCGGACGGCGGGCAGAGGCCGACCTGCAGGACGGAGAGCAGCGCCACCACGGAGACCGCGACGAAAAGGCCCGTCAGGAAGCGCCGGGCCGCCGGCCGGTCGGGCAGCGCGTGGCGCATAACATAGAAGGCGCCCAGCGTGAGCAGCCCCTTCGCGGCCGCGAGGCTCTCGACGGGGCGCGGCGATGCGAGCGCCGCCACGAGCGTCCACGCGGCGAAGCCGACGAGCGGTCCCGCGAGCGGCCAGCCGGCGCGCCGCGCACCGGCCTCGCGCGGGCGGAAGGCGAGCCACGCGGCGAGCACGACGAGGGTCGCCTCCGAGAGCGAGATCGACGCGGCGAGCCCGAGCGTGAGCGCGACCAGCANCCCGTCCCGGACCGCCGTGGTCCGCCACCACCCCGCGGCCGATGGAGCGNCCGTCGCGTCGCTCAATACGCGTTGCGGTTGCGGAAACCGGACCAGAAGGTCAGGAGGAGGATCTTCAGGTCGAGGCCGAGGCTCCAGCGCTCGATGTAGTAGAGGTCGTATTCGATCCGTTTCTCGATCGAGGTCTGGCCTCGCCAGCCGTTGATCTGCGCCCAGCCCGTGATGCCCGCCTTCACCTTGTGGCGGAGCATGTAGCCGGGCACCCGCCGGCGGAACTCCTCGACGAAGCTCGGGCGCTCGGGACGTGGGCCGACGAGGCTCATCTCACCGCGCAGGACGTTCCAGAGCTGGGGTAGCTCGTCGAGGCTCCAGCGCCGGAGGAACGCCCCGAGCCGCGTGCGTCGCGAGTCGTCCGGCCGCGCCCACACGGGGCCGGTCTCGCGCTCGGCGTCCACGCGCATCGTGCGGAACTTGAGCATCCGGAAGCGCTGGCCGTCCAGGCCCATCCGCTCCTGGCGGTAGAGGACGGGNCCGCGGGAGACGAGCTTGAGCGCCGTGGCGATCGCGAGCATCACGGGTGCGGCGAGGACCAGTGCCCCGCCCCCGANGANGAGGTCCAGNACGCGCTTCGCCACGCGATTCCAGCCGTAGAGCGGGGACTCGCGCAGGTGGACGAACGGGATCGACTCGAACTCCTCGACGCCGCCGCGCAGCGAGGCGAGGCCGAAGACGTCGGGCACGAAGTGGATCGCGACGGGGTCGTCGCCGATCTCGTTGAGGACGGCGGTGAGGCGCGGGTACTCGCTGTGCGGCAGCGCGATGAACACGATGTCGACCTGCTGCCGGTCGAGGACGGCGCGGATGTCCTCGAGACCGCCGAGCCGCGGCGCGTCGACGCCGGGCGTCTCCGCCTTGTCCGAGAGGAGCCCCAGGACCCGGATGCCGACGTCCGGCCGGCGCCGCAGCACCCGCAGCACTTCTACCGCAGGCTCGCCGCCACCGACGACGATCGCGTACCGCTGGTTGTAGCCGCGGCGGCGCGCGAACCGGAGCCCCTCGCGGAAGGCCGCGCGCGCGAGGCTCACCACGACGACCGACTGCACCAGGAAGAACGCGATCACGAGCCGCGAGTAGTCGTAGCCGCGGAAGGCGAAGGTCATGATCGCGACGAGGACGAGCACGCCGAGCGTGGAGGCCTTGGCCACGTCGAACCACTCGGAGAGATGCGAGCCGAGGCGGCTCGGCCGATAGAGGTCGAACGCGTGGAACGCGAAGCCCCACACGATCAGGACAGGCACGAGCTGGAGCGCGTAGTCCCGGAACGGCGGCACGTCGGTCACCCGCAGCAGGTGGAACCGGATCGCGTAGGCGGACACCCAGCAGGCCGCGATCAGGCAGAGGTCGCCCGCGAGCGCAAGGTGCTCGAGGAGGCGCGAGTGGGCCTTCAGCATGCCTGCCGCGCGCGGAACTCCCGCCATCGGGCGTCGACGTACTCGGAGAGGCGCCGCTTGAAGACGGGACGGTCGAACTCCAGGGCGCGCGCCCGCAAGGCCTCGGGGTCGAAGCGGTCCGCGGCGGCCTCGAAGGCGCGGATCGCCTCCGTGAGCGCCTCGACCGTCTGCTCGCGGAAGAAGACCGCCGTCGGCGCCGCGCCATTCATCGGAGCCTGTGCGCCCGGCACCGACCGTGGGTGGCCCGAGGCAGGTGCGCTCTCGAGGCCGACCATCGTCTCGAGCACGCCGCCGCGGCCGAGCGCGATCGTCGGACGCCCCGCGGCGGCGGCTTCGAGCGGCACAATCCCAAAATCCTCGACCGCGGGGAAGAGCACGGCGCGGCAGCGCGCGTAGAGGTCGGCGACCTCGCGGTCGTCCCGCCAGCCGAGGAACTCGATGCCGGGGCCGGCGAGCGCTCTGAGGCGCCGATCCTCCGGGCCGGCGCCGACGATCACGAGCCGCCGGCCGAGCCGCCGGGCCGCGCCGATCGCCAGGTCGATGCGCTTGTAGGGGACGAGCGCCGACACCACGAGGTAGTAGTCGTCGACGCGGTCGGCGATCCGGAACCGATCGACGTCGACCGGCGGGTGGATGACGTCGGCCTCGCGGCCCCAGACGCGGCGGATGCGCTCGGCGATGTGGCGGGAGATCGCGACGACGCCGTGAACCGACTGGGTTCGCCGGTCCCACCGACGGAGCGCGGCGGCGACGGGCGGGGCGAGGAGCCGCGTGGCGAGCCCGGCGCGCGCGCCGAGGTAGTCCTGGGCGAGGTCCCACACGTAGCGCATGGGCGTGAAGCAATAGCAGAGGTGGAGCGCGCCCGGCGGCGTGCGGACGCCCTTGGCCACGCAGTGGCTGAGGGAGAGGACCAGGTCGTACCGGGAGAGGTCGAAGCGCCGCACCGCGGCGGGAAACAGCGGGAGGTAACGGCGGTAGTGCGCGGCGGCGGCCGGCAGCCGCTGGACGAACGAGGTCACGACGCGGCGGCGCTCGATCACGGGTGACACGGTTCCGGGCACGTGGAGCAGCGTGAAGAGCGGCGCGTCGGGGAAGAGCTCGCAGACGACCTCGAGACACCGCTCGCCGCCGCGCATGCCCGTCAACCAGTCGTGGACGAGTGCGACGCGCGGGCTCGACCGCGCGGCCGCGCGGGGCGCGGCTAGCTCACTCGAGACCGGATGCGGCGTCGCCAATACTCCAGGAGATCGGTCAGCGTCGTCTCGAGCGGGATGGCGGGACGCCAGCCGAGCGTCGTCTCGACCTTCTCCCGCGAGCCGCGCAGGATCGGCACGTCGGAGGGCCGGAGCCGCGCCGGGTCCTGGCGGATCTCGATCCGCGGCGCCGTGGACTTCCCGACCAAGAAGTTCAGCACGCGCTCGATCGACCAGTCGACCCCGGAGCACAGGTTGTAGACCTCGCCCGGCGTGCCCCGCTCGAGCAGCGTCCAGTAGCCGCGCACGATGTCGCGGACGTCCGAGAAGTCGCGCGTGGGCTTGAGGTCGCCGACGAGCACCACCGGCTCGCGAAGGCCCGCCTCGATCTCGGCGATCTGCTTCGCGAAGTTCGACGTCGCGAAGGTTTCTCCTCGACGGGGGCCGGTGTTGTGAACTAGGTTCCGGCCGAGGCCCGCCTGAAAAACGTGGTCCTCGGTCTCGAAGTCCCAGACCTCGCCGGAGTAGGGCACCTCCTCGACCTTCTTCAGAACATCCTCGGGCACTTCGAGGTGGCGCCCCCAGTTCGCGTGCGCCGGGTCGGGCGAGTTGAGGTTGATGAGATAGTAGGTCGCCGCCCCTCGGACCTCGGTGTTCAGGCACACGCGCTGGCGCGTCGTGTTGGCGACGAGATAGCACAGCCCGAGACTGAGGATCGGTGACTTCGTCTTGAAGCTCTTGAACTCGTAGGATCCATAGCCCGCTCGTAACCCGTCACCTTCGTTATAGCCTCGCAGAAACTCGAGTTTGGCGTCCGACTGCGCGTTGAGGATAGAGCGGGGCACACGCTTGTTCCTGTCTGACGCGTACACCTGCGGGTGGAGCCACCGGGCGAAGGTCTCCGGCCTTCGCACGTGGAGACGCCAGACGCCGTTACGCCCGGCGGCGATCGAGGAGTCGACGCCAAAGTGGGTCAGGAGGATCTCGGCGCATCGCTGCAGAAGCTTCCGGTCCTGGTTGTCGATCCGTACTTTAGCGTTGGTGATACACCCCTCGGCGACGAAGAAACCGAGCAGCCACGCGACGTCTTCATGGACGAACATCGCAGAGCTCGAGGGCAGGCCCACGAGCGCGACCCGATCGCCCACGGCGAGGCTTCCTGCCGAAGCCGCGACGTGGCCGTCCGGGCCCGGGATCATCACCGAGTGGTCGCCCGTGACCTCGACGATTCCCCCGCTCGACACGAGCCGGAGGACACGGTCACCCTCCCGCAGTGGATGGCAGGACACGTGCAGCACCTTCGCCCAACGGCCATCGGCCCACACCGAGGTGGCGTGCCGCTGCATGTCCCAGACCACGGTGCCGTCGTCCAGGAGGTGACCGCTCAGATACCCCGTCGGCTTGTAGCGCCGTAGCTCCCTGATGTACCGAACATCGACGAGGCCGGTGCGATCGTCGCGGAGGAGCACCGGCGTCCAGCGGCTCACGCTGTGGTTAAATGCGCGGGCGCGCACGATATGCATGCTGTAGCTCTTGAAGTACTGGTAGCCCATCAGGTCCTGGGTGACCTTGCTCACCGCGTACGGCGAGAGCGGCCGCAGCGTGTTCGTCTCGCGGACCGGCAGCTCGTCGGGGTAGACGAGGCCGTACTCCTCGCTCGAGCCGATCACGATGAAGCGCGCCTTCGAGCCGAGCTGCCGCATCCCCTCGAAGAGGTTCAGCTGGCAGATCGCGTTGGTCCAGAGCGTCTCGGACGGCGTCGTCCACGACGCCACCACGAAGCTCTGCGCCGCGAGGTGGACGATGTAGTCGGGCCGTGCCTGCTCGAGGAGGGCGCGCACCGAGAGGAGGTCGCGCAGGTCGGACTCGAACAGGCTGATCCGGTCGCGCAGGTGCTCGATGTGCTCCGTTTTGCTCCGCCAGCGGAGCGCGCCGATCACCTCGGTGCCCTGGGCGAGCGCGTACTCGGCAAGGTGACTACCGACGAAGCCGGTGATACCCGTGATGAGGATGCGCACCCCGACCATACTACTACAGGTGGTCGCTCCTACAGGTGGTCGCGCGAGCCTGGCGCCCGGCGGAACGCGCGGCCGGCTCTTATCTCATGCGGGGAGGGCTCCGATGACCTTCTCGGCGAGCGCCACGATCCAGGCCGCCTCGTCGTAGGCGCGCGCGGCGTCGGCCGCGGAGTACTGCTCCGACGGGACGAAGTCGATGTCGCCGTAGAACGCCAGTTCGCGCTCCCGGCGGAGACGCGCGGAAATCTGCGCCGCACGGTCCAGGCGTTCGCCGACGTCGGTGGAGAACTTGCCCCGGTGCTCGACGAGCAAGCGCCCGACGTCGTGGAACTTCGGCGGCTCAACCCGGACCGCCCGGAGCATCCCCTTCAGCGCCAGCTCGACGAGCTCTTGCGCCTCCCGCACCACGTCGGAGTGGTCGCCCTCGTCACGTAGCACCGCCAACGCCTTGAGCCTGCCTCGGGCCTTTCTGAGATAGCTCTGGGCCTGGCTCTGGCTCGTCACCAGGCTGAAGACTTCTCCGGGTTTGAGGTCGGGCTTCAACTCCCAGCACCAGGCGTTGCCGAACCAAATCCGACATGAGCCGAGCTCGCGAAGGCGGGAGCGGAGCCGGTCCAGGTACGCGGCGAGGAACTGCTCAGGGTCGTAAGCAATCCGCGCGTCGTCCACCATGTCGAGGAAGAGGGGACTGCCCCGCTCGACCTCCTCGGGCGTCTTGAAGACGGGAGAGAGCATGACCGGGGCTCCGTCCCCCTGGATCGACTGCAGGGCGCGTTCGAGACGGGCCTCCATGGGGAGAAACTGCTCGACCCGACGCATCCGTCCCTCGGGGAGATCCCGCGCGACGATCAGCAGGTCGACATCCGAATCGTCCCGGGGCGTGCCGCGTCCGACGGAGCCGAACACGGCCACGGCAACGAGGCGATCGCCATACCCTCCGCGGAGTTCGGCGAGCACCGCATCGAGGAGGGCATCGTAGCGCTGGAGGAGTGACATCGGTGCCAGTGTGTCTGAGCGGAAGCCGGACGCGGCGATCCATTGGACTCACGGCGCGCGCATCGCGACCTTATCACTCCAGGTGGTCGCTTCTACAGGTGGTC
>JGI25384J37096_10000177_pt1 | contig 15867 bp, 10 predicted proteins | sample GraSoi013_1_40cm_4_FD_37096 | JGI IMG/M metagenome (IMG submission 37096)
ATCGACCTGGCGATGCTCGTCGTCGCCGCCGACGAGGGCGTGATGCCGCAGACGCGCGAGCACCTCGCGATCTGCTCGCTCCTTCGCATCAAGGGCGGCCTCGTCGTGCTGACGAAGGCCGACCTCGTCGAGCCCGACTGGCTCGCGCTCGTGCGAGACGACGTCGCGACGCTCGTCCGCTCGACGTTCCTCGAGGGCGCGCCGATCCTCGCCGTTTCGGCGAAGACCGGCGACGGCCTCGCCGAGCTCCGCGCCGCGCTCCGGGGGCTCGCGGAAGTGGTGGAGCCGCGCGGCCTGGACCAGCTCCCACGCCTGCCGATCGACCGCGTGTTCACCGTGCGCGGCTTCGGCACGGTCGTCACCGGAACGCTCACGGCGGGCAGGCTCGCGGTGGACGACCGCATCCAGGTCTATCCGAAGGGCGTGGAGGCGAAGATCCGGGGCCTGCAGACGCACGGCCACCCGGTGGCGGAGGCGTTCGCCGGAGCGCGCACCGCGATCAATCTCCAGGGCGTCGAGCGGACGGCGGTGGAGCGCGGCGACGTCGTCGGCCTCGCGGGCACGCTCGTCTCCTCACTNCTCGTGGACGGGACGCTCGAGCTCCTCGAAGACGCCCCGCGCGCGGTCAAGTCGCGCACCCGCGTCCGCTTCCACGTCGGGACGAGCGAGATCATGGCGCGCGTCCTCCTCCTGGACACGCCCGAGCTCGCGCCGGGCCAGACGGCCTCGGCGCGCTTCCGCCTGGAGGCGCCGCTGGTCGCGCTCCCCGGCGACCGGTTCGTCGTGCGCTCGTACTCGCCGAGCGTGACGATCGGGGGTGGGACGATCCTCGACGTGGATCCCCCGCGCTTCAAGCTCAGGGCGCCCATTCACCTGGCGCACTTGAAGCTGCTGCAGGAAGGTTCACCCGAGGAGGTCGTCGAGGAGCACGTGCGCCACGTCGGCGGTTCGGGGGCGCGGCTCGCGACCCTGCTCGGCCGCGTGCCCTTCGGGCCCGAGAAGCTCCGCGGCCTGCTCGACGGCCTCGTGGCGCAGGGCCGGGTGCTCGTGGTCGATCGCGAGTGGTACCTCCATTCCGAGAGCTCGGCGCGCCTCCGGGCGCTCGTCCTCGCGGCCCTGGAGGCCTTCCACCGCGCCAACCCACTCAAGCCCGGGATGTCGCGTGAGGAGCTGCGGGTGCGAACGGGCGGCGCCGACGAGCGGGTGTTCGCGACGCTCCTCGCCGCGCTCGAGGCCGAGGGCGCCCTCGCGAGCGACCGGGACAAGGTCCGGCTCGCGTCCCACCAGGTGCGCCTGACGCCGGAGCAGCAGCGCATCGTNGATCGTGTCGAGCAGGAGTTCAGGAAGGCCGAGGCGTCGCCGCCGAGTCCCGAAGAGGCGCTCGGCCGCGCCGGCGTGGGTGGCGGCGACGAGCACGAGCTCTTCCAGCTCCTCGTCGAGNGCAGGAAGCTCGTCCGGGTCAAGGAGTCGCTCTACTTCCACGCCGCGGCGCTCGACACGATCCAGGACAAGGTCGTCGCCCTCCTGCGCGAGCGGAAGGAGATCGGGCCGGGAGACATCAAGGACCTCCTCGGGATCTCCCGGAAGTACGCCATCCCCCTCCTCGAGCACCTGGACGCGCGCCGGGTGACCGTCCGGACGGGCGAGAAGCGGGTCTTGCGGGGCGGGTAGGGGCGGAGTATGGTGAAGCCGCCGAAAGGAGCCTCACATGTTTGGGCTGGGCTATCAGGAGCTACTGATCATCCTCGTGATCGTGCTGATCCTCTTCGGCGCCAACCGGTTGCCGGATCTGGCGCGGTCGCTGGGATCGAGCGTCAAGGAATTCAAGAAAGGCGTCAGCGAGGCGACGAAGGACGACGCGACCGCCGCCAAGAAGGAAGAAGAAAAGAAGGCGTCGTAACCCGTTCGGCTGGCCGGTCGACCGCGTCGATCTCATCCCCAACGGCGGTTGTCCCGTTTTCGTTCCCGGGTACGGTATGATGCGCCCAATGATCCTGGTGCCAGCGCTCGTCCTGGCGCTCCTGGTCCTGGTTTCCCCCGCACCCGCCGACGCCCAGATCTATCGCTGGGTGGACGAGCAGGGCGTGCCCCACTACGCCCAGGGTATCGACAGCGTCCCCGAGCGGTACCGCGCGACGGCGGCGCCCATCGTGATCCGGAACGCCCCGGTGCCGGCGCGCGCGCCCGCTGCGACGGGCGCCGCCGGCACCGAGATCAAGTTCACGAAGGGGCAGGCGATCGTCGTCGACGCGACGATCAACGGCCGAGCCTCGGCAAAGCTCATCCTGGACACGGGCGCGGACAGGACCGTCATCAATCCGCGCGTCCTCGAGGCGGCCGGAGTGGCCCTGACGCAAGGGGCGACCGGCCAGATCCGCGGCGCGACCGGGACCGCGAGCGTGCAGGCGGCGGCGCTCGACTCCCTCGAGGTCGGCGGCGCGAAGGTCAGCAAGCTTCTCGTCATCGCGCACGACATCGAGCAGGCNGCCGTGGACGGTCTCCTCGGTCGGGACTTCCTCGACCAGTTCAAGGTCTCGATCGACTCCGACAGCGGCGTCGCCACCCTCGCGCCCAAGAACCCATAAGCGTTGGGCGGGCTCCGAGCGAGCGTCGCGCCGAGTGGGGAGCGCGCCCCGCCTCCGGAGGGNCGTGATACCATTCGTGATCTGACCCATGGACTACAAAGCCACGCTGAACCTGCCGAAAACGGCCTTCCCCATGAAGGCCAACCTCCCGGAGAGCGAGCCGAAGATGCTCGCCTGGTGGGAGCAGTTCGGGATCTACAAGCGCCTGCGCCAGGTGGCCGCGGACCGCCCGCTCTGGATCCTGCACGACGGCCCGCCGTACGCGAACGGCAACATCCACCTGGGCCACGTCCTCAACAAGGTCCTCAAGGACGTGGTCGTGAAGTCGCGCGCGATGCTCGGCTTCAACGCCGTCTTCGTCCCGGGCTGGGACTGTCACGGGCTGCCGATCGAGCACCAGGTGGACAAGGAGCTCGGGCTCGACGACCCCTCGGTGGANATCCGCCGCGCCATGGATCCCGTCGAGAAGCGCCGCAAGTGCCGCGAGTACGCGCTCCGGTTCATCGACATCCAGCGCAACGAGTTCAAGCGCCTGGGCGTCTTNGGGGACTGGGACAACCCCTACGTCACGATGGCCCCCGCCTACCAGGCGATCATCGCGCGCGAGTTCGGCCGCTTCGTCGGCCGGGGGCTCGTCCACAAGGGGCTCAAGCCCGTCCACTGGTGTATGCANTGCAAAACGGCGCTCGCGCAGGCGGAGGTCGAGTACGAGGAGCAGCGGACGCCCTCGGTGTGGGTGAAGTTTCCGCTCACGTCGGTGCCGGCGGAGCTCCAGGCGAAGCTCGCCGGCCGCCGCGCGTTTGCGGTGGTCTGGACGACGACGCCGTGGACGCTGCCGGCCAATCTCGCCATCGCGGTGCATCCGACGCAGAGCTACGAGGCGCTCGCGCTGTCTGGCGAGGTCTACCTCGTGGCTCGGGCGCGGGTGACCGAGTTTCTTTCGCTCTTCCAGGCGCCCAAGTACGACGTGCTCGGATCCTTCGAGGGCCACAGCCTCGTCGGCCACACGTTCCGGCATCCGTGGATCGACCGCGAGGGCACGATCGCGGCGGCGGACTTCGTGGGGATGGACCAGGGTACGGGCCTCGTCCACATCGCACCCGGCCACGGCGAGGAGGACTACGAGCTCGGCCGATCACTCGGACTCCCGATCTTCAACCCGGTGGACGACGACGGCCGCTTCGTCCCGGGGGTGGAGCGCTTCGCCGGCCTCACCGTCTGGGAGGCGAATCCCAAGATCATCGACTATCTCCGATCGATCGGGATGCTCATCGCCGAGCGCACGCTCGACCACACGTACCCACACTGCTGGCGTTGCAAGAACCCGACGATCTTCCGCGCGACCGAGCAGTGGTTCATCGAGCTCGACAAACAGGAGTTCCGCGCGCGCGCGCTCGAGGCGATCAAGCGCGACGTGCAGTGGATCCCGCCGTGGGGCGAGGAGCGGATCTACAACATGGTGGCGCACCGCCCCGAGTGGGTCATCTCACGGCAGAGGGTCTGGGGGGTGCCGATCGTCGCGTTCTACTGCGCGGGGTGTGGCACGCTGCTCCTCGAGGAGCGGATCGTCGACCACGTCGCGCGGATCTTCCGCGAAGGCCGAGGTGCCGACGAGTGGTACGTGCGGGAGGCCCGCGCGCTTCTTCCCCCAGGCACGCGCTGCGCCAAGTGCGGCGGCGACCGGTTCGCGAAGGAGACCGACATCCTCGACGTCTGGTTCGACTCGGGGTGCAGCCACGCGGCCGTCCTCGAGACGCGGCCCGAGCTCCGGTGGCCGGCGGAGATGTACATCGAGGGCTCGGACCAGCACCGCGGGTGGTTCCAGTCCTCGCTCCTCGAGTCGGTCGGCACGCGCGGCGCGCCACCCTATAAGAGCGTCATCACGCACGGGTTCTTCGTCGACGGCGACGGACGAAAGATGTCGAAGTCCCTCGGCAACGTCATCGGCCTCGACGACCTCCTGCCGAAGTACGGCGCCGAGATCCTTCGCCTGTGGGTGGCGGCCGAGGACTACACCCAGGACATCCGGGTCTCCCGCGAGATCCTCGACCGCCTCGCCGACGCGTACCGCCGGATCCGCAACACGTTCCGGTTCCTCCTGGGCAACCTCTCCGACTTCGACCCGGCGCGCGATCGCCAGTCGTCCGCGCGACTCGACGAGGTCGACCGGTGGATCCTCGACCGGCTGGGCCGGCTCGTGGGCCGCGTGACGCGCGCCTACGAGACCTACGAGCTCCATACCGTGTTCCACGCGGTTCACAACTTCTGCGCCGTGGACCTCTCGGCGCAGTACCTGGACATCATCAAGGACCGCCTCTACACCTCGGCCGCGGACGACCCGCGGCGGCGGGCGGCGCAGACGGCGTCCTACGACATCTTCGGCGCGCTCGCCCGCCTCATGGCGCCGATCCTCACGTTCACCGCGGAGGAGGCGTGGCGGCACACGCCCGGCGTCAAGGCCGAGAGCATCCACCTCGAGCGGTTCCCGGAGGTTCCGCGCGAGTGGCTCGACGACACGCTCGCGCGCGAGTGGGGCCGCCTGCTCGAGGTGCGTCGCGAGGTCACCAAGGCGCTCGAGACGGCCCGCGCGCAGGGGCTGATCGGCAGCGGGCTCGAGGCCCGCCTGCGCGTCGCGGCGGCGCCGGAGGACCTGCCCGAGCTGCTCCGCGCCAAGCGCGCGCTCCTGCCCACGCTCTTCATCGTGTCGCAGGTCGAGCTCGGCGGGGCGCGTACGAGCGCGGCCGTCCAGTACGAGAGCCAGGAGATCCCCGGCCTGGTCATCGGCGTGGACAAGGCGCTCGGCCGCAAGTGCCAGCGCTGCTGGACGTGGAGCGAGCGGGTCGGCGAGCACCGCGCGCACCCCGGGCTCTGCGAGCGCTGCGTGCCGGTGGTCCTCGCCAGAGGCAGTGCGAGCTGAGCGGCGTCCGCGAGGCGAGCGGTGACCGCGTTCGAGGGATGACGCCGGCCGCGCCCACACGGGTCGCCGTCCTCGCGGGCGTCGTGGTCGCGCTCGACCAGATCACCAAGCTGATCGTGCTCGGGCGGCTCGAGCCTGGCGTGCCCATCCGCGTGATCGACGGCTTCCTGTCGCTGACGCTCGTGCTCAACCCGGGCCTCGCCTTCGGNCTCCTCGCGAGCGTCCCGGCCGAGTGGCGGTGGGTCGTGGCGCTCCTGTCGGTCGGCGCGCTCGTGATCCTGGTGCAGGTGGCCCTCCGGGTCCTGCCGCGCGGCAGGTGGCCCGATCACGGCGCGATCGGCCTGATCTTCGGCGGCGCCGTGGGGAATCTGATCGACCGGGCCCGCTTCGGCGCCGTCGTCGACTTCGTCGACGTCTACTATCGCGGCTGGCACTGGCCGGCGTTCAACGTCGCCGACTCCGCGATCACCGTNGGCGTGACGCTGCTCGCCATCCGTCTCCTCGGGGATCGCGCGTCGGCTCCGCGCTCGTGAGGGAGGCNCCCGCCGCTCCACGGCGCACCACGCTCGCCGTCGATCGTGCCGCGGCGGGCATGCGACTCGACCGTTGGCTCGCCGACCGGCTGCCGGAGCTCTCCCGGGTGCGGCTCCGGGCGTTGATCGAGGCCGGCCGCGTCCGCGTCGACGGCGCGGTCCGGAAGGCCGCGGCACGGCTCGCGGGCGGCGAGCGCGTCGAGGTGGAAATCCCGCCCCCCGCCCCCGAGGAGCTCGTTCCGGAGCCCGCCGCGCTGGCCATTGTCTTCGAGGACGCGCAGGTCCTCGTCCTGGAGAAGCCCGCCGGTGTCGTCGTCCATCCAGGCGCCGGTCACGCGCGCGGCACGCTCGCCGCCGCGCTGCTGGCCCACGCGCCCGAGGTCGCGGGGGTCGGCGGGCCGCGGCGCCCGGGCATCGTCCACCGCCTGGACAAGGACACCTCCGGGCTGCTGGTCGTCGCCAAGACCAAGGCCGCCTACGACGCGCTCGTGGCACAGCTCGCGCGTCGGAGCGTCACGCGCCGGTATCTCGCGGTCGTCCACGGCCGCGTNCGCGCCGACGAGGGCGTGATCGACCGGCCGATCGGCCGTCACCCGCGAGACCGCGTGAGGATGGCGGTGCGGCCCGCTGGCCAGGGCCGGCGCGCGGTCACACGGTACCGGGTGCTCGANCGCCTGCGCGGCTTCACGCTCCTCNAGNTGAGCCTCGAGACGGGCCGCACGCATCAGATCCGCGTGCACCTGGCCTCACTCGGCCACCCGGTCGCCGGCGACGACGTCTACGGCGGCCGGCGCCGAGAGCCGCTCCCGACCCCGGTCGAGGGCCTGGCGCTCCACGCCGCCCGCCTGGCNTTCGTCCACCCGGCGACGGGACGCACCCTCGAGTTCGCGTCACCGGCGCCGGCTCGGATCGAGCGGCTCCTGACTCACCTGCGCAACTAACCAACGTTGGGGGAGCGCCGCCGCTCCCCCCGGTCACTCGCGGCGCCCTCGCCGCAAACCGGATTGCGCTGGTTCACTCAGGCTCGCCTCGGGCGTCGGACGCCCTGCGGCTTCGCACTCCCACGCCGGCGCTCGAACGGCAAACCCCCGTAGGGGATGCTAGGATAAGGGACACACGTGAGGAGCCCCATGGAGCTGACCGCCGTCATTCTCGCCGCCGGGGAAGCGAAACGGATGCGCTCCCGACAGCCGAAAGTGCTCCACCCGCTCTGCGGTCGCCCGCTGATCGCCTACGCCCTCCGGACGGCACGCGCCGTCGCCGAGCGTACCGTCGTCGTCATCGGACCGAACGCGGCCGCCGTGCGCGCCGCCGCGGACGCCGGCGTCACCTTCGTCGAGCAGCGCGAGCGGCTCGGCACGGGGCACGCGCTCGAGCAGGCCCGCGCCGCGTGCGGCGACGGGCCCGTCGTGGTCCTGGCCGGAGACATGCCGCTGCTCTCGAGCGAGACGCTCGAGCGCCTCGTGAGCCATCATCGGACCACGTCCGCGGCGGCGACGGTCCTCACCGCGGTCGTGGATCGGCCGCAGGGCTACGGGCGTATCCTGCGCCAGGGCGGCCGCGTCAAGCGCATCGTCGAGGACCGGGACGCCACCGACGACCAGAAGAAGATCACCGAGATCAACACGAGCGTCTATTGCTTCGAGGCACGGCGCCTCTGGAAGGCGCTCGCCGAGGTGCGTCCCGACAACGAGCAGGGCGAGTACTACCTGACGGATGTCATCGGCATCCTCGCCAAGGCGGGCGGCCGGATCGAAGCCGTCGTGGCCGGGGATCCGGCCGAGGCCCTCGGGATCAACGACCGGAAGCAACTCGCGGCCGTCGCGGCGATCCTGCGCCGTCGCATCCTCGACCGCCTGATGACCGACGGCGTCACCATCGTCGACCCCGCGAGCACGTACATCGAAGACACGGTCACGATCGGCCCCGACAGCGTCGTCTACCCCCAAGTCGTCATCGAGGGCGTGACGACGTTCGGGGCCGAGTGCGTGGTCGGGAGCGGCTCCCAGATCAGCGCCTCACGCCTCGGCGACCGCGTGCACCTCAGGCCCTACTGCGTCCTCACCGAGGCGACCGTCGAAGACGGCGCCCAGCTCGGCCCGTTCTGCCACCTGCGGCCGCTCTGCCACGTGGGTCCGGGGGCGAAGGTCGGCAACTTCGTCGAGATGAAGAAGTCGCGCATCGGGCGGGGCTCGAAGGTACCCCACCTCTCGTACGTGGGCGACGCGACCGTGGGCGAGGGCGTCAACATCGGCGCCGGCACCATCACCTGCAACTACGACGGCGTCGCGAAGCACGAAACGCGGATCGGCGACCACGCGTTCGTCGGCACAAACTCGAGCCTCGTGGCTCCGCTCACGATCGGCGAGGGCGCCTACATCGGCGCCGGCTCGACGATCACCAAGGACGTTCCACCCGGCGCGCTCGCGGTCGGCCGCGGCCACCAGGTCGTGAAGGAAGGCTGGGCCGCGCGGAAGGCGAAGAAGCACACCGGGCCGGAGGACTAACCATGTGCGGGATCGTCGGTTACGTGGGCGACAAGAACGCGGTGTCGATCATCGTCGAGGGGCTCAAGCGCCTCGAGTACCGCGGCTACGACTCCGCCGGCGTGGCGGTGCTCGACGACGGGGCGCTCCACGTCCGCCGCGCCGCCGGGCGCCTCAAGACGCTCGAGGGGATCCTCCGCGAGCGCCCGGTGGCGGGGTCGCTCGGGATCGGCCACACTCGCTGGGCGACCCACGGCCGGCCCTCGGACGAGAACGCCCACCCCCACACCGACTGCCGCGGCAACCTCGTCGTCGTCCACAACGGGATCCTCGAGAACTACCTCGAGATCAAGGACCGCCTCCGCAGCGAGGGCCACACGTTCCGGTCCGAGACCGACACCGAGGTGCTCGCCCACCTCATCGAGCATCACCTGACGACGACGGGCCGTCTCGAGCGCGCGGTGAAGGCGGCCCTCGCCGAGGTGACCGGATCCTACGCGATCGGCGTCATCGCCACCGCGGCGCCGGATCGGCTGATCGCCGCCAAGCAGGGCGCGGGGAGCGTCGTCGTCGGGCTGGGCCGCGGCGAGATGTTCATCGCCTCCGACATCCCGGCGATCCTCTCCCACACCGGGACGTCGTGATCCTCGAGGACAACGAGGTGGCGGTGGTCACCGCCGGCGGCGTCGAGTTGTCGACGCTCGACGACGAGCCCGTGCAGCGCGAGCCGGTCCGCATCCTCTGGGACCCGATCATGGCGGAGAAGGGGGGCTACCGCCACTTCATGCTCAAGGAGATCCACGAGCAGCCGCGCGCGATCACCGACACGTTCAGGGGGCGCATCGCGCCGGAAACGGGCACCGTCGTCCTGCCCGACGTGAACCTCGATCCCGCCGCGGTCCGTGCGCTCCAGCGCGTCGTGCTCGTCGCCTGCGGCACCGCGTTTCACGCCGCGACGCTCGGCCGCACGATGATCGAGCGCCTCGCGGGCCTCACCGCCGAGGTGGACCTCGCGTCGGAGTTCCGCTATCGCGACGCGATCGTCGGTCCGGAGACGCTCGTCGTCGCGGTCTCCCAGTCGGGCGAGACCGCCGACACGCTCGGCGCCGTCAAGGCCGCCCGCCTCAAGGGCTGCCCGATCCTTGCGATCACCAACGTCGTGGGCTCGGCGCTCGCCCGCGAGGCGACCGGCGTCCTCTACATGCACGCGGGGCCGGAGATCGGCGTCGCCTCGACGAAAGCGTTCGCCACGATGGTCGTCGCCGTGTACCTGCTCGGCCTCTGGCTCGGTCGTCAGCGCAACGCCATCACCGCCGAGGACGTCAAGAAGCGCATCCATGACCTCGTCGAGATCCCGCGTCTGGTCGAGAAGACGCTCGAGCTGGACGGCCAGATCGTGGCCCTCGCCCGCGAGCTCGCGCACGCGCGCGATTTCCTCTATCTGGGGCGCGGGCTCCAGTACCCCATCGCCCTCGAGGGCGCGCTCAAGCTCAAGGAGATCTCGTATATCCACGCCGAGGGCTACGCCGGCGGCGAGATGAAGCACGGTCCGATCGCACTCATCGCCGACGCGCTCCCGGTCGTGGCGCTCGTGCCGCGCGACGGCTCCTACGAGCGGATGCTCGGCAACATCGAGGAGGTGCGGGCGCGCGACGGCCTCGTCGTCGCCGTCGCCCACGCGGGCGACCGGAACGTCGCGGCGAAGGCGAAGCACGTCATCGAGGTGCCCCCGTGCGCCGAGCTCCTGGCGCCGCTCATCACCGTCGTCCCGCTCCAGCTCCTCGCCTACCACATCGCCGTGCGCCTCGGCTGCGACGTGGACCAGCCGCGCAACCTCGCGAAGTCGGTGACGGTGGAGTAGGTCTCCTCAGCGGTAGCCGCCGAGACGCACAGCGTAGGGACGGGATGGAGTCAGTCGCCTCTTCCGCGGATCGACGACCAGCCCGAGCGCTTCCAGGGCTTCCACACCCAGAATAGGCTCGTCGACATCCCCCACGAGAAGTGTCGCCGGAGCCTCACGGCCGTCGATCTGGATTATGGCCACGTCGGCGCCTAGCCGGACTCGCCTCCCGTCGGCGAGGCGTACCCTCACGGATCGGCGCGGCCTGATCCCCAGCGCCCGGGCCAGACGTCGAGGGATGACGGAGAAGGTCGCGCCTGTATCCACCAGCATACGAACGGTCGTCGCCCGCCCGGCTCGAAGTCGCACCGGCTGGTGTATGTGGCCCATTCGATTTGCCCCGTCGTCGCTCACGCTAGCAGAAGGACCCGCGCGGAACAACAGCGCCGAGAGAATGCGTCGCTTCGGTGGACTCGAGGACGGCGGCGATCTCCCGCGGCGCGATCGCCCCAGGTGAGGTTGGCCTGCCCGGTCTCGCAGCCGCCGACGCGCGATCGCTTACGGTACAATCGGCTGGTGCTGGACCGCGACGCGCTNCTCGCCGAGCTGAATCCGCCGCAGCGCGACGCCGTCACGGCGGACGACGGGCCGATCCTCGTGCTCGCGGGCGCCGGCAGCGGCAAGACGCGCGTCATCGCCCACCGGATCGCGTGGCTCCTCGGCGTGCGCGGTGTGCATCCGAGGAACGTCCTCGCCGTCACGTTCACCAACAAGGCCGCGGGCGAGATGGCGCGGCGGGTGGAGGAGTTGCTGGCNCCCGTCGGGATCCGAGCGCCGCTGATCGCGACCTTCCACTCGGCGTGCGTGCGGGTCCTCCGCCAGCACATCCGGCACATCGGCTACCCGACGCACTTCACGATTTACGACGAGGACGATCGCCTCCAGCTCGTCAAGGAGTGCATGCGCGAGCTGGACATGATCGACCGGACGTGGACACCGGCGTCGCTCGTCCACCGGATCAGCGCGGCGAAGAACCAGATGGTCTCGCTCGACGAGGTCGAGCAGGCGGCGCGGGGGCCGCGCGAGGAGCGGGTCGCCGCGCTGTTCCGCCGCTATCAAGAGCGGCTCGCCCAGGCGGCGGCCGTCGACTTCGACGACCTCCTGCTCCTGACCGTGCGCCTCCTCACCGAGGCCCCCGAGGTGCTCGCCTGGTACCGGGGGCTCTGGACGCACGTGCTCGTGGACGAGTACCAGGACACGAACCGCGCCCAGTACCGGATCATCCGCCAGCTCACCGGCGAGCACCGGAACGTGTGCGTCGTGGGAGATGCCGACCAGTGTGTCGTCGGAGGGACGCCGATCGAGACGCCCCGAGGGGTTCGGCCGGTCGAGAAAGTCCGCGAGGGGGATCGGATCGTCGCCGGAGCTGGCTGGAGTAGCGCACGGACGGCTCGTGTCGAGGCCGTCCGCCGGAGCGAGTACGACGGGCTCGTCGTCTCGATCACGACGGACAACGGCCAGGAGCTCGTCGCGACGCCGAATCACATGGTCTTCGCCCGCATCGACCCGGATCCGAGACGCTACTCCGTGTACCTGATGTATCAGGCGCGGCTCGGCTACCGTGTCGGAGTCACCCGGGGTGCTAGCTCTGGCGACAGGAAGGCGATCGTCCCCGGCATCCAGATGCGGACGACCCACGAGGTTGCCGACAGGCTGTGGATCCTGGCGGCCTGCGACTCGCTCGCCGACGCCCGGTACCTAGAGTCCTACTTCGCGGCGCAGTACGGCCTGCCGACGATGGTCTTCCACGTCCGCGGCCGTCGGATGGCCCTCACGCAAGGTCACGTCGACCGGCTCTATCAAGACGTCGACACGCGGGTTCGGGCCGAGCGCCTCATGGCCGACCTCCGGCTGTTTCCTGACTATCCTCATCACCGACCGAGTGCGATCACGCGCGAGGGTATCTCGCGGAAGATCGTCAACTTCACGATGTTTGGGGATCCGAGACCGCACGAGTGGCACGAGCACCGGATCCAACTCGTGAGCTCCGACGCTGCCCTGTGGGAGACCGTCTCGCTCGTCGTCCGGCCCCGCCGCGGCAAGGCTCGGACCTGGCGCATCGAGACCTCGCGCAAGGATTACGACAAGGGGCTCGAGTTCGCCCGGAGCCTGTGCGTGAGCGCGGGCATGGAGGTGGTGCGGCGGGCTCGTTTCACACCGGGCAAGGCATTCCAATTCATGCCTGCCAGTCACGTGCGTCCCGGGATGGCGATCCCCATCGTGAAGGCCCGTGAGATTGGGGAGGCGCGGGTCGCGTCCATGGAGTTCCGGCGGTTCCGCGGCTTCGTCTACGACCTGACCGTCCAGGACTTCCGCAATTACGTGGCCGGAGGGATCGTCGTCCACAACTCGATCTACCGCTGGCGCGGCGCCGACATCCGGAACATCCTCGACTTCGAGACGGACTATCCGGGCACGCGCGTCGTCCGTCTCGAGCAGAACTACCGCTCCACCAAGCGGATCCTGGCGCTCGCCTCCGGGGTGATCGCGCACAACGTCTCGCGGAAGGACAAGGCGCTCTGGACCGAGAACGACGAGGGCGAGCGGGCGGCCGTTTACCGCGCCTGGGACGAACACGAGGAGGCCAACTTCGTCGCCCAGACGATCCTGGCCGCGCGCAACGCCGGCGCCGCCTGGGACGACCTCGCCGTCTTCTACCGTACGAACGCTCAGTCGCGGGTGCTCGAGGACGCGCTCCGGCGCGGCGGGATCCCGTACGTGATCGTCGGCTCGGTGCGCTTCTACGAGCGCAAGGAGATCAAGGACGCGCTCGCCTACCTCCGGCTCGTCGTGAACCCGGCCGACGACGTGGCCTTCCGCCGCGCGATCCAGGCGCCCGGCCGCGGCGTCGGCCGCGCCTCCCTCACGCGCCTGGAGGAGCTGGCGGCGCGCGAGGGGCGCTCGCTCCTGACGCTCGCGGCGGCGCCGCCGGCCGACGTCACGGGCAAGCCCCGGCGCGCGCTCGAGGAGTTCGTCGCGCTGATCTCCCGTCTCGTGGCCGAACGGGAGAAGGCGCCGCTGCCCGCCTTCATCGACCAGGTCCTCGACGCGAGCGGGTATCGTGAAGACCTGAGACAAGAACGCTCCTCGGAGGCCGAGGCGCGGCTCGAGAACCTGGAGGAGCTGGTCGCCGCGGCCGAGGACTACGCCCGGATCCAGGAGCCCGCGACCCTCGAGGGCTTTCTCGACGGCGTCGCGCTCGTGAGCGACGTCGACGAGCTACCGGAGGGCGCGCGCGGCGTCACCCTCATGACCCTCCACTCGGCGAAGGGGCTCGAGTTCCCCGTCGTCTTTCTCACGGGCATGGAGGAGGGGGTCTTCCCGCACGTCCGCTCGATGGACTCGGTGGACGAGCTCGAGGAAGAGCGGCGGCTCTGCTACGTCGGGATCACGCGCGCGAAGGCGCGGCTCTGGATCTCCTACGCCCTCCATCGCCGGATGCACGGCTACGGCCTCGGCGAGCCCTCGCGCTTCCTGCTCGAGATGCCCCCGGAGCACCTCGCCCTCCTCGGCGCCGCGGGCCGCGCCGAGGCGCGGCCGGCGCCGGAGACGGAGCCGCCGTTCCCCGACGCGGGCGACGACGACCTGCCCCTCAAGGTCGGCGCGCGCGTCCGCCACGGCCGCTGGGGCGAGGGGCTCGTGGTCGGCGTCGAGCGGAGCGGCGCCGACACGCTCGTCACGGTCCGCTTCGCCTCCGTCGGGAGGAAACAGCTCTCGCTCCAATACGCCAACCTCGAGGAACTCTGATGGAATGGAGAGCGACATGAGGAACGCAGCCGGGTCGCGCCTTGTCTCAGGCCACCCACGGAGTGTGGCGGCCTCGCGGCCCCCGCTCCAATGATCACCCGGGAGGAGGTGCTCCACATCGCGCGGCTCGCCCGGCTCGAGCTGAGCGACACGGAGCTCGAGCGCATGCGCGAGCAGCTCAACTCGATCCTGACCTACATCGACCGGCTCAGAGCGCTCGACGTCACCGGCGTCGAGCCAACGTCGCACGCCGTGCCGCTCGTCAACGTGATGCGCGACGACGAGGTCGTGCCGCCCTTTCCCCAAGACGAGATGCTCCGGAACGCGCCCGATCGCGTCGGCGAGTTCTTCCGGGTCCCGCGGATCATCGAGGGCTGAGCGTGACCGGGACGCCGATCCACGAGCTGACCGAGGCCTATCGTCGGAGCGAGTCGACACCGACGGCCGCGACCGAGGCTTTCCTCGCGCGGATCGCGAGGCTCGACGGCGAGCTCGGGGCCTACCTCACGGTCACACGCGAGCAGGCGCTGCGGGCCGCCGCCGACGCGGACGCACGCTACCGGGCTGGGAAGCCGCTCGGCCCGCTCGACGGCGCGCCGCTGGTCTACAAGGACGTCCTCTGCACGCGCGGGGTCACGACCACCTGCGGCTCCAGGATGCTCGAGGGCTTCGTGCCGCCATACGACGCGACCGTCATCGCGCGCCTCACCGCCGCGGGGGCGGTGATGCTCGGCAAGGGCAACATGGACGAGTTCGCGATGGGGTCCTCCACCGAACACTCGGCGTTCAAGCCGACCCGCAACCCGTGGGACCTCACGCGCGTCCCCGGCGGCTCGTCGGGCGGTCCCGCCGCCGCGGTCGCCGCGGGCCTCGCCGCGGGAGGGCTCGGCACCGACACGGGNGGCTCGATCCGCCAGCCCGCCGCCTTCTGCGGCGTCGTGGGGCTNAAGCCGACCTANGGGCGCGTCTCGCGCTACGGACTCGTCGCGTTCGGTTCCTCGCTCGACCACATCGGCCCGTTCGCGAGGGACGTCACGGACGCGGCNCTCCTGCTCCGGGCGATCGCCGGCGCGGACCCGCGCGACGCGACGTGCCTCACGGCGCCGGTGCCCGACTATGCCGCNGCGCTCGCGCCGGGCGTGCAGGGGCTCCGGCTCGGCCTCCCCGACGAGTACTTCATCGAGGGCATGGACGCCGAGGTCGAGCGCACCGTCCGCACCGCGGTTGACGTNCTGCGGGGGCTTGGCGCCACGGTCGAGCGCATCTCGCTCCCGGCGACGCCGCACGCGCTCGCGACCTACTATGTCATCGCCCCCGCGGAGGCCTCGTCGAACCTCGCGCGCTACGACGGCGTGAAGTACGGCCTGCGCGTCGCCGGCGCGAAGGACCTCGTCGAGATGTCGAGCCGCACGCGCGCTGTGGGCTTCGGCGCCGAGGTCAAGCGCCGGATCATGCTCGGCACCTATGTGCTCTCGTCCGGGTACTACGAGGCCTACTACGGGCGCGCCCAGAAGGTGCGGACCCTCGTGCGCCGCGACTTCGACGCCGCGTTCGGTCGCGTGGACCTGATCGTCGCGCCCATGACGCCGAACGTCGCCTTCAAGCACGGGGAGAAGGAAGACCCGCTCTCGATGTACCTGAACGATGTCTTCGCCGTCCCGGCGGACATGACGGGGCTCCCCGCAATCTCGGTGCCGTG
>JGI25384J37096_10000178_pt1 | contig 15807 bp, 15 predicted proteins | sample GraSoi013_1_40cm_4_FD_37096 | JGI IMG/M metagenome (IMG submission 37096)
CACCCAGGCGCACCTCGAGGAGATCGCGCCCAAGACCCTCAAGGCCGGCCGGGACCTGGTCGTCCTCTCGTGCGGGGGGCTGCTCGGCCGTCAGGACTGGGTGAAGCTCGCCCAGGCCAACCGCTGTCGCATCCTCGTTCCCTCCGCGGCGATCGCCGGGCTCGACGGCGTCAAGGGCGCGCAGGTGGGCACGATCTCGTCGGTGACGATGGAGACGCGGAAGCCCCCGCGCGGGCTCAGCGGCGCGCCGTGGATCGAGGCGCAGAGGATCGACCTCGACCGGATCACCGAGGAGACGCTCATCTTCGAGGGCCCGGCGACGGAGGCCTGCCGGGCGTTCCCGGCCAACGTGAACGTGCTCGCCGCGCTCTCGCTCGCCGGCATCGGGCCCGAGAAGACGCGCATCAAGCTCTACGCGGTGCCCGGGCTCACGATGAACCGGCACCGGATCACGGTCGTGGGGGAGTTCGGCCGCCTCGCGATCGAGGTCGAGAACGTCCCGTCGGAGAACCCGCGGACCGGCAAGCTCTCTTACATGTCGACGATCGCGCTCCTCCGCGAGCTGACTGCGTCTCTGCGCGTCGGTACCTAGGCTGCAGTATCAGTCCCTAGTGCGGCTGGGTCGCCTCAAGGTACCGCTCGGCCTCGAGCGCAGCCATGCAGCCCGTCCCCGCGGCCGTCACCGCCTGGCGGTAGACGTGGTCCTGGACGTCGCCCGCCGCGAAGACGCCCGGCACGCTCGTCCCGGTCGTCCCGGGCTTCACCTTGATGTAACCGTTCGGCAGGAGCTCGATCTGGCCGCGGAAGATCTGGGTGTTCGGCTCGTGGCCGATCGCTATGAAGACGCCGTCGACCTGATGGTCCGAGAGCTGTCCCGGTTTTGAGGTTCCTGAGGCGCACCGCGGTGACCTTGCCCTTCTCGACGTCCATGACGTCGTCCACGGCGCTGTCCCAGACGAACTCGATCTTCGGGTTCTTGAACGCCCGCTCCTGCATGATCTTGGAGGCGCGCAGCGTGTCGCGGCGGTGGACCACGTCGACCTTCTTGCCGAGCCGCGAGAGGTAGAGCGCCTCCTCCATGGCCGAGTCGCCGCCACCGACCACCATGATGTTCTGGTCCTTGAAGAAGAAGCCGTCGCACGTGGCGCACGTCGAGATGCCGCGCCCCATGAGCTTCGTCTCGGCGGGGAGCCCCAGGAGCTTCGCCGTCGCGCCGGTGGCGATGATGATCGTGTGGCCCTCCCAGGTGGCGTCGCCGGCCTGCACGACGAATGGCCGGCGGGAGAAGTCGACGGCGGTCACATCCTCGGCGATCATCTCGGTCCCGAAGTGCTCCGCCTGCCGCTTCATCGTCTCCATCAGCTCGGGTCCCTGGATCCCCTCCACGAATCCCGGGTAGTTCTCGACCAGCGTCGTGAGCATGAGCTGGCCGCCCGGCTGCACCCCCGTGAGCATGAGCGGCGCGAGGTTCGCGCGGGCCGCGTAGATGGCCGCCGTATAGCCCGCCGGCCCGGAGCCGATGACGATGACCTTGCGCGTCGTCCCCATAACTCTCCTCCGTCTTTAGATGCGCTCCCGGTTCCGGGCGATGCTCGTCACACGCCGAGGATCGCGCCGAGGTCCGCGAGGTCTCGGAGCTCGTAGCGGGGCGGCGTGATCCCGGGCGGAAGCGGGGCGCCCTCCGGATTGATCCATGCGGCGTCCATCCCGATCTGCTGGGCCCCGAGCACGTCGATGTCGGCGCGGTCGCCGACGAAGAGCGCCTCGTCGACCCCGACGTCCAGGCGGCGCAGCGCCTCGTCGAAGATCTCGCGCTTGGGCTTCCGCCAGCCGACGGCGTCGGAGACGACGATCGCGCTGAAGCGGCGGGCGACGCCCTCGCGCTCGAGGATGTCCACGGCGGTCGGCGTGTAGTCGAAGTTCGAGACGACCGCCAACCGGTACCGCCGCGCGAGGCGCTCGAGCAGCGGCCCGTGATGGAGGGGAAACTCGGCGGCCTTCCCGAGCTGGGACCGGTGGGTATCGATCAGCGTCTGGCCGAGCCCGGGTGGCAGCCTCGCCGGGTCGAGCGCGAGGCGACGGAAGAAGTGGTCGAACCGCTCGGGGGCCGGGACCTCACGGTTGTCGATCGCGCGCAGCCGCTCGGCCTCGCGCCAGCTCTCGACGAGCGCCTCGTAGCACGCCTCGAGGGAGATCTCGGGGGCGTGCGATCTCAGGACCTGGTGGAGGTGGCCCGCCGTGGAGCGCACCGTCCGCCCGTTCACCNGGATCTNGGGCATGCGATCCCGNTCGAAGCGGACCANCGTGTCGAAGAGGTCGAAGAGGACAGCGGNGTAGGTCATCAGAGCGGCTTCCGCCCCGCGTACCCCTCGTCGAGGCCGTGCCAGTGACGGATCTCGCGNTCACCGTACTNCCAGCAGAGGTTGACCTCGCGACCGTCGCGCAGGTGCGGGAAGTCCACCAGGCCGAGCCCGAGGTCCTTCGGCCGGCCGCCGAGCTCCACGACCTTCTCGAGCGTCTTGCGCACCCGTTCGGTCAGCTGCTCGATCCGCCCGGTGTCCGCGCGCCACTGCGCCCGGTCCAGGACGCCACCGCCGGCCAGCGCGATCCGCGCCTGCTCGGCCCCAAGGCGCTCGCGCAGCGCGGCGGCCTTCGTATGAGCGGCCATCGCCTCGCGCATGAGCGGCGTGAGCGCGGGGATCAGCGCCTCCACCTCGCGCGGCGTGAAGTGGCGATCAGCCACGGATCGGCGCCTCGACGAAGATCGCGTGCACCTCCTTCGGCCCGTGCACGCCGCGCGTGAGCGTCAGCTCGATATCCGCCGTTCGGCTCGGGCCGGTGATGAAGCTGATGACGGCTCCGCGGGGCCCCGGCGCACCGTCGGCGTGCCAGAGCTCGAGGAACACGCCCGCCTGCGCGAGCGACTCGACGAGCGCCGTCCGGTCGAAGAGCGCGATGTGGTAGGGCGGCAAGAGCGACGTCGAGCGCGGGCGCCCGGCGCCGCTCGAGAGGACGAGGGTCCCCGTCTCGGCGATCGCGAGATCCACGCCCGTCAGGCCGAGCTCGGCCGCCGCGACGAGCTCGCGCAGTCGCTGACGCTCGGCCGCGCTCGCAACCTCCCCCGGCGGCATCGCGACCGGCTCGAGCCCCTGGGCGGTGAGTGCGGGCCCGAGATCGCCGCCGAGCTCGGCGGCGTGCCAGCTCACGAGCCGGCGCGCCGCGCGCTCGCGAGCGATTCCCGCGACGACCGGCACCACCTCCGCGAGGGTCGCCACGCGGTAGAAGACGCCGCCGACCTTCTCGAGCTCGTGGCGGAAGCGCTCGAGCGCCTCGGGCCAGCGCTCCGCGAGCTCAGCCCGGATGGCCTCCGCCTCCACGCGCGGGCGCTCGGGCCGCCGGGCAGGCGTCGCGGGAGGGAGGCCGCGCGTCTTGCCGAGCTCGGCGCGGATCCGCGCCATGAACTCTGCACGCGTGGTCATCGCGGGGTCTCCCTCTCCAGCTCGTTCCAGCGCTCCCGGAAGGTCCGGCTCGCCACCGCGGGGAGATCGCGCGTCCGCGTCCAGTCACCGAAGAGGGGAAGGCTCCGGATCGCGCCGTCACGGACGAAGGGACGCTGCAGGACGCGGGCGATGCGGCCCGCCAGCCCGTAGAGGAGCGGGCGCGCCAGGAGCCACCCGAACGACGTCGAACACGACCCGCTCGATCCAGGGCGCGATCCGCTTCTCGTCCACCTGGCGCCGGAGCTCGATGAGCATGCGCGGGATATCGATCCGCACCGGGCACGCGTCGGCACACGCCCCGCAGAGTGAGGAGGCGTGCGCCAGCTCCTTCACCGAGCCGGGGCCGTTGAGCATCGCCGTCAACAATATTCCGATCGGCCCTGGGTACGTGTGGCCGTAGGCGTGGCCGCCGATCTGACGGTAGACCGGGCAGACGTTGAGGCACGCGCCGCAGCGCAGACAGTAGAGCGCCTCGCGGAGCGGCCCCGCGAGCTGATCGACCCGGCCGTTGTCCAGGAGGACCAGATGGAACTCCTCCGGCCCCTCGAGCTCCCCCGCGCGCCGCGGTCCCTGGACGAGCGTCGTGTAGACGGAGAGCTTCTGGCCGGTCGCGCTCTTCGCGAGGATCGCCAGGAACACCATGAGGTCGCTCATCGAGGGCACGACCTTCTCGACGCCCATCACCGCGACGTGGACACGGGGAAGCGAGGTCACCATGCGGCCGTTGCCCTCGTTGGTGACCAGGACGACGGTGCCCGTGTCCGCGACCGCGAAGTTCGCCCCCGTGATCCCGAGGTCCGCCTGGAGGAACTTCTCCCGCAGCTCGCCCCGCGCGAGCTGCGTGAGCGCCTCGGGATCCGCGGGAACCGTGCGCTTGAGCTCCTTCCCGAAGAGGTCGGCGATCTGGCCCTTCGTCTTGTGGATCGCGGCGCGATGATGTGCGACGGCCGCTCGTGGGCGAGCTGGATGATGTACTCGCCGAGATCCGTCTCCACCGGGACGATCCCGGCCTCCTCGAGCGCCTCGTTGAGATGGATCTCCTCGGTGGCCATGGACTTCGACTTCACCGCCATCCGGGCGCCCGCCCGGCGGCCGATCTCGAGGATGACGGCGCGCGCCTCCGCCGCCGTCGTCGCGAAGTGCACCCGCCCCCCGAAGCGCTCGACGTTCCCGATCAGCTGCTCGAGGTAGCGATCGAGGTGTTGCAGCGTCGCTTCCTTGATCTCCCGCGCCCGGTCACGGAGGCCCTCACCCTCGGGGAAGGCGTCGAACGCCTCGCGGCGGAGCCCGATGAACTTCGTCGTCGCGATGGTCAGCGCCTCCTGGAGGAAGGCGTCTTCCATCGCGCGGCCGGCGCGCCGGCGGAACGGGATCGAGAGGTCGGCCTGGCTCACGCCCGGCCCCCGTCGAGGAGCTCCGCGAGGTGCAGGGCGCGCACGCGCGAGCCCCGGCGCCGGAGACCGCCCCCCATCTGCATCAAGCACCCCGCGTCGCACGCGACCAGGCAGGCGGCGCCGGTCGCCTCGACGTGCCTGAGCTTCTTCGCGAGGATCTGGGAGGACACCTCCGGCAGGCGCACGGCGAACGACCCGCCGAAGCCGCAGCACTCGTCGGCGCCCGGCAGCTCGACGAACTCGACGCCCGCGAGGTGACGGAGGACCTCACGCGGGCTCTCGGCTTCGTGGAGTCCTCGGAGGAGGTGGCACGAGTCGTGGTAGGTGACGCGTCCGCGCACGGTCGAGTCAAACTCGGACCGGCCCAGCACACGGACGAGGAACTGCGAGAGCTCGTAGACCCGCGCCGCGAGACGGAGCGCGTCCCTGGCGAGCTCCGGCTCCCCCACGAGCCCCGGGTACTCGTGCCTGACCATCCACGCGCACGAGCCCGAGGGCACGACGACGTGATCGGCGTCGCGAAAGAGCGCGACGGTGCGTGCCGCCACACGGCGCGCCTCGGCGTGGTAGCCGGAGTTGAAGAGGGGCAGCCCACAACACGTTTGGCCCTGCGGGAACTCGACGGTCACGCCGAGGCGCCGGAGGAGCCGGACGATGCTCACGCCCACCTCGGGGAAGAACATGTCGCCGAGGCAGGTGATCATCAGCGAGGCGCGCATCGCCGTCATGTATCAGGGGCCGCGCGGCCGGCGCCACCGTGGGTGGCCGGAGGCAGGTGCGCTGGTGGAGGCGTGACGACGACGAGCGCGACAAGCGGGACCTGGCCGTCGTTGACGAGGCCGTGCTCGACTCCCGCCCGGGCGACCACCGCCTCGCCCGCCTCGACGGTCTCCTCGTCGGCGCCCACGCGGAAGCGGCCGCGCCCCTCGAGCACGTAGTAGATCTTGTCTTGATCCATGTGGCGGTGTGGCGTCTGGGCCTGGCCCGGCGCGACGCAGTAGAGGTCGAGCTGGGCGCGCGCCGTCGTGGCGAGCGCGATCTTCGCCATCTTGTCGGCCTGGAACTTCACGTGGTCCTTCACGCGAATCTTCATGGTCCCGGGGGCCTCGAGCCCTCGACACTCGATGGGTGGCCTGAGACGAGGCGCGGCGTGGCCCCGCTCCTCATATCGCCTCCCCTTCGATGGATCTGACCAGCAACTCTACGGGATGGACGACCGTGACGTCCAGGCCGCGCGCACGAGCGCCCTGAGCGATCTGCATGAGACAGCCGGGATTCCCCGTCGCCACGACCGTGGCCCCGGTCTCCGCGATCCGCGTGATCTTGAGCTCCAGGAGCTCGCGCGCGATCCCGGGCTCGAGGATGCTGTACACCCCCGCGCTTCCGCAGCAGAGGTCGCTCTCCGCGAGCTCCACGAGCCTGAGGCCGGGGATCCGCCGGAGGAGCTGCCGCGGCTCCTGACGCACGCGCTGGCCGTGGGCGAGGTGGCAGGCGTCGTGATAGGTCACGGTCAGCTCGAGCCTGCCGAGCGGCAGCTCGGCGTCCGCGAGCATCTCCGTCACGTCGCGCGTCCGCACCGCGAGTCCGCTCGCCTCCCGCACCCAGTGGCCGTATTCCTTCATCGCCGACCCGCACCCCGCCGCGTTGGTCACGACCCAGTCGACGTCGTCGGGGAACGTCGCCACGAGCCGTCGCGCGCGCGCACGGAAGTCGTCGGTCCGTCCCGCGTGGAGCTCGAGGGCGCCGCAGCACCCCTGGCCGCGCGGGACCACGACCTCCCACCCCGCGAGCGCCAGCAGGCGTGCCGTGTCGCGGTTGACGTGGGGGAACAGGTGGCGCTGCACGCACCCGGTCAGGAGCCCGACGCGGCCGCGCCGCCGCCCGCGCGCGGGGTAGAGCTCCGGGAGCGGCTCGGCGCGCGGCACGTCGCCGAGCAGTCCCTCCATCGCGGCGAGCCGCGGGAAGAACCTCAGCGCCCCCGTCGACCGCACGAGGCGCTGGAGCCCCGACCGCCGATAGAGACGCAAGAGCCCGAGCGCCGCGCCCAGGCGGTCCGGCTCCGGGAACACCGCATAGATGAATCGGTCCAGGAAGCGCCGTCTCGGCGGCGGACCGTGGCGTCGGAGCTGGGCGCGCGTCGCCTCGAGGAGTGAGCCGAAGCGGACGCCCGAGGGACACGCAGTCTCGCACGCCCGGCAGCCAAGACAGAGGTCGATGTGGCGGGTGAAGGTCTCGGTCAGGGTGAGACGTCCCTCCGCCGCGGCCCGCATCAGATAGATCCGGCCGCGCGGCGAGTCCATCTCCTCGCCCAGCACCCGGTACGTTGGACACTGGGGCAGGCAGATGCCGCAGTGGACGCACTTCCGGATCTCCTCGAGGTCGGGAGCGTCGGGCGGGGTGAACGCCGACAACGCCATCAGAGTCCGCCGACGAAGCGTCCGGGGTTGAGCACTCGCTTGGCGTCGAACTCGTCCTTGAGCCCGCGCATCAGCGAGAGGGCGCCGGGCTCGACCGGCCCCCACGGATCGACGGCGGCGCGCACCGCCGCCGGCGCGCGCTGGATGATCACGCCGCCGCCGACGGGCGCGAGGAACGCACGCAGGCGCTCGACGAGCGTCCTGACGGCTCGAGGCTCCACCGCGGGGAACGCGGCACGGAGGCTTCCGAGCGTGGCCGCGCCCGTGAGCGTCGCCGCGACCCCGGCCGCCGCGACGGCGCGCTCGGTCTCGGCGGCCGTCTCGCCGACCAGGGTCACGAGGGTTCCCACGGAGAGCACGATCGCCCCGTCCAGCGCCGTGGCCTCCGCATGCGCCGCCCAGAAGCTTGCGCCGAGCGGCNGGAGCNACGCGCCCGCTTCNCGGGCGAAGCGCGNGACCGTCTCGCCCTGGGCACGNACCGCCTCCTCCGCCGTGCCGATCGAGACCGCCACGGCCGCTGGCCCGTCGCCGGCGCCGCAGGCGGCGAGGCCCGCGCGGTTCAGGANCTCGACCCGGCTCGGCTGCACCGTCGAGTCCACGAGGCGCGCGACGAAGGCCTGCGCCGCGGCCANGTCCGTGAAGACCGCGAGCCAGGTCGCCTCGAACTCGGGCNCGGGGTGGAGCCGGAGNGTCAGCTCGCCGAGGACACCGAGGGTCCCGAGGGCGCCCACCATGAGCTTGGGGACGTCGTAGCCGCTGACGGACTTCACGACCTTGGCCCCTCCCCAGGTCANCACTCCGTCCGCCTGGACGAAACGCACTCCGAGCAGCAGGTCGCGCATGGTGCCATAGCGGGCTCGCAGCGGGCCGCTCGCGTCGGTCGCCGCGAGCCCGCCCAGCGTCCGGCGCTCCACCCCGGCCGGATCGAGCGGAAGGAGCTGCCGTCGCGCCCCGACGCGCGCCGCGAGCGCGCCCATCGTGGTCCCCGCCTCCACGGTGACCGTGAGGTCGTCGGGGTTGTACTCGACGACGCGATCGAGCCGTCGGAGGTCGAGGACCAGGTCCAGGCGAGACGGCGGGTGACCGAGCGCGAGGGCGTTGCCGCCGCCCCGGGGCACGACGGCCAGCTCCGCGTCCCAGGCGAGGGCGAGCACGCGGCTCACGTGCTCGAGTGACCGCGGCCGGACGATCCAGCGCGGCACGAGGCCGTCGACGGCGGCGCTCACGCGGGCCGCCGTGTCGTCCACCAAGGCCTCGCGACCCACGATCGCCGCGAGCGCGCCCTGGATCGGGCGTGCGAGGATGCTCACGCTAGTGCGCCTCCAACGAGCTTCGGCGACTCCGCACGGGCGACCGCAGCGTGCCCGGCACTAGATCCACGCGCCCTCCGGCACACGGGGCCGCGCCGGGCGGAACCCCTCGCCGCAGGCCGGATGCGAGGGGAGCAGCTTACCGGGATTCATGATCCGGTCGGGGTCGAAGATGCGGCGCAGCCGGGCCATGAAGTTCAGATCGGCCTCGCCGTACTGGAGCGGGAGATTCTTGGCCTTGTCGAGACCCACGCCGTGCTCGCCCGTGATCGTGCCGCCCATCGCGATACAGGCGTGGAGCAGCGCCTCGTTCGCCGCCTTCGCGCGCTCGAGCTCCTCGGGGTTCCGGTCGTCGTAGAGGATGAGCGGGTGGAGGTTGCCGTCGCCCGCGTGAAAGACGTTGGCGATCTGCACGCGGTGGCGCTCGGCGATTGCGCGGAGCGCGCGCATGATCTCGGGGAGCCTGGAGCGCGGCACCACGCAATCCTGAAGCAGGTACGTCGGCGCGAGGCGCCCCACCGCGCCCGCCGCCTCCTTGCGTCCTTTCCACAGGAGCGCGCGCTCGCTCTCGTCGCGCGCGACTCTGACGTCGAGAGCGCCGCGCTCGCGGCAGATCGTCGCCACGCGCTCCGCCTGCGCCAGGACCTCGGCGCGCGGGCCGTCCAGCTCGATGAGGAGCACCGCGCCCGCGTCCTTCGGATATCCGGCACCCGTCCCCTCGTTGATCGCCCGGATCATCAGCTCGTCGAGCATCTCCAGGGCCGCCGGGATGATGCCGGCGGCGATGATCGCCGAGACCGCCTCGGACGCCTCCTCGATGGACCCAAAGGAGGCGAGGATCGTCTGGACCGCCTCGGCCGTGTGGAGGAGCCGGACCGTCACCGCCGTCACGAGGCCGAACGTCCCCTCCGAGCCGACGGCGACGCCCGTCAGGTCGTAGCCCGCGCGGTCGGCGACCTTCCCGCCGAGCCGCACGACCTCGCCCGCGCCCGTGACCAGCTCGAGCCCCAGGACGTGGTTGGCGGTGATGCCGTACTTGAGACAGTGCGGCCCGCCGGCGTTGGTCGACACGTTGCCGCCGATGGACGAGACCATCTGGCTCGAGGGATCGGGCGCGAAGAACCATCCCCGCTCCTGCACCGCGCGCGTGAGCCAGAGGTTGATCAGCCCCGGCTGGACCGTCGCCGCGCGGTTCGCGAGGTCGATCTCGACGATCCGGGTCATCCGGTTCAGTCCGATCATCACCCCGCCGAGGGGCGCCATGGCGCCGCCGATCAGGCCCGTGCCCGAGCCGCGCGGGACGATGGGCACGCGCTCGCCGCGACAGAGGCGCACGATCGCCACGACCTCGGCGGTGCTCTCGGGCAGGGCGACGACGTCGGGCGCGCCCTTGTAGAAGGTGTGCATGTCGCACTCGTAGACGAGTCGCCCTTCCGCGGAGGCGACGAGGCCGTCCGGGCCGAGGATCCGCCGGAGCTCGTCGAGGAGACCGGGACCTAGCGGCATGGCATCACCTTACCCGAAAACGACCTTGCCGGCTCCCCGAGGGACGCCGGCAAGTGTGGTCACACGGTCGGAGGCGGCGCTCAGGAGATGCGCCAGGTGTCCCCCGAGGTCAGGAGCTTCGCAATGTCGCCCGGCCCGCGCTCCGAGATCGCCTTCTGCTCCTGGTCGAGCATGATCTCCTCGTACACGGGCCCCGTGACCGCCGCCAGCACGCCGATCGGGACCGGGAAGTCGGGAGCGAAGAGGTCCGCGAGGAGCTTCGCCGCGTTCACGTTGGTCTCGTCGTGGACCCAGAGCGCGCTCGCCGCGACGTCCTTCGCCTTGACGACCTTCGGCCGGACGCCGTCCATGATGACGGCCCGTCGGTCGTCTTGCGGCCCGAAGAGCAGGGGTTTGCCGGGCTCGAGCCGGAGCTCGTACTGGAGCTTCTGCTCCTTGTCGTANATCACGTTCCACGCGAGGTCGTTGTACACGTTGCAGTTCTGGAGGATCTCCACGAACGCGGCGCCCTTGTGGTGGGCGGCGCGCCTCAACATCTCCTCCATGTGCGCGATGTTGCGGTCCACCGTGCGCGCGACGAAGGTGGCGCCGCAGCCGAGCGCGAACGCGAGGGGGTTCACCGGGCGATCGGCGGAGCCGAGCGGCGTGGATTTCGTGACCTTGCCGAGCTCGCTCGTGGGCGAGTACTGACCCTTCGTGAGGCCGTAGATCCGGTTGTTGAACAGCAGGATCGTCACGTTCACGTTTCGGCGGAGCACGTGGAGCATGTGGTTGCCGCCGATCGACAGCCCGTCGCCGTCCCCCGTCACGATGAACACCTTGAGATCCGGGCGTGCCAGCCGGAGCCCGGTGGCGACGGCCGGGGCGCGGCCGTGGATGGTGTGGAACCCGTAGGTGTTCATGTAGTACGGAAACCGGCTCGAGCAGCCGATCCCCGAGATGAAGACGATGTCCTCCTTCGGGATGCCGAGGTCCGGCATCGTCTTCTGCACCGCGGAGAGGATCGCGTAGTCCCCGCAGCCCGGGCACCACCGGACGTCCTGGTCGGACTCGAAGTCCTTCTTCGTGTACTTGGGTGCTTCCTTTGCCTCGGCGCCGCCCGCGCTCATGTTGGGCTCCCCACCAGCTGGTTGATGGCTTCCAGGATCTCCTCGCTCGCGAGGGGCAGGCCGCGCATGCGGTTGAAGCCGACGGCGTCCACCAGGTATTCGGCGCGGAGCACCCGGACGAGCTGGCCGCTGTTGATTTCCGGCACGAGCACCCTCCGGTACTCGCGCAGGATCTGGCCGAGGTCGGGCGGCAGCGGGTTCATGTAGCGGAGGTGGATCGAGGCGACCGTCCTGCCCTCCGTCTGCGCGCGCTCGACCGCCGCCGTGATCGCGCCATACGTCCCGCCCCAGCCGACGACGAGGAGGTCGCCGGTCGCGGGGCCGTTGATCGTCGTGGGGGGAATCTCCTGGGCCACGCGCCGCACCTTCTCCGCGCGCGTCCGGACCATGTGGTCGTGGTTGTCGGGGTCGTAGGAGATGTTGCCCGTGACGTCCTGCTTTTCGATCCCGCCGATGCGGTGCTCGAGCCCTGGCGTCCCGGGGCGCACCCACGGACGCGCGAGCGTCGCGGGGTCGCGCAGGTACGGGAAGAACCCGGCGCTCTCCGTCCGAAAGCCGATCTCGATCGGCGGCAGCGTCTCGGGATCCGGGATGAGCCACGGCTCCGAGCCGTTCGCCAGGAACCCGTCGCTCAGCACCATCACCGGGACCATGTACTTCGTCGCGACGCGCACGGCCTCGTAGGCGATGTAGAAGCAGTCCCCCGGTGTCGCGGGCGCCAGGACGACGACGGGCGACTCGCTGTTGCGGCCGTACAGCGCCTGCATCAGATCCGCCTGCTCGGTCTTCGTGGGCAGCCCCGTCGACGGGCCGCCCCGCTGGATGTCGAAGATCACGAGCGGCAGCTCGGCCGTGACCGCGAGGCCGATCGCCTCGCCCTTGAGCGCGATGCCCGGGCCGCTCGACCCGGTGACGCCGATGGCCCCCCCGAAGGCCGCGCCGATCGCCGCCGTGACCGCGGCGATCTCGTCCTCGGCCTGGATCGTGCGCACGCGGAACCGTTTGTGGAGCGCGAGCTCATGCAGAATGTCGCTCGCCGGCGTGATCGGGTAGGCGCCGTACACCACGGGGATCTTCGAGCGCTGGGCGGCCGCCAGGATCCCCCACGCGAGAGCCCGGTTGCCGGTCATCGCCCGGTAGAGCCCCGGCGCCATCTCCGCCGGCTCGATCGTGTAGTGCTCGGCGAAGATCTCGGCGGTCTCGCCGTAGGCGTGGCCCGCCTTCAGCACGCGCGTGTTGGCCTCGGCGATGGACGCGTTCTTCGCGAACTTTTTCGTGATCCACTCGAGCGTGGGCTCGAGCGGCCGGGTGTAGATCCACGAGACCAGGCCGAGCGCAAAGAAGTTCTTGGTTCGGTCCTTCTCCTTCGCGCCGAGCGGCAGGTCCTTGATCGCCTCGTAGGTCAGCGCCGTCATGTCCACCTTGTGGAGCCGGTAGCGCTCGGCCAGCGTCGAGTCCTCGAGGGGGTTCGCGGCGTAGCCCGCCTTGTCGAGGTTGCGCTTGTCGAAGGCCGCGGTGTTGACGACGAGCAGCCCGCCGGGCTTGAGGTCGCGCAGGTGCACCTTGAGCGCGGCCGGATTCATCGCCACCAGGCAGTCGAGCCGGTCGCCGGGCGTGTAGACGCGCTGACTCCCGAACTGGAGCTGGAAGCTGGAGACGCCGAACAACGTGCCCGCGGGGGCGCGGATCTCGGCGGGGAAGTTTGGCAAGGTCGCGATGTCGTTGCCGGCCCACGCGGATTCGGTCGTGAACTGCTCGCCGGTCAGCTGCATGCCGTCGCCGGAGTCGCCGGCGAAGCGGACGACGGCACGATCCAGCTCCTTCAGCGACTTGCCCTTGGCGGGGGCCGCGGTTTCACTCATCGACGCTCGTCTCCTCGCTCGGTTTCAGGCGCACGCGCAGACCGCGGACATCGGGGCCTCGGGTTTCGTTTCAGAGGCTGCCCGACTGCGGTCAGTGCGCTCCAAGTCGGGCAGACCATCATGATTTTATCGGACGCTCTCCCTACGGGCAAGGTTTGTACCCTACCCCGCGTCGATCTCGCTGGGCCTCTTGAGCGTGTCGCCGGGCGGCAGGTTCAGGACGGCTTCCGGAAACAGGTTGGCCAGCCAGCGGATCACGTCGTTCACGGTGACCACGCCGATCGGCCGCCGCTCGGCGTCGACGAGCGGCACCGTGCGGTACCCGGCGACGCTCATCGAGTGGACGGCGTAGGCCACGCGGTCCCGCGCCGTGAGCGCCTCGGGATTACGGGTCATCACCTTGTCGAGCACCGTTTGGCGCGCGTCGAGGCCCTTGCCGACCACGCGCGTGAGCACGTCGCGCTCCGTGAAGATGCCCGTCAGCCGTCCCGCGGCGTCCGTGATCAGCACCCCTGCCTGACGGCGGGCGAGCATCGTTTCGACCGCCTCGTGGACCGTCGCGGTCCCGGGCAGGCAGATCGGATCGGCCGGACCGAGCACGCTGATCGTGTCGTTCAGGAGCGCCCCCCTGGTCTCGCGGACTTCGCCTTCGAGCGCTGCCGAGTATTCGTCCTCGAACTCACCCATGGCTCTCCCCCTCTTTCCCGAACGAGCCTCGCTCCAATCCTACTCCCCTTCGCGCGGCGAGTCCCGCCCTAGCGCGCGCGGGCTCTTCGTTCGCCTCGCGCAGGAGCTCGATGAATCGGCTCACGGTCGGCGTGAGCGGCTTCTGCCGGCGGTGGATGATCCCCACGGGCCGGACCAGGTCGGGAATCGCGAGCGGGACGACGCTGAGCGTCCGGATCCCGACTTCTTTCTGGACGGTGTGCCGGGGCAGGATCGACACTCCCGCCGCGATCGTGATCGCCTGCTTGATCGTCTCGATATTGTCGAACTCCATGACCGTGGTGACCTTGACGTTGTGCGCACGGAGCGCGCGGTCGATCGCCTTGCGGATCGTCAGCCCAGAGTCGAACGCGACAAACGTCTCGCCGTTGAGGTCCGTGGGCCGCACGAGACGATGGCGCGCCAGCCGGTGGTTCGGGTGGCACACGAACGCCATGGGCTCGGCCCGGAGCGGGACGATCGAGAGGGCGCGATTCGTCGGCGGGTAGGACATGATCCCGACGTCCGCCTCGCCGCCGAGGACCGCCTCGACGACCTTGTGGGGGTGCAGGCACTCGAGCTGCACCCGCGCCTCCGGGTACAGGGACATGAAGCGCTGCACGTGCCGGCTCACGTCGTGGAGCCCGACGGAGTAGATCGCGGCGACCCGCACCGTGCCGTCGACGCGCGCCTTCACGGCCGCCACCTCCCCCTTGGCCTTCTCCCACGACTCGAGGATGGCGCGGGACGCCGCGTAGAAGGCCTCGCCCTCGGGCGTGACGACGAAGGGCCGCTTGGTCCGATCGATCAGCGCCACCCCGAGCTCGGTCTCGAGCTGCTGGACCGCCTGGCTCGCGGCCGACTGCGACACGAAGTTTTGCTCGGCCCCTCGCGAGAACGAGCGGAGCCGGACCACGTCGCAGTAGAGGCGGAGCGTCTCCAGATGCACGCGGGGATTTTACTATAAGACTAGCTGATACCCACCATCTAACTTTTTGGGATGACTAATAGTGGGAGCACGCGTACTATCGTGCAACTGTTCACAAAGGGGTGCAGGATGAGGGGAGTAGAGCGCCGCACGCCTCCGGCAACGGTGCCCGGCCAGCCGCCCGCCCAGGGCTTGTACGATCCGCGTGACGAGCACGACGCCTGTGGCGTCGGATTCGTCGTCAACATCAAGGGCAAGAAGTCGCACACGATCGTCCGCCAGGCGCTCGGGGTCCTCATCAACCTGCTCCACCGGGGCGCGTGCGGGTGCGAGCCGAATACGGGCGACGGCGCCGGCATCCTGCTCCAGACCCCGGACAAGTTCCTTCGCCGGGAGTGCGACCGGCTCGGGATCCCCCTGCCCCAACCCAAGGAATACGGCTGCGGCCTCGTGTTCCTCCCGCGCGATCCGGAGCAGCGCGACAAGGTACGGGCGCTGCTGCACTCGATCGTCGAGGAGGAGGGGCAGCGGCTCTGCGGCTGGCGCGACGTTCCGACCGACGACCGGCTGCTCGGCGCCACGGCGCGCTCGGTCGAGCCCTGCATCACGCAGGTGTTCATCGGCCGCGGCGCGGGGGTCCGCGACCACGCCGGCTTCGAGCGCAAACTCTACGTGATCCGCAAGCTCTTCGAGAAGGCCGTGGCGGCGCTCGACATCCCCGAGAACAAGTTCGCCTACATCCCGAGCCTCAGCTCGAACACGCTCATCTACAAGGGAATGCTCAGCGCGGACCAGATCGTGACGATGTACCCGGACCTCGCCGACCCGGACGTCGAGTCGGCGCTCGCGCTCGTGCACCAGCGATTCAGCACCAACACGTTCCCCTCCTGGCCGCTCGCGCACCCCTACCGCTACATCGCCCACAACGGCGAGATCAACACGCTCCGCGGCAACATCAACTGGATGCGCGCCCGTGAGGCGCTCTGCCGCTCGGACCTCCTCGGCAACGACCTCAGGAAGGTGCTGCCCGTGACCCGCGAGGGGCTGTCGGACTCGGCCACGTTCGACAACGTCCT
>JGI25384J37096_10000183_pt1 | contig 15701 bp, 16 predicted proteins | sample GraSoi013_1_40cm_4_FD_37096 | JGI IMG/M metagenome (IMG submission 37096)
CATGGCGAGAGTGGCGGGTGTGGATCTGCCGAGGGAGAAGCGGGGGGAGATCGCGGTCACGTACATCTACGGGATCGGCAAGCCCACCGCGATCAACATCCTCAAGAAGGCCAACATCGACGGCAACAAGCGGGTCAAGGCGTGGACGGACGAGGAGACGGCGCGGGTGCGCGAGATCATCGAGCGCGAGCTGAAGGTCGAGGGCGACCTGCGGCGCGAGATCTCGATGAACGTCAAGCGCCTCATGGACATCGGCTCCTACCGCGGCATCCGCCACCGCCGCGGCCTGCCGGTGCGCGGCCAGCGCACCCACACCAACGCCCGCACGCGGAAGGGCAAGACCCGGGGCGTCATGGTCAAGAAGAAGCCGGTGGCGGCGGCGGCGCCGGCCGCGCCGGCCGCGGCGGCGGCCCCGAAGGCGGGAGCGTAAATCATGGCGGAGCAGACCCAGGGCAAGCCGGCCCCGCGCAAGAAGGGCGGCAAGCGCAAGGAGCGGCGCGAGGTGCGCACGGGCGTCGCGCACATCCAGGCGACGTTCAACAACACGATCGTCACGCTCACCGACAAGACGGGCAACGTGGTGTCGTGGTCGAGCGCCGGCAGCGCGGGCTTCAAGGGCTCCCGCAAGTCGACGCCGTTCGCGGCGCAGACGGCGGCCGAGCTGGCCGCGCGCAAGGCGATGGAGCACGGGCTCAAGCAGATCGAGGTCTTCGTGCGCGGGCCGGGCGCCGGCCGCGAGGCGGCCATCCGCTCGCTGCAGGCGGTGGGCCTCGAGATCACCGCGATCCGCGACGTCACGCCGATCCCGCACGACGGGTGCCGCCCGCCGAAGCGGCGGCGGGTGTAGGGGGCGACGATGGCGCGATACCGCGACGCGAAGTGCCGGCTGTGCCGGCGCGAGGGTCAGAAGCTGTTTCTCAAGGGCGCGCGCTGCTTCACCGACAAGTGCGCGATCGAGCGGCGCAACTACCCGCCGGGCCAGCACGGCCTGAACCGCGGCAAGCTCACGCCGTACGGCATCCAGCTCCGGGAGAAGCAGAAGGCCAAGCGGATCTACGGCGTGCTGGAGTCGCAGTTCCGCAAGTACTTCCAGTGGGCGGAGCGGGAAAAGGGCGTGACCGGCGAGAATCTGCTGCGGCTGCTCGAGCTACGCCTGGACAACGTCGTCCACCGTCTCGGCTTCGCCGCCTCGCGGCGCGAGTCCCGGCAGATGGTGGCCCACGGCCACTTCGCGGTCAACGGCCGCAAGGCCTCGGTGCCGTCCATGCTCCTGAAGGTGGGCGACGTGGTTCAGCTGCGCCCGACGTCGAAGATGGCCGCCCGCCTGGACGACAACGTCAACGCCGGCCGTGGGCAGCTGCCGCAGTGGCTGGAGATCGAGCCGAACGAGCGCAAGGGCGTGGTCCGGAGCCTCCCGCTCCGCGAAGACATCCAGATTCCCGTCAGCGAACAGCTCATCGTCGAGCTGTACAGCAAGTAGGAGCCGACCCGCGATGCCGCGTATTCCGTTCCAGAAGCCGAAGAAGGTCGAGTGGGAGATCCTGAGCGACCGCTACGGCCGCCTCGTGGCCGAGCCCTTCGAGAAGGGCTATGCCCTCACCGTCGGCAACTCGCTCCGGCGCACGCTGCTGTCGATCGTGCCGGGGGCGGCGGTGTCGTGGGTGAAAGTCGACGGCGTCCGCANCGCTGACACGAANATCCCCGGCGTCACCGAGAGCACGGTGGACGTGCTGCTCAACCTCAAGAAGCTCTCGGTGCAGGTGCCGTCGCAGGAGCCGCGCGTCATCCGCCTCGAGGTGACCGGGCCCAAGACGGTCAAGGGCGAGGACGTGCCCGAGACCGANGTCGAGATCATGAACCCCGAGGTGATGCTGTTCACGGTCGAGTCCGGCGCCCGCGTCAGCATGGAGCTGGGCATCGGCGTCGGCCGCGGCTACGAGGCGGCCGATCACAAGCGGGAGGCGCCGTCGGGCGCCCTCGTGGTGGACGCGGCGTTCTCGCCGATCACCCGCGTCGCCTACAACGTNGAGATGTCGCGCCTCGGCAAGATCACCGACTACGAGAAGCTCGTGNTCGAGGTCTGGACCGACGGCTCGGTCAGCCCCGACGACGCGCTCACCCGCGCCTCGACGTTCCTGCGCGACCACTTCGCGCCGCTGACGACGGGCGCGCCGGAGGAGGACGAGGAGGCCGAGGCGGCGTCCGGCGAGGCGTACCTCCGGGAGNCGCTCGGCAAGACGCTCGAGGAGCTGGCCCTGCCCGCGCGCGCCATCAACGCGCTCAAGGGCGCCGACATGCACCTGGTCGCCGATCTCGTCCAGAAGAGCGAGACCGACCTCGTCGACGTCAAGAACCTGGGCGAGAAGTCCATCGACGAGATCAAGACGGCGCTGGCCGCGCTGGGGCTCTCCCTCGGCATGCGCATCGACCCGAACGTCCTCGGCGCGCTCGGGCGGGGAGCGGCGGGGGGACTCCGATGAGGCACGGCAAGGACACCTACAAGCTCGGACGGCTCACCCAACACCGCTGGGCGCTCTTCCGCAACCTCCTGGTCGCCCTGTTCCGCCACGAGCGGATCACGACGACCGAGGCCAAGGCCAAGGCCGTGCGCGGCGCCGCCGAGCACATGATCACGCTGGCCAAGCGCGAGGACCTCCACGCGCGGCGCCAGGTGCTGACGATGGTGCCCGACGCCGAGGTGGTCGGCACCCTCTTCGACACGATCGCCGCTCGCTTCTCGGATCGCAACGGCGGCTACACGCGCATCATCAAGACGGGACGGCGCCCGGGCGACAACGCGCCGATGGTCATCCTCGAGCTGGTGGACCGCGTCGAGGGCGGCAAGGCGCGCAAGGACGGNGCCGAGAAGAAGGAAAAGGCGCCGAAGGCCGAGGGCGGGACGGCGGCCAAGGGCAAGAAGAAGAAAGACAAGGCCGCAGCCGCCTCCGCGTGACGATGTCCCGGCGCCTCCGCGCGGCGGCGCTGGCGGCGCTGCTCGCCGCATGCGCGGGCGTGGGCGGCGAGCCGCGTGGCGACCGTGCCCCGATCGATCACGTCGTCGTCCTCTTCCTCGAGAATCGTTCCTTCGATCATCTCTTCGGGACGTACCCGGGCGCGGACGGGCTCGCCACTACAAGGGCCGACAGGCGGACAAGAGCGGCGCGACCTACGCGACCCTGCCGCCGCCGCTCGGCCGCGACGGCAAGCCGGATCCGCGGTTCGCGGGCGACCTGCCGAACGCGCCGTTCCCCCTCCTGCGCTTCGTGCAGCCCTTCGACCTGACGAACAATCCGGTCCACCGCTTCTATCACATGCAGCGGCAGTACGCCGCCGGCGCCGACGGCGTCCCGATGGGCAAGTGGGTGGCGGAGGGCACGAGCGGCGGCATCACGATGGGCTTCTACGACCGCGCGGCCAGCCCCGTGCAGTGGCGGCTGGCCGACGAGTTCGTGCTGCTCGACCGGTACTTCCAGTCGATCCACGGCGGCTCGTTCGCCAATCACTACTTCCTGATCACGGCGGCCGTCGCCCACGTCGGCGACGATCCCGAGTACCGCGCGGTGGCCGGGCCCGACGGGTCGATCACGAAGGACGGCGAGGTGAGCCCCGACGGCTTCGTCGTCAACAACCTCGACCCGCCGTACCCGCCGCAGCGGGTCAAGACGGTCATGAAGCAGCCGCTCACGCAGCCGACCATCGGCGACCGGCTCGACGCCAGGGGCGTGTCGTGGCGCTGGTACGCGGGCGGCTGGAGCGCCGGCAAGGACGCCGTGGCGGCCGGGCTCATGCCGCATCACAATCCCTTCCAGTACGTGAAGCGGATCATGGACACGCCGGAGGGCCGCGAGCGGATCCGCGACGCCTCCGAGTTTCCCACCGCGCTGCGCGACGGCACGCTGCCCGCGGTCGCCTTCGTCAAGCCGCACGCCCCGCGCAACGCGCACCCCGCGTACTCCACCGTCGGCGCCGGCGACCTCTGGATCGGCGAGACCGTGCGCGAGATCATGGCCAGCCGCTACTGGCCACGCATCGCCGTGGTCGTCACCTACGACGAGGGCGGCGGCTGGTTCGATCACGTGCGTCCGCCCGTGGTGGATCGCTTCGGCCTCGGCACGCGGGTGCCGGCCCTGATCGTGTCGCCGTACGCTCGCCGCGGCGTCATCGCGCACGGGCAGTACGAGCACGCCTCCGTGCTCAAATTCGTCGAATGGCGCTGGGACCTCGCACCGCTCACCGTGCGCGACCGCGATGCCGCCGCGTTCCTCGAGGCCTTCGACTTCGCGCAGGCTCCGCGGCCGTCCGTCGCGCTGCCGTAGCCTCGCCATGCGTCGGCGCGGCGTCCTCGCCGGCCTCCTGCTCGTCCTCGCCGCCGCCGCCGCGCCGGCCGCCGAGCGGATCGGCGACCCGACGCGCGAGTTCGTCGGCGGCTACGATCCCTCGCAGAACGACTTCTTCGCCAACACGCCCGAGCGCACGGTGCTCCTGCGCATCCGCGACGACCTCGACGGCGACGGCGTCGCCGACCTCGCCCTTTCCGAGAGCTCGACGTGGGGCCAGGCCGGCGGCCAGTGGCTCCTGTTCCGCGGCGAAGCGGGCGGGGGTTACGTCTACTGGGGCTCGCTCTTCTTCAGCCCGGGCTCGGTCGCCATCGGACCGCATCCGGGCGCCCTGACGGCCTACGTCCGCGTCGCCGCCACGCGGGGGCGTCTCCAGACCTACCGCCTCGCGGCGACCGCGATCGGGCTGGAGGGTGATCGGCCGCTGGACCTCGAGCGCCCCGCCGATCGCGCGGCGCACGACGCCGCCCTCGGCGCAGGGCGGCGGCCCGCCGTCGAGCACTGCAAGCTCCTCGCGTACCGGCGCGATCCGGCGGGATGCTGGCTCCCCGGGCTCGGTCGCTAGCCCGCGCTATACTTGCCGACCATGACGACCGACGAGTGGTACGGGGGCGTGACGGCGGCCCTGCTCGCCGAGAGCCCCTTCCGGCGCTCCGACTACTTCAAACGCTTTGCCTCGGGAACGCTGACCCGTGAGCAGGTCTGGGGCCACATCGCCCAGCACTATCTGCTGATCGCGTGGTTCCCGCGGATCTTCAGCGGTATCCACACGCGCTGCGAGGACCTCGAGGTCCGCAAGGACTGCGCGCGCCACCTGCTCGTCGAGGACCTCGGGTACTTCGAGGGCACGGTGGGCGGCACGCCCGATCACGACGAGCTCTTTCGCCGCATCGGCGACGACCTCGGCGTCCCGCGCGACGAGTACGCGCGCATCGTGCCCGTCCCCGAGATGGCGGCGATCGTCGCCTTCTTCCGGCGGCTGGCTCACGAGGTCCCGTGGTCCGCCGCGCTGTGCGCCACCGCATTGCTCGAGGAGGAGGTGGTGGAGATCGCCCGCACCGTCGGCCGTGCCCTGGTCCAGCACTACGGCGTGCGTCCCGAGTGGGGCGCCGCGAACTACACGGTGCACGAAGCGATCGAGCAGGAAGAGTCCGGCGAGACGAAGAAGACGATCCTCGGCCACGTCAAGACCGCCGAGGATCGCCGCGCCGCCGAGGCCGCGATGCGCGAGATGCACGATCTGCTCGTCGCGTACGCGGAGGGGCTGGCGCGGCGCTATCCCGCGTAGCCGTTCGTTACCCGTAGTCCTAATGGAGGGGCGACGATGCCTCACTATCTCAGCGCGCATGAGCTCGGACAGACGGCACCCGCGGAGCTCGAGTCCTTCGAGTCCCCGGTTCCGACCCAGGTCGTCTCCAACGGCGAGTACAACCCGCTGCCGCAGACGCGCGAGCAGCGGCGCGTCGAGGCGCGGATCAAGGAGCTGGCCGACGACCTCGGCCCGCGGCACGGCCTGAGCCGNCGCGCGTTCCTGGCCAGCAGCGCCGGCATGGCGGCGGCCTTCCTGGCCATGAACGACGTCTTCGGCCCGGTGTTCGACGTCTCCCGGGCCGAGGCCCAGCAGCCCGGCGTCGCCGCCCAGCGCGCCGGCGCCCTGGCCGGCCAGTTCATCGTGGACGTCCAGACGCACTTCGTCCGCGACGACTTCAAGCAGACCGGCCTGCTCGACCTCGCGAAGTACGCCAAGCAGAACTGGAACCCCGCCCTCACCGGCGAGAACGACCTCACGCGCTTCAAGTTCGAGAACTACGTGCGCGAGGTGTTCGTGGACAGCGACACGAAGGTGGCGCTGCTCTCGGGCGCGCCGTTCGACGACCAGACCTGGGATCTGCTGACCAACGATCAGATCGCGGCGGGACGTGCCGCCATCAACCGCATCGCCGACTCGCGGCGGATGCTGGCCCACGCCGTCTTCACGCCCAAGAAGAACGGCTGGATGGGCGAGGTGGACCGCGCGATCGCCGAGCTGAAGCCCGACAGCTGGAAGGGCTACACGATCGGCGACCCGCTGTTCCCGTCGAAGGCCGGCTCCTACTGGCGGCTCGACGACGACAAGCTGATGTATCCGTTCTACGAGAAGATCGTGAAGGCCGGCATCAACACCGTGTGCATCCACAAGGGCCTGCTGCCGCTCGACTACGAGAAGTCGTGGCCCAACGTCTGGCAGTACGCGACGGTGGACGATCTCGGCAAGGCNGCCAAGGACTGGCCGAAGATCAACTTCGTGATCTACCACTCGGCGCTCCGCGCGTTCCTCGAGCCGCCGACGGCCGCGCTGGCCGAGTTCGACCAGACGGGCCGCATCAAGTGGGCCACCGACCTCGCGGAGATCCCCGGCAAGTTCGTCAGCAACGTCTATGGCGAGATCGGCACCTCGTTCGCCACGTGCGCCGTCGCCAATCCGAGGATGGCGGCGGCCCTCATGGGGACGCTGGTGCGCGGCCTCGGCGCCGACCACGTGCTCTGGGGCAGCGACTCCGTCTGGTACGGGTCGCCGCAGTGGCAGATCGAGGCGATGCGGCGGCTCGAGATTCCCGACGACATGCGGCGCAAGCACAACTTCGCCGCGCTGGGGCCGGCCGACGGGGTCGTCAAGACCGCGATCTTCGGCGGCAACGCCGCGCGCCTGTATCGCATCAGCCAGCGCGCGGCGCTCGGTGAGATCACGCGCGACAAGGTCGCCGCGATCAAGGCGGAATATGTGGCGGCCGGCGGGATGCGGAGCAACCGCCGCTACGGGTACGTGCACCGAGCGACGGCGTAACGCTCAGCCAAGCGGCCGACCGGGACCACGCCCGCGTGATCCCGGCCGGCCGGTCGCCTATTTCAGGTGCCGGCGGAAGAACGCCAGCGTGCGCCGCGAGGCGTCGTCGGCGGCCGCCTTGTTGTAGACGTCGGGGCGCTCGTCGTTGAAGAAGCCGTGGTCCACGCCCGGATAGACGTGGATCTCCGACGTCTTGCCCGCCTTCTCGATCGCGGCGTCGGTCTCCTTCGCCACCTGCGGCGTCACGAACCCGTCCTTCTCGGCGAACAGCCCGAGCACCGGGCCCGCGAGCTTGGAATAGTCCGGCTTGACGTTGGGATGGATGCCGTAGAAGTTCACCGTCGCGCCGACGTTGGGGTTGAGCGTCGCCGCGAACAGCGCGAGCTGGCCGCCCATGCAGAAGCCGACGGCGCCGAGCTTCGCCGTCGACGAGTGGCCCGCGAGAAACTTCAACGCCCCGCGCAGGTCCTTCTCCGCCTGGGCGATGTTGAGGGCCATGAAGAGCTTGCCGGCGGTGTCCGGCTCNTCCGCCGTCTTGCCGTGGTACAGGTCGGGCGCCAGGGCCGAGAAGCCCTCGGCGGCGAAGCGGTCGCACACCTTCTTGATGTGACCGACCAGCCCCCACCACTCCTGGATCACGAGCACCCCGGGGCCCTTGCCGGATTGCGGGGTCGCCAGATAGCCGGACGTCGTGCCGCCATTCGACGGAAACTGCACCATCGTTCCTGCCATGCCGATCTCCTTTGGTTACGAGGTGAACCGAGAGGCCGGTGCCGCGGGCGGCGTGATCTTGACGGCCGTCACGTGCCGCTCGTCGGCCTCGAGCACGGTGATGGTATACCGGTCGATCTGGAAGACCTCGCCCCGGCGGGGGATGCGGTGGAGCGTCGCCAGCACGAGGCCGGCGACCGTCTCGTAGTCGCGCTTGGGGAGGTTCCAGTCGAGCGCTTCGTTGAGCTCCTCGAGGTTCGTGCGTGCCGCCACCAGGTAGCTGCCGTCGGGAAGCCGCTCCACCGAGGCCGGCGCGCGGTCGTGCTCGTCGTGGATCTCGCCGACGATCTCCTCGAGGATGTCCTCGAGCGTGACCACCCCGTGGAGCCCCCGTACTCGTCCACGACCACGGCCATGTGATTGCGCGAGCGCTGCATCTCGCGCAAGAGGTCGTCGATCCGCTTGGTCTCGGGGACGTACACGGGCGGACGCATGAGCTGGGCGAGGGTGATCGGCTCGCCGCCGCGCGCCAGGATGTCCTTGGCGCCCACGACGCCGACGATGTTCGTCACGCGCTGCGCGTAGATCGGAATCCGCGAGAAGCCGCGCCGCTGGATGAGCGCGATGGCGTCGTCCGGCGTCGACGTGTCCGGAAGCATCGCCACCTCGACCAGCGGCACCATGATCTCGCGCACGGTGGTGTCGCCGAGGTCGAAGATCTTGTCGATCATCTCGGCTTCCTGCGTGGTGACCTCGGCCTCGCCCGGCTCCATGGCGAGGAGCGCCTTGAGCTCCTCGCGGGAGACGAAGTGGCGCGTGTCGGGGCGCGGCCCGCCGACGAGACGCAGCATCGCCGAGACGATGAAGTTGGCNGTGAAGACGAACGGCACCAGCAGCCTCGAGGCCCACGTCAGCGGCCGGTANAGGCGCAGGATGAGGCTCGTGGCCCACTCGCGCGCCACCGCCTTGGGGATGATCTCGCCGAACACGAGCATGACCGGGGTGATCACCNCCGTGGCGACCAGCCACGCCCAGCCGCCGTACACCGGGATCAAGACGACGGTGGCGATNGACGAGGCCACGATGTGCGAGATCGTGACGCCCACCATGGCCGTGGACAGGATCCGCTCGGGNCGGCTGAACGCCTCGAGGTAGCGCGCGGCCGTCGTGCTGCCCTCTTCGGCGAGGTGGCGCAGGCGGAGGCGGTTGGCGGCGATGAACGCCATCTCGGCGGCCGAGAAGAACATCGTGGTCAGCAGGCAGAGGACGGGAATCCAGACGAGGCTCACGCCGCCGCCTCCGTGGACTGCGGCGTGCGCAGCGAGATCAGGACCTCGATCACGCGCGTGCGCTCGACCTTCTCGACGGTGACCGACAGCTCCGGTGTCTCCACGCGCTCGCCCTTGCGCGGCACGCGGCCGAAGAGGTCGAGCACCCAGCCGCCGACGGTGTCGTAGGACTCGTTGGAGATCGCCAGCCCGGTGGCGGCGTTGAGCTCGTCCACGGGCAGCTTGCCGGCCACGCGGTAGGTGCGGGCGTCGATCTTCTGGATCAGCCGCTCGGGCTCGTCGTANTCGTCGGAGATCTCGCCGACCAGCTCCTCGAGCAGGTCTTCGAGCGTCACCAGCCCCGCCGTGCCGCCGTACTCGTCCACGACGATGGCGACGTGCAGCTTCTTGGCCTGGAACTCCTGCAGCAGCGCGTCGGCACGCTTGGATTCCGGCACGAAGTACGGCGGGTGCAGACGCGCCCGGAGGTCGAAGTCGGGCGGCAGGCCGCGCACGTACGGCAGCAGGTCCTTGGTGTAGAGCACGCCGACGATCACGTCGATCGTGCCCTCGAACACCGGCACGCGGGAGTGCAGCTGCTCGCGCACCGCGGGCAGGATCTCGGCGGGCGGGGTCTCCACGTCGAGGCAGAACATGTCGGTCCGCGGCACCATCACCGAGCGGACCAGCGTGTCCTCGAGCTCGAAGACCTTGTGGATCATCTCCCGCTCCTCGCGCTCGACCACGCCCTCGCGCGCGCCCACGTCGACCAGCGTGCGCAGCTCCTCCTCGCTGAGCGCCGCCTGCGCCTCCGCCCCGCGGCCCAGGAGCCGCACGGTCAGCGTGGTGAGGCCGGCGAGCACGCCGCGGATGGGCGCCAGCAGCAGCTCGAGCCAGCGCACCGGCCGCTCCACGATGGCCAGGAAGCGCTCCGGGTATTTCACGGCCAGGGTCATCGGCAGGACCTCGCCGAAGGTGGTGAGCAGGACGACCATCGCCACCAGCTCGACGAGGAGGCCCCAGCGCGGGCCGAACAGGAAATGTGCGACGTGCGTGGCGAGCGCGGCGGCGCCGATGTTGATGACCGTGATGCCGACGAGCAGCGTGACGAGCAGGTCGTGCGGCCGCGAGACGACCGGCGCCAGCGCGCCCTCCGGCCGTTCGGCGGCGATGCGGCGCAGGCGGGCGCGGCCGAGCGAGAAGTACGCGGCCTCGGCGCCAGACAGCAGACCCGAGCCGACGATCAGCGCCACGAGGAGCAGCAGCTGGAGGACCAGGCCGTCACCCACGGAAGTGCTCGAATCCCGGCGCCACGGCCACCGCGCGGCCGCGGCCATCGAGCCAGCGCGTACCGGATCCGTCGACGACCTCGCCGACGGCGGTGAGCGGCGTGCCGGTGGCGTCGGCCAGACCCGCGCGCAGGCGCGCGAAGGCTCCGGGCTCGCAGACGACGAGCAGCTCGTAATCCTCGCCGCCGCCGGTCGCCCAGTCGACCGGATCGGCGTCGAGGGCCTCGGCCACCGCCCGCGTGGCGGCGGCGATCGGCAGGCGCTCCACGTCCACGCGGGCACCGGCGCGGCTCTCGGCGAGGAGCCGACCGAGGTCGGTCGCGAGACCGTCGGACAGGTCCATCATCGCCGTCACGCCGCCGGCGCCGGCGAGCCAGCGCCCCTCGGCCGCGCGCGGGCGCGGGCGCAGGTGCGCGCCGGTGACGTCGTCGAGCAGGGCGGCATCGAGGCCGGGCGGCGCGGTCTCGCGCTCGAGCACCGCAAGGCCCGCCGCCGACCTGCCGAGGGTGCCCGTGACGGCCACGACATCGCCCGGCCGGGCGGTGGAGCGCAGGACGGGGCGCGCGGCCTCACCGAGCAGCGTGACGCACACCAGCCATCCCGAGGGCGATGCGGAGGTGTCGCCGCCCACGATGGCGACGCCGTGAGCGTCGGCCACCTCGAGCGCGCCCGCGTAGAACGCCTCGATCGCCTCGGCGCCCGTGCCCTCCGGACAGCCGAGGCCCACGAGCGCCCAGCGCGGCGTGCCGCCCATCGCCGCGATGTCGGACACGTTGACCGCCATCGCCTTGGCGCCGATGTCGGCTGGCTCCGCCCAGCGGCGGCGGAANTGCACGTCCTCGACGAGGAGGTCGGTGGTGGCGAGGAGCGACGGTCCGCCGCGCGTCTCGAGCACGGCGCAGTCGTCGCCGACGCCGGTCAGGAGGCCGGGGGCGCGCCGGCGGACGAGCGCGCGGATCAGCCGGACGAGGTCGTCCTCGCCTGGTCTGTCGCCGCTCACGGGGCGACGGCGGTCCTGCCCAGGAAGTTGCCGAGCAGCCGCTTCCCCTCGACGGTGAGGATGGATTCCGGGTGGAACTGCACGCCCTCCACCGGCCAGCGGCGGTGACGCACGCCCATGATCTCGCCGTCCTCCGCCCACGCCGTGACCTCGAGGTCCGCGGGCACCGTGTGGGGCAGGATCACCAGCGAGTGGTAGCGCGTCGCCGTGAGCGGATTGGACAGGCCGGCGAACACCCCGCGCCCGTCGTGCCGGATGTCGGACGTCTTGCCATGCATCTGCGCCTTCGCGCGCGCCACCGTCCCCCCGAACGCCTGGCCGATGGCCTGGTGCCCGAGGCAGACGCCGAGGATCGGCGTGTGCTCGCCGAGCCGCCTGATGAGGTCCAGCGACACCCCGGCGTCGTCCGGCGTGCCCGGCCCTGGCGAGATCACGATGCGCTCGGGGCGCAGCGCGGCGACACCGTCGGTGTCGACGGCGTCGTTGCGCACCACGTGCAGCTCGGCCCCCAGCTCGCCGAGATACTGCACGAGGTTGTAGGTGAACGAGTCGTAGTTGTCGATGACGAGGATCATGCGCGCGGTCCCGCCGCCGCCATGCGCAGGGCCAGGATGAGGCCGCGCGCCTTGGAGCAGGTCTCCAGCCACTCGCTCTTCGGATCGGAGTCGGCGACGATGCCGGCGCCGACCTGGACGGAGGCACGGGTGCCGTGGCAGACGATCGTCCGGATCGTGATGCAGGAGTCGAGGTTGCCGGAATACGCCACGTAGCCGACCGCGCCCGCGTAGGGGCCGCGGCGCGTCGGCTCGATCTCGTCGATGATCTGCATCGCGCGGATCTTGGGGGCGCCCGATACCGTCCCGGCCGGGAAGCACGCGCGCAGCACGTCGAAGGCGTCGGCCCCGGCGCGGAGCCGGCCGATCACGTGGCTCACCAGGTGCATGACGTGCGAGTACCGCTCGGTCACCATGAACTCCGTCACCTTCACCGACCCCAGCTCCGCCACGCGCCCGACGTCGTTGCGCCCCAGGTCCACCAGCATCACGTGCTCGGCGCGCTCCTTCGGATCGTTCTTCATCTGCCGCTCGATGGCGAGGTCCTGCGCCTCGGTCGTGCCCCGCGGGTGGGTCCCCGCGATCGGGCGCTCCTCGACGCGGTCGCCCTCGACGCGCACCAGGACCTCCGGCGACGAGCCCACGATCGTCGTCTTGCCCAGGCGCAGGAAGAAGAGGTACGGCGACGGGTTGATCGTCCGCAGCGCGCGGTAGACGGTGAACGGATCGGCCTGCAGCCGGCAATCGAGCCGGCGCGCGAGCACGATCTGGTACGCGTCGCCGGCGGCGATGTGCTCCTTGGCCCGGCGCACGGCATCGCTGAAAGTCTCCTCGTCCATCGTGGAGGTGAAGCCGTCCTCGCCCAGCGCGAGCAGGGGGCCGGGCGGGGCGAGAGGCAGCGGCGCTGGCGCGCGCGCGGGGCGTGACAGCTTCGCCAACGTCATGCCGATGTTCACCGCGGCGCGGTCGTACGCCGCGTCCAGGGACGCCGGGTCGCGCTTGCCAATGTGCGCGTTGGCCATGACGAGCAGCCGGTGGCGCAGGTTGTCGAAGACGAGCAGCGTGTCGCTCAGCATGAACACGGCGTCGGGCAGCCCGAGGTCGTCGCGCGCGGCCGCGGGCAGCCGCTCCATGTGGCGGACCATGTCGTACGCGAGGTAGCCGACGGCGCCGCCCTGGAAACGCGGCAGGCCCGGCACAGCGACGGGCTGGAACTCGCGAAGCAGCCCGCGCAGCGCCTCGAGCGGGTCGCCGTCCGGCAGACGCTCGGTGCGGCCGCCCCGTCGCAGGGTGATGCGGCCGTCCTTGGCGCTCAGGACCATCTGCGGGTCGCTCCCGAGGAACGAATAGCGCGCCCACTTCTCGCCGCCCTCGACGGACTCCAGCAGGAACGCGTAGGGGCCGGGCCGCAGCCGCAGATAGGCCGAGAGCGGGGTGTCCAGGTCCGCCGGCAGCTCGGCGAACACGGGGACGAGGTTACCCCGTCCGGCGAGCTCGCGGAACTCGTCGCGCGTGGGGGAGAGCGTCGGGATGGCTAAGCCGGCGGCGCTGATGCGACGGCAAGCGTTGGCGCCCTAGGCGAGGGCGTCCAGCTTCTCCTTGATCTTCGCCTTGGGCACGGCGCCGATGAGCTGGTCCACCACCTTGCCCTGACGGACGAAGAGGACCGTGGGAATCGACCGGATCGCATAGCGGGCCGCGAGCGCATGGTTCTCGTCCACGTTGACCTTCGCCAGTGTGATGCGCCCGGCGGAATCCCGCACCAGTTCCTCGAGGAGGGGCGCGATCGCGCGGCACGGGCCGCACCATTCGGCCCAGAAGTCCACCATGATGAGCCCGTCGTGCAGGGCCAGGGTCTCGTCGAAGTTCTTCTCGGTCAGGTGGACGGCGGCGTCGGCCATTGCGGGGTCTCCTCCTGAAAAGTCAAATGCCACGCTAACATACCAGGCCCCCCCACGCAACCCGGCGCCCCCATCCGGCCAGGCGATTCCGTGTCAGTTCGACACCCGAACGTGCTAAAGTTGGAAAAGACATGGAACCCGCCAAGATCCTGGTCGTCGACGACGAACGTTCCATCCTCGTCCTGTTGAAAGAAGCGCTCGGCCAATGGGGCTATCTGGTTACGACCGCCGCCTCCGCGGCCGAGGCGCTCGGGATCCTCAAGTCCGAGCTGTTCGACGCGCTCATCACGGACATCCGCATGCCGGACATGAGCGGCCTCGAGTTGCTGCGGGAGGTGAAGAAGCAGGACGAGTCGATCGAAGTGGTCATGATGACGGGCTACCCGACGATCGCCTCGGCGGTGCAGGCGCTCAAGGAAGGCGCCTACGACTACCTCTCCAAGCCGCTGATCCTCGACGAGCTCCGTCACCTGATGTCGCGAATGATGGAGCGCAAGTTCCTGCGCGGCGAGATCCACACCCTGCGCGCGCGGCTGGGCGAGGAGCTGACCGTCAACGAGCTGATCGGCACCTCGGTGCCGATGGAGCGCGTCAAGGAGATCATCGGCAAGGTCGCCGTGACGGACTCGCCGGTGCTCATCGAGGGCGAGAGCGGCACGGGCAAGGAGCTGGTGGCGGCGGCCATTCACCGGCTGTCGTCCCGCGCCAAGCGCCCGTTCATCCCGGTGAACTGCAGCGCGATTCCNCANGATTTGCTGGAATCCGAGTTCTTCGGCCACGTGCGCGGCGCGTTTTCGGGCGCGGTGGCGGATGCGCTGGGNCTCTTCCGCGGCGCCGATGAAGGCACNATCTTCCTGGACGAGATCGCGGAGCTGTCCCCCGCGCTCCAGGTGAAGCTGCTGCGCGTGCTGCAGGAGATGCAGGTGCGGCCGGTCGGCTCGACGAAGGCGTTTCCCGTCGACGTCCGCGTGATCGCCGCCACCAATCGCGACCTCGAGCGCGCGATGACGGAGGGCTCGTTCCGCCAGGACCTCTTCTACCGGCTCAACGTGGTGCGGGTGACGCTCCCGCCGCTGCGCGAGCGTCGCGAGGACATCCCGTCGCTGATCAATCACTTCCTGCGTCGGTTCAACAAGCGCTTCCANCGCGACGTGCGCGGGGTCGCGCCCGAGGCGCTGGCCGCGCTGTCGGCCTACACCTTCCCGGGCAACGTGCGCGAGCTCGAGAACCTCATCGAGCGCGCCTTCGCCATGGGCTCGCGCGAGCAGATCTCGCTGACCGACCTGCCGAGCCTCAGCAAGACGCCGATGGCGTCGACGCCGGTGACCTCGCCCGAGAGCGTGCCCGCGCTGGCTGACGTCGAGCGCGAGTTGATCCTCAAGGCGCTCGCCGTGTTCAAGGACGACAAAGAAGCGGCCGCCAAGGCGCTGGGCATCTCGCGCCGNACGATCTACCGCCGGCTCAAGGAGTACGGGGTCCTGTAGTCATGGGGGGCCCAGAAATGGCCCCCCAAGCCCCCAGAACGCTCGGAGCGCCCCGGTAAAGCCGTGGCGCGCCTCCGATACCCGTGACGCTCCCCTAGTTCCTGTCGGGCATCCTTGCCGAAACGTGTCACCCGATGCGTGCCGATGGGACACCCGCAACTCTGCAATAGTCGGAATTATCAATGTTTCTAACTATTCCCGCTTTGGCACCCCTGGTGCATCGGGTCTACCCCGGCATGACGACGACACTCAGCGGGGCGACGACCTCGTCCCTGGAAATTGGTCTCGGGTACGCCACCGGTGGGCGCGATGCGGTGACGCGCGCGGCCACCA
>JGI25384J37096_10000184_pt1 | contig 15687 bp, 17 predicted proteins | sample GraSoi013_1_40cm_4_FD_37096 | JGI IMG/M metagenome (IMG submission 37096)
ACGGGAAATCCTTTTTCGAATGAGAAGCTGACACCATGAATATTCGTAAATGGTTTGATGCCGTAGATAATCAATGAGCCGTTAATATTCTGCATCTTTACGTGATAGTCTGCTATTCTGAGAAAGTCCTCCCTAAGCTTGGTGGGCCTGGAGGCCAAGCCGATGCTGAGGGCCGCCGAATCCCGAATACTCGCACCAATGTCGGCAAGGCCAGGAAGGAATAGGTCTTCTCCATAGACTTGGACTATCTTGTCGAAATCGCTCGCCAGAACGATCGATGAGGAGACACTGGTCAACTCTTTCCAGCAAGCACCGAACAACAATGCATCATCCTCAAGGCTCCCTTTCAACAGCAACCGCCACTTCCTAGGGGGAAGAGTCTGGTTGAACTCTGCGATCCGAACCCTTTCTTCGAGAGCCTTCTGCCCGACGCATCGACCCAATGCTTCAGCTACGTTCTCAGAGCTGATAGTGCTGGTGGGAACGATGATCGAGGTGCCTCCCTGATTTACAAAGTTAGCGATGATGATCCTCAGTAGAAGTCTCACTTCGACAGGTGCAACGGTGTTGTTGAGGTCCAANAATAGCGAGGAGCCCTTCCTGATCCCACCCTTCAGCATCTTGTCCAGGTCGGAGCTGCCAGTCGAAAACGATGTTGCGGAGGGAGCAATAGACTCGGGCATCTTCGCCCTGGTCGGCGTAGCATCGACTATTTCGGAATCCGATAGGAATGTGAACCTGCCCTTGTCCAATGAGAATAGTCCTTGGCTGGTTTCTACTCTCAGCCCCCGTAGCTTGTTCACAGAGAGCGTCCTGACTCTACGGCCTTCCAGCTGAGATAGGGAGAGATTGACTACTCCGTCCACGAGATGAGACATGTCGCCCGTCTGTCCCCCCTCATTCACGAGCACAACACTCACCTTGCTCTCTTCAGGCTCGGAAAGGATAGCTGACTCGAGCATGCGGCGCCCTTCTTCGGTTGTGTTTCTGAGAGCCCCTTCCCAACTATCTATGACGATGAGGCTCCTCTGTGAGGAGTGTTTCATATTCAGAACTTTGCTGAGGATACTGTCAGCCTGCGAGACGCGAAAATCGTTGACTCCCTCAGGCACATTGCCTTTTACTGATCTACCCGATATCGAATCGACCACCTCGTTTAACCAGGGAAAATGTTTCCGCAGCCTGGGAGGCGAGACACGGCTCGAAATGTAAAGTCTGTTGGGAGGAACGGTGCGGGATCCGATCCGCGGTCCCTCCATCCGTCGAAGAAGCTCCAGTGCGAGAGTGGTCTTTCCAGTGCCAGGCGGACCTTGAATCAGCAGCACATTCCCGGTCGACTCCAAGAATTTCATGATGAGACCGAGTAGGTCAGCGCTTCCAGACTGGTCTGAAAGCGGGGTCCCAATTTCAACATCTGGGACCTCCAGTTCTGGGCCAGAGGGGTTGCCCTCAGTAATCATTGAGAATCAGAGCCATTGGAGTCCAACTTTTCTTACAAGTATTCCGTTACCAGCGCCCGCCCAGGTCATTGGAGTCCCGAATAGTATATCGAAACTAGAAATGTTCTGTATTCCGATAGTACTGTCGTGTTCTTCCATAACAGGATCCTGACGCTTCTTCTGGGATCGTCCGCTTCAGCTCTTTCGACTCAGTATGTTGGAAACGTAGTCTTGGAAGGGCTTGTCGAACATTCCTTCCGAGGTTCGATGAACATCGCGGAATGCGGGATGTCTCGTCACGGCCTCGAGAAAGAGGCTCCACTGGTTCCAGGTGTCACTGTCTATCCATTTCTTTCTGTAGAGCAGGTGAATCCTCTCAAATATTCCGTAGAGGAGGAGCATGTAGTTTCGGACAACCATGCTCTCTGGAGGTTGAGATTGGAGCTCCGCGCGCGTGGGCATGTTTGCTCTCGCCATCTCCATGGGAAGTTTGCTCAACTGGGGATTCTCAACGAGCATCTTCATCGAGTCAGTATAATCGTCCAATGCTCTCTGGTAGGCTGCCTCTCTCGTGGCATTGTTCTGGCTGCGGAAGGAGAGAATGAAGATTACAAGCGTTAGGGTCAGGACGATCGTCTGAGCAACAGTGCTCCAGACTACTGGGTCGGATATGTCAACCAACGCAGGGCAACCCTCTTGACAGGTCCATGGAATTTAACAGTACCATTCACTAAAGATAGCTCGCCGAAAATACATTTGCGACTCTAGATCTTGGAAGTGGACGCGAGCCTTCGGCTTACTACAGTCATGTGAAAAGAGTCTATGGTGAGCGGAGTTAATTCTCCTAGGCTACCGTATGATTCAACATAGTCCCACCCCGCTGAGAACAGCAACGCCTTTAGTTCGTGTAGTGAGTATACCCGATGAGATACCGGGACATCGGCTATCAGTCGAAGTGAGTTCCTCTCCCTTCGATAAAATTTCCAACTGTTTCTCATGAACGAGGATTCCAAGTCGAGCCTTCTGGCATCGCTCCATACCATCTTGCCCATCTCCGAGATGTTCTGCTCTTGGAAGTGCCTCACCAAATAGTCGCGGTTGACTGTCTCGATAACTAAAACTCCATGTCGACCGGTGATAGCGCGTAATGAGTGGAGGACTCGTCTGTCATCAGCCTCGCCGTAATATCCCATCGAGGTGCCGATATTGACTACGGCGTCAAACCTGTCTTCTTCACTGGCTAGCAGCCGCGTAGCCTTTCTCGCATCTATTCTGTAGAAAATTGTCTTGCCATCTACACTCTCCTTCTTCGCCCATTTCTGAGCTAACCTCAGGTACAAAGGAGAAATGTCGACGCCAACGACTTCGTACCCTGCTTTGGCAAGATTGATCGAGATCCTTCCTAGTCCACAAGCTAAGTCTAAGATTCTGCCGCCACTCGNGACCCCATGCGCTTGGAAGATTTTCCGCAACCCCTCCACCTGGGGTTGAGCGAACGTATTCATCTGTTCCATCCACGGAAGAAACAGTTCCGGATGGTCGACAAACAGTGTCTCTGTCCAATGCTTGATTCTTCCACGAATCAGCGTCCACTCACCCCATTCCCGAATTTCGATTGGCCTGTCGGTATTGATGCCTTGTAAGTCTTCAACTGTGGGGCCTTGTACGATCGATATGCGAATCGCAGAGAATGTCGTCGAGTTGCCATCCTAGGCTAAATTGACGCCCAAGGGAAACGCATATCCAGTTCTGGGTCATTGACTATTTCATGGCAGAGAGTATCATGCTCGACAGCCAGACTGAGGCTCGGAGACAAGCAGCGAAGCAATTCCTCGAACTAGTCGTGGCAGGAGAAATCGACGAGGCGTACCAGAGGCATGTCGACCTTAGTGGCAAGCACCATAACCCCTTCTTTGCGGAAGGCTTTCCCGCGTTGAAGAAGGCTATGATTGAGAACCATGTCCAGTTTCCGAACAAGAANCTTCTGGTCAAGAATGTCCTCAACGATGGCTACCTTGTAGCAGTGCACTCCCAGATCGTGCTTCGTCCGGGGGAGCCGGGGGTTGCCACCGTTCATCTATTCCGCTTTGATGGTGACAAGATCGTAGAAATGTGGGACGTCGGCCAGCCGGTGCCTAGAGATTCTCCAAACCATGACGGAGCATTCTAGACAAGCGAGCGGGATCGTTGGAGGAACCATCCCCGAGAAGATCGGTCGTTTCGGAGTTTGCTACACTGGACGGTGCCATGGAGGACCTTGGCGGAGCCGAGAAATCCGAGCATGGTGGTTGGATCTGGCCCTACTGGATTGAAGGGATCGGCAAGTTCAAGTTCGACGAATTATTCGCGACCGACGCCCTACTGCCAGGACAGGGGACCTAGCAATGCTTCGCAAAGCCTGGCCATCTGTAAAAGACGAGCAAGGATTTACAAATCGGATGGACAATCTTCCGAAGTACCTGATTTCGAGTAACTTAGAAATCAAGTGGAACAATTCTCATCCCATCGAAGGAGACTCGGAGAAGAAGTGAAGGAGATCAAAGAAATGCCTAGGCAAAAATATCGAGGAGGTTCAGCTCGGGCGTTGTTCTACTTCGCTGCGAGCGGGGCCAGAAGCCAACGTAGATTCGGTCCCTGAAAGGTCACTTTTTGCCTTGACATTTTCCTCTTCGACACTTGCAATTCCTACCGACCTGGGTTGGGACACATTCCCCGTGAATCTCGACTTTGCACTTGTGACAGATGTCCGGTTGATGCCAGAGACCTTCGTAGCTTATGATGTAGGTATAACGTCTCATATCACACGATCCTCAGAGGCGTCGTCCACAAATACCTGCGATCTCGGGCTTGTTTCAAGCCGAGCAGATTGCATTGCAGTCAGGCTGAGTTGCTTCTCGCAAATAAAGCGATCAATCGATTTCCTGCCCTCCAGTTCAATAGAATCGAGCTATAGCCTAAACCCCCGTCGATTCTTCAAGTTCTAGCCTTGTCCTTTAGGGCTCAATCTTCTGAGCTTCTTTTCGCTGATGTCCTGAATAAGGATGGATGCGCCTATTGTCCGGCCCGTGGGGTCGCTGATAGAGGTCACTGATAATGATACGTCGATACTGGCACCGTCCTTGCGCGTAAGCCGCGTCTCGTATGGAAGAATACGTCCATCGCGCTTGAGCCGCTCGAGGATTTCGGATTCTCCATTCTCGCCGGAAGGCATCAGGATACCCCCTTCTGACCTACAGCTTCGAGGGTACTGTAGCCGAAGATACGCTCTGCACCCTTGTTCCAGCTGACAATCGTGCCGTCCAAAGTTTCTTTTATGATGGCGTCGCTAGAGGTTTCCACAATGGCGGCGAGACGGGCGCGCTCTTCCTCAACACGCCTGCGTTCTGAGATGTCGCGGATGGCGCTTGAGACCAGAACGCCTGAATCTGACTGGAGTGGGCTGAGGCTGATCTCGACGGGAAACTCTGTCCCGTCCTTTCGAAGTCCATAGAGTTCCATGCCCACTCCCATCTCACGTCTACGTGGCGTGGCGTGGAAGTCTGCACGGTGCGCTACATGTCCAGTCCGGAAGCGCTGAGGAATGAGGTCCTCCACCTTCAGGTTCAAGACTTCTTCACGAGCATAGCCGAACAATGCTTCGGTCTGCGAGTTTACCTGAACTATCCTGCCTTGAGCATCAGCGATGACCATCGCATCGGGGGCTGAATCGACTAGGGTCTCGAACCGGCTTTCAGCAGCTCGTGCTTTCCGCGCCTCTTCCTGAGCATCCAATCTCTCATGGACCAAAGCGCTCAGGGCAAGACCAACAGTAGCGAGCACCATTATCGAAAACTGGAGCGAGAGGAGAGCCGTGTTGGTGCTCCCGGAGCCATAGGGCCCGAGTCTCCCAAGTGTACCCCAGATAGCGATTGTTGAGAAGAGGAAGGTGGCTCCAGTCGCGCCCCTCGACCCGAAGCGTAACCCTGCCCAGACGATTATCGGAACGACCGTGAAGCTAAGCGCTACAGGGGGGATCGAGGAAAAGATCAGAGGCGCGAAAACGGTTGCGCCCGCGATTAACACCACCAGAATCAGCAGAACAAGTTCACGAAGACCACCGACAGGCACTTGCTTGGGACGGAGGACAAACGATATAATTAGAGGTGCTACGATGAGAGCTCCTGACGCGTCGCCGAGCCACCAAGTCGTCCATACCACACCGTATAGGGACCACTGAACCAGCCCGTCCGCGGCCAGGCTTGTTGTTCCAACCGTGGCGCTGACCAAAGGGGCGGCCAGGCCGGCGGCAAGAACGAAGACTCCCAGGCTACGTGCCCCATTAAACGCGTGCACTCCATGAGCGAAACGTACAACGAGCCAGAAGGCCATGAAGGCCTCCAAGGTATTTCCCGCCGCGATGGCTATGGACGTGATGGGACCGGAAGTCAGAGAATTGGCGGCAAAGGCTCCAATGTATATTCCGGGCCAGAGCCGCGGACCCCAGATCAGAAGTGCAGCGATCGCGAGACCGGTTGGAGGCCAGACCGGACTGGCGCTCGCGTTCAGCGTTGCGAACAGCCTCAGGCTGCTGAACGCTACAGCCATGTAGACAGCGGCAAAGATTCCATTGGAAACCAATATGCTCTCGTTGCGCATGACGCTCAGTGGTCTTCACGCCCATTCTGCTAATATGATATTTAGCCAGGGAGTTGGCGAATCCCGTCTACTTGACCCCAAGTAAGTTCTTGGCCTTATTCATTTCAAAGAAGAACGCCACGCTGGGCACCAGTTGACGTTGCAAATCAGTCCCCGTAAGAAAGAGGTCAACTAGTTCGCTAAAGTGCGAGGCAACTAAGATCGTCGAATCGGACTCGCATAAAACGAAGTCCCTAGGTGGGTAAGAGCTGAAGGCTCGATTGTAGACGAATAAGGAGACGTGAAGCCTACACCGTAGTATGAGACTCATGCGAGAATAGTATCCGACTAAAGAGCATTCAAGGATTGATCGATACCCGCCTACCGGCGGAAAGAGACTCAGCTAAACCCTGTGTTATCCGCCAGGTGCGGGTGCTGCCTTGCGGGTTCGACTTCTTCAGAGTAGATCCTCTTAAGATTCGAATGTTCATCTGTCCCATGCTTCTTTCGAGGATGAAGGTATGATCGATAGTTTCTGGCGAAGCCCCTAACAACGACAACTTGTAATGACTGTGGCTCGGAATCCTCGGACATGCCATAATTCATACGCTCAGAATATATAAACGCATTGACGAACGTCTATACGTCTATCTGGCTCGGGGCGCCACCTGCAGGGTGGTCAGCCCCAGCCTTCGTTGCAGTTCCGTCACGTACGCGGAGAGGGTCTCAGATTTAACGTGGTAGTAGCAGAACTGGCCCTGCTTCTCCCTCTCGACAACCCCCGCTACCGACAGCTCCTTCAGATGATGCGATACTGTGGGCTGCGAGACGTCGAAAAAGGAATGAACGTCCGAACAGTTCAGTTTGCCGGTCGAAGCCAGCTTCTGAAGTATTGCGCGACGCTGCGGATCGGCCAGGGCTTTGCTTATCCGATCGAACTCTTCGGACGCCAGCTTCATTACGTGGGGTCTAGGTACTAACGTACGTATTAGCATTTCGATATGCGTCTATCAGTCTTCAGCGAGACGCTAACAGACATATAGACATTCATCAATACGTTTATATTCCCGACAGCTCGAGCATATTTGCATGAACAAGATGGAGACGAGTGAAGGCAGAGTCGCGCAGGTCAATGATGGAGACTTCGGCAGCGAGGTCCTGAGGTCACCCATTCCAGTCCTAGTGGACTTCTATGCGGACTGGTGCGGACCATGCAAGATTGTCGCGCCCACGATGGAAGTCCTATCGAAGGAATACGCGGGCAAGGTCAAGTTCGTCAAAGTCAACGTTGACATTAACCAGGAAGTAGCCTCGAAGTATGACATAATGAGCATACCTACGGCGATGCTTTTCGAGAACGGTGAGGTCAAAGACAGTCTCGTAGGCGCGTATCCGGCCGCTGCCTACAGGCAGCGCATTGACAGTGCCAATAACCGCCTAGGCTAGCTCGACCAGCGGCGATGCGGGTCAACGAAGCAAGGCATGCAGACAGGACGGAGGCAACACCCTATTTGTGGCTAGAGGGAGCGATCAACGCTCCTCCTTGTAAACAGATGATTGCTGGTTGGAGGTCTTCCAACCTAGAATATTTTTAGTCGAAACCCAGGCACGAATGAGACTGATCACTGATGGGTTCGGAGAAGGGTCTCCCGTTCGGACAGCTTAGATACTGTATGTTGGAAGCTCAAACGTCCAGAAGGACCTAGAATACTACACAGGGATCCTTGGTGCCAAGAAAGTCTGGGACATTTCCAGCTCTGGCACAAGGGTCGCGGCCCTTCGCCTGGGTAGAGGCCCAGCAATATTACTTGCAGATCATCGTCCGGCCGGAACTTGCATCCTAATCTTTCAAATCGATGATCTAGCGGCTGCGTCGAAGCAGCTTCGGAAAAAGGGCTGGAGGCGCGAGGGTGAAAGTTTCGAGATTCCCGAGGGACCCTGCTACAGGTTCAACGATCCGAGCGGCAACCCACTCGCCCTGCTAGAGGTGGTTAGGCCAAATGTCTTCGGGTCGAGCTTTGAGGATGAGAGTCGATAGTCTCAACGGGAACTCTTGTTTTCCGGAAGGCAATATCCATGTTTCCAAGAACTTGCTGCGCAGGCTCATTTCCTCGACCGGGCTTGGGTGACAGAGTCGGAAGTGATCGTGACATCTGAGGAGGAGCCAGGACTTAGGGCTGCGTCGGGGCTCTTTCTTCTGGTGAAGGTGTTGGGGGAATTGTTCGTACTTCCTTCCATGTCGTTACCATCACTGGAATAATTATCGCCACCAGAAATGCCAGTACTATGAGGTTCCCAAAGTCCACAGGGATAATATCTGCCAAACCGAATTGGAAAAGGAGGCCTGCAATTATGAAGGCTATCCCTCCAAGCAGAAGGCTGCGCGCTCCGACACGGACCCCGAAGATCTGCATTCTCTCCACGCCCCACCTCTTAGCGACCTGCAGAACCTCGCCGAACGTGAACCCTATGACCAGAAGGATCAGCATTGTGCCCAGGCCGAAAGCGGCGCCGGGCGCGAACCCCAGGGCTGAGGATGGCATCGCTGGGACAGCTACGAGATAGACAAAGGTCGTGAAGAGGCCGGTGTCGACACCAAATCCGGAGATGAATCCGTGGATTAGGCACCAATGTACTGGGACTGTCTTCTGTAGCCCAGACTGGGACTGCGTCGATCCTGCCGAGTCCTTTTTCAGGTGTCGCTCTCTATCTCTCGTTGAAATCCACATGAGAGGGTGCCAGTGGGGAAGCTTGTCCCGAAGGATGAGGTAGCCTGCGAGGCTCATTGCCAAACCGACAGCAACGTACACTGGACCGTTGAGCCCCTCGTTGAACGCAAGGAATGTCACCAGGGCGAAGTAGACCAGCTGGGACATGATGGCGCGCTGGACGGTAAACGCGGCAGCAAAGTAGGCCCCTGAGAGCATACCCCCACGTCCTGTAGCCGAGCCGACGGAATAGCTGAAGGTGATCGGCCATGTGTGCTCGTCCGGGATTACACCATGAAGCATTCCGAGCGCAAGGCTTGCTCCGAGGAGGTATACCCACCCGGGAACTATTGGAAACATGTCATGAGGCCTCGCAACCCGCGTTATTAGACTTCTGCCATTTCTTAATAAGAACCGCGTAACGCTTTATAGGGTCTTATTAAGATACGGGATCTGAGGGTTGGTCGATGACCATAGTCAGCGTTTCCATTCCCGAAGAGATGGTAGATGAGATGGACACCATTCAGAAGTCCATGGGCTTCTCAGGAAGATCGGAGCTCATCAGAGCAGCATTACGTGGTCTGATTGCAGACAACAGAGAGAAGAACGGCATCTCTGGCGAAGTAAATGCTCTCATAGTCGCAACCCATGACCAGTCCAACGAGGAGGCTGTTACCAGACTAAAACACTCCTTCGAAGATATTGTCAAGACCCACCTTCACAACAAGCTCTCTCGAAGGAGCTGCGCCGAGCTCTTCCTAGTACAGGGCGACGGGTCAAAGATCACCTCAATGGCCAGCGCCTTCCAGAAAGACGAAGGTATGAGGAGCGTCAAACTGGTAATAGTTTGAAACCGTCCTGGGTTATAGTGATCACGGTGAGCTCTGAGCAGCACCACGAGGGACCGATGCCATGATGGATGTTGTTGCCAACCGACCGTGATAGTAAACCGTAACTTAGTTAAATCAGCCGACACTGCATTAAGCCGAAGTCTCTGATACGATCTCTACTCTACACTTGCCGGGTTCTCTTTAGGTGGCGATCGTCGAGGAAGCGATTTCCACACTAACAACCCTACCCCTGCGATGGCTACTAGTACGGGCCCGACGTGGTCATTGAGCAGGAAGCCGACAGGCGGCGCGTTATTGCTGAACCACTGTTGCATGTACAAGTTCTGCTGATAATCCCATGAGATCGATGCAAGTAGTCCAACTATGGCAATGAACTCTGCTATTACGACGACCCGGACTCTTCTTCCAACAATGATTGGTTGTTGAATCGGCAGAGTCTTGGTCGTTGCTTGAGTCTTTGCTCGCGGGTTCGGGATCAGTAGCGAGCTCAAAGCACCGAAGGAGACGAAGATGGCAGCTGTAAACGCGGCCCAGCGTGTTCCCTGGGTAATTGCGTCGTAGAGCACGTTAAGGACAGTTGGAATGTACTGTGGGGGTATCCCTGAAGGAATCTGGTCGACTCCGCCGGATAGTCCAGAGCTGATGAAACCGTCCACGAGTGACTGCGCGGAGGCCGGCAGATTGCTCTGTGCTATCGCTGTCGCCACGTCTGCCTGACCCACAGAAGATATTATCGCGACCAGGACCGCGCCTATGACTGCTATTCCAAAAGCTGATCCTACCTGTCTGACGGTGTTGTTGGCTCCAGATCCTATGCCTGCCTTCTGCCAGGGAATGCTCAGAAGGACCACGCTCGTCAGCTGGCTGATAGCGAGACCCACGCCGGCCCCGTAGACGACTAGGACTGGGTAGAAGTAGTAGATCGGGGTCGATGTCGAGGTTATCGCGAATATCGTGAATAGCGCTACTGCCTCCAGCATCATTCCTGCCGTGACTATCCATCTAGGGCCGAAACGGTTGGCGAGGGCTCCTGCGACGGGAGCGAAGATGAAGACCGAGATAGCCATTGGAAGGAAGGTTATTCCAGTTTGAATGGCCGAGAGTCCTTGGACGGTCTGGAAGTATATGGAGAAGATGAAAACGGCTCCAAATTCTCCCATTGCAACGATGAAGACGGTTAAGAGTCCGAACCTGAAACCAGGGAATCGCAGCAGGCTGAAATCGAAGAGTGGGACGCGACCCTTTCGCGCTCGTCTGATGTCATAGTAGGCGAAAGCGGCAAGCAAGACCACTCCTGAGGCTATGGAGAAAGCGGGCAGAGAGAAGTTGGTGAAGGGCCAAGACTGTCCGAGGATAGAGAAGGGTTGGCTCTCGGTGAGCCAACCGTAGGTCTGACCCTCGATGAGACCGAAGAGTAGGGCTGAGAGGCCCAGAGTGATGAGCGCGAGACCTCCATAGTCTGTTGTGTAGCTTGGATCCTTGAACCGGCTCTCACGTATCGCTAAGGCGGCTCCGATAAGAGCGACTGCCCCGATGGGTACGTTGATGAGGAAAGCCCAACGCCAAGTAAAGGTCGGATCGGATGTGAAGTAGCCTCCAAGCAAGGGTCCGAGAACCGCAGCCGCTCCCGCGGTAGCACCCCAGATCCCGAAAGCGATGTTCCGAGACTTCCCGGTGAACGTTGTTGTCAGGATCGCCAGCGTCGCGGGGGCAGCCATCGCGGCGCCGAAGCCCTGAATCACTCTCCCTACAAGCATCTGGGTAAGGTTGCTTGATACGCCGTCGATGATGGACCCGAGGACGAATAGGGATATTCCCGCCGCGAAGATGCGCCTTCGGCCGAATTCGTCACTAAGTTTTCCCCAGGTGAGTATGAAGGAGCCGAAGATCAGTGCGTAGAGTGAGGTTATCCACTCCAGGTCCTTCAAGGAGATTTTGAAGTCGATCGAGATTGTCTTCAAGGCAACGATAACTATCGTAGCGTCGAGAACTATTATGGCAAGTGAGAGACACAAAATGAGAAGGGTGAGAATCTGTTTCCTCTCGATCCCTGTCCCGCCCTGAGAACCCTGTTCTTTCTGTCCAGTCTCCCATGTAGAGCTCGGTTCAGGCGCTTCTGAGACTACCGTCGCATCGTTGCTTGTCCTTCCAGCTCTATTCTCACTCAAATTGGGCTCCCAGCCATGATGAGTAACTATTGACCCGCCAGAACCCTAGGATATAATGACCACCCGCAGAGAGGTCCCTCACGAGGAACTTGGGAGCACCTCGCTGAGCAACCTGTCCTAATATTGATAGAATCCTCTATCATGCCTAATGCGATGACGTGTTGAGTCTTCGCGTTAGCGTCGACTTAGAATTGGACGCTTCCACCGCGTTCCATGAGTTCGTAGAGGAGTTGTCTGAAGATCTCGAAGATATGGGCGTCAGGTTTGGTCAGGGTCCAGACGGCCACGTCTCACAAGACGGGACTTACCTGGGTCGCGTCCTCAAATGGATCCCGGAGAAAGAGATCGAGCTCGAGTGGCACCCTGCCAGTTGGAATCCGGGACGGGTCACAAAGGTTGTTGTGAAGTTCGAAACCATCCCGAAAGGGTCACGGATAACGGTCGAGCATCACGACTGGGGCCTCGTCCTTGACAATGCTGGTAGCGAGCTGACAGGCTGGTTTGTCAGGGAAGTCGTCTCGCCACTATTTCTCGCGACGAGTCCAGGCCGTTTCGGCGACTGGTTGACCGACCGGAGAGCTCGACGGCCCTCGGGTTCGCAGGCGCGTGCGGGCTATCGCGACCCCCTGTATCATCGTCCCAACTTCAGAGCCATTCTCAACACACTCAAGCTGACTCCGAACGATTATCTGCTTGAGGTCGGCTGCGGCGGCGGAGCGTTACTCGAGGAAGCGTTGCGTAGTGGTTGCAGGGCGGCCGGCATAGATCACAGCCCCGCCATGGTCAAGCTGGCTCGAGAGGTCAACAGCAAGGCGATCAACGAGCGTCGGCTAGAAATACGTGAAGCCGAAGCTGACAAGCTGCCGTATCTGGATTCAATGTTTACGAGCGCCACCATGACCAACGTGTTCGGTTTCATCTCCGACCCGGCCAAGGCGCTTGGAGAGATCCGCCGAGTGCTTACAGACAATGGGAGGCTGGTGGTCTTCGCCGTCTCGCCGGAGATGCGGGGGACAATCGCGGCACCTGAGCCGATGGCTTCACGGATTCACTTCTACAGCGATAGGGAGCTGGAACAACTGGCCAAGACGGCCGGCTTCAAGGAAGCAAAGGTAGAACGGCCGGACCTTTCAGAGTTTGCGAAAGAGGCAGAGATTCCAGAAGAACATCGAGGCTCCTTCTCCGGACCCGGGGGACAACTGCTTGTGGCTCGCAAGAACTAGAACGCGGATCCAAGTGCCTTGCTCATCTCCATATGCCTCCTACTGCCAGGAGCTAGAGTCTCAATGACGGACAATTATCGTCACTCCTATCGGCTGATACACTCAGCTTGTCATTGGAAAATGCTGAGACCCTCTTGGAGCCGCTACCGGGTGACAGTGAAGGACCTAAGAGTCTGAAAGGAGCAGAGGAATGGGATTTGCATGACTGGTAGAGTAACTGTAATCACGGGAGCCAGCAGTGGAATCGGGGCAGCATTAGCGAGACGGCTAGGAGAGAAAGGCCATGGTCTCGTGCTGGCCGCGAGGCGGGAGGGTGAGCTGAACCAGGTCGCCTCACATGTCAAGACGAAGGCCCTTGTCGTTAGGACCGACGTGANGCGGAGGAGTGAGGTTGAGCACTTGCGAGATCTTGCTCTGAAGGAGTACGGTCATGTTGATGTCTGGGTCAACAATGCCGGCCGGGGCATAACTAGACCGGTGATGAATCTGACAGAGGACGATCTTGACGAGATAATCTCTGTAGTCCTCAAATCGGTAGTCTATGGAATGCAAGCCATTATTCCCCATTTTCAAGATCGTGGAGAGGGGCATCTCATCAATGTCTCATCCTTCCTCGGCCGGGTTCCACTGGTAAGTCATCGATCGATCTACAGTGCGGCCAAGAGCGGAGTAAACGTGTTGACCGCAAACGCGCGGATGGACCTCATGTCGAAATATCCGAAGGTTCACGTTTCACTAGTAATGCCTGGAACAGTCGAGACGGACTTCCACAGGATCGCCGGAACACCCTTCCGCCCTGTAGCCGGTGAGAGGCTTGGCTCACTGATCGTCGAGTCGGCCGACGAGGTAGCTGGTAAGATAGCGTCGCTCGTCGAGCACCCGGTCCCTGAGGTCTATACAAACCCGAGCATGCCTGATCTGGTCCAACGCTACTATCAAGATGTGGGCAAGTTCGAGGAGGGCATACTCCGCCTAACCACTCGCAACTAGGAGCGTCCGCTCGCATCTTCCGCCTGGCTCGGGTCGATCGAATCCTTTTTCCCGAACCCGCGGCTAGAATTGGGAGAGCAAAGTTGAACGCGCAGAAAGTCTTCGCACAGACTCACGTTGCACTGTACCGGATGTCTCGGGGGAGGCTGGGAGGCCGGTTTCGGAAGTCCCCCGTGCTTCTCCTGACGACCATCGGTAGGAAGAGTCGGAAGAAGCGGACAACTCCTGTTCTGTATATTGAAGACGGGGAGAACATGGTCCTAGTAGCGTCCAATGCTGGTAAGGACCGGGATCCGTTCTGGTGGATGAATCTGAAAGACGACCCCTCGGCTATTGTTCAGCTGAGGGGCCGGACAGTGGAAGTGAGGGCGGCACAGGCGACGCCCGAGGAGAAGAGTAGATACTGGCCCTCTCTGGTGAAGATGTACCCAACCTATGATGACTATCAGAAGAAGACCGAGAGAGAGATTCCAGTAGTAATACTCAGGCCGCTGAGATCCAAATGCTAGCCTGTAGAACAGGCATGACCTGATTTTGTGAAACTGAGGGTTCACCCTTCGCTAGTCTGTTCGGCAGTGTTTCATGAGTATCTCTGCGAAGACCTTTAGACACTCATAGACTTCCGTCTTCGACAATAATGGTCTCGACTGGCCTCCAGGAGCTCGACCAGCTCCTTGTCTCTACGCGACGAGACTCTCTGTCTCCGAGGTTCTCCAAGATGTTAGAGCGTACAACATCGAGCCTTGGCTGCAGCCCACATGGCTGTCGGGCCACGGAGGCCAGGGGAAGCTGGATCTGAACGATCTAACAGGCCTCTCATTCAACATCAAGGAGGTTGTGGGGAAGGCGGATGATAGACGAGTCAGAGTCATTACTGATGTTCTTTCTTCGCTGCTGATGCTCAACCCGCCTGAGACCGTCTACCGGTTTCTTTCACAGCTCTTTGCTGAGCTGAAAAAATACGATTCAGTCTTCTTCGCTACCGTCGAAGAGGGGATGCACAAGCCCGAGGTTCTTGCCGCGATGAGTCAGATCTTCGACGGAGTACTAGAGCTCAAGCTCTACGAGGAGAGCTTCAGAATCGTGCCCCTCTTGAGGGTCAGGAAGATGAGGGGGGTCCCGCCCCAGCTCGGATACTACAGCTTCACGATGTCGCATGGAAGGATGGAGGTCACGTCATATGCCAAGTGAACTGGGTTACGTGTTCCTCGTATCGTGGCTCTTCGTGACAGCGATATTTCTCTACTCAGCGTACTGGTCCTTCGTGATCAGAAGGGCACTGGTGACCAGCCTCTACCGGAAGCGTTCTGGGTCGGAGGAATGGGAGTATACTTCGTCGCGCTCTCTGTCTTTCTCGCCGTCGCTCTGACGCTTGAGATCAATGCGCTTTCTATCAACATACTCGGAGGGCTCATCATATCATTCGGATTCATCCTGATATTTCTCTGGATAGACTCGACGGTCAGCATAGCGCGCCGATCAGACCCATTGTTCAGGGACACATTGCGCTGGAGTAAGCTTCGATACTTGTTCTGGCTGGTCACTATTGGAGGAGCGGTCGGGGCACTGTTCACATCCATCAATTCTGGTTTCTCGACTGTCGCGGGTTTCGGGGGAGCACTGTTCTTCGGGCGGTCGCTTTGCTGTTGAGCGCGAAGAGGTCTGGCGATATGACCTTGAGACGCCACTTGACA
>JGI25384J37096_10000185_pt1 | contig 15657 bp, 14 predicted proteins | sample GraSoi013_1_40cm_4_FD_37096 | JGI IMG/M metagenome (IMG submission 37096)
CTTCGGCTAGAAAGGTAGGATTCGTTGCCCCGTTTCAAGAGTTCAGCGGACATTCTAAAGATTGTCTCCAACAAGGACCAAATCCGCAACATCGGCATCATTGCCCACGTGGACCATGGCAAGTGCGTCGCCGGTGACAGTATGATTACCCTATCCGATGGACGTATTGAAGAGATCGCCCAGATCTACGACAAGCTGAAGAGAAATGGCCCCGCAGCGGCTCAAGTTGACTCCCTGAACCCTCAGACCCTCAAGATGGAAGACAGGAACATTTCGCACGTCTGGAAGCTACAAAGTAGCAAACTGGTCAAAGTTACACTCCGAAACGGGTACTCAGTGGAAACGACACCAGAGCATCCATTCTACACCATAGNGAGGAACGGAATGATCNAACAGAAAAGGGCGGATAGGATTGAAGAGAATGACTTCGTCCTCGTTCCAAACACCCTACGATCTCTGCCAAGTAGAATAGAACAGATAAAGTCCGAAATCTTGGAGGGATTAAGTTCTCACGACTATTACATCGTCTATCTGGAGAAAGGGTTCTCCGAAAGATTTGTGCGACTGGTCGAAGACAAGGGAATGAAGCAAATTTACTACAGCCTCCGAACGAACACTTCGTTCGAGGCGTTCAAAGGCGGGCTCGCCGTCCGTCGACTGAGACTAAACGATCTGGTAAAAATCACAGATTCGCTTAGGATACCCCGGGACCAGGTCTACGACCAAATTCGCAGAATCGCCTATAGGCTAAGCCACGCTAGGCCTGGCAGGCTTTCAAACCTGATCAAACTTCCAAGAACATGGAAGCATTTCGAGGATCTAGCGTACCTTCTAGGCATCCTCTCCGGGGATGGTTCCTACCGAGCCAGCTTCACTAACGGGTACAGGCCACTTCTAGAGATCGCATCCCAGATTTTCCACGAGGTTTTCGGTGTCGACACTATCCTGGTGAAGGACAAGAGAAGAGACACCTATCGCCTCGATCACCACGGTGGTTTCAGCCTTATCAAATTCCTCGAAGATACATACCAGTATCCTAGTAAGCATAAGGCCCACAACATTGTCTTTCCCAAGTTGGTCCTGAAGATGGGGAACGAGCAAGTCGCTGCATTCCTGAGAGGCGAATTTGACACAGATGGTGGGGTTGAGAANAGTAGCTCAGTAATTTCTCTGACGACGGCCAGTGGGAAGTTTGCGAGGCAAGTCTCAATCGCTCTGATAAGATTCTCGATAATTCCCACAATCCGCCAGAAAGGAAAATACTTTACGGTCACAATATCAGGGGATGATACTCGGAGGTTTGAGACTACAATCGGATTCACTATTCCAAGGAAACGAACGGCACTACGGGCTCTCGCTCGGAGGGCAGTGAGCAACAGAAAGACTGGAATTGTGCCTGTTGACTGGCGGTCTCTGCGAGAGATTAGGAATCGACTAGCCATTCCCTATTCATATTTGGAATCAAAAGTGCCCTTCTACCGAAGTTACGAGTCGGACAGGCAGAACCTCACAAGGCCGATCTTTCGAAAGGTTGTTGATGCNTTTGAAGAGTTCTTGGTTTCGAAACCTTCGAAGGGCTCAGCCGTCACGATAGTGGGTGAATGGCGGAGGCTTCTCGAAGGAGAGATTCGCCCGGTCCAGGTTAGAGAGATATCNGCACGTACCGGTTCGTTCGACGTCTACGACCTCACAGTTCCAGAGAATCACACATTTGTCGCTAATGGCATGGTCGTCCACAACACGACGATGACCGACAGTCTCCTGTCGGGTGCGGGACTGCTCTCGCCATCTCTTGCGGGAACGGCTTTGGCNATGGACTTTATGGAGGAAGAGCAGAAGCGTCAGATGACTATCAAGGCGGCGAACGTCAGCCTCTACTACGAGCACAATGACATGCCGTTCGTCATCAACCTGATCGATACGCCAGGGCACGTAGACTTCTCAGGCAAGGTTACGAGGTCGCTCAGGGCTATCGACGGGGCGGTGGTGGTCGTCGACTCTGTTGAGGAGGTCATGGTTCAAACCGAGACAGTGACACGGCAGGCACTAGAAGAACGCGTCCGGCCTGTTCTCTATATTAACAAGATTGACCGGTTGATCAAGGAACTGAAACTCAACCCAGAGCAGATACAGGAAAGAGTTGCTAGGATAATCAAGGACTTCAATGCTCTCCTTGACCTCTACGCTGAGCCTGAATTTCGAGAAAAGTGGAAGGTAAGTTTCGCCACCAATACCGTAGCGATGGGTTCGGCGAAAGACAGATGGGGCTTCAACGCCGCTGTCGCCAAGAAGAAGGGCATCAAGTTCTCTGATGTCGTCGACGCGTACCTGAATGGCAAGGTGGAGGAGCTCAAGAACAACTCACCAATCCACGAGGCCATTCTGGGAATGGCGGTGGAGGTGATGCCCCCGCCGCACAAGGCTCAGGTCTACAGGATTCCCAAAATCTGGCACGGGGACCCCGATAGCGAGTACGGCCAGGCGATGATCAAATGCGACGACAAGGGCCCTGTCCTCATGTCCGTCACCAATATCGTTGTGGACCCGCAAGCGGGTGTTGTCGCAACGGGCCGCCTGTTCTCAGGCACCGTTAAGGACGGCGAAGCGGTCTATTTGATCAACTCCCGCACCCAGGGGAGGGTTCAGCAGGTGGCTATCTATATGGGGCCACAACGGGAGATTGTTGGACATCTGAGCGCAGGGAACATTCCTGCTCTTCTTGGGCTAGAGAACGTGAAGGCCGGAGAAACTCTCGCCTCTGTGAAACAGTTCATCCCCTTCGAAGCTGTCCACTACGTTACCGAGCCAGTTGTGACTATAGCGGTGGAGCCGAAGTTCAACAGGGATCTTCCCAAGCTGGTGGAGATTCTAAGAAAGCTCTCGCTTGAAGATCCGAACCTTGTGACCAGTATTAACGAGGAAACTGGCGAGTATCTGATCTCGGGCATGGGTACGTTGCACCTTGAGATTGCTAACACTCTAATCACTAAGACAGGGATGGAGATTGTTACCTCCAAACCCATCGTGATTTACCGTGAGGCTGTGCGAAAAACTGCCGGCCCTGTTGAAGGTAAGTCGCCTAACAAGCACAACAAGATCTACATCGAAGTCGAACCGCTCGAAGATGCGGTCTTGGACCTGATAAAACAGGGCAAGATCAGCGAGTACGGGGACAAAGCCGAGATGGCCAAGACCCTCCGAGCAGTAGGGTGGGCGCCAGAAGAGGCGAAGGGAGTTTGGAGCATAGACGAGCCCTTCAATATGATTCTCGACGTTACTAAGGGAGCTCAGTACGTGCAAGAGGTCAAGGACATGGTCCTCGCTGGATACCGGTGGGGAATCAAGGAGGGTCCCATTGCATACGAGCAAATCCGAGGTTTGAAAGTAAAAATCACCGACGTCAGTCTTCACGAGGACCCTGTTCACCGTGGTCCAGCACAAATAATGCCCATGACTCGTAGAGCTATGTTCGTAGCCTTTCTAGAAGCTGCACCTACGTTGCTGGAGCCAGTTCAGAAGATTACTACTCGTGTTCCGAATGAACTCTTGGGTGCTGTGACAAGTGTGATCACTCAGAAGCGTGGAAAGATTGTCTCGGTTGATCAAAAGGGACACTTGGTCTCGGTGGTTGGAGAGATGCCCACTGCCGAAAGCTTCGACCTGTCCGAAGTTATGAGGAGCCAAACACAAGGGCGAGCATTCTGGGGATTGGAATTTGCTCGTTGGTCACCTGTTCCCACCTCTCTGCTACAAACAGTCGTCGAAGGAATCCGGAAACGAAAGGGACTCTCACTTGAGCCGCCGAAAGCGTCCGACTTTATGGAAGCTTAGCAGTCAACCCTCTCTCGCGTCGCCGGAAGCTAGCTCTAGTCTAGCTTTCTCTGTTGCTGGGTAGACCTTGCCCTGTTCGAGCTGCTTACTATTATCAGCACAAACCCGGCGATGAACAGTGTCGTAAAACTGGCGTTGTCGAGCAGACCGTTAATGGCCAGGAGCGCGGGTGCGACGATCAGGGAGAATCCCCCGATAGCTGTGATCTTGCCAATCGTTCTCACAGAGACCGTTAACGCATACTTAGTCGCGGATAGTTGAACCTAGCGCAGGCCAACGAGAACGGTCTAAGCGAGAGATTGGAGAAAACGCTTAGAAAGAGTGGCCCTGCCGGAACCTGTCAGCGGCCGTGGTCCAGAGTCAGCGCTCAACCGCGAGGGTTGACGGGCAGCCTGGTCTATGACACCGGCTTCCCATTACTGTATGGAAAGAGCCGGGAACCCGGGTTCGAATCCCGGCGGCCGCACCAAAGGCTTGGCTTTCATAAGATCCTCTGACAATCTTCGAATATATGTTGGAATAGGGTCTAACCAATTTCTCTAGTTCTTACTAGGCTAGTTTGTAGGTACGACTATCCGGCCTGACCGCTCTTCCAACCCAGTAAGATATTAATGGTGGATACCAGAGGTAGAGCCTAATCGGGACGCCCAGCAGTGTCCACTCCCAGAACTGGGGAGCTACAGAAATAAAGGTCAGAAGCGCGAGAATCGCCATTCGATTCCGTCCGTTCCGGAATAGTGTAACGAGCCCAGGCGCAACGAGCTTCTTTTCCTCCAAGCTAATAACATGAGCGAAAGTTGCCAAGATTATCAGGATTCCTCCGAGGTCCAGCGCAAAGAGTTGGGAAGAAAAGTTCTGAATCTTGGACACCTCGACCGGATTTAGGGCCGGGCTTGCCACCTCAACACCGTTTAGCAGATATGGAACAATCGCGACAAGCAATAGTAGTCCCACATTGAGGAATGTGACTGTTCTTGTCTCGATCGGCAGTACGGACATGTAAGTCGTGTAGATCATCCAAGCAGTGATGAGTACAAAGAACGTGTACGCGAATGCGAGTATGTGGGTTGTTATCTCTGCGTTGCTTTTCGGAGGATTCGCTATTAGAGCGATTGAGCCGATTGAGAGCGAGAGCCCGAAAATCAGGTCGGCGAGAGTCTCGATTCGAGGACGAGGATGGACTTTAGAACTTGGTTGCTGCATCGACCGCCCTCAAGGAACAGTCGCTATTTGGTCTTTCTGAGGAGTAACTTTCCTAATCTCAGATCTCCACCCCATAATAGGGGAAAGATGGTCCCTTTATCGATTCTGTAGTTGAAATCCCCTATCTATCATCCAACGGGAATCTCTCTGAGAGATTGCCTTCGCTTGAGAATCAGAAAAGAAGTTACCAGTAGTATCACACCAACCTGTAACAACGACCCTGCAATGAAGGTCAGCGATGCGAGTGTAAGGCCGGTGCTGGCCGGAGAGTAGTGTTCTGGTTGTGGAAGAGAAACAGCCAGAGTTACAATGGAGAGAACAAGTGCTGGAGGGTATGCCTTCTCCCGGCCTGTTGCCACCCCGATAGCGACCATCAAATAGAGCATCCAACCGGCAAAGATCGAATAGAACAACCAAGAAGGGACCATGAGTGCGTATAGCTGTGCCAATAGAGCTCCTCCGAGGATCACTGACACATAGATGAGCGAGTCGACTCCGCGTCTTAGACGCTCAAGCTTGTTAGGGATTGACTTCAACCGGTGAAGCTCCAGGTCCAGATAATCAAGTGTTGGTTCTTGATATCTCGTGCTTCTATATCCTCATGACTATTTTCCGTCAAGAGGGTTTTTCGCATTCACCCGCGGAATTCCTTACACTCGCAATGATAATCGAAGCNTGAGTAGGAGCACTTTGGTGAATGGATCGNCTTCCCATGGCCGCAGTTGGTGCAATACTGCTGACCGCCAACTTGAGCCACAGGCTCGGTTGAGGGGCATACTTTGTGGNCCATTCTGTCCTCTGTCTTGCCCTTTCCAACCTTTNTCCTGACTACGATCACATCTTCCTCGGGGATTCGGATCGGCTTGTGACACCGCGGACAGAGGTTATTGCTCAACTCGAACCCTCGACCGACAGAATGGTTTTCGGAGCACGACCGCTCTTCAGCAATGTTGGAGCCTCAGATCCGTGGAATGCCTAAGACTTCATCGTCATTTGTGGAAGAACCTTTCCTGATCGCGCGGTGTAGGCCGGCACCCCCACTCCGACGGCGATCATGGGGCTCTTCGCGTTAGCGTGGGGTGAGAAGAACTGTGTTACCGCGTCGTCAAAGAAGGTTGACCCAGATGCTCCGATTCCCACTGCATAAGAAGAGAGGTAGATCTTTCCTGCGCGCACGCCAGCTTCAAACTGGGCTGATCGATAGCCTCTGTTGCCTAGAGATTTGAGAGCAGAGTCNAGGTCGGCCATCAGGAAAAATACGACACTGGCATCGCTGAAGAGCTGTTGTCCGAGACAAAGATAGCCCGACATAGAACGGTTCCTAAGAACCTTCAACTGTTCAATGGACTCTGTGTTCATNTTGTAAAAGTAGGATCCAGGAGGGAGTCCTTGGACGTCATTACCTATGAAGTAGAANTCAATCAGTGTCTCGTTGTCCGGAAGAAAGTCAAGAGGAATCTTGCTCGNAGAAGCCCGGATAATCGTGGAGAGACGATCGAAGGAGATGGGTTCACGGGCAAATTTTCGAGTTGACCCCCGAAGCAGAATCACTTCATCTAAGCGCGGAGACAAGGCTTCTTCCGACTCTCGCAATGGAAAGGCTGGNGCAGTTAGTGGAACTGTTCGTTTGGATGGTCCTAGGCTCTTCCTCCACGATTCGGTCTCCGACTTTGTCTTGAATTGCGAGGCCTCGTTAGTCTCCCATATTATCGGATATTCAACTTCCTCCGTCGAGAGTCGGTTGACCTCTAGGGCAAGACTCGGAATCGTCTTATGCCCCGACTCAGCTCTTTCAGCAGGGCTAGCTCCGACAACGGCCAGGGCTACAGTTGCTTCTTTCTTTGCCTCCAAACCCAGAAGCCGATCGACCTCGGAATCGACGAAGCCTAGAGCAACGTGGGTAGAAAGGCCAGCTGAGTTAGAGGTGGCGAGAAGGTTGGCGACGATAACTCCAGAGTCCCAGAACCAGTGACGATAGGATCTAGCCTCATACTTCCATGCGTTNCTCCATGCCAATGATGTGAATGCCAAGGTGAGCGGTGCGGACAAGCTATCAGAGCTACCTGCATAATCCAGTGCGGCTCGATAGTCTCCCTCTCGCAATTTCGCTAGCGAGAAGTGTAGAGGGTTGAAGTGATACACTCCTGCCTCTAAGCCGTGGATTCTACCGCAGATCACATAGAGTTCGATGGGATAGAGCGCGCCCGTTGCGGAGGCCGCCCGCATGTAGTTGAGCTCCTTGCCAAATCTCATCTTTCGTGTAAGACCCGCGGAAAAGAAGAGAAGCTCGGAGAGCACTTCTACGTCGATCTGCTCGGCGCCTACATCCTTCGTCTCGCCCTCAATTGCCTTGATTGAGTTCTTTTCAGGGCGAGGAAAGTTGCGTGGAAGAGCGATGGACGCGAGATTCTTGTATTCTTTGAACTGCGCAGGTTTGTTGTCCCAATCGAGGTAGTGGGCCGACGCTCCGATGCTGACTTCGGAGTGTTTTGTTGCTTCGTGGTAGGTCAGAGCTGAACTGAAATCTTTGCCTGCCATTAGGCTAATTCTTACCATCTCTCGTAATTAGTCTTCTCGAATCAAAGGGAAGCGCTCTTCGCGATTACGAGTTTCAAATCCGAAGCGCAAGGAATTTATTCGTGACAAGAGACCTCCATATTGGGTTGAGAATGTATCTTGGCAAAGTATGCTGACATCGCGGTAAAGGGATCAGTGGAGAATATTCAGAACCTGGCCCTTCAAGCCTTCACATCCAACGGGTTCACAATCCAATGGGACGGTCCCACGAAAGGAAAAGCGGAGAAGGGAAGCAAGGGAGCCAACATTCTGCTTGGTGCAATGGCTCAGCATCACAACGTAACGTTCGAAATATACCCGGCCACCGAGGGCGGAACCCTCAGATTGATCAAGGTGGGTTCAGGCGCTGCAGGAGGACTCCTTGGGATGAGAAAGGTCAACAAGCAATTCGACCAGTTGACCGACACACTCTCCGCGTGGTTCAAACAGCAAGGACTCTTGCTCAACGTCAAGAAAGAGTAGACAGGACCTACTTCTTCGCGACATGGGCTCACAACGTCTTACCTCGATCCCTGTGCATAAATAGAATCCAAGGTCCGAGTTGCCAAGCGGAGAGATATGCCGCGCAGGAAATCAGTCTCGTCTAGTGAAACCGTAACTCAGCTTAAACATCTGTACGATGATTATTGGGAATTTATCCTCAAAGAGTATCCTCTCAGCGCAACGTATCTCGGGGATCATCGATATGACGGATCCTTGGAGGATGGCTCGGAGGATGCTTTCCATCGTCGAGTCGATCAGTACAAGAAATATCTGGACGCATTGAAGAGTATCAAGAAACCGTCCGCGAAGCCAGAACTGTTGAGCTATGAACTCTTCGAACGTGAACTAGAAGACAATCTAGAAGCGGCAAGGTTTCGTCCCTATCTGACGCCTATGACCCAGCAGTCTGGGCTGCAGATCGACATCCCTGAGCTAGTCACCTATCATCCATTCAGGTCCCTCTTGGATTTCGAGAATTTTTCCAGTCGTCTTCAAGCCTTCCCAAAGCTCGTAGGCCAAGTCATCCAGAGTATGCGATCTGGAATAGCAGCCCGAATTGTTCTCGCTCGGGTGACTGCCGAAAGGATCATTCCTCAATTGGAAGCTAACGCTGTTCAAGATCCCAAGAAGCTCGAACTTTACAAAGCCGTTGAGAAAATTCCATCAGGAATGGGTTCAGCGGACGGGCTTCGCACAAGGAACAGCATTGAGGAAGCAATCCGACAGATGGTAATCCCGGCTTTTGAAAAGCTCCTCGTCTTCTTCAAAGAAGAATACCTGCCAGCATGTCGTGCGGACGCGGGCATCTGGTCTCTTCCCGACGGCACCGAACGATACGCCTACACTGTTAAACACTACACTACCACAAACGTTTCACCGNACGAGATTCACGATCTGGGACTCAAAGAGCTCTCGCGCATACACAGTGAAATGCGNGCGATCGTATCCCGGATTGGCTTCGTTGGCTCCCTCCAAGANTTCATCTCGTCCCTAAGAANGGACAGATCATACTACAACACCACAGCTTCCGAACTACTGACTGGCTTCAAGAANATTCTGGAACAGATGGACGAGAAGCTTCCCTTATTGTTCGGGAGATTGCCTAAGGCGAAATANGGTTTCCGGGAAATTGAACCGTTTAGAGCCGAGGCCGCCCCGGACGCGTATTACTATCGCCCGCCCGAAGATGGCTCCCGTCCAGCCTACTTTTACGTGAACACATTCCGCCCTGAACAGCGGCCCAAGTACACGATGGAGGTATTAGCCTATCATGAGGCTGTGCCGGGCCATCACTTACAACTCGCAATTCAGCAGGAATTGACTGATCTGCCCAAGTTTCGTCGATATGGAGGTTACACGGCTTTCATCGAGGGTTGGGGTCTCTACTCCGAGGAACTCCCTAAACTGGTTGGATTCTACAAAGATGCACTTTCTGACTTTGGGAGACTAAGCTTCGACGCATGGCGAGCAGCCCGCCTCGTCGTCGATACAGGAATCCACCATAAGCGTTGGACACGTGAGCGCTCCATCCAGTTCTTCGTCGAGAATACGGCCCTCTCAGAGCTCAACATAGCGTCTGAAGTCGATAGATACATTGCATGGCCAGGCCAAGCGCTAGCATACAAAATCGGCCAGCTCAAGATCAGCGCTCTACGGTCGAGAGCGGAGAAGACGCTGGGACCACGCTTCGACATTCGCAGATTCCACGACGAACTCCTCGGAGACGGTGCCCTCTCGTTGGACGTTCTTGAAAACAAGATGCAAGGCTGGATCAGAAGAGAGTCAGCGATTGGGCCCCGACACAAAGGCTGACGAGTCGTCACAAGCCCCCTATGAAAGAAAACGAATTTCGGACCTTGCGATAATGATTTATCCGTTTTCGATCATGATGGAGGATGCGGGAGGGGTAATGATGGCAGTTGGCCACCTTTCTTACGGTCAGGAGAGCCAGACAGACGGATGCCCATGCTGTGGACAGCCTTCTGTCCGAATGGTTTGACTGGAAGCCGGACTCGGGACGACTGAACTCAATACACCGGGCGATTTCGAAAAGAGAACTGCTAGTTGCAGAGGTTAACAGTCGAGTGAGTGGCTTCATCCATTACGTCATGCATGAAGATATCATCGACGGAGGCCCGAACTCNTTCATAACCGCGTTCTACGTTTCACCAGAATTCAGAAGCAAAAGAGTAGGGACACTGCTTCTCGATCAGGCAATCGCAGATTCGTTGGCGATGGGCGCAGTTGGTGTCGAGACATCGACGATTTTTTCTTCCGCGAAGAAGCTGTACGAGAGGCACCACTTCAAAGAGACCATTGGAGATATCGGCGAGGTCTTCCTCGAGCTCGACGTCCCCGAATACTTGCGAGCTAAGAAAAGAGAAACGCATTGAAAGGCTAGAATTGTCTAGCCTGAATCCCTGTAAATCACGCTCGTTCCCTTCTTCCGGTTCTCCCATACTCTAACCTCGTATAGTTCCTTGACCGACGGTTTGAGCTTATTCCAGATCCATACGGAGATACGTTCCATTGTNGGGTTGGGAATTATCTCNTTCAGATTCTTCTTATCCAATTTCGCAATTATCTCTCGGTTGACTATTCTCTCGATAATTCGCGTGTCTAGAATTACCCCTCCTTCGTCCGGGGTCCCTTTCACGACGACCCTCAGCTCGTAGTTATGTCCCTGCATCGCTTTCTCGTCAACATCGAGCGAGGCCGCGGATGAAAACTGGAACTCTCTCATCGCAAACATTTCCACTCCTGGCCACCCTAGTTCCTGTAATTCATCAAGTATCTGAGGAGGATATGACTCCCGGAGACTCCGATTGCTTCAAGCTCTGCCAGAGGTGAGTCGTCTATTCCCAAATGGAGTCCGGCAACAAAGCCAGGTCTCCTCTTTCCCTCGGAATTAAGGTCGCCTATGATCTGAGGCGAGATGGTGAGCCTGAGCTCATCTACAAGCATCGCCTTGACCATATGTCCGGCCAGAATTGGTCCTCCTTGAATGTCGAGGAGTTTTGTCTCGTAGTCTCTCTTGAGAATCCCAACGGCTTTGGCAAGGTTAACGCTTGTATCTCCAATCGCGTACAGCTTAGGAGAGTGAGGAGAGTTGTCTCCTTGGACGTCCAGCAGTGTTGCTTGATTCTTCAACTTCTCTGCACCTTTCTGTGTAGTAAAGATGACGGGCACCCACTCACCATTCTTCGGGTTGAACACTGGATGTTTCAGATCAACTTCCCCTCGCCCGGTTATGACTGCACGAATCGGTTTACGGTCTACCTTGCTCAAGAGATGCTGTAGGTCTTTGTCTCTAGGATACCAAGTGGCCGCAGGGTTATCTCTCAAAATCCCCGCACCTCCCAGGACGGCATCGGCAGTCGCCCAACCGTACTGGAGCGCTCTATTGTCGGTAGTCCCTCCAGCCGCTATGGGATTGTCCTTCAGGTGCCGTAGCGCAATTTCGGATCCCCCGCGTTGCCCAGACTCGAGGGGAACGGCAATCCCGTCAATCGTTGTTACAAACATGAGGTACGTGTGAGGACTGCCCTCAACCTTGTAGAATTCTGACAGCTGGTCTACCGATAAGTTCGGGTCTTCAAATAATTGCACCGTTCTGACCATGGTCGATGGCAATGTTAACAGATGTCTATATTGAGCTTCACGTCCCGGACTTCAAGAGAGCGATCGAGTTCTACTCAAGACTCGGGTTCAAACTCCTATGGCGAACCGAAGACTATCTTGTGATGAAGAGAAAGAGAAGTGTCATCAACTTTTTCGGTGGTAGCCAGAAAGTGTACTCCCACTCGTACTTCGGACAGTTCAAGAAAACCACAAAATGTGGATTCGGAGTAGAGATAATCATTCCAGTTGACCAGATCGAACGATTCTACAAGAGTGTAAAGAAGTTCGCAAAGATCGTTCAACCATTGCAGTTGAAGAAGTGGGGACGTCGTGACTTCAGGATAGTCGATCCGTTTGGGTTCTATCTCCGGATAACCGAGAGATATGAGTGGGTCCGCAAGCTCGATGCGAGCCAGAGGAAGTTGATCGAGAATTACAAGATCAAACTCGAAGAGGAGGGACTTGGAAGTCGAGGAACCCGAAGTAACTAGTTTCAGTCCTGGCTGTGAGGGTAGGCTAGATCGTCGCGCTGTTCTATATCCAGTATATGGCCCAGCTTCTTCCTTTTCGTCTCAAGGTAGAATTTGTTGAACTGGTTAGGTGGCATTACTACAGGTATCCTCTCGGCCACTTTGATTCCGTGAAGCTGAAGATCCTTCAATTTGTCAGGATTGTTCGTCAGAAGTTTGACCGATCTTACGTGAAGCGACATCAACATGTGGGCGGCGATGTCGTAGTCTCGCTCGTCGGGCTTGAATCCTAACTTCTTGTTCGCCTCAACGGTGTCGAAACCCGCATCCTGCAATTGGTAGGCTTTGATCTTGTTGACGAAGCCGATCCCACGGCCTTCTTGCCTCAAATAGAGGACGATTCCACGTTCCATCTTGCCTATTCGCATAAGGGATTCCTGAAGCTGCTCTCTGCAGTCACAACGAAGGGAGCCGATTGCGTCTCCCGTAAGGCACTCGGAGTGCAACCTTACTGGAACGTCCTCTTTCTCGAAAATATCGCCATGGACAAACGCGGCATGCTCCTTCTTGTCGAAATTATTCCAGAACGCAACTGCCTGATAGTCACCATATAGAGTGGGGAGGTTTGCGATAGCCATGACCTTAACGCAGATCTCTGGTGCCTCGCGGCATGCGTGGTCTTCGCTTTCCTTCAGCAGCTGGTCGACGGCCGATTTCGGGATACCCATCAAGGCCGACGCGAAAAACGGGAACGGTTACTTTTGAGGATTGCTTCTGGAGAAGCGTTCTCTCGCTTGAAATCAAAGTACGACATCGCATGACCTCAACACCACAATCTGAGTCTCGATTCGACTGCATAGTCTTTTGTGATGACGGCATCATTAGATCTCAGACTCAGAATGGTTCGAATAGCTGTTGATGAAAGAGAGAAGCCGTCGGGGGTTCCTGATGAGCTCCGGTCAAAGGGAGCTTCTGTCGAATATCGGGTCCTTGAGGTAGCAGATTATGTGGTGGGCGAATATGCTGTGGAGCGAAAATCTGCACGTGATTTCGTCTCCTCATTATTCAGCGGGAGGCTATTTGACCAGGCCTACAGGATAGGTGAGTCCTACAGAGACAAGATTCTCGTCGTCGAAGGCAGCCTGGACGATGAACTCAAGAGGTCCCGGAACCCGCGCTCTCTTTGGGGTGCCCTGATCTCAGCTGTCTTGGATTTTGACCTGCACTGTTTTTTTACGCATGATGCAAAAGAGACCGCTGAGTTCTTGATCACCCTCGGGAAAGGTGGACGCTTCAAGGGTCGCCACGGGCAACCTCCTCTTGTCGTTCGGAAGCCGAGGTCTCAAGACATTAGGAGACTTCAGGAATCCATCGTTGGTTCCGTACCCGGCATCGGACCGCGCACAGCAGAACAGCTGCTATCCCACTTTGGCACTCTAAGACGGACTTTCAACGGGTCCGTGACGGAAATGGCGGTCGGAGCCGGAATTGGCAAGGCCAAGGCTCTGAGCGTTAGAGCGCTCCTAGATGCATCCTACAAGCCTTCAAAAGGGGTCCACTCTCAAACCCAGCTTCGCGCAGAGGCGTAGAATCAATGGGACTATTCTTGAAAGGCTGCGACTGGGTCATCACACAGAACCATGATCGAGAAGTTCTACGAAACTCCTCTATTAGCATTGATGACAATGGAACCATTCGCGACATGGGCATAACTCAAGGGTCCCGGAGCGACGAAGTTATCGATTGTAGAGGCAAGGTGTTGATTCCGGGCCTGATCAACACTCACACGCATCTTTCCATGACACTCTTCCGGGGATACGCGGACGATCTCGAGCTTCAGCAGTGGCTGGAGAAGAAGATCTGGCCGCTTGAGAAACGGCTCACGGGCGAAATGTGCTACTACGGAGCACTTCTTGGAGCAATGGAAATGACGAGAACAGGAACCACGTGTTTCGTAGACATGTACTTCCACATGGCAGACGTAGCCCGAGCAACCGGGGAGGCCGGGCTAAGAAGCATACTCTCCTACGGAATGATTGATCCCCCTACGCAAGAGGGCAAGGAACGAGAGCGAATGAGCTCTCTGAAGCTGCTCCAACATATCCGCGCGATGAAATCTCCAAGAATCTCGTTTGCCCTAGGTCCTCACTCTCCCTACACCTGCAGCGAAGAGACGCTTCTCTGGTGTCGAAAGCAGGCTGACAAAGAAAACGTCCTGGTTAACATCCACATCGCGGAAACCCGGGGGGAACAGGCGAAGTTTGAACGAGACAAGAAATCGCGCGAAATAAATTATCTCGATAAGATCGGCTTTCTAAGCGATAGAGTACTTGCTGCACATTCTGTCTGGCTGACAAAATCGGAAGTCAAACTGTACGGAAAGCTCGGAGTCAGGGTTGCGCACTGTCCCGTCTCCAACATGAAACTGGCAGGAGGAAGCGTTGCCCCACTTCCTGAGATGTGGGAAGCAGGAGTGCCTGTAGGACTTGGAACTGATGGACCTGCGAGCAACAACAGCCTGGACATGTTCGACACGATGAAGTTCTGCGCCCTAGCTCACAAAAGTCACCGATGGGACCCGACAGTNGCGAGCGCCCAGAGGGTGCTCGACATGGCTACCATCGATGGAGCCCGTGCGATTGGCAAAGAGAAGGAGATAGGCAGCATCGAGAAAGGCAAACAGGCGGATCTAGTTCTTCTCGATCTCAAAGAACCCAATATGATGCCCCTACACGGAAAAGAGACGGTGGTTTCTGACCTCGTATATTCTGCGAGCGGCTACAACGTCAGCACAACAATAGTGGATGGTAAGGTTCTGATGAAAGATAGGAAATATCTTCGATTGGATCCTGCGAAGATTGAGGAAGGGGTCAGCGCCTCAGTTCGCCGGCTTATGCTCTAGAGACGCTTGCTCAATAACCAAGTAGCCGCTCTGTCCATCCCACTCATAGTAAGCCTTTTCGATGTTAATCCGTTTATTGAAATGGGGTCCATCAAGAACGAAGGTTTCGTACTCGCCTCCTTCGCCCGTCAAATGTATTCCATGCTTTCTCGACAGTTTCTCCAATGCAGCCCATCGCTCATCTGTCAGTTCCTGACCCAGCCATGACTTGTCCAGACCTGCAGCTCCGACACCAGAGAGGATGATCTTGAATCCCGCAGCCTTCAAGTCGGTTACCAGTGTCTTTGGATCTTTATGCCAGAGAGGAGCGAAGCTCTTGACCCCTAATGTGTCACAGATTTGGTCGATACGAGATTTCTGATAATCGCTAGCTATGGCGCCCGTAACAACTCCATCTATCCCAAGCGTATCCCGCAACTTGTCTAGCCCTTCCTGCAGGCTCGACAGTTCGTCCTTGCCCGCTTCGATAGTATGATGGGGAAGACCCATTGCCTCAGCCTGAATTCTTGTCCAACCGGCGTTAGGGAAGTGGAACATGAGGGATTCAATCCCCCTAGGCAGAACACTCAC
>JGI25384J37096_10000203_pt1 | contig 15219 bp, 20 predicted proteins | sample GraSoi013_1_40cm_4_FD_37096 | JGI IMG/M metagenome (IMG submission 37096)
TGGGAAGCCGTACAGCTGGTTGACCCAGAGAGCGCAGTTGGGGGCGAAAGTCACGGGATCGAAGGATATGTCCTCAGCGCTTTCCCTGTTCCCGCTTACACGGACAGTGCTGAAGGCGGATATCGGCGTTCCGTCAAGGGCGAGCTTGTAGATTGGGCGCTGGGCGAAACCTGTTGTCTGGCAGGATGAGATGTAGAGGTTGCTTCCCACTTTGGCCGCGCCGAAAGCGCCTAGGTTCAGTGGGACCCTACGAATCAGGTTTCCAGACGTGTCGACATTGTAGAGGAATCCTACCGCGCAAGCATCAGGCACGATCCCGTTCAGGCAGCCCACGTTGGGAGTGACCCAGAGAGCTCCGCTGGCCGCGTCAAACTCTAGGCCGCTTATGAGGCCGCATTCCTGGTCCGCCGCGAAGATGTTCGATAGGTCCACGACCTTTATTGGATTACCAGTGGAGACATCTACTTCCGTGAGGAAGGCGCATTGTGTGCTTCCTGTNGTGCACGTGAAGGGGTTCTTCAGGAAGCTGCCGACCCAGAGATGGCTTCCGTCCCAAGCGAGCCCGCCAGCCTGGTTGACCTCATGGAGTGTGTTGAGAAGCGTCCCGGTTGTTGAGGTGAGGAAGATATCGGAGGTGCAGCTGCAAGGTTCGGAATACCAGAGGTTGTGGCCATCAAACGCGACCCCGATAGGCCAGTAGAGCGATGGGAGGACATTCTGACCGAATGGTGTGAGGGCAGGCACGTCGAAGCCTCGCAGCAGGTTTCCATCTGCTCTGACAGTTACCACTGGTGATGCAAGAACCACAGTGATCATTATNGCGCTCAAAATAATGAGTCGTATTTTGTTCAACATTGTGTTTTCAACAACCAGCCTTCGTCAAAACATATATCACTATTGGACAATCATTTCACGATCGTCACCCGTGTCTGTCCGGAGGCACCTGTAGCTTATCGCGGCTGATTACGGTATATCGTGGATATACAGTGAGACANCGAAGAATTCCGCGAGACAATCCCAGAGACCTTGTTTTATAGGGAATCTCTGAATTTCTGCTCGGCGACCAAGGTTCTAAGCGACTCAAGACCAAGCTTTGCCCGCTTGAGAAGGGGTGTTGGATCGCTGCGCATGGCGAAGATGGACTTCAGCTCCGAGGCGAATTTCGCTGAGGATATCTCTTCGATCGCATAATCTATNTGTTCTATCAGTTGATCTTTTGATCCTGTGGCCGTGCATCTCGCAACCGTCTTCCAGTCAACCCTTTCTGCCAGCATCACAACGTCTTCGAAGTCTTGGGTCTCACCAGCGTGCAGCTTCATCGCAACGAGCAGATTTCTCTGGGCCACTCTGGACGGGGTTGAGCCTGTTGCTCCCACGACTATCGCTTCAACAGAGTTCTCCTGTATGAACTTGTAAGTCCAGATTCCCCTGGTTGTCGTACTCACCACCGTGTCGACGAAGAGTAAGACCAATGTTGTTTCTCCCCGAATCGGTTTGGCGTATTCCCTGATCGTCACGCCTATGGGCGGCCGAACCTCACTTCTCTTCAACTCNTATCCNTCTCCGAGAAGTGTTGCGTCTATTACNGGAACGTTATCCCGGTTGGTTGCGAGTTCGCAGTCGACGGAGAATCGATGTTGACCGTGGGCGTTAACCGCGTACCCTCCTATCAAAACGAACCCGTCTGTCGCTTCATTCAAGATCTTGAGGATTCTGATGATCTCTGTCTCATGCGCGATGAGGTTGCTAGATTCGCTCAGCATTTTTTCGATCACGAGATTTTGGATTTTAGTCTGCGGTAGGCTTTGCCGAACACATCGTAGATTTCNTTCCAGAACATGTCGTCCGCCAGCTCNTCCGTCGTCTTCTCGTCGATCCGCCACTTCAACGGGTCCTCAAGGTACTCTCGGCCCCTGATCGTGACCACGAACTTCGTTCCCAATGCGACTAACTTATCGTCAATCAGGCTCTGAACGACGTGCTGGACAATCTCCCACGCGGTCTTCCCTGGAATATTCCACCCNGAGACTTTCCCGCAGTCCTTGACAAGCTGCGGCAGCGTCATCCCTTTGGAGACTTCCCTCAGCCTCGTCAACAGTAGGATTCGTCTGATCTCGAGGCCGGAATCGAGCCTGCTCTCCAAGAGGGAAGACCCTCTATCATTTCAAAAGTACTGGCTCATTAACAAACTGACACCGAAACCCCCGCCAAAACGTTCCCCTCCGGCGGTTTCCATGAGCAAAGTCATCATTCAGGTTGTAGCGAACTCATTCCCTATATTCTCCCGGACTACATTCTCTCGGNCTATGACGTCAGGACGAAAGCCTTTGTCGACGGCCGCCGTGCTCGGAATATTNGGAAGTGCCGGGGGATTAGTGAACTTCATCACCTTCGCAATCGCATTCGCTCTCTTCTCTTTCAGCTCGCGAATAGCAAACGCGCCTCTTTTCACTCCAGAAGAGGACCTCGTCTTGTTGGGCCTGGGCGGCTCGTCAGTGATGGGGATGGTAGGTGCCTTCGTCTCTATTAGATGCCCTGGGAGAGGTGGAGCAGTAATGGTTTGGTCGGCTTGCATCGCTATCCTTACACTAGCTATTTTTTACTATTCAGTGGGCTTCTTTGCTTTGTACGGGCTGGATTTTAGCTGGTGGGCTATGGTTCTGCTTTTTGGCGGGATATTCGGCCTCCGGACCAAGATGGCTCGTCAAGACGGACGTGGTACGTCAGTCTCNAACACTGGTGCTTCGCAGACANTTTAGAGGATCAGTTCTTCCAAGTAAGCCAACTGTTTACCCGTCCGATAAAGGTAAATGACTTTCCAGTTGTATTGAGAGCGGAGCGTGTAGTCGCAGGTGAAGGAGATCCTGCGGGTAGCCTTCTATCGGACCCTCGCAATTCTCGGGCTAATTCTAGTGGTGTTTCTCCAACTTCCTGTCCCGCTCGCTACCCTATCATTGATTGAGCCTATTCTGATCGCGACGCTTCTCGTGGCGTGGTTCACCAGCTACTATCTCAGAGCGACCGTGGCTAAACGAGTCGGCGCAGGAGCGCTGACTCCGGTCTTCCGGGGCTATCTTCTCGGCCACCTTGGTATCGCTGACGGTCTGAAGTTTCTAGTCTTAGCGTTAAGCCTCGTCTTTGTCTGGGCCGTCTGGTCCTCTCAACCGGTCCGGATTTTCAACGCGACTCTCCTTGGGACGGTCTGGGCAGGGGTCGAGGTGACAAACTCGCTGGTGCGTTACCGGCGGCGATCAGTCTAGACCACTAATCATAGGTTGGATATGTTTCCAATCCCGAGTTGGACTTCTCCACACTGGACTGTCGGGTTTGGTTAGCCTCTAGTTTTGCTAGTCTTTTTTCTAGTTCCCATATCATCTTGTGCTGGCCGAACAGCATCGAAAACATCANTGGAACCTCCTTCACCACAGAGGCCATAGTGCTCGCGTAGGGCGCGTAGTGCTTGCACTGGCGCAGAAGATCATCGAAAATTTCCTTGTCCTCTATTCTAAGAAAGCTCTTGAACCTTTCAATNCGTTCAATCTCATCGTTCACAACAAGCCGCCACGAAGGAATCGTACGCCCCAAAGAACACTCCTCGAGAACACTCGAGGTAATCGCCCTTAATGACCCAGAGTCCTCCCCGACAGTATCCTCTTAGATGAGGAATGGTATGAGCCGTTTCGTCCTCTTCATGTAACTGGCATAATCCTGGCCCAGCCCCGACAACAAGGCTCGCTCCTCAACGAGCATTCTGTATCCGAACGAGATACCGAAGAAGAGAACCAGCACCAATAGCGCGCCTAAGGATTGCACCGCCAAGCCCAGTCCGATGAACGTGATCAGGACCCCGGTATACGATGGGTGACGGACCAGCTTGTAGGGACCCTTGTCGACAACCTTGTGGTCTTCCGATATCTGAACAGAAAGAGAGAAGAACCGGCCNAGGATCGCGATAGCGACCTGGCGGATCAGAACCCCAAGAAACATCAGAAAAATCCCGACATAGAANATCCAGTCAGGAAGAGCTCCAACGCCTCCATATCCGAAATAGAACGCGATGACCACCGAGAGGAAAATCGTGACGGTGATTAGGACTCGCGAGCCTCGGTCTCTCTTGACGCGGGTTGCACCGCGGCGCCGAAGCAGTGGAACCAATCCTGCCCCGAAAATCTCGCTGGCAATCCAGACGAAAATGGTAAAGTCGACGAGGACGAGGCCGAAACCTGAGGCAAAGACCGGCAAAGACCATCCACTACGATCGATGCGTGGAGCACCAGAATTCTATGGGTCCAGTTTCCAGTGTCTTCTCACACCATTCTCGATTATTGATTGAGGCATCAGGTGTTTTAGCCTCCTGTAACGCCCCTCCCTCCCAACAGCGTACTCGAGCTTCGGGTTCTTGCTCGTGATGATTCGAAGAGCTGTCTCTCCAACGATCTTCGGATCCGCTCCATTCCGGAAATCCTCATCCAAGGCCGATATTGCTCGCACTCTCAGATGATCATAGTCACGTATCGGGTATTTCGCGACCTTCCGTGCATCGCCCAGGTTGGTCTTGAAGAATCCAGGCTCAATAACTGAGATTTTGATGCCGAGACTCTTGACCTCATGCCGGAGTGCCTCGGACCACGCGAGCAAGGCAGCCTTCGCGGCCGCATAGTAGCCCTCGAACGGAACCGGTAGAAATGCTGCCATCGAGGATATGTTGATGATTTGACCTGATCCTTGCATTCTCATCGTCGGGAGAACAGCTTTCGTCATTCTGACCGGACCGAAGAAGTCCGTTTCAAGCTGGGCCCTCGCCTCGGCAATCGTCGTCTCCTCAGCACCACCCGTCAGCACGTAACCGGCGTTGTTCACAAGTACATCCAGACGTCCTGTTTCATCGATTAGTTCTTTCACGCCAGATTGGACCGAGTTGTCTGAGTCCACATCGATCGCGATCATTCCCACACCTGACTCCTGAGGCTTTGTTGTAGGGTTCCGGCTCGTGCCGTACACTTTGAAGCCTTGACCGAGCAGGATCCGCGCGGTTTCTCTGCCGAATCCCGAAGACGCTCCAGTGATGAGAACTACCCTGTTCTCCACCATACTGGATGCGGAGGAGCCCTCAGACTAAATCGTTTGGGAAAAAAGACCAGAAGAGGAGAGTTGCGTGATTTGTCCTGGAATCCAGTAGTTCTTAGGACTCGTGGGTCAAGGGTTTGCTAAGAACCACCAGGCCCCTTTCGAGATATGCTTCAAGCTCTCTAACTTGTCCCAGAGCCTCCGTGGCATCTCCCAGCGCTAAAGTCATGTCTATGCTCCTCGCGTGGCTCAGGATCTTGCTGAAAACATCGCGAAGTTCAGTCTGAAGCTTGCCTGCTTCCGTCCCTGCCACCGTTCCCTGGCTTGCCATATTGGACATGTTCAAGGCCCGAGCGTTTGAGAGAATATGACGGGCAGAGGGGCCCGAATCTATTCCGACAAGCGGAAACGGGCTGTCGAGTCGTACACCTCTTTCTGAGAACTTAAGCAAATTCCTAGGAGAACCACCATCTCTATCCAGAGCACCATATCTGTCGAAGAAAAAATGTCTCAACAAGACATTCAACCAACAACGCGAAGAAGCATCTCAACGCGTTCACTAGTATTCGCGATACTGTTCGTCGGACTCGGCGCAGGAGCAGTAGGCTACGGGCTCAACAACGCATTTGCAGCAGCCAACCCATCACCACAAACGACAACCACGAACGGCCAGCAGTGGTCCGGTCTGAGAGGGGCCGGACCGCCTGGCTTGGGCCATGAAGGAGGCTCCTCGCTAAGTTTCAGAGCAGTAAGCACAGTCGCTAACGTCACCGCAACAGGATTCGCCATCACTGATAGCACACACTTCACGATCACAATCGCCTACTACGGCGCCGGGACCACGCCAGCCATAACAGTCATCGGCCTCGCCCCAGAACTCAGCGGAAGCACCACNATCGCCTCAGGATGGACAAGCCCCACAACCGTAACCCTCACCCTCACTGGCACTGGCTCCCTGACCACTACGATGCACGCGCAAGCGCTAATCGTACCNCTCACTAGCTAGGATGATAGTCTATGTCCAACCCAAACTCCCCCTTTTCTAGGAAAGTTCCGGATAAGTCCGAATATTTTCACCCAAGGGTCGACGTGACACCACGCTTCCTATCTCTGGGAGAAGAATGTCTCTCGCGCGGATTTGTAACTCTTGCCATGGTTCTGTTCCTGCTCGGATTTCTACTCGTCCGCCTACAATTCTCCTAGGGGTCAGCGATCCTGTTGCTATGCAGCCGTGAATCGAGGCATCACCAGATCCCCAAAACGCCTCAACAGGCTCAACCCTTCCTTGTCTGGGAAGTAGAGGATGAAGTAGGAAACGCCTAGCTCCTGGAAACCTTTCATCTTCTCCACTACTTCAGCTGCTGTACCGACAAAAGGCCGTGTGGAACGCATTCGCTCAATAAAAGTCTCCATCGATTCTTCCGCCTTGCGATACTGTCCGTAGTATCTGTTGAAGGATTCGCGGAATTCGTTCTCGTTGCTCCCGACCACGCAAGTAGCATAGTAGGATCTCTCGATGGTGTTCAGCTTTCTGCCAGCACTCTCGCAGAACAATCGAAGAATCTCCAGCTTGCGCGCGTACTCGTCAACACTCAACCCGACAGCATTCCATCCATCAGCTAGATCCGCGACCATCCGCAGCAACGATTTCTCTCCGCCCCCACCAATCCAGATCTTCGGCGATTCCGGTCTTGGGTAGCACCAGGCTTGATCGATCTTGAAGTATTTCCCTTCAAAAGTTGCCGGGTCTTGTGTCCACATTGATCGTATGATCTGGACCGCCTCCCGCAACTGCTGCATCCTCTCAGCAACCGGTGGAAACTGTATTCCATACGCTTTGTACTCNGGCTCATGCCAACCTGCGCCAACAGTCAACTGCAACCTTCCCCCACTAACATGGTCAAGGGTCGCACCCATCTTCGCCAACAGCGACGGATAACGGAAACCGATAGCACTCACAAGGGTCCCGAGAGTAATCTTCTTTGTAGCCTGCGCCAACGCGCCCAGCGTCACCCATGGGTCCAGGCACGGCTGCCGATATGTCTCCTCGTTCCTTCCCATCAAGTGGTCGCAGATGAAGAGACCGTCAAAACCAGATCTCTCAGCCTCCAATGCCACCTTTCGAACGCCGTTGTAGTTAATCCCCAGGTGGTTCTCGATCTGAACACCGAATTTCATAGGGCCCGTCTCCTGTCCCATGAAACTTGATGACGGTATTTATCGGCGTAATCCGCGGATTCTTCGGTAGAAGAAGCCGAACAGCGCAACCACAAGACTGACGACTAGAACCACTCCTACGAACGGCAGCATGATGAGTGAAACGGCGAGAGAGATCCATGGATACAGTCTCAGCCGGCTTCCCTTGAGGAGTCGTATTCCAGACGCAGAACCGATCACGTAGACGAGGATTGCGGCCCCGCTTGGAATCAAGAGCGCTGTCTGCAGATCGATATTCAAGAAATAAGACGCTACTAACGTTATCATGGAGGGTCCGGAGACCACGGCCAGGGCGAGAGGTGGGACACCTGTTTTTGGATGGATTCGAGCTACCGCTTTTGGAAGACCTCCTTCTTTAGCCAGGGAGTAGACAACTCTGGACATTCCGGTTGTGTACGCGTTGACGGTTCCGAATATTATGAAAACTGCCAGAACGCCAGTAGTGACGCCACCGTAGACGCCTAGTGCGTTGGACAGGATTGCGGCGAATGGTGCGACGCTCCCTCCAGCTGCGTACGCCCTGGTCCCAACAGTCGCGATAGCTACCGAGAGATACAAGGTGCTGATGACGACAACGCTGAGAACAATACTTCTGTGAAAGTCTCGCTTTGGGTTCTTGAACTCCTCAGCCACATTCGACACGTTCTCATAACCTAGGTATGACCAGAAGATCAAGGCTGCCGCCACACCGATTGGCAGAATCCCGTTGGGAAAGAAGGGACTGAAATTCTCGACTCGAACAAGCGGGGCAGACGCGATCACCGCTGTCAGCAGAAGCCCGACGATCGCGACTATCACTGCGAGCTGAACCTTCCCGCTAATCACTATACCTCGATAGTTGATGAGAAACGTTCCGAGAATTATCAGTGCGGCAACGATGTAAATCATTGTCTTGCTAAGTGGTATCGCGTATGAGAGATACGAAGCCGCTATGACGGTGACNACTGGAGCGCCGCCAGCCTACGGCGTCTGCCGTGGACGACCCGAAGCTCTCACGCGCGAACGAGTATACTCCGCCTGACTCTGGCTTTCGAGCTGACAGGCTCGCGAAGGTGTACGCTAGCGGGTAGCTTGCTAATGACAACAAGACCCATGCGAACAAAGAGGCAGGGCCCGCGATCTGTGCTGCCAGTCCCGGTAGGACTAGGACCCCTGAGCCGAGGACTGAGCTCATGTACAGTGCGACTGCGTAACGCATCGTCACGGTTTGCGAAGACCCGGTTTGTCCTCGGACACTATCCGTCGCCTTGTGTTCGAATCTCTGTTGAATAAAGGCTGGTTCGTCGAGAGTGGACAAGACAGTGGACTCGGTGTGTTATTTCGTAGGATCGAATCGATTTTTCAATATTATGGGCGGAGTTTTCTTATTCGTCTCTTTGCCAGCGATTTTCGCTTGCAAGACCGTTCGTATGAATTCCTTGTAGCCGCTCGTCATCTCCTCGTATGCTTTCGCGACTTCGTTCATATCTGGAATGAGTGCGCTGAGTCCCAAAGAGAGTTTCGTATCTGTATTGCGCAGATGGAATCGGTTTCGGATCTTACCAATAACTGAAGCTAGCTTGTCAGTCCAGTCTCTCTCCCAGAGTATTCGGACAAACAGCTCTTCAAAGTCGTATTCTTCGCCTGTAGCTTCTTGCTCGTGTTCGAAAAGTTCCAGCGCCTTTCTGCGTACAGGATCTGAGAGCAGCAGCTGCTCAGGCGATTCATAATCCTCCGAGCTCACAGCCTGACACCGACGCCATATTATGCTGACTCTGTCGCCAATCCTAAGTCTCGTGTTACTCAAGAATCTATATGAGCTAGGGAGGCATCGATCTATAACAGGAATGCACGCCAACCAGCCGATGCAGGGAAACGGACAAAACCCACTTGGACAAGCGGTGCAGTTGGCGTCGACTCAGGGCTTACTGCTACTGGTTCCACCTCAACCTCAGAACACTTGCCCTGCTTGCGGTCACATGCAACAGGCCGGTTGGAGGTACTGCGGTCGATGCGGGATCAAGCTCCGATGCCCCGCTTGCAACACTCTATCTCTTGGGAAGAACTACTGCCACAACTGCGGCACATCCTTGAAGTCGTAGAAGGCCTATTCGTCAGGCATGCACTAGGCAGTCGTTAACGGTCAGGGTTTGAGCACGTTTTTTGCGCATCTGCAAAATCCTTGTTCCTCACCAATCTTCTCCTCCTCTCTCGTTAACTGACCACTACGGATGTAGCGTTGACAATCCGAGCAGAAATGTTTCCTTATCTCCGCGAGCCGCTTCCGGTTCTCTTCCAGATCCAGCAAGCGCGCCTTGCCAGGGCGCTCGTTCTCTTCGACTTTCCTGAGCCTTCTACGTTCTGCCAGTGTGAAGCTTAGTTGGGCGCGTTCCCATGGGGGAACGCGTTTCTTTTCAGACATCTCTCCACGTTTCCAAGCGATCCTCTATCATAATCCTTCCATCTGGAAGTGGAATAAGCCCTGATCTCAAATCTGGGATACGCCCCGATTCTCGCCCGGAAATCGTTGAGGAATATTCCTAGATTTCCCGTCTCTTTCCCTTTTCACCTAAGCCCGGATTGCGCCCTGATTAGCCTGTCTCGGCGATTATCCTTGCCAGACAGAAAATTTTCTCTAGAAAAACAGGCGAGGAGGCGATAGCAGAGAGCACCTCGCGCCGTGAGAGCGATGAGTCCGACCTTTTCGAAACTTTGTAAACCCGTAAGTTGAAATACTCTCTAGACAACGAATACCATAATGAGCATTCCACTACCCGATCCTCCGGCCGACAACCCAGTCTTCGGGTCCACCAAGCGCGAGATCCTCCTGATCCTGAAGCGCGAAGGTCAGTCAGACCTCCAAACACTCGCCGAACGATTGCGCATCTCAAAGATGGCCGTTCACAAGCACGCCCAGGAATTGGAGGAGAGAGGACTAATCGAACGCATACCCGTCCGAGGAACAACCGGACGTCCTCGTCTAGCCTTACGACTTGCCCCAACCGCAACCTCACTATTCCCGCGAGCCTACGCAGGCGTAACCTGCGCCGCCCTCGCATACATTGAAGAAAAACTCGGACGTAAGGCTGTCGAAGAAGCGCTGCGTCGTAGACAAGCCGAAACGCTCACGACCTATCGTGGCGCGGTCAAAGCTGAGACCCTCGCTGAACGCGTCCACCAGCTAACCGGACTCCGCGATCGCGAAGGCTACATGGCCGAGGATCACCAAGCAGGTCCCGCAAAGTTCGAGATACTAGAACACAACTGTCCAATACTGGCGGTCGCTGAGAGCTATTGGGAAGCATGCACGGTTGAGAACGAGTTATTCCGAAAGGTTCTGGACGCGAACGTGGAGACGACACATCGGGTCGTCGCGGGCGAGAATGTCTGCCGTTTTCTAGTCACACCAAGACGGAGGACGCCTGGGTGAAGGGGGTCGCACTCGTAACAGGCGCGGGACGCGGCCTCGGACCAATCCTAGCCACCTTCCTCGCAGGCCAAGGACACAAAATCGTCATCACAGCACGGACCTTCACCGAGCTTCATGATGTTGCTCAATCCCTAGAAAGTACCGGTGTAACAGTGGTCGCAATTCCCGGTGACATAACAGATCCCGTACACAGGACCCGTTTATTGCAACAGACGAGAGCGATCGGTGGCCTCAGTCTGCTTGTGAACAACGCTTCTGATCTCGGCGAGATCCCGCGTCCCGAGCTCGCCCTCGCATCTCTCCAGCGTTTTCGGCTGACACTAGAAACAAATCTTGTCGCACCTATCGCGCTCATCCAAGAGTCTCTCCCCCAGCTAGAACAGTCCAGAGGACTAGTGGTCAACATCTCGAGCGATGCGAGCCAAGGAGGCTACGAACACTGGGGAATCTACGGATCAAGTAAGGCCGCCCTAGACCTCGCCTCGAAAACGCTCGCAGCAGAACTCAAACCCCGACACATATCCGTCGTCAGCGTCGACCCGGGAGACATGCGAACCCGCATGCACCAGGACGCGTTTCCTGGGGAGGACATTTCCGACCGCCCCCTCCCAGAGGTAACGCTCCCATTCTGGGCCTGGCTCGTCAGCCAAAATCCCGAGAGAATCACCGGGATGCGATACCACGCACAAGGAACACTCTGGGAGATTCCGGCTTGAACAGGTCCGAACTCTTGTTCGATCGTCCAACCCACCTCTTCGCCTCCGCGCCACCCGAGCTACGTGGACACGATCGGGACGACGTTCGTCTAATGATGTCGACACCAGAAGACGATACTCATCATGCATTCACTGATCTACCATGGCTCCTTGAGCCGGGGGACCTATTGGTTGTCAACGAAAGTGCAACTCTACCCGCAAGCCTTTCCGCCACCTGTCGCATTGGGAAGATCCGGCTTAACCTCTCGACCCGGTTCGCTGATGACCTCTGGCTCGCGGAGCCGCGATGGAGCCCATCTAGACCTGGTCCGCTTCCGCTGGACTTGAACGAGATCCTGCAGATCGGAGATGCAAAAGCCATCCTGCTCCAACAGTATCCGGGAATCCCGAGACTCTGGTTCACTCATTTCGATACTCCTGCCAGCGTTCTCATGGCGAAGCACGGTGAACCAATTCACTACAGCTACGCACCGGCCTACCCGATGTCAGACTACCAGACACTTTTCTCCCACTTTCCAGGGAGTGCCGAGATGCCGAGCGCCGCACGACCTATCACACCACACGTTCGAGATACATTACGGGAACGTGGCATCGGAATTGTCGGAGTAATCCTCCACACTGGCGTCTCGAGCCTAGAAATCGAAGATGACACCGTAGAGCAACAGGCTCTGTACCCCGAGATTTTCCGGGTTCCAGAGGCAACCGCCAACGCTGTCAACGCAACACACGCCCGCGGCGGCCGCGTCATCGCGGTTGGCACAACCGTCGTCCGCGCTCTCGAAACCGCTTGGACCCCGAACGGTGTTCGCGCCTGCTCCGGCGCCACCGGCCTCTACATTCACCCGGGAACCACTGTCAATGTCATCGACGGGCTTCTAACCGGATTACACGATCCCGTCACGAGCCATCTAGCGATGCTCAGCGCAATCGCTGGCCTCGGCCGAGTCAAGAGAGCATACGCGGAAGCAATCCGGAACAAGTATCTCTGGCACGAATTCGGCGATAGCCATCTGCTATGGCGGCAAATCGCAAACTAAAAGAGAGAACCAAGCTCGCTCCGGAGAAACATCACAATACGGAAACGCATACGATGAAAATACTCGGAATCTCTGGAAGCAATCGCAAGGGATCCTACAACTGGGGCCTGCTCGAAGCAGCGAAGGAAATGCTTCCAGACAATGCCACCTTGGAGATTTTTGACGTTTCCCGATTTCCTCTTTTCACACAAGATCATGAGCGAAACCCGCCTGCAGAAGTACAATTGTTCAAACAGAAGATCAGACAATCCGACGCAATACTGTTTGCAACACCTGAGCACAACTATACGATCACTGCTGTGTTGAAGAACGCGATCGAATGGGGTAACCGGCCCGGTGGAGACAACTCATGGAACGGGAAAGCAGCAGCTATCGTGAGTGCCTCGTCGGGTCCCCGTGGAGGTGCCCGGGCACAATTGCACCTCCGCCAGATACTGGTGGACCTTAACATGTATCCGATCAACCAGCCACAACTCCTTCTCGCCCGAGCCCAAGACTCGTTTGACAGCGATCTCAAGTTGAAAGATCCGCAAGCCAAAGAGGCGTTGAAGACCATTCTTCAGACACTCGTTGGCTGGACCGAGAAGATCAACAGAGGATAGACGTCTCAAAGCACTTAATCGCTTATCATTATCTGTCATTAAGAATAATCGCTTATTTCTGTTCAAATCTGTTGAGTTATTATCCGGAACTTTGTAGTTTTCGAAATCATGAGGTTGAAGATGCCTTTGAAAATGCACAAGTTACTATCTCTCATCGCGTTCATCCTAGCGCTGATTGGCGGCTTACTAGTCGTCGTGTCGGCGCTCGGCGGACTTGAACGTCTAAGCATCGGCTCACTTGCCATCAACGGCCTCGTCTTCCTATTCGGCCTTGGCGCGATACTAGGCGGCTGGCTCATCTACACGGGCATACGGAAACTCGGCGGGATCATGACCCTATTCGCTGGAATAATCCTGTTCGTGTTGACAAGAGGCGCAGGAACCTCAGTAATACTGGTAATCGTCGCCGGAGTCTTAGGACTGGTGGCTGCTGAGATGAAGCCCTGGTGGGCCTTCTGGCGATAACTCCCGCCGGCCTGACGGTACTCCCTTCACTAATCTTTCTCTTTTCTTCGCTAGCCAGTCGTTCTTCCTGGCTGACTTGACTTGGCCGCCTGCTCGGCCATGAGCCGTTGTCGTGTCGCTTCTATCGTAGAAGTAGAGTACATTACAACCAGTACAGTGAAGAGCGCAATTCCGACAAGGAAGAGATATCGAAGATAAGCAGTTGAGGTGGCGAACGCGAACGGCCCAGCGGTCTGGGCGATCATGACAACCGCGACCAGCCATAGTAGAGTGGTTATTGTAAGCGTAACTTGCAGCTTCATTCTCTCCAGAGACTTTGATGCCGGTGTGAGCCCTGACAGCCCGAGTAGAATACCTGTGACGCTAATGAGGAGACCGGTAATGTATGAGATCGCGGAGTTGGTGACGTCTTGAAGAGTGATGATGTACGCGATGGTTCCGAACATGGCGAGAGATGCGAGAATGAGTAGGATCATGGCAGTGTTATGCCAGGAGCTTTTAGATTCTCCAGCCGTCACGGTCAGACTGCTCCGATGAGGCTCTCGTCTCGGAGCGGGTTATTGGGCTTTTGCCAAGTTACACGCTGCTTGCTTATCGAATAGTTTCGTTCCTCCGTTCGCTTCTCTCTCCTGGATTAGACACGCCCAAGCTATGCATGGCTTGGCTGCAGGGTTTTGAAGCAGGCAGGCTGGATTCTCGATCTCTACCACAAAGCCGGCCAGATGGTCTTATGGCTAAAGAAAACCGATGGTAGCTGTGTAAGACTCACTGATCCTTGGAAGCCCAAGATCCACATCGGCGGAAGTTATCGCGATCTCTTAGATCTCGCATGTCGCCCGGGTCTTGAAAATGCCATTTTCGTAGAAAGGTACGAAAGAGCTGGCGACCGTGAAAGATCGAGAGTATTAGAAGTAGAAGTCGATGGAGACCGGGAAGCAGTAGGACTGGCAAGAAAGCTCGAACAGGTCGGCCGATATTCCAAGTTCCGCTTCTACGACATTGACATTCCCTCTCCACAGTTGTATCTTTATCGCAAAGGCCTCTTTCCCCTCGCATTTGTTGAAGCAGAAGAAACCAGTCGAGGAGTTAGCTGGACTCTCAAAGACTCAAGAGAATCCATCGATTATCANCTGCCGCCTCTCAGAGGGATCGAGCTTCAGATTAAGACTGAGAAGATCAGGAAGGTCCAGAGCTTCGAGGATAAACTAGCATCAGTCCAGTTTACACGCGACAAAAAGGAAACAGTCACCATAGATTCAGGCGATGAAGTGGACAAGATCATTGGGTTGGTAGAGGTCTTCAGGGACGAGGACCCTGACGTAATCGTGACCCACGGTGGCGATTCTTTCATCCTTCCCTATCTTGCTCGGAGAGCGCAAGAGCTGGGAATTCTAGACCGGCTGATCCTTGGCCGCGACATCTCGCCTCTCAGAGTCTATGAGGTTCAGGGCCACAGCTACTTCTCCTACGGAAAAATACTGTATCGTGAGACTGCTGCTCGGCTTTTGGGTCGTTTGCACGTTGACCAGAGAAACGCCTACGTGAGCGCCGACTGCGGGCTCGAAGGCCTGTTCGAGGTTTCAAGGACATGTATCATGCCGATCCAGAGAGCCAGCCGTGCGACCATCGGCACCAACATGACAAGCCTCCAGCTATACCACGCGGTCAAGCGAGACGTCCTCATTCCATGGAACAAGAATCAGCCT
>JGI25384J37096_10000204_pt1 | contig 15208 bp, 13 predicted proteins | sample GraSoi013_1_40cm_4_FD_37096 | JGI IMG/M metagenome (IMG submission 37096)
TGCGGGGGAAGCCGAGCTCGATGTGGCGGGACGCCGCGCCTTCGTGGCCCACGGCGACGGGCTGACCGAGCAGCACTGGAGCGCCCGCGTGATGCACCAGGTCACCCGCCACCGCTTCACGATCCGGGTGTTCCGGGCACTGCACCCCGAGGTGGGGTTCTGGATCGCGCACCAGCTGTCGCGCAAGCTCGCGGACAACACGCGCGACCGGGCCGTGCTGGACCGGGCCGAGCGAGCCCAGGGGCAGTACGCCGAGCAGCTGCTGGCGCGCCGGCCCGACCTGGAGCTCGTGATCCTCGCCCACACCCACCGTCCGGCCCTGGCGCGGCTGCCGAATGGCCGGGCCTATGTGAATCCAGGTGCGTTTCTTGACGGTGGTCGCTATGCGGTCGTAACCAAAGACGACGTAGAACTAAAGACGTTTCACTAAGGCGTAGCACGCAGGCGGCGTTAACCGAGCGGCACCACCTCGACGTGCTGCAACTTCTCGCCCAAGAACCTCGCGCCCACCTTGCGGAAATGCGGCTCGTCGTCCGACACGACGAAGCGGTGGGTCGGGCGAGGGTTCGGTGGAGCGGTGAGCCCGCGCCGGGTCAAGTCATCGGCCACCGCCTTCGCGGTCTCCTCGGCGCTGTCGACGAGCGTCACCGCGGGGCCCAGCACGCGCGCGAGCAGCGGCTTCATGAGTGGATAGTGGGTGCAGCCGAGTACCAGCACATCCACGGCGGCGCGCTCGAGGGGTGCGAGATACTCCCGTGCGATCAGCTCGGTCGCGGAGTGGTCGAACCACCCCTCCTCGACGAGCGGCACGAACAACGGGCAGGCCTGCGCGCACACGGCGGCGTCGGGCCGGAGCTGTTTGATGGCACGGTCGTAGGCGCCGCTCGCGATCGTCCCCGCGGTGCCGATCACGCCAATTCTTCCCGACCGCGTGCTCTGCACCGCCGCGCGCGCGCCCGGCTCGATCACGCCGACCAGCGGCACCGGCGAGCGCGCTCTCAGAAAGTCGAGCGCCTGGGCGCTGATGGTGTTGCACGCGACCACCAGCGCCTTCACGCCGCGCGCGAGCAGGTACACGAGAATCTCGCTCGAATAGCGGCGCACGGTATCCGGCGACTTGGGGCCGTACGGGACGCGCGCCGTGTCGCCGAAGTAGATCACGGATTCGTGCGGCAGGCGCTCGAACACCGCCCGTGCGACCGTGAGGCCGCCGATGCCGGAATCGAAGACCCCGAGCGGTGCCCCGCTCACGGACGGGGCACCGGCAGGCTGATCCCGACGCCGCCCGGGAACGCCCGGATCTTCAGGTCCTTGGGAAAGTCCTGGAGGTGCGCCGAGACGAACGCCTCGGCCCCCGCAAAGAGATGATTGAACACCCAGAGCACGATCCAGTCCTGGACTTCCTGCCGCTTCGCTCTGAGGTTCGCCGAGTGCGTTTCCTTGAGATAGTGCATTTCCGATTGGGCCTTGAGGGTCATCATCGCGGTCACGCCTTCCCAAGTCGCGAACAGCGCGCCGCTGACGCGCCGGCCCGTGGCCGCCTGCCCCCACCCCGGCACCAGCAGCGAGCGCAGAAACGCTCCCATCGGCCGGATGCGGTGCGCGGTGTCGGTGGCCACGACGAGCGCGCCGGTGGTCACGAGCGGCGGTAGCGTCGTGTCGGGGACTTGGGCGGACAGGCGGACAGGCGAACTGGCGGAAAGGAGGAAGATGGCAACGAGTCCGCAGCGTAGGGGCGCAGCATGCTGCGCCCCTACTTCGACCGGATTCCGGCCCCCGATTCGGTGTCCCGTCACTGTGCCACCAGCACCTTGAGGCGTCCCGGCTCCACCCGGACGCTGCACTCGTGCGCGCCCGGCTCGCGCAGCTCGCCGTCCACGTGCAGGAGCAGCGGTCCGTCGAGCGACCGGATGGCCACCGCTCGCGTCTGAAACAGGGCGACCTCCCGCATCGTCCGGTGCGTCCCGCGCATCACGCGCGGCACCGCCCAGAGGAAGCGGAGCAGCGAGACGCGCCGCACGAGACACACGTCCAGGCGGCCGTCTCCCGGCAGGGCGTCGGGGGCGACCCGAAAGCTGCCGCCGGCCGTCGTGCCATTGCACACCTCCACCATCATCATGTACCCCGTCTCCGCGAATCCGCGCGCGCGGACCTCGAAGCGGGGCGGGCGAAAGCCCGCGAACGCGCGGAAGACGGGCACAAAATACGACGCGAACCCCGAGAGCCCCGGCATGGCGTTGCGGACGCGCACGACCTCCGGCCCGAAGCCGAACCCTACGCTATTCACGAAATACTCGCCGCAGACCAGCCCGGCGTCGAACCTGGCCGTCCGAGCGGTGACGAGCCGTCGTACCGCGCGCACCGGGCTGTGCCGGTATACGCCGACGAGTTTCGCGAAGTCGTTGCCGCTGCCGATCGGCACGACGCCGAGCGCGACATCCCGGCCCGCTCCGTGACGCAGCAGTCCGTTGGCCACGTCGTGCACCGTGCCGTCGCCGCCCACCGCCACGATGCACTGCGCTCCTGCCTGCACCGCGTGCGCGGCGAGCTCCGCGCCGTGGCCCGGGGCGTCGGTGCGCTCCACCTGCACCGACCACCCCTGGCGGTGGAACTCGCGCGCGATGGGATCGAGTGCGCGCGCCCCCGCGCCGCGTCCGGCTGCGGGGTTGAGGACGACGTGGGCATGGATCAGAGGCCTCCATTATACGCACAGAAGCCCGATCCGGCAGCGGATCGGGCCTCGAGGACCTCGCTGGCGACGAACAGCTACGACCGCTTGACCGTATACTCGCCGCAGGCGGTGAACGTCACCGTGACCGTGGTCGTGACGCCGTTCTTCGTGACCTTTGCGGTCACCGTGCCGGCGTCAAACCGCGGGCCCACCGTGCACGTCGCATTATAGTGGAGCGGCGAGTCGGTGTTGATGGACAGCGAGTAGCTGTTCGAACCGGACGTCCAGGTGGAGGTGCCCGAAACCGCCAACGTCCCGCTGGGCAGGTGGTCGTGCTGGATCGTGCCCCCCTGATCCGGCGTGAAGGTCACCGACCAGTCGCGCACGTGCGACGCGGTGGTGCCGTTGAAGAAGGTGTGGTCGGTCTGGAAATTGGTCTCGGTCTCCTGCAACCCCGACGCCGACGCGATCACTTCGCGGACGCCGTTCTCCTTGGTGGAGCGGGTCTGGTTCGTGGCGGTGTTGGTGACGCTGCGCGTGAAGTCGGTGTAGCGGGTGCGGAGACCGAAGTCGGTGGTCGTCGGCGTGGGATCGACGAAGTCGATCGTTCCGCTGACGGTCACGGTGTACGACCCGCTCGAGCTGGTGCAGCCCGCGAAATCCACGTGAACGGAATCGGGGATCGGGTCGCCGTCGGAGTTCGCGGGCGAGGCAGGCGTGCGAGTCGGTGTACACGCCGGCGTCGTTCCGACCGCGGCAGGCGGCGCCAGCTGCGCCAACAGACCGCTCCCCGATGCGCTGAAGGTCATTCCCTCGGGCAGGGCCGCGACGTCGCTCGCGACCACGTCGCCGACGGCCTGAGCCTGCGGTTGAGTGAGCCCCGATGTCGAGGTGGGAGACTGGGTGTCGGTACAGGCGGCGATGACGAGGGCGGCGAGGGTAGCGGCAGCGAGCGTGCCCGCATTTCTCGTGGTACGCGTCATACAACGTCCTCCGGGCTGTTCGGGTGCAGGGCGCTGCTTCGGGAATACACCTTAGACGGACAGTCCGTTACAGGTGTTAACGGCGCTTGCGCAGCGCATTCGAAGGTAAAGACTGCCGAGCGGCGCCATCGGTCACGGTGGCGCGTGGTGGACGGAATATGTGACCTGGCGCACACAGCGCCGACTCAGCGCGCCTCGAGGTAGCCCTTCGCGAGCAACAGCTCGGCGTTGAGAATCGCCGCACCGGCGGCCCCGCGGATGGTATTGTGGCTCAGCGCGACGAACCGGTGTCCCAGCACCGCGTCGCGGGCGATGCGGCCGACGGTGACGCTCATTCCCCGCCCCGCGTCGCGGTCGAGCCGCGGCTGCGGGCGGTCGGGCTCGTCGCGCACGATGATGGGCCGTTCGGGAGCCGTCGGCAGGCGGAGCGCCTGCGGCAGGCCGCTGAAGGACGCCCACGCTTCGCGCAGCTCACCCGGCTCCGCGGCCCTATCGAGTTTTACCCGCACCGCCGCCACGTGCCCGTCGACGACGTTCACGCGGTGGCATTGCGCGCTCACGGCGAACGTCGCGGGCGTCACGCGACCGGCCGCCAGGGAGCCCAGGATCTTTCGGGTCTCGCGCTCGATCTTTTCCTCTTCCTCGGCGATGAACGGGACCACGTTGTCGGTGATGTCGAGTGAAGCCACTCCGGGGTATCCTGCGCCGGAGATGGCTTGCAGCGTCGTGGCGGCCACCGCTGCGACGCCGAACCGGGCGGCGAGCGGCGCCAACGCCAGCGCGATCATCACGGTCGCGCAGTTCGGGTTCGCGACGATGAACCCGCCGCCGGTTCCCTTACAGGCGTCGAGCAGCGCGAGGTGGTCGGGGTTCACCTCCGGAATCAGCAGCGGCACCGCATCGTTCATGCGGTGCGGCGACGAATTGGTCACGACCCGGTATCCCGCGCGGGCGAACCGCGTCTCGACCGGCCCCGCCACGTCGGACGGAAGGCTCGAAAACACGACGTCGCAGTCGAGCGGCGGCTCGGGGGCCTGGACGACGAGGCCGCGCACCGCGTCCGGCACGGCGCCCGGGAGTCGCCACGCGCACGCCTCGGCGTAGGGCCTGCCCTGAGACCGGTCGGACGCCGCCAGCGCGGTGACGGTGAACTGGGGATGCTGCTCGAGCAGCTGCAGGAAGCGCTGCCCGACGGTACCCGTCGCCCCGAGAATGCCGACCCGAATCTTCCCCATCGCTGCTCCTTGACGCATCCGACGCCTGCGGCGAGTATTGAACATACATACAAGCGAAGCGCTCGTGGTGATTTGCCGCGTATTGCCGCCACGTTAAACAACGTGCTAAAAAGCGACCGCCCGCGGCCTGGTATTGCGCGGGCGTTTCTGTTTCCCGAAGGATGCGATACCACTGATGCGAGCGAGCGTGACCGTGCGGGTGGCGGGCTCGACGTCCAATCTGGGCGCCGGGTTCGACTGCGTGGGGGTGGCCGTCGGGCGCTGGCTCCGCGTCACCGCCCGGGCGGCGCGCGAGGCGGCCGGGAAGCCGGTTGCGCCCGTTGCCATCGAGCGCGGCGGGACGCTCCGTGCCCTCGAGACGGCGCCCGAGGCGGACCTGCTGTATCGCGGCTTCGCTGCCGCCTGTCGGCGGGCGGGCCGGGAGGTGCCCACCGGCTTGGCCCTGGCCGCCGACTCCGACATTCCCGTCGCGCGAGGGCTCGGGTCGTCGGCGGCCGCGACGGTCGCGGGAGCCGTCGCCGCGGTCGCGCTGCTCGACTTGACGCTCGATCCGGCGGCGCTGGCCGAGCTCTGCAGCGAGCTCGAAGGCCATCCGGACAACGTCGCGCCGGCGGTCTTCGGCGGCGCGAACCTCGTGCTGCGGGGGCCCGACGGCCTCGTCGTGACGCCCCTCGCGATTCACCGATCGCTCGCGCTGGTGTTCGCGGTCCCGGACTTCACGGTGGAGACCAAGCGCGCCCGGGCCGCGCTCCCGGCGACCCTGCCCCACGCGGACGCGGTGCGGGCTGCCGCGAAGAGCGCCGCCCTGGTCCACGGGCTGGCGCATGCCGATCCGCGGCTCCTTGCCGCCGGGCTCGACGACGTGCTGCACGTCCCGTTCCGCCGCGCGCTGGTGCCGGGATACGACGACGTGACGAGCGCGGCGCGGCAGGCCGGCGCATATGGGGCCACGCTCTCGGGCTCGGGGCCGACCGTCGTCGCCGTGGTGGTCTCCGACGGCGTGGGCGCGGTGGGCGCCGCGATGGTGCGCGCCTGGGGAGCCTGCGGCATCGCCGCCCAGACGTTTCATGCCGACCGCCCGGCCGGCGGCTTCGAGACGGCCTGAGGCCATGGCCCGGGCCCTGCGCGCTCCCCCGCACATCCACAAGTTCGGCGGCGCGTCGCTCGCGGACGCCGCCGGGATAACGCATGCCGCGAAGATCGTCCTCGCGCACTGCCCGGCCCCGCAGGTTGTGGTGGTATCGGCGATGGGCGGCGTGACCGACGCGCTGCTCGACTGCGCCGCGCGGGCGGCGCGTGGGGACGCGGCGCATGTCCGCACGACCGCCCGCGCGCTTCGCGTCCGGCACGCCGAAGCCGCCCGCGCCCTGGTGCGCCGTGGCGTCCGGCTCGACGACCTCGTGAAGCTCATCGACGCGGCGTTCGCCGAGCTCGAGCAGCTCGCCGGCGGGCTCGGGATCCTGCGCGACATCACCCCCCGCACCATCGACTACGTGGTCGCGCGGGGCGAGCGGCTGTCGGCGCAGCTCTTCGCCGCGGCGCTCGAAGCGGTTGACTGTCCCGCCGTCTACGTCGACGCGACGGACGTGGTGCAGACCGACGGCACGTTCGGCAACGCGTCCCCCAACCTGGGCGGGACGGCGCGGAGCGCGCGCCGCACGCTCGGCCCTCTCCTGGCGCGCGGCGCGGTCACCGTGGTCCCCGGCTTCCTCGGCGCGGCGCCCGACGGCCAGGTCGCCACGCTGGGACGCGGCGGCTCGGACTTGACGGCCACGCTGCTCGCGCGCGTGTTGGGAGCGCGCGAGGTGTCGCTCTGGAAGGACGTGCCGGGCCTGCTGACCGCCGACCCCCGGATCGTGCCCGACGCGCGCGTCGTGCCGCAGGTCCATCTGCGCGAAGCGGCGGAGCTCGCCTATTACGGCGCCAAGGTGCTCCACCCGCGGGCCCTCGTCCCGGTGATCAAGCGGAACGTGGCGATTCGCATCCGCCCCTTCGCCGAGCCGGCGTCCCTCGGCACCGAGATCTCGCGGCGCCGCACGCTCGAGCAGTATCCCGTGAAAGCGCTCTCGGCCATCCCACGGCAGGCCCTGCTCACGGTCACGGGCAGCGGGATGCTGGGGGTCCCCGGCATCGCGGCGCGCACCTTTGCGGCGGTGCACCACGAAGGGATCTCCGTGTCCCTCATTACGCAGGCCTCGTCCGAGCATTCGATCTGTTTCAGCGTCCCGGAGGAGAGCGCCCAGCGCGCGCGCCGCAGTCTGGAAGAGACGTTCCAGCGGGAAATCGCGCGTCAGGAGATCGACGGCGTCGAGGCGCGCACCGGCCTCGCGACGCTCGTGGTGGTGGGGCTCGGCATGGCGGAGACACCGGGCATCGCCGCCCGTGTCTTCTCCGCCCTGGCCGAGGCCGGGATCAACGTGATCGCCACGGCTCAGGGGTCGTCGGAGCTGAATCTCTCACTCGTCGTAGACGGCAAGGAAGCGCCGCGCGCCCAGCGGGTGGTGCATGCAGCGTTTCAGCTCTCGAAGATCGGGGGCGGCGCGGTGGCGCACCCCGAGCGCAGCGACGTCGTGCTGTTGGGCTTCGGGCAGATCGGGCGGGCGCTCGCCCCCATGATCGCCAAAGTGAAGCGGGAGGCGCTCGAGCTCCGCATCGTGGGATTGATCGACCGCAGCGGCCTGGTGTTCGACGCCGACGGCTTCTCGCCGCGGCGACTCGCCGCGTTGGCGGCGGCGAAAGCCAAGGGCACGCCGCTCGCGAAGGCGACGGGCGGACGGCGGACCAGCGCCGCCGAAGCGGTCGCCTTCGTCGCCCGCCATGCCCTCACCAACCCGATCCTGGTGGACGTGACGGCCGACGAGACGACGGACACGCTCACCGCGGCGCTCGGGGCGGGAATGCACGTGGTGCTCGCCAACAAGCGCCCGGTCACCACCGACCAGCGACAGTACGACGCGCTCCGCGCCGCCGCCCAGGCGCACGGCCGTCGCCTGCTGCTAGAGGCGACTGTGGGCGCCGGCCTGCCGATCATCGATACCTACCAGAAGCTCGTCGAATCCGGGGACCGGGTCTCGAAGATCGAGGGGTGCCCGTCGGGAACCCTCGGCTATCTGTTCGGGGAGCTGGGCCGCGGCGCCGCGTTCTCGACGGCGCTCGAGGGCGCGATCGCGAAAGGGTATCCCGAGCCCGACCCCCGCGACGACTTATCCGGGATGGACGTGGCCCGCAAGGCGCTGATCCTCGGCCGGCTGCTCGGGTTTTCCGGGGAGCTCCACGACATCGCCGTCGAGTCCCTGGTGCCGGAGGGCGCGGAGCGGCTCGAGCTCGACCAGTTCCTCGCGTCGCTCCGCCGGTTCGACGCGCCGTGGGCGACGCGCGTCGCTGGGGCGCGCGCGCGCGGCGGGGTGCTCCGCTACCGGGCGATCGTGACCCGACGCAGCATCCGGGTCGGCCTGGTCGTGGTCGACGCGTCGAGTCCGATGGCCTCGCTCAACGGGACGGACAACCAGTTTATCTTCACGACCATGCGTTACAAGAAGAACCCGCTGGTAATCACCGGGCCCGGCGCGGGGCCGGCAGTGACGGCGGGGGGCATCCTGAACGATGTGCTGAAGCTCGCCGGCGCATGAGCGCCCCCCTCACCCTGCAGGTGTGCGCGAGCTGCGGCAGCGAAATCTCCGAGACCGATCCCCACCCACGGTGCCCGCGGTGCCGCGGGCTGCTGGAGCTGCGCCACCGGCCTCCGGCCCAGGGTGGGAACGCGCTGCGGGCGACATTCGACGCGCGCTGGGGCGTACGCCGCGGCGCGCTGGCGTCGGGCGTGTGGCGCTACGGCGAAGCCGTCCTCCCCTCCGCAGGCGCGCACATCCTATCCTATCCCGAAGGCAACACGCCGCTGCTCGCGAGCGCCGCGGTTGCCCGCTGGACCGGCGCGCCGGAGCTCCTGCTCAAGCACGAAGGCCAGAACCCCACGGGCTCGTTCAAGGACCGCGGCATGACCGTCGGCGTGACGCAGGCGCGGCGCGTCCACGCGCGCGCGGTCGCGTGTGCGTCCACCGGCAACACCGCGGCGGCGCTCGCCGCGTACGCCGCGCTCGCGGGCTTGCCGGCGCTGGTCCTGGTGCCGAAGGGTCAGGTGGCGCTCGGCAAGCTCGCACAGGCGCTCGCGTACGGGGCCCGCACACTGCTCGTCCGCGGCAACTTCGACGATTGCCTCGAGCTCGCCGACCAGGCGAGCGAGCGCCTGGGGGTCTACCTCCTCAACTCGGTGAATCCGTTCCGGCTCGAGGGCCAGAAGACCATCGTACTCGAGCTCCTGCAGCAGCTCGGCTGGGAGCCCCCCGACTGGATCGTGGTGCCCGCGGGCAACCTCGGCAACACGGCGGCCTTCGGGAAGGCGTTGGCGGAGGCGCTGGCGTGGGGGCTGATCGACCGGGCGCCGCGACTCGCCGCCGTCCAGGCCGACGGCGCCGCACCGTTCGCGCAGAGCTTCCGCGAAGCATTCGCCCAACGGCGCCGGGTAGAGCCGCACACGGTGGCGACGGCCATCAACATCGGCAACCCGGTCTCCTACGAGCGCGCCGTGCGCGCTATCCGCGACACGAATGGGGTCGTCACCACCGTGAGCGACGACGAGATCCTCGAGGCCAAGGCGGTCGTGGACGGCGCCGGGATCGGGTGTGAGCCGGCGAGCGCCGCGGCACCCGCCGGAGCGCGGCGCCTGATTCGCGAGAGCGTGATCCGCCCGCGCGACCGCGTGGTCGCGGTGTTGACGGGCCACGTGCTGAAGGATCCGGAGACCGTGACGCGCTATCATCAGGAACTCGAGCCGCGGCCGGCCCACGCCAACCGGCCGATCGAGATCGAGGCGCGTCTTACGGAAGTGGAGCGGGTGATGGGCGGCTGAGGCCGTCCGTCAGAATTGGGCGAGGTACTCCTCGTCCCACGCGACGTCGAACTCACCCCGACAGCGATTGCACGTGAGACGACGCGGACGGCCGTGCAGCGCCGCGCGCTCACGGCAGCTCGGGCACACGCCGTAGAGCGGCCCCCACTCGGACGGCAGCTCCCCGGCCCCTTCGGGGCGCGGGACGACGGACCACCGCGTCGGCGGCCGTGAGACGACCTCGACAAGGTAGTGGGGGACTTTCAGCGGCTTGCGGTTGACGTCGAGAATGGCTTCGAGCGCTGCGAGGCCCGCGACGCGGTACCAAGCCCCGCGGCGGAGCGCGCAGTTCACGTCAACTTGGAGACGACCCCACTGCATTTTGGGCACGGCCGAAAATAAGTCGGTCGCTGCCGCTCGAGCGTGATGTAGGCTACACCCCGTTCGGCAAGGTGTTTCTCAGGGATCCGCGTGGTGCTCCATCCTCATGTCCGCCATCATGTCAGCGCTGCCCGAGCGGATCGTGGCCGCCAGGTCCCGCTGGTACAGGGTATCGCTGGTATCGACCGCCGGCCACGCCGCCCCCCGGTCGGGCACGAACAGGCCGGCCACCGCCCCCATGCCGCCGTCGCGGATGTAGCGCCCCGTCCGGTTCTCGTACACGGCCGTGAGCCGGTAGCGGTGCGCGGGAACCACGTGCACCCCCAGCCGGCGCCAGCTGTAGAAGCGGGCCAGCGGGAACGCAAGGACGCGCCCGGCGGCGTCGGTGACCGGGGCACCGCGCCACAGCACCGTGCCGGTCGTCACGTCCTTCAGCTCGAGGCTGACGCCGTAGTCGTGCATGTGGCCTCCCAGACCGAGGATGGTGCCCGGGATCGCCGGACTGCCTTCCCAGGACCGCTCCGTATGGCCAGGGGGGAGATCGAACGCCTTGCTCCCCGTGCCCGGACGACCGAGCGGGTACTGGACGTCGATGGCCCAGGGGTACGTGCGGTAGAGCGGCCAGGGCAGGCCACCGGGAACATAGTGCAGCACGACCCGGACGTGCACCCGGTGATAAGCCACGTCGGAGGTGTTTGCGAGCATGGCGCCGGCGATGAGCCGCTGGCCGCGCGCGAGCGGCAGGCCGAAGAGCAGGCGCGGGACCGTGATCGCGGGGGTTTCCTTGCTCGCGGCGAGCAGATGGAGCCCGATGGGCAGGAACAACTCCCGGTGCTCCGGATCGCTGAGGTTGAAATGATGCAGCATCTCGCGCGGCAGCAGGCGCCCCGACCCGTCCACCACTTCGACCCGCGAGCTATGGAGCGATGCGTCCACGGGGACGAGGACCTCGCAGAGCGGGAACCCGACCATCGCCTCGCCGCCACCGCTGGCCGCCGGCACGTCCACCGGGGGCAGCTGGATGACGAGCTGATGCGCACCGGAGTCCACGAACACGGTCGCACGCGGCAGCGTTTCGGGACCGGGCCCGGGACGCCCTCCGTGCGTGAGGAGGAGGAGAAGAAGAGCCCACATCCTGGCTGCCCCAAGGGTTGGAGACGCGCCCAAGATACCGGCTGGCGTGATTTTTCGCGACGGGCCCGCCACCTATTGCCAGCGTCTCGGGTCCGGACCTTTCTTCTAGGCGACCAACATGGACACTCTAGCCCTCGAGGCCCGGCTCCGGGAGGCCAACAAGCTGGAAGCGCTGGCGCGGGCGTCCTGCAACCGCTGGAGTCGGAGCTCGTGGACCTGAACGATCTCGTGCGTGCGACGGAGCACGAGCTGGCGGCATTGGCCGGCGGCCGGATCGGAGTGGCGACCGCGCTTGAGCCGCGCTTCAGCCCGATTACGGCCGACCCGCGAGAGCTCAAGCAAGTGCTGCTGAATCTGGTGCTCAACGCGCGCGACGCCATGCCCGATGGCGGCCAGATCACGATCGAGACCGCGAATGTGGTGCTCGACGAGACCTACGCCGCCGACCACCGCCTCATGCCCCAGGGTCACTACGCCCTCTTGGCGGTCACGGACAACGGGACCGGCATGGACGCCGCGGCCCGGGCGCATCTGTTCGAGCCGTACTTCACCACTCGAGATCGCAGCGCCCGAAGCGGACTCGGCCTCGCGACGGTGTACGGGGTGGTGAAGCGGAGCGGCGGATTCGTGTGGGTGTACAGTGAGCCGGGACTGGGCACGAGCGTGAAGATCTACCTCCCACTGCCCCGGCCCCCCGGCCCGGAGCCGGTGCTTCCGACGCCGATGCCGATCGTCTCGCTCCGGGGCACGGAGACGATCCTCCTGGTCGAGGACGAGGACTCGGTGCGGGCCGTGGCACGGCACGTGCTCGAGCGGCACGGCTATGCGGTGATCGAGACCGCTCGCCCCGAGGATGCCCTTGCGCTCGCCGACACCTCGCAAGCCGTGGATTTGCTGCTCACCGATATCGTGATGCGGGGGGTGGGGGGCCGGGCGCTCGCGGCGCAGTTCGCCGTCCGGCGGCCCGGGACCCGCGTGCTCTTCATGTCGGGCTACCCGGCAGCGGCCATCGGCCGGCATCAAATGCTCGAGCGGGGCCTCGCGTTTCTGCAGAAGCCGTTCAGCGCGGCGGCGCTGGCACAGAAGGTCCGGGAGGTGCTGGGGTAGCGGCGCGGGGATTGGCGGCGCCGCAGGGAGTGGCCGAGAACCCACAATCCTATCTCCGTTCCTCATGACCGAGCGAAGACGGGGGCACGGCTCACTCCCCGCGAGCCGACCGGTTTCATCGCAAGGGTAGTGCCACGGGACGCAGTGGATGGTCGCTGTGGCAGCGAGCGGGACTGCGGCACGTTCGGCGCAGCCGTGTCGCAGCGGTGCGACACAAAGTGGACAGGGCGTGGCGGGAGCGTGTAGGAATCGAACCTACCAAGGTCCATTCGGACCCCAGCTGGTTTTGAAGACCAGTCGGACCACCAGGCCCGATCCGCCCCCGTGCACCACGGCCGCGGCACCCAGGCACCGTTCTGAGGCAAGCTCACGCGGGCGTGACCCGGGTCACGTGCCTCCCGGGCGCGTCATACCCATCCTGGACTTTCATGGCGGTCGCCTCGCACACCGTCCGGATCGTCGACGACGACGCCGCGGGGTAGTCGCTAGCGAGCCTGCGTGATCGCTACCGACACGGTCGCGCCCGCGATCGACAAGTCCGCCTGACCTGCTCCGACCGGTTTGAACGTTACCTTCGCCGCGCCGCCTTCCGATTCGACGCTGATCATTTTCAAGAGCTGCGACTGCAGGTTGAACCGATCGCGCATTTTCTGAATCATCCGCGCCAGATCCGCCGTGGGCACGACGTTGCCATACGCGTCCTGCGCGGAGACCCGCAGCACGAAGGTAGCGCCGCCCGTCACTGCTATCGTCCCGCCGTCGACGCGATTCCCTTCCCGCTCGATGATCACACCAGCGGGAGCCGCCGGGTCCACCGAGAGCGCCGCCTGTCTCTGGAGCGAGTCTACGGTGGCGGTAACGAGGGCCGGGCCGGCCTGCTTGCCCAGCGTCACCTCTGCGCGCGCGAGGCCGGCCGAGTCGGTCACGACACTGTCGGTCGCGACGTCCGCATTGACCGCTCGGAACGTCACGACTTTCCCGACCAGCGGCCTGCCGAGGCTGGAGCGCACCTGAAACACCAGGGGCTCGCTCAACCGGGTCCGCGCGATGCCGCGTTGTCCCACTCCCGAAACGAAGCCCGTCGCCGCCGGCGCCATCAGGTCGCTCCGAACCACCTCCACCGATCCGAACTGCTGGCCGCGCACTCGCACGATGAGCTTTCCCCCGTGGCGCACCGCGGCCCGCTCGACGACGAACGCCGCCCGGCCCAGCGAGTCCGTGGAGCGTGCCTCGGCGGCCACGCCCATGTCCGGGGCGTCCGGTTGCAGTCCGACCGCCTCGCCGGGCACGGCATTCCCCAACGAGTCCCGCAGGGTCACCAGCAGTGAGATGGGTCCGCGCTCGCCGGCGCGCAACTCCACGCGACCCGGTTGGACCGCGGCGACGGCCGGCCCCGAGGAGCCGACGACCAACTCGAGCGCCGGGGCTCCGGCGAGCGCCGCACCCGAGCCGGTGACGACCTCGAGCAGGCGAGTCGCTGGGAGCCGACCGACCCGAAAGCGGAACACGGCGACCCCGCTCGCATCCGTGACGGCGTGCGCGTCCTGCGGCGGCCCGCCCGGAATGGCGGAGGTCCCGCGCAGCACCAGCGGCACGCCCGCTTGCGGAACCTCACCCCGCTTCACCTGGACGCGCGCGACGGCCTCGTCCCCGACGGTGACGCTCAACCGGGCCGGGAGCAGCACGGCGGCGAGGGGGGGCGTAGGGGCGACGCGCTGCGCCGCGGACGTCGCGCATCCGCCGATGCTGCTCAGCACTTCCGAGTCCGCGCCGAAGTCGCGCAGATCCGCCCAATCCCGCGGTGTGGGTCGAAAGGCGACACAGTTGCGCCGGATCAGATCCGCGACCTCGCGCCGCGAGATCAGGGGGTTCGAGAGCAGACGGATCACATCGGTCTTGCGCAGCGGCTGCGACCCCTGCGTCCACCCCGGACACGGTACGCCCAGCACCAGGAGCGCAAGCACCGCGACGGCGCGCGTCACGGTCGGGGGCAGGCCGAGCGCTCGAACCGCCGCTCGACTCCATCGACATCGGCATAGAGGGCTCGGTCCCGGGCCGTGCGGGCGGAGTCGAGCGCCACGCCGCTGTCCTTCCGCACGGCGTTGTAGGCCGTCCAACGCTCCTCGACGAGGACCAGCCCGCGCGCCAGCTCGGGACATTGCATCTGTCGGCTGGCGAACAGCTGGGCCCGCAGGTCGAACGCGGCGATCGCGAGGGCCAGGGTGTCGGCGGCGCGGTCCAGTCGCGCCCCTGGCATCACGGCAACCGCCTCGGGCGTGCGCTGGGAGGGGCCGGGCGACGCGGGCGATGCCGCCGCCGAGTAGAGCCTGAGCAAACCCGCGACCGCCAGGACGCCCGCGGCCGTGTACGCGGCCCAGCGTCCCGCGCGGCCAACGCGAATGCGGGGCGACGCCGCCCCGCCGGCCTTCGCACCTTCGGCGCTGCCGAACTGGTCGGGCCAGAGGACCTGCGGCGCCAGGGACGACGTGCGCCATGAGGGCTCGACAGCGGGAGCGAGCGGGGCTTCAGCCGGGGCGGCCACCGGGGCCGGGCCCGGCGGCGTGGCAGACGTGACGAGGGCGGTCTCTCCAGTGCGGTAGTTGTCCCAGCGCAGGCGCGTGGGCTTGCTGCCGTCCGGTCGTATGGACGACGGATCGACGAGCTCATAAAACGGCAGGCACTCGTGCGCCCACGCACTACTCGCCGAGCGACGGAACACGCCGCCGACGGTCAGGTCGCCCGAGCCCACCGCCACCGCCACCTGCCAGGGCTCGGCGAACACCGCGGTGTGGGTCCCGGCCTCCGCCGAGGT
>JGI25384J37096_10000217_pt1 | contig 14851 bp, 14 predicted proteins | sample GraSoi013_1_40cm_4_FD_37096 | JGI IMG/M metagenome (IMG submission 37096)
CCCATGACGGTCGAGGCTAGCGTGCTCTTACCGGACCCGTTAGGACCCATAACGGCGTGGATCTCGCCCTGCTTGACCTGGAAATCTACTCCCTTGAGAATCTCCTTGCCTTCGATCGTAGCGTGGAGGTCTTTGATGTCTAACTGGCTCATGTTAGCACCTTTCTTCGGAATTCACGTTCGGTTCTGCTTCCATCCTTTAGCTGTTCTCTCGATTACGACCCGCGTATGACATACGTCATATTTAAGGGCACTAAAACCCCGAATCGAAACCCAGTCTTCGTTTCTCGAGCGAGTCATACCGGTTGAAATCGGTTGCTGAAACAGGGCTTCTGAAACATGGTCTCCGAATCATTGCTTGAAACATTTCACAACTCGCTTCACGAAACAGGCTCCCGGAACAGTCGGCACGAATTTTTCCAAAAAAAATTCCTTCGCCTAGCGTGCAATCTTTTCGATCCCCCCGAGGCCTATCCAGATCTCCAGAGACGCACCGGCCCCGACCGACTCCCGAGACCACCGTCCACACTTGAAAAGTCCAACTCAAAACCAACACCCTGAAATTTCGAACAAGAGATCGAGTAACAGGATCCCGCTGATTTCCTAGGACAAAGACTATCAGGATTCCTGTGACGACTCGACAGTGGCTGAGGTTACGCCGGGATTATGGTATTGCCCGAGCTTAGTTCTATCAAACGCATGGTTGGTCGAAGAAGAGTGGTAATACAACTAACACCGACAAGAATCAAGGGAAGCAAGTATCTCCTGATTCCAAAAGACCTGGCTCAGCTTCTCGAAATCGACGACAAGAGCGTCCTCAACCTGACCATCGAAGAATCACCACACGGTCAACGACTCGTCTATTCCATCCGAGAGAAGCAAAGCAACGCCGCTCACAACTAGCCCGCACTTCTTTTTGCGCAACCGATTGTCTTATCATCTGTCCAAACTCCCTCTCGCACACCATGGACAAATTGGAGAAGTCTAGTGAGAAGAGGAAGGGCTTCGTTAAAGAGTTCGTAGACTTCCTTCAGACATTCGGCGTCATAGGTCTCGCCATCGGCTTCGTCATCGGGGTCGCCTCTTCGGCCGTCGTCAACTCGCTAGTCAAGGATCTCGTAAACCCCATCGTTGGTCTGGTCCTCCCCACCGGAAACCTGTCATCATTGAACGCCACCGTTACTTCCCCGGTCTCAGGGAAGCCGTCGGTGTTTCTCTACGGGGATTTCATCTCCCAGATCATATACTTCGTCATAATCGCCTTAGTTGTCTTCATCATGTACAAGCAACTTAAGCGAGTCGGGCTCGCAAAAATGTGAAAACGCTGGGCCTGTCTTGTGATTGACTCTCAGGGGTAGGTCCGGATGCCAGTGATGATGAATTGTATTGCTATAGCTGCAATGAAGACGGCCATTACCTGAGCGACAACTGAGGATCCGGTTTTTCCGAGTAGAGAGTGGATTCTCGGGGTTTGTTTCATGACTATCCAGCTGAGCAGCATCACGATCAGGACCGAGCCTAGTGTGACAAGTATTCCATAGGCTCCTAGGGCTATCATGGTCGTGGTTATGGCTCCGGGTCCGACGAGTAGGGGGAAGGCGATGGGGACGATTCCTGAGTCTTCGTGTGAGCCTGGTTTGGCGAATCTTTCTCCGCGGAAGAGTATGTCGAGGGCGAGGAGTAGGAGTAGTAGTCCGCCGGCCATTTCGAAGCTTGGGAGGCTGATGCCGAAGAGGGCGAGTAGTTCTTGGCCTACGAGGGCGAAGATTGTGAGTAGGCTTGCTCCGGTGTAGATTACGACCCGGTACATCTTGGTCCGGTCGGGCGGGTTCATGTTGCTGGTGACGTTTGAGAAGATGGGGACCAGGCCAATGGGGTCGACTATGATGAATAGGGCGACGGTGGCTCTGACGAGGTCGATTACTGGGTCCGGACTCATCTACTCATCTCTCTTCGTCTGTTGTGTGGTGGGCCGGGAGGGATTTGAACCCACGACCTTCGCCGTGTGAGGGCGACGTCCGTTCCGTGCGCTTCGTGCATACCAGGCTGGACTACCGGCCCGGAAAGCGGGTCTAGAAGGATAGACTATTTCATGTTTCAAACGCGGGGTCGTCTACGTCTGGAGATCAGGATAGCCCCGGGGGATGGGAAAAATCATAGTTTCTGTTTCAGGCTCCTGTTTCAGGAAGTGGGTCTGGAACGCGTTTCAGAGTACGATTTCAAGAACCCGTCTTCAATGCAGTTTGGGGACTTGTTCCAGGAACCGTTTTGAGTGCTGGTTTCAGGTAGAGTTTTCGGGTCCGGGTCCAGATTATCGATCTGAAGACCTGTCCGAGATTGCTGGGTTCAGGCGGTCGGCCTCAGATCTGTACGGCGCTTTGAGACGGATGCTGGAAGGGGAGCTTCTAATTGTGCCCGCTGGTCTTTCCTCGTCTTCGGCCCGGATCTCGATAGGGTTCAGAGGGCTTCCCTGAAACGATAGAATCCGTTTTTTCGCTGGAATTCTCTGGATCTTTCCTGGATCGATTCACAGTCTTGACGCGTTTCGCATGACCCTCCGGTTTTGTTGATGTGTTCGCATTAATGGGACTCTTCGGCTCATCCGGTTCAGTCACCTCNTTCGCTCTGGTCTTGGAGTGTTCCTTGTTGCGAGGCCGAGTCTCCGTCTTCTTGCCTGTTACAGTCGCCGGCTCTGCTGCGTGTGTCTGAGGCTTATTGCGGACTTCCTCATGCAGAAGATTCCAATTGTGACGTAGCTCGGAGTAGCTCTCGTCAGCCAACTTGATGAATTCACGCGCAACTGCAATGTTCTTCTCAAGATCCCTCAGCCGAGAATCCAGCTCGTTAGCTATTTCCGTGTCCGATAGGTTGTTGAGTAAGGTCGCATCTTTTTCCTGTACTTTGGACATTTCTCGATCGAGGAGCAATCGCATTGGGACAATCTAATCATGATGTTCCCGGTCAAAGACCTGAATAGTAGCAGATGTTTGGAAGTCTAACCCAGCAGTTGGCGTTAACGTCGCGATTGGCCCGAGAAGCCTCCTTGACGCGACTATGGACTCCTGGCGATGAAAAGTTAACGTCCAAGAAAGCCTGGGTCAGTGGGCGTTAGAAAACTAGTGTACGAGTAGGTCTCGCTAACCGAAACGTTAGGATCGATCATAGGAACCTGAGGAGCTTTCGTGGGCCAGGGTAACAACACCAATTTGCTTTGCTTTTTCAACTTAGAACTCACTTCGCAGAGAGTCCAAAACAATTGACGTTGTCTCTTCTCCACCTCATTCCTAGAAGCCGATATTCTAGGTAAGGTGTCGTAGCTGAAATTAGGAATCGGTGTTACTTGAACCAGAGCAGGCGCGACTCAGGAGAGGAGGTACAGAGACAATCACGGCTCATGGCTCCGAACTTGTTTACAGATGAGCCTGAAACAACCGCAGAGGACTTAGACCTCAAGAAACTGTTCGCTCGGATCCTTGAGAAGGAGGACTGGACCGACAAACTCGCTTCCGGGCTTGGTAAGGTTCGAGGCAAGGTTCGTCGGCCTCAAAGGGAGACCAAACTCCCGAAGGAGCTTCGATCACTCGTTCCGGATATGAAAGAGGTGGAGAAGGCCTACGTCGAAATGACCAGTGGCTACAAGGACTTCATCAGAGACGTGGTGAAAGCATCGCGTCTACGCCAAGCAACTCAGAATGACACCTCGTCGACGAAAGATTCTTCGCGTGCAGATCCGTGAACGCACGGGCTCGTCCTCTTGAGAGCACTTCACCCCCTAACGGTTGCAAAACAAACCTGACCTCCTTCAAATCATGGGAGCCCGAAGGCTGTCTTGAGGCCGACTTCCCGCGCCCGATAAATCGAGATTGGCTTATCTGTTAATCTTGTAGTCACCGAGTCGATTGCGTCTTTTCTACCTTTTTACGCGAAAAACCGAGGTGCGCTTTAGATTACGTGCACCAAAGGAGTTATTGATGAGAAGGACGAGGGAGCAGATCACCGTTGGATTACTAAGAGCATGTGCAAGGAAAAGTCTCACTGTAAGCCAGGTCATGGCTTCACAGAATCTTTCTCATAAGATTCTTCAATCTTACGTGAACTCTCTTCTCCCAAGAAGACTATTGGAGCGTAGGCAGGATGGCAGGAAGAGGCTCATCCGTACCACAAAGCGCGGGATAACAGTTCTGAAATGCTATCGAAACTCCATCGCACTATTGAATGGCCAACCGTCGACTTGCCCACTCGTTGATGAGCTTTCTCAGACAAACGCGACAGTAGAGTCACGCAGGTGGCCGCAGAAGATGACAGAGCTCTGCCACAGAAGATTGTCGCAGAACATTGTCACAGAATGATGACGAAGTCCACATGCTATGTCTAATGTGCCCGAGGAATGTTGAAGCGTCTACATCCTGTGTCTAATGTACTCAGAGAAGTTATGAACAAAATCTGCGCGTAAGCTAGTTCTTGAAAACGTTGATGAAAACAACAGAACGTACGTCTCTAACAATCGCCTGTTTGCTGTTCGTTGCAACAGCCTTGGTCGCACCCTTAGCCTCTGCAACCGAAACAACAAGTTTCAGCGGAAGAGCATTTGCAGTTTCTGTTCAAACGCCTGTAACTAACACGTTGACATTTGCCGACACGGGACAACTACCTCCGAGTGGAGGAGAGATAGACGCTACTCTATTATCGGTACAGACATCAGTCGCGACCGCTAACGTCTTACTTGCCACTACCATGGGTTCTGACAGCACCGCGGAAAGCCAAGCGGCTATAGCTGATCTGACATTGCTCCCTGGCAGTGCGAATCAGATTACTGCAGACTTTTTGATATCTGAGTCGATCGCCACATGCACCGGCGTCTCCGGCTTCAGCGACATTGCAAACCTCCAGCTTGCGGGGAGAAGCGTCACCGTTTCTACCCAGGCCAATCAAACTGTTACTGTGCCTAGCGTGCTAACACTCGTAATAAACGAGCAGATAGTAACCCCCGGCAGCATAACGGTAAACGCCCTCCACCTTACCACAATTGACGGAATACAAGTGATCGTATCGAGTGCCAGCAGTGACATTAGCTGCCCACCAGCGACGCCACCTCCACCCGTAACCAAGGACTTTGTAACTGGAGGAGGCTGGATCCCCGCCAACGAGGGCAAAGCAACCTTCGGATTGGTGGCTGGATTCAAGCCACACGACACCACACCTCGCGTGAACATGGTCTACCATAACCATGCGGCCGGCGTGGAGGTCAAAGCTACTAGCATAGACTCCTATGGTGCTCCCAGCGGCAACACGAGAACTTTCTCTGGCAAAGCTACCGTGAACGGCCAATCAGACATCTCCTATACTGTCACAGTGGTCGACAATGGTGAACCAGGAGCAGGCAACGACCAGTTCAGCATCCAACTACAGGGGTACAGCTCGTCCGGCACGCTTGCCGGCGGCAACTTAGAAATCCACACATAGCAGAAAGGCACCTCTATCGAAAACCCCCCTTTTTTTATAGTGTAGATTAGGTTTCGAACATTCTCGGAAGTAAGCGTTTCTTAGTACCTGCTACACACCCAGGAAATGTAGGAGACTCTTCTTCAGGCTCTAAGAAACCAGAAAACTGAATAATCCGTCAAGCCAGTTCCCGACGGACCTAGCTAGTGAGGGACAATTTGACCTAGGTCAGGTTCAGACTTGCGGTGACTGGTAGCCATCTTCCGGGTCTCCGCGAGGCTTATCAGCAATCCACCTTGTTGAAGCCAAGATATCGGGAGAGAAGTGCGTCCAGTGCCCGCCAGAATAGCTACAAAAATAGTCTGCACGATCGGTCCAGCGTCAAGCTCTCCCAGCGTTCTAGGTCATATGATCCGTGCCGGCATGGATGTTGCCAGGATCAACTTCTCACACGGAACCTACGAAGAACATCTGAAAAATGTCAAGTCAATCCGGAAAGTCAGCCACAGTTTACGCCGTCCAGTGGCTATCCTTCAGGATCTGCCGGGTCCGAAGCTCAGAGTCGGAAAACTCGCGTCCGAGCCCATGCATCTGAAAAGGCTCGACAATGTAACGCTGACAACCAAACCCTCCAGGGCCAAGGGCAAGATTCCTGTCGCGTATCCTGACTTGCCGAAGACAGTCAGGAAAGGGGATACGATCTACCTGGCGGACGGTTCCATCAGGCTCGAAGTCCTCCGTACTACACGGGACGAGGTGGAAGGGCGTGTGCTGGTTGGCGGGGATCTCATTTCTGGTAAGGGGCTGAACCTTCCCAGGCTACGGGCGCGGGTGCCTGCGATAACGCGGGAGGACCGGGAACATCTGCACTTCGGGTTTGAGAATAATCTCGACATGGTCGCTGTGTCGTTTGTCCAGAGGGCCGACGACATACGGATGGCACGGAAGGTAGCGCGCGAGAAGGGACGAGAAATATTCCTAGTCGCCAAGATCGAGAAGAAAGAAGCGGTTCAGAATCTAGAGGAGATTGTCAAAGAAGCGGACGCGGTCATGGTAGCACGGGGAGATCTTGGAGTCGAGCTTAGCCTGGAGCGCATACCGATCGTCCAGAAGAGGATCATATTCGAAGCCAACCGCCAAGCAAAACCGGTGATGACGGCAACTCAGATGTTAGAGTCGATGATCTCCGCACCGACACCAACCAGGGCTGAAGTGACGGATGTTGCCAACGCGATCCTCGACGGCTCAGACGCCCTAATGCTCTCAGAGGAGACAGCTATCGGAAGCTATCCAGTCGAGGCCGTCAAGACACTCCAGAAAGTTGCTCAGGAAACAGAACGCTACCTACCTAAACAGATTACACAGCAGAGACGCGAATGGCACGAGAATAGTCAGGAGGACGCAATCGCCTTCGCCGCCTGCGAAACCGCGCTTCAGATATCCGCAGCAGCTATTGTAACCCCAACCCGCACAGGCAAAACCGCCCGCCGAGTCTCAAAATACAGACCACCCCTGCCCATAGTTGCACTCACATCCCAGGCAGAAGTCGAAAAACAACTCTTACTCTCATGGGGCGTGCAGACAGTGAGGAGAGAGATGGAGTCAACGGAGTCCATATTCACCGAGGCGGAGAAAACTGTCAAGAGACTCAAGCTCGCGCGGAAAGGCAACACGATAGTAATCGTGTCAGGAGACCCGAAGGGCCCCATGGGACGAACCGACCTCTTGAAGATCCAGAGAGTAAGATAGACTCAGCTTCAACCCAGAGAGAATTCGCGATAATCGACACGCCTAGGGTCATCCTTTCAGCAAATCTTAACTCGACGAGCGATGATGGAGGACGTATCATGCAATCTGTAGCTCGTGAGGTCGAGCTTCGAGATGTAGCCGAAGGCCTTTGGATATGGCGCGTGAAACATCCCAAGTGGACGCGGGATCAGGGTTGGGAGCCAATCGTGACATCGACGGTTGTCGAGTCAAAAGGGGAGAGGCTGGTTCTGGATCCTCTGGCTCCACCCGACACCGCGACTGATATGTGGGAGCGGCTCGACGCGCACCCTCCGACAGCGGTCGTTGTTCTCAAGCCGGATCACGTTCGGGACGTGGATCTGTTCGTACGCCGCTATAGGGTCCGCGCATTTGGACCAAGGCTATTCTTTCGCGACGACATACCCGAAACGAAGCTCGAGCCTATCCAGCCAGGTAGCCAGCTTCCAGGAGGCGTCGTAGCACTCTACGATGGACGGGGCCGCGAAGAGACGCCACTCTGGCTCCCTGAGCAACGTGCCCTCGTTTTCGCTGACGCACTAACCGCACCCGCAGGTGAATTACGTGTCTGGGCCTCGCCTTGGCACGAGGAGCGAGCCTTGCCAGCGTTACGTGAGCTTCTCAAGCTTCCGTTCGAACACGTCATCGTCTCCCACGGGGAACCGGTCCATACTCGCGTCGAGTATGAGATCGCCCTTAAGATCCCCCCTTATCGCGGATAAGAACCAGAAGCAGAACTACTCAGCAACATAGACCCTCAGTCACTAGGGTCAGTGCAATCGAAGCAGCAACTTTTACGACAAGACAACCATCTCAGTCTAACCAAGCTTCAATGAACGGTTCCTGGACAAATCCACTCGAAAGGCTTTATTGGTAGCCGTCGAGGTACCGCGTCGCTCCGCCAAGAAGATCGAAAAATGAAGCAGCGTCGGCCAACAAACCCTGAACTGCTCAGCGCGATAGGCTACCTCATGAAGGCGGGAAAACAGTACCAGACGCCGCTCTGGATCACAATCGCAAGCTTCCTAGGCAAATCCCGAAGAACAAGAATCGTCCTGAACCTCGGCCAGGTTTCGAAAAACCTCAAGGGAGGCGAGGTCATTGCCGTCCCCGGCAAGGTCCTGGGCTCAGGCGAGCCAAAGGAAAAACTGACCATAGCTGCCTTCAAATTCTCACCGCGAGCACTCGTCAAAGTCGAGAAGGCGGGAGGACGCTGCATACCTTTCTCACGGCTCGTCGAGGAAAATCCCCGCGGAACGAACGTCAGGCTTCTTCGATAGAAGAACAGTGACTCGTAGAAACAGCCGAGACTTTTGCCTAGATTGCGCCGCCGTGGATCAAAAATTCCTTTCGTCGAAGCTTAGATGCGTCTAGGTCGTCTCAGCGATCGGGACGATCGTCTCGACCGCCTTTCTTGTCCGGGCTCCACGTTTCAGCAGATTCTGCACCGTTAAACCTGCGAGCCCGATTGCGATTCCAAGAAGTGGTGCAACATAGTTGCCGAGTAGGTCTCCTATCGGCCAAGCATTCTGTGAGAACCAGTCTTGCATANATGGATTCGCGGAGTATTGGGAGGAGAGGCCGAAGAGCAGAATTTCGATAACAACAAACTGCCCCACCACTGCAATCTGGCTCGCCCTAAGAGATCTCGCCATAGCCGGAGCCTGGGCCTCTTTTATCACCGAAGCTTTCGGATTTGGAATCAGTAGAGAGCTTAGAGCGCCGAAGGAGACGAAGATGCCTGCGGTGAGTGCTGCCCATCGGACTCCCTGGGTGATCGCATCGGTGATTACAGAATGAATTGTTCCAATCGTCACAGGGCTGATGCCAGGTGGTAGTGCAGGTACGACGCCTCCTGTGAGTCCCGAGGTGAGTAGGTTCCCGATACTCTCCTTCATCGCAAGAGGCAAGTTGGTAACAGAGAGATCTGCTTGTCCCACCGTCGAGATTTGGGCCACCATAATCGCTCCCAGAGCGGCGACTCCGAATGCTGCACTGACCTGTCTGATCGTGTTGTTCGCCGCGGAGGCTACGCCCGCCTTCTGGAATGGAACGCTGGCGAGAACGGTGTTCGTAAGCTGTGGCAGTGATAGACCGAATCCGGCTCCGAATAGGAGGAAGACCGGGTAGAAGTAGTAGAATGGAGTAGAGTCGCCGGTAACTAGGAATAGAGTGAAGAGCGCTATCGTCTCCAGCACCATCCCAGTCGTGACTACCCGCCGAGCGCCGTATCTGTTGGAGAGTCGGCCAGCAATCGGTGAGAAGATGAATATTGCAATGGCAAATGGTGCGAGGTTCAGGGCGCTGTTGATAGCGGATAATCCTCTACCGATCTGGAAGTAGATAGAGTAGATGAATATCGTCGCGAACTCGCCAACCGCTACGATTCCGACAGTGAACAGACCGTACCGGAATGCTCTGTACTTTAAGAGGCTGAAGTCGAAGAGCGGAACTTTTCCAACTTTGGCGCGCCGAAGTTCCGCCAGGGTGAACCCTGCCATCAGGAAGGCTCCTGCGATGAAGCAGGCGGCCGGAAGTGAGATGTTTGACTGAGGCCATGAAAAGCTTCCAAGAGTGAAGATCTCCCTTGGCGTCACCCAGCCGTACGTCTGCGCCTCGATGAACCCGAACAAGAGACTCGCGAGTCCGAGGGTGATTAGAGTTACCCCGAGATAGTCTGTCGAGTATTTTGGATCGCTGAATCGGGATTCTTTTATCGCATACAGCGCCACAATCAGTGTAACGGCTCCGAGTGGGACATTGATGAGAAACGACCAGCGCCATGTAACGTAAGTTGTGAAGTAACCTCCCATCAAGGGTCCGATAATGCCCGCAGCTCCTGCTACAGCGCCCCACATGCCGAAGGCCACGCTACGGGCCTTCCCGGTAAACGTCGTTGACAGGATTGAGAGGGTAGAGGGAGAAGCCATCGCCCCGCCGAATCCCTGGATTGATCGGCCTACAAGCATCTGCGAGAGGTTGGCTGAGAGCCCGTCAATAATAGATCCCAATACAAATATCGCGACGCCGGCCATCAGGATGCGTTTTCTTCCAAACTCATCTCCGAGCTTTCCCCATGTTAAGAGAAAAGCTCCGAAGATGAGACCGTAGAGGGAGGTTATCCATTCAAGGTCCTTGACGGAGACTCCTGAGAACGTGGCCTGAATGGATGGTAGAGCATTAATTACTATTGTAAAGTCGATGACTATGACCGAGATTGCAAGACAACACACGACTAGGGTGAGTAGCTGTCTGGTCTCGATTTTTGATGATTCCGGGTTAGACGGTCGGTTCGCCTGCTGAAGGTTTTCCATTAGCCTAGTCGACACCTTGGCACGGTCGGATGCGATCATGGATTGCAGTATACTTTGTATACTCATAAATATACATAGTATAGGTTCTCAATATACTTAGTATAGGACAGCTTATAAGCGGCTAGGGGAAGAAAAGTATAGTGGACGAATACTTGCAAAAAACACAGCTCGTTCAGAAGAAACAGTCACCGATAATCACGAAGGGAGTTCTCCGACCCGACGTCCACTTCTGTCAATGCCCCATAAAGGCAAGCATGGGGGTCCTCGGAAGAAAATGGACTACACTCCTCCTCAGAGACATCGGATTTAGGAAGATAGACCGCTTCAACAATCTCCTAGAATCCATCCCGGGCCTAACACCACGGGTCCTCTCCATGCGTCTGAAAGAACTGGAAAAGGATGGGATCATACAGAAGACCGAAGATAAGGATTTGATCGTAAGATGGACTCTCACAGAGAAGGGAGAAGATACCCTCCCGATCCTCACGCGGTTGATGGCATTCGGCTCGAAATGGTATGCTAAGGAAGTCTTCGAGGACAAGGTGCCAAGATCTCTCAACGAGATATTCACAAAACCAGAAGCGCAGGAGATAGTCCAGAGACTCTACGAATCCTAGGCGCAGCTGATATTCTAGCCTAAACCTCGGCCATTGACCGAGGAAATCGAGTGTGAGCAAAGCTCACAGCTCCTCCCGGGACCATCCACGGAAGAAAACGGTGCGTATATCGTCCTGCCTGGACCCCAGGATCCTGGTCGGCGACCGCTTTCACCTGATCTGGCGAGCCTCTGTAGATCTCCAGCCCTCGAAGATCACGGTCGGAAGGGCCGAGGAGCGGACCTGCGGCCAGCAGAAGCCCTTCGTCGTGCAGCTTAGCGAGATGCGCCATGTGAGAATCCTGAAGAGCATTCTCCTCATCTTCACTTAGTTTCGGCGCGTCCGCACGCAGTATCAATAGCCCAATCGTGAACCGATCAAAATCCATCCGAGGATCCAACCATCTTGCTCCTATTTTTCGCGCTTATATGAACATGGAAGGGGGCGAAAGTATACTTCGAAAGATCTGGTTCTTCGAGCACAGCCCACGGCTCGACCTTAAGATGACCAACGCTCGGTTCTTGCGGACTAACGATTTTATCGTTGCTCGAAGCCAGGGGAACAGGGCCTAATTGCCAGAGGGCGCACGTAGACTCGCTGCAATCATGTTCACCGATCTAGTCGGGTATTCTTCGATGACCTCGCTAGACGAAGGGCAGGCTTTGAAGTTACTCGACGATCACAAGAGTCTCCTACGGCCTATCTTCCAAAAGTATCAGGGGACAGTGGTCAAGACGATGGGAGATGGTTTCTTAGTCGAGTTCGCTAGCGCGGTGGAAGCTGTGAACTGCGCGGTCCAAGCCCAAGACTCGATGCGGCAGGCCAACGAGCGGCGCGGGCAAAATGAAAAGGTCCTGGTCAGGATTGGAATCCATGTAGGCGACGTGGTTCACTCCGGCGGCGATATCTTGGGAGATGCGGTCAATGTCGCCGCTAGGCTCCAGCCAATGGCGTCGGCTGGTGGAATATGCGTTACGAGGCAGGTTGTCGACCAAGTACAAGGGAGGGTGCGCTACAAAATGGCTAAGCAAGGTGTCCGCGAGCTTAAGAACATCCGGCACCCGGTCGAACTCTATACAGTGGAAGTGCCCAAAGGGCTGACAGAGTCCGAAGAACCCTCTCTCGACCCGCGTCGGATAGCAATCCTGCCATTCGCAAACCTGAGTGCAGACCCTAACGACAAGTACTTCGCAGATGGAATGACTGAAGAGCTAATCTCCACAGTTTCAAGAATCGGCGAACTCAGCGTCATTTCCCGCACCTCCGTAATGCGTTACAAGGATACGGTGATGCCGATTGCGGACATCAGCAGAGAACTATCAGCTGGGACGTTGTTGAAGGAAGCGTTAGGAAGGCGGGTAACAAGGTCAGGATAACCACGCAACTGATAGACGCCAAGGACGACAAGCACCTATGGGTGCAGAGTNATGATCGGGACCTGACCGATATTTTCGCTGTCCAGGGTGACATAGCAGAACGAGTAGCTGCAGCCCTGAAAGTGAAACTACTCTCGAAAGAAAAAGATGCACTGGATCAAAAACCGACAGGCAGCCCTGAATCATATTCGCTGTATCTAAAAGGACGCTATTTCTGGAATGAAAGGACGAGGGAGGGCGTAAAGAAGGCTATCCGATATTTTGAAGAAGCGGTGCGACTGGACCCAAACTTTGCCCTAGCATATTCGGGGCTCACGGACCGCTACCTTATCGAGGAAGATCGTGGGTGGGCATCGCATTCCAAGGCCGGACCTCTGACAAGAGGATATGCTGAGAAGGCGCTAGAACTCAACGCGGACCTAGCTGAAGCACATGCGTCACTCGGTCTGGCTCTCGATGAGCAATGGGACCTCACTGGTGCTGAAAAGGAGTTGAAGCGGGTCATCGCACTCAAGCCAAATTATGCTACGGCCTATCACTGGTACTCAAACGTGCTGGGTGGCATGGGAAGGTATGAGGAAGCTGTTGAGTTCGAGAAGCGTGCCTTGGAACTCGATCCGTATTCGAGCATCTTTGGCCAAGGAATCGGAATACACCTACTCCTTATGGGAAGAACCCGAGAAGCGATAGCCCAATTCGAAAAGACGTTGGAAATAGATCCTGGCTTCGCATCCGTCTACATCTGGAAGGCCTGGGCGAATGAGCGTGTCGGAAATTTCGACCAAGCAATTGAAGATGCAGAGAAAGCTGCCAAAACGCAGGAAAACGTGGGTCTCGGCAAGCTGAACCTAGCATCGATTTACGCGTGGGCAGGAAAAGAGAGCGGGCTGTCCAACTGCTTGAGGAAATCCAATCCGACACTTCAGGAGACTACAAGTCACCGACATTTGTCGGCATGGTGAAGTTTGGGGTGAGGGAGAATGATGAAGCGTTCGGCTGGCTTCAGAGGGCATATGAAGAACACGACGGGTTCCTGCTCTATTTCAGAGAATTTCCTTGGTGCACGGAATATCGCACCGACCCTAGGTGGTTGGAGATAGAGCGAAAGATGGGGCTGTCAAAGAGATAGCAAAAAACTAGCACGCCGGAAATATCTGAATAATTCGGCGAGCAAAGGACTTTTTGCGTTCAAATTCGTAAATGGTTTTAACCTCGGAATCGGGCGAATACTGAGGACCCAGTTGTCACCAGGCGAGCGCAGACTCGCAGCAATAATGTTCACAGATATGGTAGGCTACACCGCTCTCGGACAAAGAAACGAATCCCTTTCGCTCGCCCTTGTTGATGAACAGAGAAAGCTCATCAGGCAAATTCTCAACAAGCACAACGGAAGGGAAGTCAAAACTATCGGTGATGGATTCCTTGTCGAGTTTTCGAGCGCTATGGATGCTGTAAGATGCTCGTATGATATCCAGAGGACTACTAGAGAATTCAATCTCTCAGCACCCACAGAGCAGAAGCTTCACCTCCGAATTGGTGTTCACCTTGGTGATGTCGTGGAATCTCAGGGCGACATCTCTGGAGATGCGGTGAACATCGCGTCGAGGATAGAGCCGTTGGCCGAAGATGGAGGAGTCTGTCTCACTCGTCAAGTCTACGATCATGTGCAGAACAAGTTTGAGTTGCCACTGACAAGCCTCGGACCCAAGTCGTTGAAGAACGTGAGCTCGTCAATGGAGGTGTACAAGATGGTGATGCCCTGGGATGCGACGGGAACGGTCTCGTCAGGTGAACACGACGCCAGAAGAATAGCCATTCTGCCGTTTGCCAACATTAGCCCTGACATAGCGGACGAGTACTTTTCAGATGGGATGACGGATGAGCTGATTGGAGTTCTGTCCAAGATAAGCGGTCTCAGGGTTGTCGCAAGGACCTCTGCTATGCGATTCAAGGGAGAGAAGGCCACTGCAAATCGGATAGGGCAGGAGCTGAAAGTAGGTTCACTAATCGAAGGAAGCGTAAGAAAGTCCAAGAATCGGGTCCGAATCACAGTCCAGCTGGTCGATACCCAGAGCGAGGAACAACTCTGGACCGAGACGTACGACCGAGATCTCCAAGACATTTTCTCCGTCCAGAGCGACATTGCCCAACAGGTAGCAAACGCCCTAGAACTGCGGCTCGGAGTTCGAGAAAGCTCAGCCTTGCGACAACAGCAGACTCAGAATCCAGAAGCGTATTCTCTCTACCTCAAGGGACGAAACCGCTGGAACTTGAGATCTGAGAGCGAGATAAACCGGGCTATCAAATACTTCGAAGAGGCAATAGGAAGAGATCCACGCTACGCCCTTGCATACGCC
>JGI25384J37096_10000218_pt1 | contig 14805 bp, 13 predicted proteins | sample GraSoi013_1_40cm_4_FD_37096 | JGI IMG/M metagenome (IMG submission 37096)
TCGACCGAGCGCGAGCCCGCACCGGCTCAGGGCTCGAATGCGAAGTCACCAGCCGTCGAGGCGCTAGCCCCGCCCCCACCCGCGGCGCCGCCCGCGCCGGTCGGAGCCTCAGAGCCCACCACGGCGCCGCGGGCCACCAAGGACACCGACGCTACCGAGGCTACCGACGCGAGCGCTCCCGGAGCCTCGGGCGCCGCGCTGTCACCGTCATCAGCCGGCGCCGTGGGAGGATGGATGACCGACGGCGGTGTCCTTCCAGCTCCTGGCGTGCGTGGGGGCGCTCCCGGCGGCGCGCCCGACGTGAGTCGCGGCTTCGCGCTCGTGGTGCCGGGTGGTGGTGGGGGCGGCGGGGTTGGCCCCGGAGCCGAGTACGGCGCCTATCTCGGAAGGCTCCGCGCGCGCGTCCAGCAGTCGCTACGCTACCCGCTCGCCGCGCGTCGGCGCGGGCTCAGCGGCACGGTCCACGTCGAGATCATCATCCGGCCCGACGGGGTGATCAGCGCCGTCGCGGTCGCCGATTCCTCCGCCCACGCCGTCCTGGACGACGCCGCGGTGGAGACGATCAGGCGTCTGGCCCCGGAGCCCTTGCCCCGCGACGTGCCGCCCCGGACGCTGCGCGTCCGTCTGCCGGTGGTGTTCGCGCTCGAGTGACCGTATGCTCTCGCCATGGTCGTGCGCGAGCTCGACGGGACCGTCACCACTTACGACGAGCTGGACGTCGAGGGCGACGGCGTCGAGCGTCTCTTGACCGAGCTCTTCACCGAGCACTGGCCCGCGGTCACCGTCGGCCCGCTCGTCGAGGGCGCCGCGTACGAGATCCGCTTCACGGTGGCGCCGAAGGTGTCGATGCTCGACGGTTACATGACGATCGATACCGGGGCGTGGCACTTCCACCTCTGCGTCGGCGACCATCGCGGGACGCCGAGCCCCGAGCTCGCGCGGCTCCGCCGTGTCGCGCGCTGCGCTTTCTTCACGACCGAGGGCGGCACCTGCGCGCCAACGACCTGGGGCCTCAGGCTCTGGAACGGGCGCGGCGAGCAGATGATCACGATCCTCTTCCCGAGCCCGCACTTCGACGACGAGTGGCGACGCCTGTCCGAGCCCCGCTGGGAGCGGACCGAGCTCTGGCGCGCGCTCCGTCGGCGCTTCGCGGGCGTCGGCTAAAGGCCGATCGGCTCGGGTTTCGCCTCGGTCCTGCCGGTCCACCGCGCCAGCAGCACGTAGACCGCGGGCAGCACGAGGAGGGTCAGCACCGTCGACGAGATCAGCCCGCCGATGACCACGCGGGCCAACGGCTGTTGGATCTCGGCCCCGATGTCGTGGGACAGCGCCGCCGGCAGGAAGCCCATGACGGCGACGATCGCCGACACGATGATCGGGCGGAAGCGGAGCTCACAGCCCTTCACGACAGCCTCGTGGACCGGCAAACCGTCCGCGTGCGCCTGGCGGATCGACGAGACGAGCACGACGCCGTTGAGGACGCTGACGCCGAACACGGCGACGTAGCCCACGGCGGCCGAGATGTTGAAGTTGGCCCCCCACAGATACAGCGCGACGGTCCCGCCGATCAGGGCGAAGGGTAGGTTGAGCATGATGAGCAGGGCGTCGCCCACGGAGTCGAACGCCGCGAAGAGGAGAATGAAGATGATGAAGATCACGAGAGGGATGATGATATAGAGGCGCGCGAGCGCCCGCTGCTGGTCCTCGAACCGGCCACTCCACACCATGCGGTACCCCTCGGGGAGTCGCACGACGGCCTCGACCTTCGGCATCGCCTCGGCCACGAGCCCGCCCATGTCCCGCTCGCGCACACTCCACTTGACGGCCAACCGTCGGATGTTTCCCTCGCGCAGGATCTCCGAAATTCCGTCGGTCAGGCTGAACTCGGCCAGCTGGGGAAGCGGAATGCGCTCGCCGCTCGGCGCGCTGACCGTGACGTTCCGGAGGCCCGCGATCGGATCCCCGTCCGGCGGCACGAGCCGGACCGCCAGATTGAACCGGCGCTCCCGCTCGAAGATCTCGGTGACGACGCGGCCCTTCGTCGAGGCTTCGAGCACGTCCTGAACGTCCTGAACGTTGATCCCGTACCGGGCCGCCGCGGCCCGGTCGATGACGATCTGAAGCTCCGGCTGTCCGATGAGGTGGTCGTAGTCGAGGTCGGCGACCCCCCGCACGGTCTTGAGGACGGCCGTGATCTCTTTCGCGAGGGCGTCCATCACGAAGATGTCGGGCCCGTACAGCTTGATCGCGAGCTCGCCCTTGACCCCGGCGAGGGCCTCGTCCACGTTGTCCTTGATCGGCTGGGAGAAGTTCGTCGTGATCCCGGGGACGCTCGCCAGTGACTCCGTCATCGCCGCGACGAGCTTTGCTTTGTCCTTCGTCTGCCACTCGTCCCGCCGCTTGAGCCCGACGTAAAACTCGAGGTTGTCGAGTCCTTCCGGATCGGTTCCGTCGTCGGGTGCGCCCAGCTGTGACACCACGACACGGACCTCGGGGAACCCGAGCAATCGCTCGCGGATCTCACGGACGTGCGGCCGGACCGCCTGGAGCGAGATCCCGACGGGAAACTGGACGCGGACCCAGAGGTCTCCCTCGTCGAGCTCCGGCAGAAACTCCTTGCCGAGCCGCGTGAAGAGAAACAACGAGAGCGCGACGCACGCGAGGGCACCCAGCACCGGGATGACCGGACGGCGCAGACACCAACGGAGACCCGGCAGGTACGGGCGTCGGAGCCAGCGGAGGAGCGGGCTCTCGCGCTCCGACGGCGGGCGCCGGAAGAGCAGGCTCATGAGCACCGGATCAGCGTCAGCGTCAACACGAGCGCGCCGATCACGGCGAGCGAGATCGTGACGGCCATGGGCCGGAAGAGCTTCCCCTCGATCCGCTGGAAGGTCAGGATCGGCACGTAGACCGTCATGATGATCAGGACCGCGAACGTGAGGGGGCGCGCGACCTGGACCGCGGCCTGCTGCACCTCGCGCACCACGCGGTGGCCGCGCGGCTTGTGCTCGGCGAGGTGGCGCAGGATGTTCTCGGTCATGATGACGGCGCCGTCGACGATGATCCCGAAGTCGATCGCGCCGAGCGAGAGGAGGTTGGCCGGGATCCCGCGCAGGTCCATGAAGATGAACGCGAAGAGGAGCGACAGCGGAATGGTCAGGGCCACGATGAACGCGGCGCGGATGTTGTAGAGGAGGAGCGATAGTAGGATAACGACCAGGAGCGCGCCCTCGACCAGATTCCGAAGTACGGTCGTGACCGTCGTGGTTACCAGCCGGTCGCGGCTGTAGTAGGGGCGGAGCTCGACCCCGGACGGGAGCAGCTTCTGGACCTCCTTCGCCTTCGCCTGCACGCTCTCGGTGACGATCCCGGGGTTCTCGCCCTTCCGCATGAGCACGATGCCCTGCACGAGATCGTCCTCGTGGTCGCGCCCGAGCACCCCGAGCCGGATCGCGTGACCATGCCGACGGTCCCCACGTCGCGGACCCGCACGGGGGTGCCCTTCTGGGCGGCCACGACGATGTTCTCCATGTCGCGCGTGGACCGGATCAGGCCGATCCCGCGCACCGGGACGCGGTACTCGCCCCGCTCCACGAAGCCGCTGCCGGCGTTCGCGTTGNTGTTCGAGACGGCGTCGAATACCTGCTTCANNGTGAGGTTGTAGGCGCGGAGCCTCACGGGATCGACGTCGATTTGATACTGCTTGGTCCCGCCCCCCCAGGACACGACGTCGGCGACGCCGGACACCTTCTTGAACTCGCGCTCGAGGACCCAGTCCTGGAGGGCCTTGAGCTCGATGAGCGGCAGCGTCTTGGACTCGAGGGTGTAGCGGTAGATCTCGCCGATGACGCTCGACAGCGGGCCCAGCGCCGGCTTGGCGTCAGCCGGGAGCGCCGCCTGTGCGATCCGCTCTTGCGCCTGCTGCCGCGCCCAGTAGTCGTCCGTGCCGTCGGCGAGGAGGACGCGGATGTTCGAGAGGCCGAACAAGGTGTCGGAGCGCAAGAACGTCACGTTCGCGATGCCGTTGAGCTCGTTCTCCAGCGGGATCGTGATCAGGCGCTCGACTTCTTCGGCGGCGTGCCCGGGCCAGAGGGTAATGACCTCGACCTTGACGTCGCCGACGTCGGGATACGCTTCGATCGGCAGCCGGTGATACGACACGATGCCACCGATCGTCAGCAGGAGCGCGAGCGCCAGCGTGATGAACCGCTGGTGGAGCGCGAACGCGATGACCCGGTGGATCATTTCGGGGTCCTCTTGAGGAGGATGCTCCCCGAGCTCACGACGCCCTCGGCGGGCGTCACGCCGTCGAGGACCTCGACCCACCCGTCGAGCTCGCCGCCGAGCTTCACCGGGCGGCGCGCGTAGCTGTCCTTGCCGGTCTCGACCAGCACGAACGCCTGGCCGCCCTCGTGGTGAACCGCGCTTTGCGGGATCGCCAGCACCCGGGTGGACCCCGTCCCGATCGCGACTTTGACGAACATCTCCGCCTTGAGTGCACGGCCCCGGTTCGGCACGACCGCCCGGACCTTCACCGTGCGCGTCTCCTTGTCCACGACGTCGCTGATGTAGGTGACACGACCCTCGTACCGCTCGCCCGGGCAGCACGGAAGCGTCACGGTCACTGGCTGGCCCAGGCGCACGCGCGGCACGTCGGGTTCGTAGACGTCCGCGACGATCCACATGGTCGAGAGGTCCGCGATGACGAACAGGTTCACCGGCGTGTCGGACTGGCCGTACGCGACGACCTGGCCCACGTTGACGTTGCGCTCGACGATCACGCCGCTCCGGGGCGCCGTGACGACGATCCGAGTGGAGGCGTCGGCGCGGCTCGCAATCTCGGGGAGATGTTCCGCCGTGACGCCGAGCGTCCTGAGGCGGCCCGCGGCCCGCTCGCGCTCGGCGACCGCCTTCCGGTAGTCGTTTTCGGCCTCGCGTAGCTCCTTCTGAGCGACGGCCTTCGCCTCGAAGAGCTCGCGCGCCAGAGTCACGGCCTTGTCCGCTCGCTCGACGTCGGCGACCGCCTTGGCGTAGTCCGACTTGGCACTGCCGAGATCGGGGCTGTCCACGACGAAGAGCTGCTGGCCGGACTCGCCGACGTCGCCGGGACGGGCGAGCACCTCGACGACGCGCCCGGTGGCCGGCGCCTGAACGCGGACGAGCTGCTCCTCGTTGAACTGCGCCTTGCCGCTCGTCTCGATGGCGGTGACGCGCATGCGGTACTCGGGCCGCACGCTCTTGACGACCGGCGGGGGCTCGGGCCCCGCCTTGGGCGCGGCGCTCTGCTCGGAGCCGGCGTCGCCGCATCCCCCGGCGAGCGCGGCGGCGAGGAGGACGAGGATGGGCGCGCGGATGCGCATGGTCAATTCCCCAGCGGTCCACCCACCGCGGTCTCGAGCTGGTAGAGGGCCGTCGAGTAGTTGCCGAGCGCCTTCAGGTATTCGAGCGACGTCTCGCGGAAGGTACGTTGTGCGTCGAGGAAGTCGATGAGGCTCACGCCGCCTCGGCGGTAGGCGAACTCGACCGTGTCGCGTGCTTTCTGAGCCTTCGGGAGATAGGTGTCGCGCAGGGCGACGACCTTCTCCCGCTCGGTCTGGAGCGCGCCGAAGGCCGTCTCCACCTCGGAGAGCGCCTGGTTGGCGACCGCTTCACGCAGGGCGTCCACACGGCTGGTCTCGGCGCGGGTCCGCGCGATCTCGCCCTGGTTCCGATCGAAGATCCGGAGCGGCAGGCTGATCCCGAAGCCGATCGTCTGTTCATTCGAGTCGGTGCGCTTGTACTCGAGCTGGGGCGTGACGTCCCACCAGGCGTTGGCGCGGGCCAGGCGCTGGTCGGCGCGCGCTTTCTCGCGCGCCGCCTCGGCGGCGCGGATGTCCGGCCGGTTCGCGAGCGTCAGGCGGTAGAGGTCGGTTCGGGTGTAGGCGAAGTCGCGAAAGGGAAGCTCGCCCACGAGCTCGTAGTCCTCGGCCACGCGATTGGGGCCGACGACCGCGCGGAGCGCGACCTTCGCAGCGTTCAGGGCCTGGCGGGCGTCGCTGGCGTCTCGCTGGAACTGATACTGCTGCACCTGGAGGCGGAGGAGCTCGAGCTCGGAGATGTCGCCCTTCTCGGCGCGGAGCCGCTGGAGTCGCTCGAGGTCAGCGAGCGCCTTGAGGTTCTGCGCCGCGAGCTGGAGCGCCGCCAGCGCGGTGAGCGCGTCGGTGAACGACTTCTTCACCTGGAAGACCACCAGCCGCCGCACGTCGGCCACCTCGTATTCGCTCACCCGCGAGGCGGCGCGGGCGCTGTCGAGGCGGCGGCGGCGCTTGCCGCCCGTCTCGAGCGTCTGGCCGACGGTCAGCGTCTGCTCGATGAAGGTCGTGCCGCCGTACTTCTCGCTCGTGAAGGCGGCCGTGGGGTTGGGAACGAGCCCGGCGGTGATCTCGTTGGCTCGCGTCGCCTCGAGCTCGTAGCCCTTCGCGCGCAGCGTCGGGTTCTCCCGGAGCGCGAGCCCGACAGCCTCGTCGAGCGTGAGGCGGGTGGCGCGCTCTTGCGCGCACACGCGCCCGCCGAGCAACAGAAGCGCGACGCAACACACCCCCGACACGAACGCCTTGATCATAGACCTCCTCCCCGAGCGTCGGACGACGGAACCGGGACAGGAACGCTACGCGGAGGGAGGCGAGTCGGGGAGGGACGAGCGGGCGAGCGTGACGCGGTAGCCGAGCGCGACGGACGAGCCCGGCACCGATGGAGCGGCGGGCGGTGTGCTCGGCGCACCGACCGAGCAGTCGATCCCGCCGGCGGTGGACGGATAGAGGTCGACCGCCGGTAGTACCAGAGCCATCAGGTGCGTGCGCTTGATGTCGTGGCTCGGCTCGACCGCGTTGATCGGCTGCATGGTCCGGCTGGGTGCGACCGGGAAGTCGGACCCGTCGATGTCGAGGACTTCGAAGAGGATGAACGAGAAAACGAACGCCATGCACACCAGGTACACGGCGAGCATGAGGGTTGAGCAGCGCGCGAGCCGTGACCGCCACAACATGGGCCGGATTATCCCACAGTTTGCCGAGGGTCGACTATGATCGTCGGAGATCATGGCGGGCAACATGGCGCCGTGCCTGATGGTCCAGGGGACCGGCTCGGGGGTGGGCAAGAGCCTCCTGACCGCCGCCCTCTGCCGGCTCTTCGTGCGCGCGGGCTATCGGGTGGCGCCCTTCAAGGCGCAGAACATGGCCCTGAACGCGTCGGTGGCCGACGGCGGCGAGATCGGCCGCGCCCAGGCGGTGCAGGCGGAGGCCGCGGGCGTCGAGCCGAGCGTGGACATGAACCCGATCCTCCTCAAGCCCGAGTCGGATCACCGCTCCCAGGTCGTCGTGCGAGGCCGTCCCGTCGCGAGCGCCGACTGGCGGGCCTACCGCGAGATGCAGGGGGCACTCTTCGGGATCGTGGCGGAGAGCCTCGAGCGACTGCGACGGACCGTCGAGCTCGTGCTGATCGAGGGCGCGGGGAGCCCGGCGGAGATCAACCTGCGCGACCACGACTTCACCAATATGCGCGTGGCCCGGCTCGCCGGTGCGCGGGTCCTGCTCGTCGGCGACGTCGACCGGGGCGGGGTCTTCGCGGCGCTCGTGGGGACACTCGCGCTGCTCGACCCCGCCGACCGCGCGCGCGTGGGCGGCCTGATCGTGAACAAGCTCCGGGGCGAGGGCGCGATCCTCGCCCCGGGGCTCGACGAGCTCGTCGCGCGTACCGGCGTGCCCGTGCTGGGTGTCGTGCCGTGGCTCGAGGAGCGGTTGGTGGCTGCGGAGGACGCGCTCGACCTCGACGCGCTCGCGGGCGGCGCGGACGACGCTCCCGCCGACGCGATCGAGATCGCGGTCGTGCGGCTGCCGCGGCTCGCGAACTTCGACGACTTCGAGCCGCTCGCCGCCGAGCCCGGCGTGCGCCTCCGCTTCGTCACGACGGTGGCGGCGCTCCGCGCGGCGGACCTCGTGGTGCTGCCGGGCAGCAAGAGCACGATGGCGGATCTCGCCTGGCTCCACGCGACCGGCCTCGCCGCGGCCGTCGTCGGCGTGGCCGCGGCAGGCCGCCCCGTCCTCGGCGTCTGCGGCGGCTTCCAGATGCTCGGCGAGGCCCTCCGCGATCCGGAGCGCGTCGAGTCCGAGCGGGAGGCCGCGGCCGGGCTCGGCCTCCTGCCGGTGACGACGACCTTCGCCCGCGAGAAGACGACGGCGCGCGTCAGAGCGCACGCGACCCGGTCGGGCCCGTTCGCGCGCGCCGCGGGGACGGAGATTGCGGCGTACGAGATCCACGCCGGACGCTCGGCGCTCACGCGACCCGCTCCGCACCCGTTCACCGTCGTCGAGCGCGGGGGGACGTCCGCGAGCGACCCCGATGGAGCGGTGAGCCCCCGGGGGAACGTCGTGGGCACCTACCTCCACGGGCTCTTCGCCAACGGACTCCTGAGGCGGTCGCTCCTCGGCTTCCTCACCGAGCGCCGCGGACGCCCCGCGGATCCCCGGTGGGGCGCGCCCGGCGCCGATCGCTACGAGCGTCTCGCCGATATCGTCGGCCGGGCGCTCGACATGCCCGCGATCGCCAAGCTCGCGGGGCTCCCGTTTCCGAGAGCCTGAGCTATTCGGCGCGTCTCGATCCTCATCGCGGCGATCGCCCTCGATCTCGCATTCGGCGAGCCCCCGAACCCCGTGCATCCCGTGGCGTGGCTCGGCCGTGCCCTCGGCGTGGGGCGGCGCTGGCTCTGTCGCGGGTCTCGCCGCGCCCTCCTGGTCCGCGGCGCCGGGGTCACGCTCGCCGTCGCGGCGTTCGCGGGCACGGGAGGCGTGCTGCTTCACGCGCTGGGCGCGCGGCTCGGGGCGGCGGGGCTCGCGCTCGAGGCGATCGCCCTCGCGCTGCTCCTGTCGGTGCGTGCGCTCATCGTGGCCGCACGGCGCGTCGCGACCCACCTTCGCCGCGGGGATCTCCCCGCGGCGCGCGCGTCGGTCGGGCATGATCTGGTGTCCCGCCGGACCGACACGCTCGATCCCCCACGAGTCGCGTCGGCCGCCGTCGAGTCGGTCGCCGAGAACCTGACCGACGCGTTCGTCGCTCCGGCGTGCTTCTTCCTCGTTTTCGGTCTCGCAGGGGCTGCCGTCTACCGCGCCGTCAACACGGCCGACGCGATGCTCGGGTACCGCGAGGGACCGCTCGAGCATTTCGGCAAGGTCGCCGCGCGCCTCGACGACGCGTTGAGCTTCCTGCCCGCGCGGCTCGCCGGCTGGGCGGTCGTCGTGGCCTCCGCGCTCGCCGGAGAGCGCGCGCGCGGCGCCCTCGCCGTCATGCGCCGCGACCGGCGCCGCACCGCGAGCCCGAACGCCGGGTGGACGATGGCCGCCATGGCGGGAGCGCTCGGCGTCACGCTCGAGAAGCCCGGGGCCTACCGGCTCGGCGCCGGGCCACTACCCGACCCGGAGGCCATCGACCGGGCGTGCCGGATCCTGGCGCTCGCGGTCGTCGTGAGTGGGGCGGCGATGGTCGCCGGCGCCGTGCTGTTGGTCCACTTTTTCTTCGTCGGCGCTCGGACCGGGTGGGTATCATGAGGTGGAACGCCGCGGGGTAGCGCGGCATTTTTTGTCGCGGGGTGAGGCGTCGAGGACGTGCGGACACCGATCACGGAGCGACTGACCGAAGGGGTTCGAACGGCGCTGGCGAACGCGGGGCTGCCCGAGCTCGAGACGTGCCTGTGGGAGGTCCCGCGCCAGGCCGAGCACGGCGACTACGCCAGCAATGTGGCGATGACGCTCGCGCGCGCGGCGCGGCGGCCGCCGCGACAGATCGCCGAGCTGATCGTGAAGCACTTTCCGTCGCTCCGCGAGGTCGAGCGAGTCGACGTCGCCGGGCCCGGNTTCCTGAACGTGTTCCTGTCGCCCGCGTGGTGCACGGGCGCGCTCGGCGAGATCCTCGAGGCCGGGGACGCCTACGGCCGCGGCGAGAGCGAGCGCGGCCGGCGCGTCCGGCTCGAATTCGTCTCGGCGAACCCGACCGGCCCGCTCGTGATCGTCAGCGCGCGCGCGGCCGCGATCGGCGACTCGCTCGCGCGCCTGTTGCGCGCGCAGGGGGCGCAGGTCACCACCGANTACTACGTCAACGACGCCGGCACCCAGTTCGAGGCGTTGGCGCGCTCGCTCGAGGCGCGCGTGCGCCAAGCACTCGGCATGCCGGCCGAACTGCCGGTGAATGGCTACCCGGGTGAGTACCTCGCCGATCTCGCCAGCGAGTACCTCGAGGAGCAGCGCGCGCGGGGCGCCGAAGCCCTCGAGGCGCTCGAGGCGCTCGTGACGGAGGCCGATGAACGGGAGCGGCTCGAGCGCTTCGGGCGGTACGCCGTGTCGCGGATCGTCGAGCAGCAGCGGCGCGTCCTGCGCGACTTCGGCGTCGAGTTCGACGTGTGGACGTCGGAGCAGCGCGACGTGCGCGACCTGCACCTCCCCGAGAAGGTCCTGGAGGAGCTCGCCGCGCGCAAGCTCACCTACGAGGCGGAGGGCGCGCTCTGGTTCCGGTCGTCGGCGCTCGGCGAGGAGACGGGTGACGACAAGGATCGCGTGCTGCGCCGCTCGAACGGCGAGGTGACCTATTTCGCGGTGGACGTCGCGTACCACCACTACGTGAAGTTCCGTTCCGCCGACCGCGTGATCAACCTGTTCGGGCCCGACCACCACGGCTACGTGCCCCGAATGAAGGCCGCGATGCAAGCGCTCGGGCACCCGCCCGACGCGTTCGAGGTGCTGATCGTCCAGCTCGTGACGCTCCTGCGTGACGGGCAACCCGTGCGCATGTCCAAGCGCCGGGGCGAGTTCGTGCTGATGGAGGAGCTGCTCGAGGAGGTCGGACGCGACGCCGTGCGCTTCACCTTCCTCACGCGCCGGCACGACAGCCCGCTCCCGTTCGACCTGGCGCTGGCCACCCGGCAGTCGGCAGAGAACCCCGTCTACTACGTCCAGTACGCGCACGCGCGCATCAAGTCGATCGACAAGCAGGTCGCCGAGCAGGGGATCGTCGTGCCGCCGCTCGGTGAGGTCGACCTGTCGCCGCTCCGTGCGGGTGAGGAGCTCGCCATCATCAAGCGGCTCGTGCAGTACCCCGAGGTCGTGAAGGGGGCGGCGCACGCGCTCGAGCCGCACCGGCTCGCGTACTGGCTCCAAGAGCTCGCGGGGGGGTTCCATCCGTACTACAAGACCCACCGGGTCATCCAAGACGATCGGCGGCTGATGCATGCAAGGCTCGCGCTGTGCGCGGGCGTCGGGCGCGTGATCCGGAACGGCCTCGAGTTGCTGGGCGTCAGCGCCGGAGAGCATGTGAGACCGCTGCGGGGCCGACACGGCGCCCTCGCGGGGTCGTTCCTCCTGGTCCTCGGCTGCCTCAGTGTGCTCGGCACCGCTTTCATGCTCGGGGTCGTGGCGGCCCACGTCTGGCCGGGCTTCCCTTTCGGTCTCGCCTCGAGCGCCGTGTCCGCCAAGACCGGGAAGGACAAGGGCGACCGGAGCGCGCGCGCTCCCGAGTCGATGCCGACGCTGACGTTCTATCAGGAGCTGACGGCACCGCTCACGGCGCCGCCGCCCGCCAGGCCGTCCAGGCCGGCGCGCGTCGAGAGGACCGAGCCGCCGAGGGCCGACACGACGGAGCGGAGCGACGTGCCGGCCGCGGGCAGCGCGCCGGCCGCCGGGCGGGACGGCAGATTCGCCGTCCAGGTCGGCGCCTACAAGGCGCGCGAGCCCGCCGAGGCGCTGCGCGCGCGGCTCGCCGCGGCGGGCCACGACGCGTACATCGTGGAGGCCGACGGGCCGGGGGCCGCGCGCTTCCGCGTCCGCGTGGGTGCGTTCGCGACGCGGGAGGCCGCGCGAGAGGCTGCGGCGCGGCTCGCCGCCGAGCGGTCGGTCCCGACGTTCATCACCACGCGCTGACCATGAGGGGGCCCCGGCCGGGCCGGATCCTCGTTAGCGAGGCCGAGCTCCGGGCGCGCATCGCCGAGCTCGGAGGGGCGATCGCGCGCGACTACGCGGGCGAGAGCCCCATCGTGGTCGGCGTGCTGCAGGGCGCCTTCCTCTTCATGGCCGACCTGATCCGCGCCATCGCCATCGACCTCACGACCGACTTCATCGGCGTGTCGAGCTACTCGAGCGCCGCCAAGTCCTCGGGACAGGTGAGACTCCTCTCCGACCTCTCGATGCCGATCGAGGGCCGGCAGGTGCTGATCGTCGAGGACATCGTGGACACGGGGCTGACGCTCGCGTACCTGAAGCGCAACCTCGAGGCCCGCCACCCCAAACGTCTCCGGACGTGCGTCCTCGTCGACAAGATCGAGCGCCGACAGGTGGAGATCGACCTCGACTACGTGGGCTTCACGATCCCCAACGTCTTCGTCGTCGGTTACGGGTTCGACTACGGCGGGCTGTACCGGAACCTCCCGTACATCGCCGAGCTCGAAGGCGGCTGAACGCCGCGGCGCGTCACGCGTTCCTGATGCTATAATGGCGGGGGATGAATCAGGTGTACAAGAATCTCGCGCTCTGGATGGTGATCGGTCTCATCGTCATTCTGCTGTTCACCGTCTTCCAGGGCGCGCAGCAGGGTGGCCAGGAGCAGCCCAACTTCTCCGAGTTCCTCAAGGCCGTGGACCAGGGTCGCGTGGACTCGGTCGTGATCCGCGGCAACCACGTCACGTACTCGCTCAAGGACTCGGCGCAGACGCTGCGGACCTACATCGTGGAGTACCCCGACCTGATCAAGACGCTGAAGGACCGGGGCGTCCGCATCGCGGTGAAGCCGCCCGACGCGAACCCGTGGTACGCGATCTTCCTCCAGTGGGTGCCGATGCTCCTCTTCATCGGCGTCTGGATCTTCTTCATGCGCCAGATGCAGGGGGGCGGCGCGAAGGCGCTGTGCTTCGGGAAGGCGAGAGCACGGCTGATCTCCGAGAAACAAAACAAGGTGACGTTTCAGGACGTGGCCGGTGTCGATGAAGCAAAGGAAGAGCTGCGGGAGATCATCGATTTCCTGAAGGATCCGCAGAAGTTCCAGAAGCTCGGCGGCAAGATCCCGAAGGGCGTGCTTCTCGTCGGACCGCCTGGGACCGGGAAGACGCTTCTTGCCAAAGCCATTGCGGGCGAAGCGAACGTGCCCTTCTTTTCGATNTCGGGCTCCGATTTCGTCGAGATGTTCGTGGGTGTCGGCGCCTCGCGCGTCCGGGACCTCTTCGAGCAGGGCAAGAAGCACGCGCCGTGCATCATCTTCATGGACGAGATCGACGCGGTCGGCCGCCACCGCGGNGCGGGCCTTGGCGGCGGCCACGACGAGCGTGAGCAGACCCTCAACCAGCTCCTCGTNGAGATGGACGGCTTCGAGACGAACGAGGGCGTGATCCTGATCGCCGCGACGAACCGCCCGGACGTGCTCGACCCCGCGCTGCTCCGCCCGGGCCGCTTCGACCGGCAGGTCGTCGTGCCGCGGCCGGACGTCAAGGGGCGCGAGGAGATCCTGCGCGTCCACGCCCGGCGCATCCCGCTCGCGCCGAACGTCGACCTGAAGGTCCTCGCGCGCGGGACGCCCGGCTTCTCAGGCGCCGACCTCGCCAACCTCGTCAACGAGGCGGCGCTGCTCGCCGCGCGCCAGAACAAGAAGCTCGTCGAGATGGTCGACTTCGANAACGCCAAGGACAAGGTCCTGATGGGCGTCGAGCGACGCTCGATGATCATCTCGGACGCCGAGAAGCGGACGATCGCGTATCACGAGGCGGGTCACACGCTCGTCGCCGACTTCCTGCCGGGCACNGACCCGGTGCACAAGGTGACGATCATCCCGCGCGGCCGGGCGCTCGGGCTCACGCAGCAGCTGCCGCTCGACGACAAGTACAACTACTCCAAGGACTACCTGGTCAACCGCATCACGATCCTCCTGGGCGGCCGCGCCGCGGAGGAGATCGTCCTCCATCAGCAGACCACGGGCGCCGGCGACGACCTCGAGAAGGCGACGGAGATGGCGCGCAAGATGGTCTGCGAGTGGGGCATGTCCGAGAAGCTCGGACCGCTCACCTTCGGCAAGAACGAGGAGCACATCTTCCTCGGGCGCGAGGTGGCTCGAGCCAAGGACTACAGCGAGGAGACGGCGCTCATGATCGACGCCGAGATCAAGCGCATCGTGCTCGAGGCCGCGGTCCGGGCGCGCCAGATCCTCGACGAGAACATCGAGAAGCTCCACGCCCTCGCCCGTGCCCTCCTCGAGCGCGAGTCACTCGACGGCGAGGAGATCGCGCGCATCCTCCGTACCCGGCCCTTCCAGGAAGCTGCGGCCCCGGCGTAGCGTCGGACGGCCCGATTTGTCCCCGGGTCGAGCCGCTCTCGGAGGCGTCAGCGTCGGCGACGGCCTGCCCGTCGTCGCCGTGGGCGTCGTGAACCTGAGCCCCGAATCCTTCCACGCGGGGTCGGTCTACACCCGTGACGACGACCTCCTCGGCGCCGCGCTCGGGATGGTGGAGGCGGGCGCGGCGCTGATCGACGTCGGCGCCCGCTCGACCGCTCCCTACCTCGACGCGGCGCTCGACGAGGCGGAAGAGCGCGACCGCCTCGTCCGGGCGGTCGAGCTGCTCGCGCGCAAGCTCCCGGTCCCGATCTCCGCGGACACCGCGCGCCCGGCGCCCGCCCGCGCGGCGCTCGAGGCGGGCGCGCGCGTGATCAACGACGTCTCCGGCCTCCGCGACCCCGCCGTCGCCGCGCTCGTCGCGAAGCACCACGCGAGCGTCATCCTGATGGCCTCGCCGGATCGCGGGGGGCC
>JGI25384J37096_10000222_pt1 | contig 14738 bp, 14 predicted proteins | sample GraSoi013_1_40cm_4_FD_37096 | JGI IMG/M metagenome (IMG submission 37096)
AACTGTCGCACATTGTTCTTCTAAGCTCGAGACCCATCTCCGTATCTAATAAATGTACAGTATTGAACAGGAAGCTCTCCTCAACTTTCAGATCCCTNGGCTNTCGTTTGCAACCAGTCCACTAGAGATGATAGGGCCTCCTNCAAAGTGTCCGTGTTGCCCGTCTTCGAATCAGGANTCTTGAAGCTGTGGTCTCCGTTTTGTATCCAGTGGATCTTCGCGTTTGATCCTATCTTTGTAACGACTNTTTCCAGAAGATCCTGTCTCGCAAAAGGATCCCTGCTCCCTGAGANGAAAAGCATCGGCTTCTTAATCCGNTAAAGGTGCTCATCCCTCAACTGGTCAGTNTTNCCTATCGGATGGAGAGGGTATCCGAGGAAGAACAATCCGTTCACCTCTACTCCGTTGGCTNCTATCTGGGATGCGATTCGTCCTCCCATAGATTTTCCCCCTATGAACACTCGATCTGGCTTGTGTTGGCCGTTCTTTGCTTGGTCAACGATTGTCCGNTAGCTTTCCTCTAGGANCTCTCTCCTGTCAGGCACCCTCCTGCGTGCTTCCATGTATGGAAAGTTGAACTTGACAGTTAGGAAGCCACGCTTTGCGAGTTCAGTGTGAAAATACCGTATGAAGGGTGTGTGCATTGGTCCGCCCGCGCCATGGGCGATGATGAGGCAGGTTGATGGATCAATTATCTTCGAAGGTAGACCGTAGACAAGGCTGGTCTCGCCACCTCTTGCCAACTTGGTCTTCGTTTGTTCTAGTTTGTACGAGTCGAAGGAGTCTTGCAAAGTCGTCTGTCTCGCAAATTCTAATTCGTGCCCGTGCTAGAGATCTGGGTTGCCTACGAAGATTGCTAGGTATCGTAGGGGTTCGAGTCCTTCCCTGATTGAGCTATGTACGGTGCCGGGGGGAACTACCACCATCGTTCCGGGTTTGACCCGGACCTCTTTTCCACCGACGCGGGCTAGGCCTTTTCCTTCGATGTAGAAGATTGTCTCTTCAACATCATGGGTGTGTGGCGGGACAATCCCGGTGAGTTCCACGTACCGTAAGGCTAGCGAGTGGCCTCGGTCGGCTCGTGAGAGATACCATCGCGTGAAATCGCCTTCACTCTCAGGCAATACTTCGGAGAGATGCTTGACGATCATGCCCAGCACCCGACGGGGAAGGATTCTACTCTAATGTTTAAGCTAGTGCATGCTAGCGGGAGGAGGGTTGTCTGGGCGTCCAGTGTCAATTCTTCCTTGGCTCTGCAGGTACTTCCTGGTTTCCTGTGCGAGCCATTCGAAGTTTTCATATGGATTCACGGGGACGTTGAATCGTTCCATGAGATGCTTGGTCAGAGGCTCAAATCTTTGCCAATCAAATACGAGGAGATAGCGCAGGGAGTGAATAGCGATTGTGAAGTCTATTATTCCTTCCCGGACGAGTTCTCCGATTAGCTCGTAGATGTAGCCGAAGTTCCGGGCTTCGAAATCTTCGAGACTATCATCAAAACCCTCCCAGTTGACCTGGCTGTACTTCTTAATGGCGTCATGCATATTTTTCCTCCGACGGGCGAAGGATTCCTCCGTGATTATTTCCAGAACAGAAAATGACATATTGGCTTTGGTTTCAAAATTCGCTGTTTTGATTAGTCTCGCGTTCTGTCTGAGCTGGAAAATGACGAATACTGCCCCTAGGATAACAGCGAGGGAGCTTATCGCACTGAGGTCGGAAACTAGGAAGCTAAGGTCGACCATGATCTCCCCGACGACTCTTGGACGGTTAATATTGACTGCATCGCGGTTCGGGTCCTTGCGTGACTCAGAAGAATGGACTCTATCGACGATTGGCTGAATCAGAGATGACTTCGTCGAGTTGTTGACAGTAACGTGACTCTTATCTCGGTGCATCCTGCTAATTACCTGAATTTTCGTTAGAGAAGTTGTTGGTCAAAGGCGTGATGAGCAAAGGCTTGCTTCGCATTTCGGGGGCGAAGCTTGGAACCAGCCGAGGCGCTTGTGCTGTTGAGCCTCCGTTACGTATCCGGCAGCAAATGTTGGTGTCTCATAGAGTTGGGCGATGAAACGAAGAGCGCTTTCGACAATGCTCTCGTAGATTCTGTCAGCGCAGCTCTTGACGCACTAGGACCAACAGTCAAGGAGTCAATATTTCTCCTCCTTCAGAGGCGGAATTCTATCTCACCTGATGGGATTCCGAAACTGGTTGGGGAATTCGCGAAGGCTTTACAAGATGTGCTGGGACCAACTGCTAGAGTGGTCGAGAAGCTCATTATCGCGGGCTTGATTGCGCGGAAGCAAGTACCGGCAAATATTGCACAAGGAAGAAGCCTTCTAGAGGTCGTCGGTTCAATCAGGCTAAGTCAGATTAGCCAATCTTGATTAGATGTCTAAGTGATGAGAGCATCTTGCTTTTCACACGGCCGATTGATCCTATCTGGAAAATCAACTAATATAGATCAGGTCAAACTCGGCCGTCCCACGGGCCCGTAGCTCAGCCAGATTCCCTAGCAGGGATCCTGAAGAGGTAGAGCACCGGAAGAGCCATCTCTGGTGAAGCTTTTACCTCGCGGAAGACACCCGGCTGTCGCGGGTTCAACTCCCGCCGGGCCCGCCACAAAAATGACATTAGTTCAAAATCAGGAGGCCTGGGGCCGTTCACCGCCCCGGTGCGTATCAGCAGTATCTTACTGCCTTTGCGAGCCATTTGACTCGGGTTGCGCTGATTTGGTGAGGCGCCCGACCGTCCCGGTCGAAGACCAATGCTCTTCCAGCTTGGTCGACGACATAGCCTTCGAAGAATAGTCCATTGCTCAACTGGCCTACCACTTCACTGTTGAGGAATCTCCTCAGCTGATCTCTTCTCATCCATAATTCACCTCTGAGCGCTGTATTCTTGTTACCTGAGATTAAGGGGAGAGGTTACACCACAATCAACTGTCCTCGACGATGGCGGAGTGAGAAGTAGGTAGTGTAGTGTAGTGTGATGCGTGGCTTGACTGTTACAATCCCGTACTCGGTACGAATCTCGAGGGAGTTATTGGAGGAGATGAGGAGACTGTATGATAGGATGGAGCCTCCGAAGCCGACTTTCTCGGCTGTTCTGAGTCATATTGTCAAGCTTGGGTGGGATTCGTATAAGGCTCAAAAGCAGGGCGATGTGGGTCTTCAGAAGGTAACGGTTGCCGCGTATCCCAAGAAGATACACGATCAAGCCTTCCAGCGCTAGGTTGTAGTTTTGCTAATCCGCCAGAAACTTGGCTTAACAGGACTCGTTTCTGCGACGACGGTGTTCTGCAATCTGCCCAAGTTCTCAATCTTGGATTCGATCATGTCCCCTGGCTGGAGCAGAAANGGTGTCTTGTCAGGTTTCCTGTAGATGGCCACCCCAGAAGGCGTGCCGGAGGTGATGACGTCTCCCGGTTCTANAGTCATNGATGAGAAGAACTCGACGAGCTGTCGCATCTTGAACACCATGTTCTTGGTGCTGGAAAACTGTCTGGTCTGTCCATTGACCCGGAGTTCCATTCCGAGATTGTCAGGATTTCCAGCCTGGTCGGGGGTAACGAGGAAGGGTCCCATCGGAGCGAACGATGCAAAGTTCTTGCCGAGATTGCANAAGCCTCTCTTCATCTCTGCGAACTGAATATCGCGGGCGCTAATATCGTTGAAGACTGAGAAGCCAGCGACATGTTCAAGCGCGTTCTTCCTTGACACGTCTTTGCACCTCTTGCCGATGACGGCAGCGAGTTCTACCTCGTAGTCCAGGAGTTTGACTCTTCGAGGATAGAAGACGGGCGCTCTATGTCCAACGAGCGAGGTTGGCGATTTGAGAAATGATATTGGAAAAGGAGGAAGGCTCGTTAATCCTTCTTGGAGATGGTCGGAGAAGTTTCCGCCCATGCAGATGATCTTTGTTGGANGTGAAATAGGAGGAAGAACTGTAACTTTGTCGAGGTCGAAGACTCCCTTCGGATTCTTTTCTCCTGAGTCGGCAATGTGTTTCGTCGCCGCTTCAAGAGTCTGGCTTGCTTTGGTCTCGCTCTTTGGGTCCTCGAGAAAATCCAGTATTGGCTCAGAGCTCTTTGAGGCACCCAGCTCAGCAAACCGAGCGGAGTCGATCATAATTCCCATCCGGTTCTCGGAGGGTTTCTGTTGGAATCTTAGCAGTCTCATGGACTAGCGACCTAGACTTGAGGGCCGCTGGTCGAATGCGTGATGATGTAAACTGTTCCCTTTACTGGGTCATTATTGGGCTTGAGGGGGGGTTTCTCGAATTACGGGTGAGTCTTCGAGAGGTTTTTCATACGATACTTTTCTACCTCATCGAGGACTGATAGGACTTGTCGAATCTGGTCTCTTAGCCTCTGGCTATTTCGCCGCATCTTCCGAGTCGAAATCAAGGTCCATCGAATGTCTTCCGGTTGGAGCTGTTAGAGCGTAGAGATGGACGAAACTGATGGCTCAGAATGAACGGTACTATTTTTCAGAGTTGATAGGGAGTGTTTTTTAGTCTCAGTTCTCCGGCTCTCTTCGGCGTCGGAATAATGGTGACGGTTGAGGAATATCGGTTAGACAGGGACTCTATGGGCGAGGTCAGAGTCCCTAGTGCTGCATATTATGGCGCTGAGACGCAGCGGGCGGTTCAGAACTTCCCCATATCGGGTCTCCGCCTACCTAAGGAATTCATTCAGGCTATGGCTCTGATCAAGCTCTCCGCTGCGCGAGCCAACATGCAGCTAGGCCTCTTGGACCCGAAGAAGGGTGAGGCTATTGTCTCCGCGGCCAAGGAGATCATGGAGGGAGCTCTCTACGACCAGTTCGTCGTTGATGTCTTCCAGACGGGTAGCGGTACCTCTTCGAACATGAACATGAACGAGGTCATCGCCAATCGCTCGATCGAGCTTCTCGGTGGTAAGAGGGGGGACAAGTCGATGATTCATCCGAATGATCACGTGAACATGTGCCAGTCCACAAACGATGTCTTCCCATCCGCGATCCACGTCTCGTCGGCGGAGGAGGTCGTCCGCAAACTCCTCCCAANTTTACGGGTTTTGGCTGAGGCCTTGGAGAAGAAGACGAGGGAGTTTGATGNTATTGTCAAGGCAGGTCGGACCCATTTACAGGACGCTGTCCCNATCACTCTAGGCCAGGAGTTCAGCGGCTACGCGAGNATGATCAGACACGGGATCAAACGCGCAGAACAGGCCAGAGACATTCTAATGGAACTGCCGTTGGGCGGAACTGCAGTGGGAACAGGTCTTAACGCTCATCCGAAATACGCCGAGCTGGCCATTACGGAGATTAATCGTCTAACTGGCTTGTCGTTTCGCAAGGCGGAGAACACTTTCGAGGTGATGCAGAGCAAGGATGCTTGTGTCGAGGCCAGCGGCCATTTGAAGACCATCGCTGCGAGTTTGATGAAAATATCGAACGACCTACGCCTCCTAAACTCTGGACCCAGAACTGCGCTGGGAGAGATCGATCTTCCTGCGATGGAACCAGGGTCGAGCATAATGCCCGGCAAGGTCAACCCTGTGATCCCTGAGGCTCTCAATCTCGTGGCCGCCCAAGTCTACGGAAACGACGCAGCGATTGGCGTCTGTGGTTTGCTAGGCCAGCTGGAGCTGAACGTGATGATGCCTGTCATCGCTTACGACTTGCTTCAGTCGATCGAGATACTGGCAAACGGGTCCCGCGTTCTCGGCGAAAAGTGCGTCGCAGGGATAACCGCAGACCGGAAGCGGTGTTTGGACTATGCGGAGCGGACTCTCATGATGGTGACGAGACTAACTCCAAAGATAGGCTACGATAACGCGGCGAAGATTGCGAAGAAGGCCATGGCTGAAAACAAGTCCCTGCGAGAAGTAGTGCTAGAGGAGGGAATATTGCCTAAGGACAAACTAGATGAAATTCTCGACCTCAAGAAGATGACAAAAGGCGGACGAGCCTAAGTCTCAAGAATTCCAATCGATGAGCTGGGCTACACTTTGCTTGATACCCAGCAGATAATGAGTACAGCTCTCAAACTCGCTCACTTTAGCAGTATTCCTGCTGACAGTGAGATTCACGTAAAGGGACGCAAGCTCCGAAAGGTCTTAGTCGCCATCGATGTGGGAGTCAGTGAGTTACTGCTCGCTAAGAGCCTCAACTGTGACGGCGTGATCGCCCACCATCCGGCGGGGGGAAAAGCCCAGCTCGAGGGCTACAAGGTCTTCCTCCGTCATATCGAGCAGATGAAGGCGGCCGGGGTCCCGCCGGACGTTGCTAGGGAGGCTGTGAAGAACAAGTATCGAATCCTCGACATCCAGCATCATCCTGAGAATTACGATCAGACTCCGAGCGCTGCGAAAAAGCTAGGCCTTCCGCTGGTTACTATTCACAGTCCTTGCGACGAGATTGGTCGCAGAATGATCGTGCAAGCCATCGAAGGCTTGGGTGAAGATGCTACAGTTCGTCAGCTAGTTTCTAGGATTGGCGCGTTTCCCGAGTTTCGTAACGCGGGGACTAGGATCGAAGTGCGACTCGGTTCTCCACATCGCAGAGCTGGGAAGGTTGCCATTTCTCACGCATGCTACACGAACGGTGGCTATGAGGTTGCCAAAGCTTACTTCCAGCACGGCGTAGACACGTTATCATACATCCACATCTCGGAAGCTGATCTTACGAAGCTGGCTTCAGAGGGTTTTGCCAATCTAGTTGTTCTGGGACACATTGCCAGTGACTGGCTAGGCATCAACCGGCTGCTCAGAGAACTAGAGAAGAAGGACATCGAACCAGTCTCCACTACAGACCTCTACAAACCGGCGTGAACAAGTGTGACTCAATAAGCGTATACCGGGCTTTGCGCGTCAACTAGACCGGACCCTCGATCAGTCTGAAAACACTAGCAATCATCCGTGGCTTGAAAGAGATACTGAGATATCCCGCGTAAGCCGGGATAGTCGAAATTGGCTTCTTTTGCGCGCAAATCTTAAATTGTTAAGAGCCTTTCGTGGTTTTTGCCATGCAGTCGCCTATCAGACGATATCTACCTCATCTGCTGGTAGGCCTAACAATAAGCCTCATCATGGTAGGAGCCTATCTGGCGGTCGGATTCGCAAGCCTCACAGCCCCCAAGGCACTATGGTCGGTGAACCCAGTCACCATAGCGTTCTCAGGGAGCGCGGGCATCGGTAGCTCGGGTAGCGTTGGAGAGGTGGTCAAGTGTGCGCCGAAGGTCGAGAATGTGGTCTTTCACACCGCTGTCAGCAATCCGACCAAGCTGAGCNTCAGCGTCAGTCCAGGTGGCGAGGCTACATGCGGCCCAGCTCCGGACCCTGTCACTGTGACAGCGAGCTGTCTCGTGGCTGCACCGAACTGTAAAGGGACTTACACTGGCACCGTGACGATACTTGAAGGATACACGACCATTCCGCCCAGTCTATCAGTCACAATAGTCGTNACCTAGAGTTAGGAAACATTCCAAGAACTTTTCAGCGAATAGCCTTCGTTCATTCCCACGCATCCTNGAGAGTCTTCTTATGAGCTAGGCCCGAGTCGGCATGAGACTTGGTTCTCCCGACAGCTCTCACCGTCATAATGGTCGGAGTCTTCTTCGGAATCTATAGCCTGATCCTCTCAAACATGTTCCATAAGCCCTCCGGGCTGCGCTCGGAGCTACGCCTAGTTGGGCACAGGGTCTTGATCGAGACTGAACTCTTCACCACGATACACTGGACGGCGAGGTATTGTGTGGTTTGCACGGTCCCGTGTGCTTCCAGGGGCACAAGGGCAAGCATCGCTCTGGGCTACTTCCTCGATAGGCTCTCGGTTACACATGACTTGTGTCCGGCGTTGCAATAGCTGTTCTGTCTGCAGTCTAGAGACCAGTTAGGAACACGGTGCGACCTTGGGGGGATTCGAGAACGACAAGAAGCGGTATTCCACAAGAGTTCTCAAGAGCGACAATACGCAAGATGATGGTCTACCTAGTTATCGTGATTCTTGCTGGGCTATCTTTCACTCCTAGCATATCAAGCGTCCAGGGTGCGAGCACACCAACAGCCGGCATGGCGAGGACGACAGTCCACGAAAGGCAGACTTCTGAAGAGATGCCCACACATGAGGGGTTGATTCCCGCGCATCCACTCCTAACGAACGAACAGTCATCAGCATTTCTTGATCATAGCAGCAACACGACTACGATGCAACAGCCACGACGGTACGAATTTGCATCCGCAAGTTCAAGCGGCTTCTTTTACGTTGGGGCATTCATCAACTCCAACTCGGACCCTTCGGCTGTCCCTAACTCAGGAGTCCAGGCGACGATCCAAGTCGTCAGCCAGCAGGTGACAGGCTGTCTCTCATTCTGGGTTGATGATGATGCAGCTTCCAACATCTGGGGACAGGTTGGATACTACATCTGCAATAGCTCCGTGCCGGTCGCCTTCTATCAAGTGTGGAATCTGACCACGAACCAGGTACTGACGACAGGGACTACCTCCGTCACAAACGGTTATCATCAGTTCTCGATGCATTCGCAGAACGCTGGCAATACATGGGTCTATTCCTTAGACGGGAATGTCTTCGGCACGTACAACATGGGTGCCAGCATCTCAAGCTCGACGAACGGTATCAGTGCAGCCGTAGAGGAGGGCTACGTGAGCAGTCCATACCAGCCGGCCCAACAGGTAGAGTTTTCCCCCGCATTGCAGGTGATGCAGTCCGGGATATGGTACACGGTTCATCTGGCCTACGAGCCATGGGGGTGCGGCAGCAACGGAAAGTCCTGTTGGGGAATCGAAGGGAACCTTCAGAACCCCGCGCTTCCATCCGATACTATAGTGGTAGGAGGAAACACCTCGCTTGTCAGCACGGGAGCTTGGCTCTGGAACAGTGGAACGCCCGACTTCACGGTGACAGCCAGACCGACAAGTGTTACGGTCAACGCTGGTGTTCCAGCAAGCTCCACGATTACAGTTATTCCGATCAACGATTTCACNGGGACAGTGACTCTTATGGTTACGACCAATTCGAGTAACCTGTCGTGTAATCTATCTTCGAACAGTATTGCTGGTGGTTCTGGAACTTCTAATCTGTCATGTAATGGTAGCGTTCTCGGCAACTATCTTGCTACCGTAACGGGTGCGAGTGGTGCCCTGTCTCACAGTGTTAGTGTTGACTACCACGTTACGAATCTTCCGGCTTTCACTCTCGCGGCCGACCCGGCCGCCGTAATCGGTAGCGCGGGTGTTGCTGGTAGTTCGACAATAACCGTAACGCCCCAGAACGGTTTCACCGGAACGGTTACCCTTGCCGTCACGACCAACTCTACTGGTCTATCATGCAATCTCTCCTCAACAGCTATCACCGGTGGTACAGGCACTTCCAGGCTGTCATGTACCGGTTCGCCTGCTGGCAATTACCTCGCTACTGTTGCTGGAACGAGTAGTGGTGCTACGACCCAGACTGCGACGGTCGCTTACCAAGTACAAGACTTCATGATATCAGCTAACCCAATTATTGTTATTGTCAATGAGAGGGTTTCCGGAACCTCAACCATCACCCTTGCTCCTGTCAACGGATTCACCGGTGCCGTCACTCTGGCTACTTCACCAAGCACGGGTCTAACCTGCACTCTCAGCGTTGCGAACATTACTCTGGGTTCGTCTCAGACCTCGACCCTGTCATGTGGTGGTGCAGGCGGAACCTACAATGTCACCGTGACTGGGACGAGTGGAACAGTTTCCCACTCTGCAAGACTCGCCTACACACTCCAAGATTTCACCATCAGCGCGAGCCCAACCAGTCTAAGCGGTAGCAACGGTGCCTCTCTAACTTCGCTGATAACCATCTCTCCCGTCGGCGGGTTCACCGGCACCGTGACGTTGACAGTTATTGTGTCACCGAGTAATGGTCTATCATGTATTCTGAGCACGACCATGATCACAGCGGGATCAGGCACATCCATGCTATCGTGCACTCCGTCTACCAGCGGCACCTTCATGATTACGGTGAGTGGGACTAGCGGTCCACTGACTCGCTCTGCTAGTCTCAGCTGCAAAAGCTCAGCCCCGTACACCACGATCCAATCTTACTTCTACGGGCTGGCTGTCGGGGGAGCGGCGGCTCTGATACTCGTCCTAGCCCTGGCTATTCACAGGACGAGAAAACNAGACTTTTCGGAGGACTCGAGGACTGAGAGGTGAACTGCGTTCATGATCCAATTCTCTGACTAGGCAGTTGGGATTCCAAAAAAAGGTGGGAGTTGGTTTTCTAGCGGTTACTCTATCAGGGACCCTGTGTAGACGTTGACTCTGACGCTGAGACGTCCCAGGACGAGAGGCAGAGTGTCCACGACATTGGCGTAGGCGATGAAGAATCCTGAACCGGTGGTTGAGGTTTCAGTGCCAGTGTAGGACGGCATTGTCCAGGCTGCGGTGCTGGCAGTGTCGGTATAGTTGCGAGGATAGCTGGTGGGAGACTGAGATGTCATGACTAGACCGTAGGAGAGCTTTANCGATAGTAGTATGCTCTGACCCGGCATCAACGGATGNCCTATGCCTNTAGCGTTCAAGCTGGATATTGCAAGGAGCACGGTTTGCGGGTTTCCTGTCGTCACAGTGATGGTCGAGGGCTTTGTAATCTCTGGATTAGTCAAGAGGCTGGTAGTATTAGCGTAGTAGACGTGTATCGCCCCTTTCCCTGGCAGCCATGGCGGGTTGACCATCCAGTCAACGGGTAGTGTCTCGTTCAGCTTCAGCGACTGGATCGGAACCGATCCGGTGTTAGTCACGTTGATCCAGGCCAAGACCTGTCCAGGATTGGTGCTGCGAACTATGCCCCGGGCAAGAACCACGTTCACCGAAGGATTACCGCTACTGTCTAAGGGCAGAGGCTGTCGGCTTGAGTCGGTGAAGAATTTTGAAACGTGGATTGAAGCAGGTGGGGGAAAAATCCCCACCCAATGCTTGAACGCAGTGGCCTGCTGCTTGGTACCAGAGGAGTCGGTAAAGCTAGCCGTGATCGTGTCGTCTCCAGGCCCATTTGTATCGTGGTAGGTGAAGCTGACCTGGCCGGTAGCATTGGTCTGGCAAGAAGATGGTGCACAGACTCCAGTGGCACCGTTGTTCTGACCGGTCACCGTAAAGCTGACGAGCTGTCCTGTTACCGGTGAACCGCTCTTGGTCACGTTGGCCGTTACTGTATGATCGGTAAAGGCAGGATTCGTGGCATTGGTTGGGCTCAGGGATATGTTCGGTGCGATCACCACGATTCCGGACCCGGCGACGAAGATGTATGGCTCACCGCAGACCGTCGCGTTCGTGTCATGATCGATGCCGCATACAGGAGCCGTGGGTGTGTCGGTCGCGATGGCCAAGGGATTCCAGTCATCTCGGAACTGCGGGAAGGTCTCATGATCCGAGCAGAACCACCCCTGTAGGTCGCCACTTTTCAGGTCTGCGAAGGCCGGGTTTGATGCGATCAGGGACACGCTCCCTCCACACGGTGGGCTTGTATTCTCCGTCCAGTTACCGGCACCGACGCTTAACATGTTCAGAGTCGATAGTCCTTGGCCGTTGTCCCTGCAAGTCATATCGAAGTAGATGCCTGTTCGGCCGGAGAGCAGACCAGCGAAGTCGATCCCGTCGTGGATGAGCTTGAGTGCACCAGGGTGCACGAATGAGTGAAACACAGGATCAGTGCCTATCAGGATTCGGTTGCCGGGGAGGGTGTTGACCGCCGTTCCCATGACCACAGGTGCCCATGTCGCGGCGTTGCTCGTCACCGAGAGAGCCAGGGTGCTACAGGTTGGATCGCCGACTATGAGCACTTGGTAAGCTGCGAACTGCGCCTGCGTCATGTTATCCCATGTCGCGCCGCTTACTACGGTGACAGAGAAGCCGAGGGCTGTGGCTTGCTGCTCCTCGATGCTGGGACTTCCGCTGACCGTATCACCATTAATCAGTGCCTTCGGGGTAAGTGCGTGCGCCTGTGGGACTGACAATCCTAAGCGTGGTGCAATGGCCACCACGGAAATCGCGAACATTAGCAGAACAAAGACGGCACTGGGCTTGCTTCTCATGTTAATCATTTTTCTTGGTTTTCTCCGATTTTTCTTGGGTACTTCGTCTCATCGCGCCCTTCCTCGGCGCTCTGCCATAGGAATAGTGTCAGGCCCGAAAAGGAGGGCGAGGAAGTGAAGAATTGGCAGTCGCAACGNCGCTANCGGTCAGAATTTAACACTTAGTGATAGCCGTCTGTCCCATTTCATTTGACTAATCGATTTCACGCGTCTAGAACGGTTTGGTATCTTGGTATTGAAGTCGCAACATTTCAATACTTGGGCAACATTTGACAGCTGGCCGTGAGGAGCCCGAAGATTTCGCTGACTCTCCAGAGCGTCTTCTTCGGCAACTTCAGCGAGACATTCACGTCTCTTTGCGACTGTTCTTCATGTCTTCGGCAGGCTTTTTATGAGATAGACCAGACCCAGCCAAAGACTTGGCTCTCTCCACGACTCTCACGGTTCTCGTAGTCGGGGTCTTCTTCGGAATCTATGGTCTGATTCTCTCGGACAGGTTTCACAAGCCCTCCGCCGCAGTCCTGGGTGCCACTCTTATGGTTGGGACAGGCGTCTTGAGCGAGACAGATCTCGTCTCTGCGATCAACTGGACAGCGCTCGGCGTCCTTCTCGGCATGTTCATCATAGCCTCTAGCCTCCGAGAAGCCGGCTTCTTCGAATGGATGGGCCTTCGACTCGCCCGGTCGGTCGACGCTCACCCGGTCCTCATGTACGTTCTACTGCCGTTGCTAACGGCGGGTATGGCTTCCCTCCTCGACATCGTCACCGTGGCTCTCTTCATCGTCCCGTTGACAGTGGAGGTGTTCGACGGCCTTGGCATCGATCCTATCCCGTTTGTCATAGCGGAGGTGTTGGCAGCGAACGTAGGCGGAATCGCCACAATGGTGGGGGATCCGACAAATGTTATCATCGGCTCCTCGCCCTTGGTCAATCTCTCTTTCAACCAGTTCCTGTTCAACACTGCGCCGATTGCGCTGGCTATCCTAGCCGTGAACAGTTCTATTCTCTATATGAGGAATCATGGGTTTCTGCATCGGGACGCGATGAGGAGGCACCGTGAGCGTGGACCGGTCCGGCTTCCGAATCCGTCGAGCGCCGTCAAGGACCGGGGCCTCCTACAGGTTAGCATCGTTTCTCTAGGGCTGGCCGTCTCGTTTCTGATTGTTCATACTTTTCTCGGAGTCTCGGCCGCCCTCGCAACTCTACTTCCGGCGTTTCTGATTCTTGTCTATGAGTCGTCTCGGTCCAGCGAAGTTCGTGATGTCTTAGGCAGGATCGACTGGCAGATCTTCTTCTTCTTCGGAGGCCTCTTCATTCTAGTCGCAGGTTTTGCCAAGACTGGACTACTAGTCCAGCTCGGAGGTTGGATGGTCCAGGAATCCGGTGGAAATCTCGCCCTAGCAGTCACATTAGTGCTCTGGACCACTGCGCTCATCAGCCAGATCGTCGACAACGTCCCACTGGTGACGGTTTTCATCCCGGTTATAGGAGCCATGAGCAGCTATCCGGGGGTATCAATCGCGCCCCTAGCCTGGGCGCTCGCAGTCGGCACCGGAATCGGTGGAATGGCTACTCCTATAGGAACAGCCTCCAACATGGTCGCCCTGAACATTCTCAACAAGGAAAAGAAGAGGCTCAGCTTCACACGATTCGCAAAGAGATCGATCCCTCTCACCATTATCGATCTGCTGATCGCAAACGCAATTCTTCTGCTCAGAATCTAAGCATTGTCATTTTGAGGAGATTCGCGCCAACTCTCTCCGAACTTCTCGTCTAACGAGCCCTTTCACTAGCAAGAAGACGAATAGTAGTAACAATAGCGGAGAGAGAATTGGCAGCCCTGAAAAGTTGATAGGTGCGCCGGTAATGAAGCCAGAAGCTCAGGACCGCGAATGCTGCGAGCAACGGTTGACTCTCATCTCTTGAGCTACGGCTGGGCCCCTGGGCTCTGGGTTGCTGGACAGCTTGGCTAGCGGGATTGTCTGTAACTGCGGGTTCTCTTGGTATCTCTGTCATGCTTCGGCATACTGATGGTCCGCTGTCAAGAAAATAAAGATGCCTGGTCTCCTCTTCGAGCTAGCCGTATAGTCCTTTGTGGTCTCTTTCCTGTCTTGATGCTTGTAGCTGTCTTTTGATCAGGGTCTCCGGGACTTTTATTCGTGGAATCATCTGCGCGTTCACGACGTAGAGCGGTTCGCCGTCGGGTCCGTACTTGTCCGTCCTCAGAATACCGGTTATCTCCAGTTTCGCTCTCAAGACGCTTCCATCAGATAGCTCGTAAACATTCCATCTCTCGACCCCAACCCTCTCGAAATCGACGTGTGTAGTGCTAACGCTGTTTGGGTCGAGAGTTGTTGGGGGAGGATTCGTCGGCGTGCTCTTCAGCGTTTTTGGAGCGATGGTTGTGAACAAGTTCTGGGACGACCATGCATAGATTGGTTGACCGGTTGGGTCGTAGTCGGTTCCGCGAAAAATCTTGGTTATGATCAGTCGGCCAAACAACGAGGTTCCGTCTTCGAGCTTGTATTTGACCCAGGGCTCGTCCTTCATCGAAAACTCTACTGGGTCAGCTTTGGTCAGGTCAACCTGGGCTTGCGCCATGAATCGTCTCTAATCTGAATTGCGAGTCAGAGGTATATACTTTGACGGAGCGAACATCCAACACT
>JGI25384J37096_10000224_pt1 | contig 14719 bp, 13 predicted proteins | sample GraSoi013_1_40cm_4_FD_37096 | JGI IMG/M metagenome (IMG submission 37096)
TTGCGCTCGAGCGTCGCCTTGACGTCCTCCGCCGTGAGCGGCGAGCCGTCGTGGAACTTCACCCCCGGGCGGAGCGTGAGCTCCCAGGTCGTGTCGTTCACGTTCCGCCACGACGTCGCGAGCCCGGGCTGGAGGCGGAGCGCGGCGTCCCACCGCGTGAGCGTGTCGTAGAGGTTGACGAAGTAGTTGACGGTCAGCACCTGCGTGCTGCGGCCGGGATCCATCGTCGTCGCCTCGGCCGGCGGGGCGATCGTGATCTGCACGGGCTCCGCGTGCGCCGCCGACACGAGCACGGCCAGCACGAGCGCGGCGACCCCCAGCGGGCGCGTCATCGACGGTCCTCCCGGCGGGAGTATAGCGCGGGCCGTGATAGCGTACGGTCATGGTCGGCGGGTCGCGTGCGGTCGTGGCTCTGGCACTCGGGGGGTGGCTCATGGGGAGCGCCGCGTGGGCGGCCGAGAAGACCGTCGTCGTGCTCGGGACCGCGACGCCGGGCGGGGGATTCCCCGTCTACGGCGCGGCCGTTGCCGACATCATCAACGAGACTGACCCGACGCTCGCGGTCCAGACGCGGAACACCAAAGGCAGCACCGAGAACGTCCCGCTCCTCGAGGCGGGGCAACTCGACCTCGCCCTCGTCCAGGGCGAGGTCGTCCACGAGGCCCTCACCGGCGTCGGCCGGTCGCCGGCGAATCTCATGATCCTGGCGGCCATGTACTCCACGCCGGGCATGTTCGTCGTCCGCGCCGACAGCCCGTACCGCGCGATCGCCGACCTCCGCGGCAAGCCCGTCGCCTTCGGCGCACGGGGCTCTGGGCTCGTCATTCTCGCCCGCTACGTCCTCGACGGCCTCGGGTTCGATCAGGAGCGCGACTTCCAGGCCGTCTACCTCGACCGCGCCGGCGACGGCCCCGCCATGGTGCTCGACGGGCGCGTGGCGGCGCTCTGGGGCGGCGGTCTCGGCTGGCCCGGGTTCAGCGCGGTCGCGCAGGGGCCCGCGGGCGCGCGGTTTCTCGCACCCGACGCCGACGGGATCAGGCGCATCTTGGCGACACACGCGTTTCTCAAGCCGATGAGCGTCCCCGCCGGCGCGTACCCGGGGCTCGACGCTCCCCTCGCGTCGGTCGGCTCGTGGAGCTTCATCATGGCGCGTCCCACCCTCGCCGACGACGTCGCGTATCGCCTGGCNCGCGCGCTCCACCGCGGCGCGGAGGCCCTGGCCAGGCGCCTGCCTCAGGCGCGCGAGACGACGGCGACGAATACGATCGCTGCCGCTCCGCGCGGGGACCTCGTCCACCCCGGTGTCCTGCGCTACCTGCGCGAGATCGGAATCGCACGCTGACACGGGCGCGCCTGCCCACGGCCCAGGACGCCATGCCGACCACGCGCCGCCGCGTTACTCACGCATGGCGAGGACCAAACATGATGACAAACATCCCGGCGACGGCCAACGCCGAACCCGCAATGTCCCACGTATCGGGACGCACGCCATCCGCGAGCCGGAGCCACAACAGGGCGGTCGCAACGTAGACCCCGCCATACGCCGCATAGGTCCGACCCGCCGCGACCGGATGAAGCGAAAGCAACCAGACGAAGAGGGCGAGACTCGCCGCAGACGGAAGAAGAACCACGAGTGGCGCTCGATCCTTGAGCCAAAGATACGGCNGGTAGCAGCCAACGATCTCGGCGACCGCGGTCACACAGAGAAGGAGCAAGGTCACCACCGGATGCATCGGCACTCCGTTCATTTTCTGATCTCCATGTGCCTGATCAAGCCGTCCCGTATCGTANAGACGTGCTGGACCATCTGGTCCGCCACCGTATTCCCTGACCGGTCACGGATGACCTGATGGACATCGACAACGATCCTTCCGGTCTCATCGGTTCCGAAGCGTCGCGGTTCGACACGGGGATCGATCAGACGCCACTGTCGGGTCCAGTAGTCGCGCACGGCGCCGTGGCCGTGGACGTACCCGCCTTCCATCCCGTTCGGCCAGTCCACCTCGGCATGCATTGCCGCCAACGCCCTGTCGATGTCGCGCGCATTGAAGGCGTCGTACGCGTTCGCGAGCAGGTCGCGGTACACCGTCCACACACCCACGATACCGGCATCATAGTTGCGCGCCGCACAGGTCCGCAACGTGTGGCCGGACCGATCCACGCGACGATCGAATTTAGGTCGGTGGGGAACCCGGCGCGGGCGGTATGGTCTAACCTGATGGACAGGAGGACCAGTGATGACTCCCACCTGGTGGACCGGCTCCGGCGGGGCGACGCGCGGGCCTTCGACGAGCTCGTGACCGCGTACCAGCACCGGGTCTTCTCGGTGGCCCTCAGGATGCTGCGCAACCGGACCGAGGCGGAGGAGGTCGCGCAGGAGGTGTTCCTACGAGTGTACCGGACCGTCGCCGCGTTCCGGGGCGACGCGAAGCTCTCGACCTGGCTCTACGCGATCGCGTCGCGTNTGTGTCTCAATCGCNTGGCGTCAAGCGACCGGCGGGTGACGCGGGAGGGCGACGAGACGCTGACGCGCCTCGCGAGCGGCGACGCCACCCCTGTCGACGAGCTGGAGCGAAGCGAGCTGGAGGCGACGCTGCACCGCGCGATCGCCGAGCTCCCAGAGGAGCGGCGGATCGTGGTCGTGCTCCGTGACCTCGAGGGCCTCTCGTACGAGGAGATCGCGGCGGCGCTCGACCTGGAGCTCGGCACGGTGAGGTCGAGACTCCACCGCGCCCGGATGGACCTCAAGGAGAAGCTGGAGCGGTTCCTGCCATGACCTGCGACGAGGCGCNCGCGCGCCTTTCGGCTCTGCTGGACGAGGCGCTCGGCCCTGACGAGCGCGGCCCACTCGAGGCCCATGTGGCGACGTGCGTCGACTGCCGCCGCGAGCTCGGGTTGCTCAGGAACACGGTCGCCCTCCTGCAGTCGGTGAACCCGGTGCGCGCGCCGGCGGGCTTCGCCGATCGCGTGCTCGCGGCCGCGCGCCCCGCGCCCTGGTACCGGCGTCTCCAGCGCGCGCTCTCGCTCCCCTGGTCGGTGAAACTCCCGCTCGCGGCCGCGGCGGCCCTGCTCGTCGGCGTAGCGGTCGCCCACCTCCTCGAGATGGCGCCCGAGCTCCAGCGAGCCGCACGTGTCGAGTCCCCGAGCCCCGCAGTCACGGAATCTCAAGAGCCACCGGCCACACCGACCGGGGCGCCAGGCCAGAAGGCCAAGGCCGAGTCCGAGCCCGCGACGAGGGAGCGTCGCGAGGGGCGTGCCAGAGACCTCGCCGACGAGGCGACCGACGCGACGCGACGGCGCGACCTCGCCAAAGCCGCGCCAGCCCCGGCGCCCGCGACGGCGCCGGAGCGCAAGGCGGAGTCCGCGGTGGGAGCTGCGGCGCCGGCGCGCGAACCAGCGAGGGAAGGCGCCAGACCCGACGCGGCGACCTCGCGACGCTCTGCGCTCCGCACGGCGGCCGCGGCCGACGTCTCCGGCCGCCTGGTCGTGACGGACCGCGAGGCGGCCGCGCGCGGGCTCACGGAGCTCGTGGCGAGGACCGGGGGCGCGGAGGTCGCCAAAAGCGCGGGGGCCGACGCGATGGTGATCGAGCTCACGATCCCCCGCGCGGCCTGGAGCGAGTTCACGCGCGAGCTGGCGGCGCTCGGCGCGTGGACGCCGGACCGCGAGCCCGCCGAGCTTCCCGCCCAGGTCCGCGTCGCGCTTCGGATTACCGAGTAGCGCCCTTCCGGAAACGCGCGCCCACGCGCTCGGGAACTTCCCCGGCGCTCCCCTGTCTAACCGGACAGACGCCGACCCCGGCGGGACGCAGGGCGAGCCCAGCTCGAGCCCCCGCCGTGCGAGGCGAGCGAACACACGGGGAGGAACGACCGATGCGGACGCGACCGATCGCCCTGACGCTGCTCGTGCTGTTCGCCACCACCGAGGCCCCCGCTCGGGCGGCCACCCCTCGGAGCGTCACGCACGAGGACCAGCGCGACGTGATGGTGACGATCTACAACGGGAACCTCGGCCTCGTGAAAGACGTGCGCGAAGCGCGCTTCCCGGCCGGGACGACCGAGGTGCAGTTCACGGAGGTCGCCGCCCGGATCGATCCGACGACCGTCCACCTCAAGTCGCTGACCGATCCGGCCGGCCTCCGAATCCTCGAGCAGAACTACGAGTACGACCTCTTGACGAGCCAGAAGCTCATGGAGAAGTNCGTCGGCAAGAAGGTCCGGCTCTATCAGGGCGACGGCACGTACCACGAGGCGACCCTGCTCTCCACCAACGGGCCGATCTTCGAGATCAACGGCCAGATCCACATGGGTCAGTACGGGCGCCTCGTGCTGCCCGCGCTCCCGGAGAACCTCGTCGCCCAGCCGACGCTCGTCTGGCTTCTCCGCAACCAGGCGCCCCGCCCCCAGCGGGTCGAGGCGTCCTATCTCACCGGCGGTCTCACGTGGAAGGCGGATTACGTGATGGTCCTCAACGCCGCCGACACGCTCTCCGACCTCACGGGCTGGGTCACGATCGACAACCAGAGCGGCGCGACGTATAAGGACGCCGCGCTCAAGCTCGTCGCGGGGGACGTGAACCGCGCGCGCGACCCACGGCGTGAGGCGCGGATGCTGGATCTCGCCGCGAAGGCGGCATCGGTCGCCGAGGCTTCGCGCGACTTCCAGTCCGAGGGGTTCTTCGAGTACCACCTCTACACGCTCGACGGGCGGACGACGATCAAGGACAACCAGACCAAGCAGCTCGCGCTCCTGACGTCGGACGAGGTCCCCGTCACGAAGCAGCTCATCTACTACGGCGCTCAGGACTACTATCGGAACGCCTACGGTGTGCCCATTTCGAACCAGAAGGTCGCGGTCTACCTGGAGCTCCGGAACAGCAAGGAACACCGGCTCGGCGTCCCGCTGCCGAAGGGGAAGATCCGCGTCTACAAGGCGGATCGGTCAGGCAGCCAGCAATTCATCGGCGAGGACTGGATCGACCACACCCCCAAGGACGAGCGACTGCGCATCAAGATGGGCGACTCCTTCGACCTCGTCGGCAGCCGTACCCAGAGGGACTGGAAGAGGCTCGCCTCGAACCTCTGGGAGGTCGAGTGGGAGATCACGCTCCGCAATCACAAGTCGGAGGAGCAGACGGTGACGGTCGTCGAGCCGGTTCCGGGTGACTGGCAGATCCTCGCCTCGAGCCACCCCGGGGAGAAAGTCGAGGCCCACACGCTGCGCTACACGATCACCGTCCCGAAGGACGGCGCCACCACGCTCACCTACCGGGTCCGCATCCGCGGCTAGCACGAATTTCCTTGGCGCGGCGACCGCGTGGCGGTCAAATAGGGCCCGTGGAGTGGCTGTCGACGGAGGAAATCGTCCTCGCCTTTACGACGCTGGTCGCCTCGGGCCTCCTCATCCTCGGAACCCTGAAGCTCGTCCGGCCGCCTCGCCCGAAGAGCGCGCCGCCCCGCGGCGGAGTCACGCCGCGCGTCGCCATCGCCGCGCCGTCGGTGCGGCCCGAGCGTCCGAGGACGCGCCAACTTCCGGAAGACCGCGCCGCGATCGCGCGCCGCCTCGGGCGGACGCTTCTGGACCGGGCGGTCCAGGAGTCGGAGCCCGGGCGGCGCCGCACGCTGATCTACCGGGCGATCGCCTGTCTCAACCGCGGCGTCNAGGCCGCGCCCGACGATGAGCCCCTCCGGGACACGCTCACCGCGGCTCACGCGGCCCTGTGGAACACCTATCAGCAGATCGGGCTGGAGCGTCTCGCCCAGGAGATGCCGTGGCGGGCGACGGCGCTCGCCCCCTCCGAGCCACCCCCAGGATCGGTTGCGCGGGCGACGCCCGCGCTCGAACGGCGGTCGGTCTGAGGCGCCACAACCTATAGAGGTCAGTCGCCGGGCACGCCGAGCCTGCGCAGCTGGTGGCGCATCATGGGCCGGTTGGCGTCGTCCCTCNGCGTGAGCAGGACGTCGCCGGGCGGTGACGCCACGCCGCTCCGCGGATCGATCACCTCCCGCGTGAGCACCTCGCACGCCGCCGCCTCGGGGCCGACCTCCCCCTGGCGCTCCACGACGAGACGCCCGGTGCCGTCCACGGACCACGCGGTCGGCGCCGCCCGGGAGAGCAGGGCGCGGTAGAGCGCGGGCGTGATCCGCGTCTTCGACGTCACGTGGCGCATCGTGGCGTTCGCGGAGAAGACGTAGCGCTGGTACGGGTAGAAGTACGGATCGCTCCGGTCCACGCGCGCCGGGGCCACCACGGCGAAGCGGATGACCTCCCAGGTCCCGACGAGATCCGCGGTCGCGCAGGGGCGGAGGACGTCCTTCGCCTCCTGCGCGACGGCCGACGTGGCGTCGAGCCACGCCAGAACGGTGAGCGCCCGGAGGAGCGAGCGGGCGCGCGCGCCGGTCACTTCCCGCGCTTGGCGAGATACTCGGGGCCGACCAGGATTTCGCGGGGCTTCGCGCCGTCGCCGGGACCGATGACCCGATCCTGCTCCATCATGTCGATGAAGCGGGCGGCCTTCGGGTAGCCCAGCCGCATGCGGCGCTGCAGAAACGAGATCGACGCCTGGCGCTGGCCCACGACGAGGTGCACGGCGTCCCAGTAGAGGTCGTCGCGCTCGGCCGACTCCCCCTCCGCCGTCTCCTCCTCGGTCGGCAACACGACCTCCTCGTAGACCGCGGTGCCTTGCGTCTTGAGGAAGTCGCAGATCGCCCGGACCTCCTCGTCGGCCACCCACGCGCCGTGTACGCGCATCTGCCTGTTCGTCCCCGGCGGGACGAAAATCATGTCCCCGCGTCCCANGAGTTGTTCGGCTCCGTTTCCGTCCAGCACGGTCCGCGAATCCACCTTGGACGCGACCTGGAAGGCGATCCGCGTCGGGAAGTTCGCCTTGATGAGCCCCGTGACGACGTCCACGGACGGCCGCTGGGTCGCGATGATCAGGTGGATGCCGACGGCGCGGGCGATCTGCGCGAGCCTNACGACCGAGGTCTGCACCTCGCCCGCGGAGGCCATCATGAGGTCGGCGAGCTCGTCGACGACGACGATCCAGCACGGCAGCCGCTCCTCGGCGGGGACCGCCTTGTTGTAGCCCTCGATCGAGCGGACCTGGCGGGCCTGGAGCAGCTTGTAGCGCTCGTCCATCTTCCCGACGATCCAGCGGAGCCGCGCCGCCGCCTCCTTCGCGTCCGTCACGACGGGCGCCAGGAGGTGCGGGATGCCCTCGTAGACCGAGAGCTCGAGCCGCTTGGGGTCGATCAGGAGGAAGCGCACGTCGGCCGGCGTCGCCTTGTAGAGGATCGAGCAGATCATCGCGTTGAGCCCGACCGACTTGCCGCTCCCCGTCGCGCCGGCCACGAGCAGGTGCGGCATCGCCGTGAGGTCGGCGACGACGGGCAGGCCGGTCACGTCCTTGCCGAGCGCCAGCGGCAGCCGCCCCTTCGACTCGGCGAACTCCGCGGAGACGAAGATCTCGCGGAGGTAGACGGTGGCGGCCTCCCCGTTCGGGACCTCGATGGCCACGGTGCCGCGGCCGGGGATCGGCCCGACGATCCGCACCGAGGCCGACTTGAGCGCGAGCCCCAGGTCATCCGCCAGGTTGACGACCTGGCTCACTTTGATACCCGGAGCGGGCTCGAACTCGTACGACGTGATGATGGGGCCGGGGCTCACCTGGACGATGCGCCCTTCCACCTCGAAGTCCTGGAGCTTCCGCCGGAGCGTCTCGGCATTGTCCTGGAGCTCCTCGCGGGTGCGCCGGAGCTCGGTGGCCGGGGGCGCCTGGAGGAGCCCGACCGGGGGGAGCTGGAACGACTCGGCTCCGCCCGTGCCGAAGTCGAANGTCTCCTGCCACGCGAGCCCCTGCTCGGCCAGGCGCCCGCGCGGGGACCTGGGCTCGACGACGAGGGGCGGCGCCACGACCTCGGGCAGCGCCTCGGCGACCGTCGCGGCCGCCGAGACACCGGCCATTCGCGCCGGCGCCGCCGTGCGCNCGGCCACGGGTGCGCGTCGCAGCTCGGCGAGCCGCGCCGAGGTCACGCGCACGACCGCGGCGTAGGAGATGCGGGTGACGAAGAGCACCCCCACGGGCAGCGCGACCAGGAGGACGAGCCACGCGCCGAGGTTGCCGACGCCCGTGCGGAGGGCCGTGCTGACCGCCCAGCCCACGAGGCCGCCGGCGATCGTCGCGTTGCGCTCCGCGGCGCCGTGGGACAAGGCGCTCGACGCCTGCGCGACGAGCCCCGCCGCGCTCACGAGGAGCACGGCGAGCCCGGTGAACGGCAGGGCACCGCGCGTCACGGGCGGCCGCACGAACGCCGAGGCTCCCCAGGCCCCGAGCAGGAGCGGGAAGAGAAAGCCCGCGTACCCGAAGGACTGGAAGGCGGCCCAGCCGAGCCACACGCCGACGGGGCCCACCGGGCTCTGCTGCCCGGCGGGTGGTCGCGAGGGATCGAACGTCGCGAGCGCGATCAGACCGAACCCGGCGATCGCGAGTGCCAGGATCCCCTTGACCTCGCTGAGCCAGCGGTCGGTCCGGGGGCGGCTCCTCCGCGGGGGTCGGTCGCCGCTCGAGGCGAGGGTCGCCATCAGACCTCCAGGATGATCGGGAGCACCACGGGCTTGCGACGAAACCGCTGGTTGACGAAGTGCCGGACCGCCGTGCGCACGCGCGCCCCGACGATCTCGCGGTCGAACGCGCCCTCGGTGTCTCCCTCGGCGACCGCCGCCAGGACCACGGCCCGGAGCTCCTCGAGCAGCGCCTCGTTCTCCTTGACGTACACGAAGCCGCGCGAGGCGATCGCGGGCCCGGCGACGACGGCGCCCGCGCGGTTCACGGCGACCGAGATCGCGATCAGGCCGTCCTCGGCGAGGAGCTGGCGGTCGCGGAGCACGACGGCGCCGATCTCGCCGACGGACTTGCCGTCGACGAGGACGCGGCCGGCCGGGAAGCCGCCGACGACGCGCGCGGTCGTCTTCGTCACCTCCACGCCGGTCCCGTCCTCGATCAGGAGGATCTGGTCCGGCTCGAGGCCGACCGACTCGGCGAGCCGCGCGTGGCCGAGCAGGTGTCGGTACTCGCCGTGCACCGGGATGAAGTAGCGCGGACGCGTGAGGTTCAGCATCAGCTTCAGGTCCTCTTGGCTCGCGTGGCCGGAGACGTGGACGAAGGCGTTGTCCTCGTAGAGGACCTCGGCGCCCAGGCGATACAGGGCGTTGACCACGCGGCCGATCGTCCGCTCGTTGCCCGGGATCACGCGCGCCGAGATGATCACGAGGTCGCCGGGCTGCACCTGCACGTACTTGTGCTCGGCCACGGCCATGAGCGCGAGCGCCGAGTTGGGCTCGCCCTGGCTCCCCGTCGAGAGGATCACCTGGCGCGCCGGGCTCGAGCGAGGCGAGCTCCTCGAGCGGCACCAGGAGGTCGGCCGGGACCCCGAGGTAGCCGAGCTCGGCGGCGATCGCGACGTTCTTCTGCATGCTCATGCCGAGGAGCGCGACCCGCCGCCCCTGGGTCGCGGCGAGCGTGAGGACCTGCTGGATCCGGTGGATGTGCGACGCGAAGGTCGCGACGATGATGCGCCCGGGCGCGCGCGCAAACCGCTCCGCGAGCGCCCGCCCGACCTCCACCTCCGAGCGCGTGTGGCCGGGCCGGTCGACGTTCGTGGAGTCGGAGCAGAGCACGAGCACGCCCTCGGCGCCGAGCTCGGCGAACCGCCGGTAGTCGGGCGTCTCGCCGTCGAGCGGGCTCGGATCGAGCTTGAAGTCTCCCGTGTGCACGAGCGTGCCGACCGGCGTCCCGATCGCGAGGCCGACGCCGTCCGCGATCGAGTGCGTGACACGGATCGGCTCGACGATGAACGGGCCGATCTCGATGCGGTCGCGCGGCCGGATCGCCCGAAGATCGGCACCCTCGTCGAGCCCGTGCTCGCGGAGCCGCTCGGCGACCAGCGCGAGCGTCAGCGGCGTGCCGAAGACGGGTACGCGCGCCTGCCCGAGCAGGTAGGGCAGCGCGCCGATATGGTCCTCGTGGCCGTGGGTCAGGAAGACGGCGCGGAAGCCGTCCCGCTTGGCGAGCGCGTAGGTGAAGTCGGGGATCACGCGGTCGATGCCGGGCAATTCGTCGGCGTCGGGGAACATGAGCCCACAGTCGACCGCGATGAGATCGTCGCCGGACTCGACGAGCATCATGTTGAGGCCGATCTCGCCGAGCCCGCCCAGGGGGATCAGCCGGACGGTCGGCTCGCTCAGAGGCTCCACGGAGACTCCTTTCGGTCGAGCGGCTCTATGGTAGCACCGGGGTGAGCGGGCCGGAACTTCCTCGGGGCGTCGACGCCCCGCTCCGAGGCTCTAGAACGCGGCCTCGGCCTCCAGGCGCTCGAGGAGGGCGCGGGTGTAGCGTTCGAACTCCGTCCGCTCGGCGCGCGGGATGGGGTCGCCGGGATGAACTTCTCACCGAGCGGATTGACGCGTCGGCCGCCCTTGATCACCTCGTAGTGGAGATGCGGCCCGGTGCTCAACCCGGTCGAGCCCACGTAGCCGATCACTTGCCGCTGGTTCACCCGCGTCCCCGCACGGACGTCGTGGCCGAACCGGGAGAGATGGGCGTAGAGGGTCTGGTACCCCGAGCGGTGGCGGACCCGCACCGCGAGGCCGTAGCCGCCGTCCCATCCGGCGTGGGACACGGTCCCGTCGGCGACCGCCCGGACCGGCGTGCCCGGCGGCGCGGCGTAGTCAACGGCGAGGTGGGGCAGCGTGCCGCCCAGAATCGGGTGGGGGCGCGCGTACGTGAACCTCGACGTGATGCGCGAGAACTCGAGGGGCGACTTGAGGAAGCTCTTCTTGAGCGAGCGCCCCTCGGGGTCGTAGAAACTGTAGCGGCCCTCGCCGCCCGCCGCGAACCCGACGCCCGAGATGACGCGACCGTTGCTCACGTACTGAGCGACGCGGATCCGGCCGTAGTTCACGAAGCGGTCGCCCGCGTAGCGCTTCTCGACCAGGAGACGGAAGCGGTCCCCCGTCCGGGTGTCGGCGGTGAAGTCGAAGTCCCACTCGAAGATGTTGACCAGCGCCATCACGAGCTGTGGGGACTCACCCACGTCGTCGATCGCCTCGAAGAGCGAGCTCTTCACCTCGCCGTGCACCGCCGCGACGCGCACGTCGGGCTCGGTCTCCGCACGCGTGATCCCCCAGCTTCCATCCTCGCGTGCGGCCGCGAAGCGCACCCAGGGGCTCGGGGCGTAGCGGACCTCGATCGGCTCGCGGCGGAAGTTCCACGTGACCTCGAGCCTGCTGCCGGGCCGGAGCTTCCGGAGCTCCGCGCCGTTCTTCGCGAAGAGGGTCGCGAGCTCGGCGGCCATGCGCGCGCGGAGGCCCGCGCTCATGAGCGCGCCCGCGAAGTTGTCGCCGGGCCTGATCTCGACGCTGCGGGTCGCGGCCGGGGCCGTGGGCGGGATCGCGAGCGGCGGGGGCGGCGACAGCAGCACCGGGCCCGGCGCGTCCGGCCAGAGGTAGAGGCGCGCCGACGCCGCGAGTGAGGTCAGGCTTGCGGCGAGGAGCGCCGCCACGACGGCGCTACGATTCTCCATGGGCCTCATCATAGCCGGCGCGCGAGCCCTGCAAACTCAAGAATTGTGAGGGTTTCCGCCCGCCGGCCGGGGTCGACCCCAGCCGTTGTGGTCGCCTTCCGGACCACCGCAAGCGGCAGGCCCAGGCCGGCGGCCAGCGCGTTCGCGAGCGTCTTGCGCCGCTGCGCGAACGCGGCGCGGACGACCGCGTGAAAGCGGCGCTCGTCCGCCAGGGGGACGCACGGCCCGGGGCGGACGCGCAGGTGCAGGACCGCCGACTCCACCTCGGGCGGCGGGCGGAACGCGCCCGGCGGGACGCGGAGCGCGACGCGCACGTCGCAGTAGAGCTGGGTGAGGACCGAGAGGCTGCCGTACGTCTTGCTGCCCGGCGGCGCCGCCACGCGCTCGGCAACCTCGCGCTGGAGCATGAGGGCCATCTCGTCGATGGCGGTCCGGGCGGCGATCAGCGCCGCCAGGATCGGCTTCCCGACGCTGTACGGCAGATTCCCGACGACGAGCGCGCGCCCGCCGGGGGGACGCGCGAGCGCGCCGTAGTCCCACGCGCGCGCGTCGGCCTCGACCACCTCGACCGACGGAATGCGGGCGCGCAGCCGCGCGACGAGCCCGCGATCGATCTCGAGGGCGACGACGCGGCCGGCGCGGCCCGCGAGCTCGCCCGTGAGCGCGCCCTCGCCGGGGCCGATCTCGACGACGAGGTCCCCCCGCGCGGGCGCGACGAGGTCGACGATCGCGCGGGCGACCCCGGCGTCGCGGAGGAAGTGCTGGCCGAGCGCGCGCCGCCTAGTCGCGTGCACGCCCCCGCGCCTTGAGGTCGGCCTGGAGGGCCGCGTACACCCGGCGCGCCTCGGCGATCGTCGTCTCGCGGTCGCCCGAGTTGTCGATGACGTAGTCCGCCAGCTTCGCCTTCTCCGCGACGGGCATCTGGCTCCGCATCCGCTGCTCCGCCGCCGCGGCGCCCAGCGCGTCGCGCGCCGTGAGGCGCTGGGCCTGCGTCGCCGCGTCCGTGACGACCACGACGAGGCGATCCATGGCCGTGGAGTTCCCGCTCTCGATCATCACGGGGGCGTCGAAGATCACGAGGCCGGCGAAGTCGCGCGCCTCGAGCTCGGCGAGCGTCCGCGCAAACCGCTCCCGGATCCGCGGGTGGGTGATCGCCTCGAGGCGCTTCTTCGCGTCGGGAGCGGCGAAGACGATCGCGCCGAGCTTCTGGCGGTCGAGCAGCCCGTCGGGCCGGAGGATCCCGCGCCCGAACGTCGCGACGATCTCGTCGTACGCGGGCTCGCCGGGGACCACCACCTCGCGCGCGAGCACGTCGGCGTCGATGATCACGGACCCGAGCCGCCGGAAGACCTCGGCGACGGTGGATTTGCCGGTCGCGATGCCCCCCGTCAGCCCCACGAGGAGGAACCTCCGCGTCATACCTCCGCCCAGTCCGCGCCCGACTTCACGTCGACGACGAGGGGGATCTGGAGCGGCAGCGCCAATTCCATGATTTCCCGCGCGAGCGCCTCGACGGCGGCGACCTCCTCGGGCGGCGCCTCGAAGAGGAGCTCGTCGTGGACCTGCAGCAGCATCCGCGCGCGCAGGCGGCGCGCCTCGAGCGCCGCCTGCATCCGCACCATCGCGATCTTGATCATGTCGCTCGCGGTGCCCTGGACCGGCGCGTTCATGGCCATGCGCTCGGCCGCGTTGCGCGCGATGGGGTTCGCGCTCCTGAGGTCGGGCAGGTACCGGCGGCGGCCCAGCAGCGTGGTGACGAAGCCGTGCTCGCGNCCGAACGCNAGCGTCGCGTCGATGAACGCGCGCACGCGGGGGTGGGCCGCAAAGTAGTCGTCGATGTAGCGCTGGGCCGCCTTCTGGTCGATCTTCGTCGCCTGCGAGAGGCCGAAGGCCGAGACGCCGTACAGGATCGCGAAGTTGGCGCTCTTGGCGATCGTCCGCTGGAGCGGTGTGACCTCCGCGGGGGGGAGCCTGAACACTTCCGACGCCGTGCGCGTGTGGATGTCCTCGCCCCGCCGGAAGGCCTCGATGATCGCGGGATCGCCGGACAGATGCGCGAGGATTCGGAGTTCGATCTGCGAGTAGTCGGCGGCGACGAACCGCCAGCCCGCCGCCGGGATGAACGCGGCACGGATCCGCCGGCCGAGCTCGGTCCGGATCGGGATGTTCATGAGGTTCGGGTCCTGCGAGGAGAGCCGCCCCGTCGTGGCCACGAGCTGGTTGAACGTCGTGTGGATGCGCCCGGTGCGCGGGTCGATGAGCGCCGGCAGGGTGTCGGCGTAGGTCCCCTTGAGCTTGGCCAGCGTCCGATGCTCGAGGATCTTCGCGGGCAGCGGGTGGCCGAGCGCGAGCTCGGTGAGGACGTCGGCGTCGGTCGAGTAGCCCGTCTTCGTGCGGCGGAGCGCGGGCAGCCCGAGCTTCTCGAAGAGGATGTGCGCGAGCTGCTTCGGCGACGCGATCGTGAACTCCTCGCCGGCGAGCTGCCAGATCTCCCGCGTCAGGTTGTCGAGGCTCCGCTCGAGCTCCTTCGCGAACGCCTCGAGCCGCGCGGGATCGACGCGGATGCCGTGGCGCTCCATGCGCGCGAGCACCGGCACGAGCGGGCGCTCGATCTCCTCGTAGACCTTCCAGAGCTCCTTGTCCCGGAGCTCCGCCGCCACGTGCTCCCAGTAGCGATGGACCCACCTCGCGCGCTCCGCGAGCACCCGCCGGCGCCGGAAGCGGGGGCGGGCACTCGCCGAACGCTTCGAGGCACAGCTCCTCGAGGCGGTACGCCGAGCGGGCCGGATTGAGGAGATACGCGGCGACCGCACTGTCCTGGATCGGCGGGAGCGCCACCCCGTGGGCGAGCCACGCCTCGACGAGCGGCTTCGCGTCGTGAACCCGGACTTCAAGGTCGCCGAGCGGGACGGCGTCGGGCGACGGGACCCGCGCGGCCCCGGCGGCCGGATGGAAGACGGCGATCCCCGCGAGGCGCGGGTCCGGTGGCCGGGCGTTGCCCGCCCAGTCGAGGGCGAGCGGCGCGCCGGCGGGGAGGGAGGCGAGCCACGCCGCGACCGCGGCGCGATCCGGGAGGACGGTGACGGGCGCCCCGCTGACGGCGGCGACCGGTGCCGGGAGGTCTTTCAGGAGCCGCGT
>JGI25384J37096_10000226_pt1 | contig 14681 bp, 14 predicted proteins | sample GraSoi013_1_40cm_4_FD_37096 | JGI IMG/M metagenome (IMG submission 37096)
GAAAGAGTTGTTAACACGATTCTTGATCGAGGGAAAAGAGTTCTTTCTGGCCAGATTCAAGGGATGTAATAAGCTTTAGAAGAAATATGCTCTCGCGTGATCAGAGCGGAAAAAGGTCCTACATTCGAGTTAGGGCCGGGTTGGCGATCTATCTCGAGGCATCATACAAGAAGGCTCCGAGCAAGCCTCCCAGGACAGGTCCAACGATATAGATCCAAAGATTGTCCAGCGGCGTAATACTGAAGACTGCTGAGGCTATTGTCGGCCCCCATGTTCTAGCCGGATTGAGAGACGCTCCTGATATCGGCCCGAACATCCAGACGATGGCCGCCAGAGCAAATCCTATGGTGACTCCGGCCCGGCTCGGGTCCGCAGCCTTGTTTGTGGCTCCGAATATTGTGAAGACAAGAATAGCTGTTCCGATTACCTCGGCCAGAAGTACTGCGCCTATTCCGAATTGCGGGCTTGGAATAGTATTGCCTAGAAAGGTTGACTGTGCAGCCCGGACAAGTCCTCTGTTGTTGCTTGATGTCCATAATGCAAGCTGGACGAAACCCGCGATGGTTGCTCCGGCAAGTTGGCCGAGAATGTACGGTGCCACTTTCCGGGTCTCTATTCTTCGGGTAGCCCAGTGGGCTATTGTTACTGCCGGGTTGATGTGGGCCCCCGTGACGCGGCCTATTGTGTAGACAGCCAACAGAAGCGCTNTTCCATGGGCTAAACCGATGAAGCCGAGTCCAGCGCTGGTCACGGTGCCATCGAGAAACGTTACAGCTGTTATTGTCCCTGGACCGATAAGGGTGAGAAGAAATGTCCCGTAAGCTTCGGCCAAGGCGGCACGTCTCATCTGGTTCATGACAGAAGGGACTCTCGCCAGACTCAGCGTATATAGCGCTTCTTTTCANGCCCGATCGGACCCGGGTCCAGAAGGAGACTTATTCGCAGCTTAAAGACCGTGTTCTTGTGAAGGGCAAAGAATTTTCTATAGTGGACGATCTCCTAGTAGTGCGGGAATTTGACAGTAACGAACAGTTTCACTTGGATGATTGGCGGTCCCCAGGGTAGCGGGATCAACTCGGTTGCTGAGAATTTCGCAAAGGCATGTATCAGAGGAGGGCTTCACATATTTGCGAATATCGAATACCACTCGAACATCAAGGGGGAGCACAGCTACTACAGGCTTAGGGTTGAGTCAAAGGCGCCTCGCTCGCACGTGGACTGGATCGACTTATTGGTCGCCCTCGATCGAGAAACAATCTTCGGTGACATGAATAAGCCGCATCCAACACATCGAGGTCATAGACACGAGGTTAGCCCTGGCGGCGGAATAATCTACGACCGCAGCCTAAACCTAGCGCCCGAATCTTTCGGGAGAGACGACATCAAACTCTTTCCCATCCCTTACATGGATCTTCTTGTTGACGCTCTGAAAGAGTTCGGAAAGGACAAGGAACTAAGCAAATACCAGGTAATGGTCAACACGATCGCTCTAGGCGCCTCGCTGGGACTGGCTGATTATGACTTCGACCTTGCCACTGAGGCTATCAGAGAAGGGTTCACGGGACGAAAGGCAGCGCTCGGTGACCTGAACGTCAGAGCCGCAAAGCGCGGGTATGATTATGCAAAGAAGAGTTTCGGAGAAGAAGCCTTTCCGACAAAGCTGCGAAAGCAACCATTGTCTGGAAAGCGGGTGATGATCAGAGGCGTCCAGGCGGTGGCCATCGCCAAACTAAAAGCCGGATGCGGATTCCAAACCTACTATCCAATCACACCAGCAACGGACGAGAGCGAGTACCTGGAGTCCCATCAAAAGGACTACAACATGATTGTTGTGCAAGCGGAAGACGAGATTTCCGCCATCAATATGGCGACAGGCGCCGCGCACGCCGGTCTCAGATCTTCAACCTCCACATCCGGACCAGGATTCTCGCTTATGGCTGAAGGTCTTGGATGGGCGGGAATAACTGAGGCCCCTGGACCAGTTGTTATACTCTATCAGCGAGCGGGTCCTGCAACAGGGCTGCCGACGAGAACCGAGCAGGCAGACCTGAGATTCGCTCTCCATGCTGCTCACGGAGAATTTCCTAGAATAATTATCGCACCGGGAGATGTGGTGGAAACTTACTATGACACGTTCGACGCGTTCAACTATGCAGAACACTACCAAGTACCGGTAATACTGCTAACTGACAAGTTTCTGGCGAGCACGTATCAAGATATCGCTCCATTCAACGGGAATAATCTGAAAGTCGATCGGGGAGACCTATTACGAGAATCCGACCTTGCCGACGGCACAGACTATAGACGATACCGCTGGACAGAACTAGGAATATCTCCACGGGCAATTCCTGGCCAGAAGGGTGGAATATTCTGGACAACTGGAGATGAACACGACGAGTATGGTCATATCACCGAGGCGCCGGATATTCGGATCAAGATGATGAGGAAGAGAATGCGCAAGATTGAGNTGGCAGGACAGGTCATTCCAGACGCGAAGAAGGCGACTCTACACGGACCCAAGGTTGCTCCAATTACTCTTGTTGGTTGGGGATCCTCGAAGGGCGCGATCCTTGATGGAATGGAAGACCTCAAGAGCGATGGGATAGAGACGAATTTTCTACAGGTGCGATACGTCAACCCTTTCCCAACCAATTTCGTCCAACAAGTACTGGAGTCGGCTCGGAGAAAGATCGCGATTGAAAACAACTATTCGGCTCAGATGGCAGGTTTGATCCGTGAAAAAACCGGTATCGGAATGGACAATACGATCGTGAAGTTCGACGGAAGACCGTTTTCCCAGAACGAAATCTACGAAGGTGTCAAAGACATAATAAAGAACGGAATCAAGGAGGTTACTGTATCTCATGCTTGAGCTGAAGACATACCGGACACAAGTTCACAACGACTGGTGCCCGGGATGCGGAGACTTCGGAATCGTCAACGCGATTCATATGACACTCCTTGAAATGCAGCTGGAACCGCACAAAGTGGCGATNTTCTCGGGAATCGGATGCTCAGGCAAGACTCCGCACTTTGTGAACGCGTACGGTTTTCACACGCTTCACGGCAGGGTGCTTCCAATTGCCACTGGCGCTCGCCTCGCTAACCCGGGATTGACCGTCGTGGCTGTTGGTGGGGATGGAGATGGGCTGGGCATTGGCGCCGGCCACTTCGTCAATACAGGACGGAGGAATCTAGATTTCACCTATGTTCTCTATGATAACGGGGTCTATGGGTTGACAAAGGGTCAAGCTTCACCGACACTGCCGAAGGGCGTCAAGACGAAATCGATGCCTGGACCGGCCATTGTTGAGCGCGTGAACCCGATTGCAATGGCTGTCGCCTCCGGCTATACTTTCGTAGCACGAAGCTATGCTCTCGACGTACGCCATCTCAAGCAGACTCTCCGAGCCGCGATAGAACATCGAGGAAGCGCGTTCGTAGACGTTCTACAAACCTGCCCGACCTACAATGACATCAACACCAAGGAGTGGTATGGCGGCGAAGACCTTCCAGTCAAAGCGCCGAGGCTCTACAAGCTGGAAGATTCAGGATACAATGGCGCGGTCGCGGATCCCTCGATAGAGGGAGAGGTTAACGCGAAGAAGGGAAATGCGCTGGTGAAGTCTTTCGAGTGGGGCGACAAGATACCGATCGGTGTCTTCTTCAAGATGGAAGTACCGACCTTCGAAGACCAGTTGGCCCTGCGTATGCCGGCCTTGAAAGACAAGCCCTTTGTCGAACACGACATTTACAACCGCGACATTACGCCGTTGCTGGACGAACTTACCTAGATCGGGAAGCATCATCCATATCAGGGTTTGGCAGGCTACGAATCTCGTCGTTGCGTGGTGAGACGCTTGGAGTTCCTCTCAACTTCGCGTCCTAGCGTTGATTCTGAACGATTCTCCTGGTTGGAAGCAGACCATTCGCCGAGCCACGGAATTTACTTTGAGGGGTACGCGAGGACCACTCATGCCATGCAAAACCGCTGAACAATACCCCCCTTTTTCTAGAAACGATTTCCTGTCAGGCATGGATAACAGGCGAGTCTGGCTAATCAGGGCATAATACTGGCTTGAACGCGAGGGCGAAACTCGCCATATTTCGGCGAGTCCCGAACGATTCTCGCCGAACCATCAGATGCCATCTCAGAATCGCGATCAGGGCCGAAAATGGGCGATTTCGCGAAGCGAACGCTTCTCTCAACCACTCTTCCCTCGCGAGGTCGAGTCGCTAAGACCCTGATAATGAGCGAGACAAGCTTGTCAAAGCACAATCTGGGCTTAGATAGATGGGGAATCATCCGCGTTTACAGCGTAGATTATCCCTTGTTCTAGATCTGCATATTCAGATCTTGAATCAGGGCTGGAAATGGGGCGATTCTGGGTAACAAAAAGTGGAGCCTTGTGAATCGGCGCANGCGTCTACGACAGGTTTATCGAGACATTCTTGGTTCGCGTGTAGAATTCCAACGAGCGTATCCCATTCTCATGCCCGATACCGCTGTCCTTGTAGCCGCCGAACGGGGTCTGAGGAAANGTCACCAAGTACTCGTTTACCGCCAGTCCACCGACTTGGAGACGAGCCGCGAGCTCATGAGCTACTTTCAAGTTGCTCGTCCAAACTCCCCCGTAGAGTCCGTAATCCGTCTCGTTGGCCATGGTAACCACCTCATCGAGTGTCTTGAACTTGGTAACGCTGAGTACGGGTCCGAAAATCTCATCGCAGCCAATTTTCATTTGCCCGTTGACATTCTCAAAGATAGTGGGTTCGACGAAATTCCCCTTTTGCAATCTCGGGTCAGTCGGCCTCTTTCCTCCGCAGAGTAGGCTAGCTCCTTCCTCGAGGCCGTCCTTGACGAACCCTAGGACCACATCTTGGCGTGACTTGGAGGCTAATGGTCCCATCTCGCTGGTTTCGTCCGTACCGGGCCCGACTTTTATCGCTCGGGTCTTGGCAACGAGATCCTTTACGAAGCTGTCGTACACATTCTCATGAATGAAGGCTCTAGATCCAGCCCAGCACATCTGTCCAGCGTTGGTAAAGATTCCATCTCTCACACTCTTACCTGCTCTCGCCAAGTCAGCGTCAGGGAAAACAATGTGAGGGTTCTTCCCACCTAACTCCAGGAGAACTCGAGTAACATTTTTCGCCGCGGATTCCATTACCTGCTTTCCAGTCTCAGCCGATCCAGTGAAAACTATCCCGTCGACTTGCGGGTCCGAAACGAGAGCTCCGCCAACTTCTGCGCCAGATCCCGTTACAATATTGACGACTCCTTTAGGGATCCCCGCCTTAAGCGCTAGATCTCCCAACATGATGGATGTCAGCGGTGTAATCTCAGATGGCTTCATCACAACAGTGTTCCCCGCTGCAATAGCCGGCGCCAAACTCCTGGCAGCCAGCGCGATAGGATAATTCCAAGGAACAATGTGCACGGTAACGCCGAGCGGTTCTCGGAGAGTGTAGTTCAAACGCTTTGGAGGCACGGGTATCGTTTCTCCCTCAACCTTGTCTGCCAATCCTGCCCAGTACTCGAATGCTCTCGCCGCCCAAGCGACGTCACCCTTTGATTCACGGAGAGTCTTCCCCTCGCTTAGAGTCTCGAGCCTTGCTAACTNTTCAGAATTTTCTCGGACGAGACCCGTCAGCTTGGTGAGGAGGCGCCCCCTCTTGCTAGGATCGATGTCAACCCACCCTGCGGAATCAAGGGCTGTCCTTGCACTCTCAATTGCGGTCTTCGCATCCTGCTTTGTCGCTCGTGGAACCTCGGCGACAACCTCGTTGTTCGACGGGTCAAGAATTGATGAGACGGCGCTGTTTGAGCTGTCCTTCCACTCTCCGCCGATAAGCATCTTGTACTTCTGAATCTGAACAGTCAAGTCTGCATTCCAAGCCGCATGCGGCCATAAAAGAGCCTTCCCTAGGCAGAAATTGTTTGTGTCTTCTTCTCGCGAGCCATGTTAATCAGAAGCTGGACTCTTCGATCAAGGTCGGGATACCTGCTCAGCCAGCCCTTTCCCTGGTGACCCACAAACAATCCAGCACCTGGTCCGGGTACGTAGGCATGAAAGGCTGAATGAACTTTCAACAACGCCGATGCGAGGGCTAGCGGCTTTTGAGTGTATTTGACTGATGACTGATCGGCCAAGAGCTCTCGTTCCCTATGGACTGCCGCCTCGACAAGATGTAAGATCGGGTCAAAAACAAAGGCCAACTTGGCCAACCTAGCGAGCCCTTTTTCCTGAGAGTCGTTGTTCTTCAAATGAGACAACTCGTGAGCTATGACCGCCTCAACCTCAGCCGAGGACATCGATGTGACCATCTCCGGTGAGACTGCAACAACCTTCCGTCCGTTGCTGTTCAGGGAAAAGGCATTTCCAACTGTCGCTTCTCTAAGATCAACTCCCTGGATGTTCATCTTTCTGCAAAGATCTGAACAGGTCTCGCTCATCGTAGAGCCTGAGAATGATCCCGCAATCATACCTTCAAGCATCCTAGGGAACGCGAATTTTCGCGCAACAAGGGACAGAAGAGAAGCAATTCCGAGAGATGCGAGCAGTGAGCTTCCAAGCACTAGCTCTGTCGTTCGTTCCGGGTGCCACTCATATGAATTAAGGAAGAGCGTGCAAACGACAAGGCTAGTTCCGAGAAAAGACCAAAAGAAAACAGAAGAGGCCAAGATGGGATAGAGCAGCCCGGATCTTCGTAAAGGATTCCCTGGACTCGATCGGTAAGCAACGTAGCACGAGGCTTGGACTATCAGTAAGACAGTTACAATTCCCAGGGTCGCTGTAGAAAGAAAGTAGGCAGAGTAAAGCTCCAGGCTTATCGTTGCGCGGACTCCCTTCGGACTTTCTCTTCCAGTCTCTTCAGATCTTCCTTCGGAATCTCATCCATGTAGTCGTGCAAGGTGGAGATTATGCTCGGTCCGAAGGCAGTCAGCAGCCTGTCGACGAATCCTTTCACGACACGACCTTTGACCTTGTCCTCGGAATGAAGGCGATAGACGTATCTGGACCCGCCTCTGCCGACAGCCTCGTCTCGAGCTAAGATGCCTTTCTTGTACAACCGATCCAGCGTCGTACTGATTGTGGTGTACGCGAGTCCGCGTGTGGAATGAAGATCTTGAGCGACTTGGCGTGCAGAAGCATTTCCCAGCCGTACGACTGTCCCGAGAACCGCTGCTTCTAGATCTCCAAGCTCCAAGGCTGGATAATACTGGGCATGCTGCAATATCTAACTTTCTATTCCGGTCGGAGCTCCCAGAGTTTGAGTTCTCTAATATCAGTCAGACTAGGAAGTCAGAGTCCGCTGGGCAGTTTGCTCGATATGCCGCTCGAAGGTTTCCAGGCATCGCAACCTTACTACCGTTGAAAAGCTTGGTAGTACCCTACACTGTTAGATCGTGGTTAAGGATTCCCTAAAGCGTGGGGTTCCAGTTTCCTCAGACGTTAGTGGGCATATCTGTTGAAGAAGACGGCATACGCCTCGTTACTATTACTAGCCCTTTCCGTCGTGTTCGTCCCGCTATTTTTGGTGAATGTCCACGGGACCAGCGGGTGCATCACCACGTGCCAGCTCAAGGCGGACACGACTGTGCCGGCTGCGGACGGGACGGTATATGTTGAGTTGGACAACAATACGGGCCTAGTCTACTCGTTACCGCACACGTTCTCGTTCGCGAACAATAGTCAGCATACTCTTACAGTTCTAAACCAGACCTTGTCTGCGTCCTCAGGAGCTCGCTACGTCTGGAACGAATGGACACACTCTAGTCTGCAGTGGACGCCAACCCTAATGATGCGGACTCCGATCATGCTCTTCAATTATACAGGATCGTCTGATGGCGGGCCGTATACAGCGAAGTTTGACAAACAGTTCCAGTACACTTTGACCTTCAAGGATGCTGTTGGCCAATCGTTGACTCCAGCTCCAACCTCCGTGGTGTTGTCAAGTAGCGCATCGACGATAACAACGTCAGCATATTCAGGTCAGTGGCTGTCTGCTACCTCCTGGACAGTTACTTCGGCGACTTGGGAAGGTTACCAGGGGGCTTTAGTTGCCCCAGTGCCTTTTGANCTTTCTTCGGGTTCCGCGTCAGTTGCTGTAGCTGTGAGCGCCTACTCGGCGTCNGTCAAGGTTGTCGATAAGTTGAACAACCCGATTCCGGGAGCATCCGTAACGATTACCTTCGCGAACACAACGAGTAGGCTTTTTACGACCGATAGTCAGGGAACAATTCAGCTCGGCCATATTCCAGGCACCCCCTATTCAGCGCCCTATTCAGCGCACGTAATTTACCAGGGACAAGAGCAGGGAACATGGTCGGAAGAGGCTTCTTCGGTCGCATCGGTTAGCACCGTAACCCTAAATGTAGGTGGCACTACTTCTGCCCCAGTCGTCTCAGCCATCGTGTTGCTGACAATATTCGGCGTGGCACTTTTCCTAATTCTCTTGGCGATCAAAGTACGGAAGACACCGCCACCCCCAAAGATCTAGTTGTTCTATTATCTCTCTTCCAAACTTTTCTGTCTTGCCTGATTTCCAGCCGGGCTCGAACTTACGCCCGCGAGAATGATAATCCTTATACTAGCAGCCNATTAGAAACAGTATGCGTCGGGGCGCCATGGAAGGGGAAAACCCCAAACAGAATGAGATGGCCGAAGACCTCGACGACATCGCGACGCTGATGAATCTGCTTGAGTTGCACGCTCGCCTGAGGATTGAAACGAGCCATTTCGAGACCGAGTTAGACTAGGACAAGCTTACGTAAGAAATATTCTCTCTGAGTAATCCCTGAGAGAGAAGCCAACACAGCCGACAATCGGACAACTCAGACCGCAATATCTGTTCTGCACGGTCACTCTTTGATAGGAGGATAGGTTACAATCCCCATTCATACGCCGAAGAGGCTCTGACAGAAAATAGTGGCTTCGACGGTTAACNTTCCCTAGGTGAACTCACAACTGGACGGTTCCTCTCCCTTCAAAGGATTCTACCAGCTCATAGGAGGAAGTCTGCCCGACTCGTCCTCGGTGCTAGTCACCGGCGACCCGGGCAGCGGGAAAACAACTCTTGCACAACAGATTCTCTATGAGGAGCTTCAGAGGTCGAGACCTTGTATCATAGTCACATATGACACGTTTCCTGCCAATATCCTCGAGAGAATGAGCCAGTTCGGCTGGGACCCAAGGAAGTACCAGTTGCTGAACAAGCTCAGCATCATGGACTGTTATTCAGCTACTGCGGGAGTTACCGAAGGAGTGGTTCCGCAGCCATTCGACTTGACAAACGTCAGCATTCATCTGACTTCCATGATGGAGAAAATGGGTAATCACCAAGTCACCATCATAATGGATTCGTTGATGCCCATTTTTAGCGAAACTGAACCGAAACATGCGGTCAGCTTCCTCCAGAGTATTGCTGCGAAAGTCAAGAAGGTTGGAGGAAAAATGATAGCCACCCTCTCAACTGGGAGCGTGCCGCCAGAACTGTTCCACAAGGTTGAGAGTCTCGTGGACGGNGTGGTGGAACTGCGAATGGTGGAGGAGCATCAGGTGCTGCGTCGGTATTTGCTCGTCAGGAAAATGGATCGTCGNCAGATCATCCCGCGACTCGTTCGCTTCGATATCATAAGCGGTATCGGGATTCAGCTTCAGCTCCCGCGTTTCGGGTTTCTGCGAAAGAGACCGAACGTGGGGACGATGGTNGGAACCTAAGCCCGAATCGCGTTCTTGGTTTTCCAAATCAACGGTTCCACTCCTGAATACTTCGCCATTCTTACATTCTTGAAAACCGGTCTCTTTGTTGAGACTCCAATTTGGTCTCTACGTGAAAGACCACAGAGTTGGCCCTCTGGGCAAGCCCATATCTATTTATTCTCCGAAGGGGTATGCTAGACTGGAAGCTGCATGGCCGAGCAGAACTCGCCAGAGTATCCTCCTGCACTAGACCTCGAAAGGGAACTGACTAGAAAGGAGCGGCAGATAGANTATCTCCAGACCGAGCTCCGCAGATACCACAACCTCATGGAGGAGCTCAAGCAGGGTATGCGCCCNATTGGGACCATTGAAGAGGTCAAAGGAGACATGGCGTTGGTCCGGCTATCAGGCGGTCAGGCATTCCAGGTGAGCATACCTCCCGAGATAAGNGAAAAAGTGTCGACTGAGGTCGACGCNGTTCTCTCCCCCACGAAAGGGGTTATTGTCGACGTAATTGACCGGTTGCGCGAACGTTCACTCTTAGAATATCAAGTGGAGAAATCGCCCAAGGTTTTCTACGAAGACGTTGTTGGACTAGAAANAGAGCTTCTCAGTCTGAGACAGGCTGTCGAGTGGATACTTGATCCTCAAGTTCGAACCCGACGTGAGCAGATTATCCGCGACCCAAGGATGCTGGAAGAGGCCGGGTCTATACTCTTGTTCGGTCCGCCGGGGACTGGCAAGACCTACATGGCGAAGGCGGTTGCGGGGACGATCGGCCAGAGGGGCCAAGAGACCAGTTTCTTGAAGATAGAGAGCTACGAGATCGTATCGAAGTGGCTCGGCGAGTCGGCGAAGAATGTTAAGGAGGTCTTCAAGCTGGCTCGGGAGTCAGCTCCAACAGTCCTCTTTATCGATGAGGCTGATGCTATCGGACGTGCAAGGATGGAGGCGACGACAGACGCGGGAAGGGATGTTCAGGGAATGCTCAACCAGATTCTCACAGAGCTCGGAGAAGGCTTCCACGTTAACAGAAATGTGTCAGTGATCTTCGCCACGAACTATCCGAGCGTCATCGACACGGCTCTTCTGGACAGGATAAAACGGATCATCTACGTTCCGCCACCAAGATCGATGGAGGAGGTCAAGCGGTTGCTGGACTTCTATTGTTCCAAGGTCGAGCTAGACCCGTCAATCTCGAACTACAAAGGAGGATTGACTGACGAGGCCTTCGAAGGAGTATGGAGGACGATTAGGTCTAGGAAACAGTTGTATGAGGCTTCGATTCCAGAACGAGGAGTCACGGTTCGCGAGCAATACATTGTGACACCTCGGGACTTGAAGAACATCGTGCAGGAAGCGGCGAGCGAAGCTTCCTTCGCGGGCGAGCGCTGGGTGACGATGGACCGGATGCTTCCATTGTTCAAGAACCTCCTTTCAGAAGATCGTGGCTCACGTATCTTCAGCTAGATTTACCTCTCGGCTTATTACACTGATTCGGAAGTCGAGGACGCCATGTCCTCCAGGTTCGGCGACGATCCCTTTGCCATTCGGAAGCCAGCGGAGACAGTAACTAGACTCGAACGATTTCTCAAAACTCACCTGGAAGAAACAGGCACAAGGTGCCTTGTTGTAGGAATGTCTGGTGGTCTGGATTCTAGTGTGACCGCAGCGCTCTGCGCGAAGGCTCTCGGCGGCCAACGCGTTCTGGGGATAAGTCTGCCTGAGAAGGAGACTAGGAATGACAAGGCTCTTGAAGATGCGAAGTCGGTGGCCTCGAAATATCGAGTACGCTTCAAGATCATTGACCTCACACCGATCGTAGAAGCCTCCCGAAATACTCTAGACGCAAAGAGAGCGAGGGGAGTTCCTTGGGGGAATGTCAAAGCACGTCTCCGCGCAATGGTCCTTTACTATTTCGCCAACGTTGAGCAAGGTCTTGTTGTGGGGACCGGAGACAAGAGCGAGATCATGCTTGGCTATTTCACCAAGTTTGGCGATGGAGCTTGCGATCTACTGCCTTTGGCTGATCTCTACAAGACGTCTGTGCGTAACTTAGCTAAACATCTGGGTATTCCGGAGAGGATCCGGGTGAAAGCTTCCAGTCCGGAATTATGGCCGGGTCAGACAGCGGAGAAGGAGCTGGGACTCAGTTATGAGAAGCTGGACAGGATTCTTTGGGCGCTTGAAAGATGGATGACTCCTGAGGAGATAGTGGAGGAGACAGGGTTGAAGCTGGCGCTGGTCAGGAAAGTTCGAGAACGCTGGTTGAAGTCGGAACACAAGAGACGTCCTCCTTTGGCAATGAAGCTAGGCTACCGAACTGCAGGAGACGACTTGCGACTGCCTCGGCTCGAATAGCGGGAACGACCACTCGTGCTACGCTATTCAGGTTAGTTTCGGTAGCCAGTCCGGACTCTCCACTCATGCGACGCGAGGGTGAGTCGCTAAGACCCCCTATTTTTCCCGGAACATTTCCTGTCTGACAATGAAAATGGGCGAGACAGGCTAATCAGGGCACAATCCCAGCTGCGACGCTTGTGGAAAGAAGGCGACAATTCCGAACGAATTTCGGGAGAGTCTAGGGAGGTGTCTCAGATTCGAGATCAGGGCTGATAATGGGCGATTTTGGTCTGCAATCGAATGGCGCGTAAGACTTTCTTCGTTTGGTGAACTTCCGCTCGAGTGAGAGCGTGATTTTTGCTCTAGGGGAAAGTTCTCTATTCGAGCCAGTAGAACAGGTTTTCACGCGAGCCTTTTGCAACCCTTAGGTTCAGTTCAGTTCCTGGCTTCAACTGTTTCTCGTCGACAGAGGGGCTGATAGGTGCGAAGACGCGAAGCCCATTCGAGAGCTCTGCAAGCCCTAGAAGGTAAGGCGTTTCCGGCTGAAAGGCGGGTGGGGCAAAGAAAACCTTGGTGAAAGTGATCAGGTTGGTCTTACCACCCAACACGATCCATTCCATCGTGGCGTGGCGGTCGTCCAGGCAGTCAGCTCTTGGTGGAAAATAAGTTCTGCCACACTTCTTGCACTTTGTCGCAGCAACCTGCCCTTTCTCAAGATATGACAACAGAGGAATGATCTTCGTCTGGGACACGTAACCGAATCGCCCGAACTTTTCGAAACCCAATTTGCTAGTCCACACTTTTCTTGAGAATCCACTCAGACTTGCCGCGTACCCAGCGACGGGTCCACTCTTCTACTGCGTCCTGACCGGATCCAAATCTTTCATGAACGGCAATGGCGGCGTCAAGCTTCTCTTGTTTCCGAGCTAAATCGAAACCAACAATCCGGGAAAATCGTTTCACGTCACCAAATCGCGATATCCTAAGGTCAAAAACTCTCTTTTTTGAGTTGAACAACTTGTCCTTGTACACACTAGGTCGTGGCTTACCTTTGTATACGAATGTTGCTTTGAGACCAAGGCACTCCCTCAGAATCGTCCGGGTATAACTCAGTAGGCGAATGCTTGTAGATGTTGCGACAACAACTTGGACAAAGAACCAGGGTTTGCCTCGTTTTTTTGTTGTTGTCACGGCCGGGCATCCATCGCTATCTGCCAAACCCCTCACAAAGCCAGACGGATGCTCTCGCACGTACCGATCCAGGCCAAGGAGGCCTCGCGCGAGGAACTTGCAGAAAGACACGTTTGCGACAATTGTCTCGTAGTTGTCTCGATCCTCGACATGCCTGACAGAATATGGTTCCTTTCCAAGAATCTGGGCGCAGGTTGAAGAAAACTTATCCGCGAATTCTTTGTCCTTGACACTCAGTCGCAGAGAAAAACGATTTCTCCACCGGGATATCGAACCGTCTCCCATGTAGACACCGATTACATAAGACAATTGATCAGAGGATGTTGGTCTGAATAATTCGTAACGGGTCCAAGGTCTTCGACTATGTACGAGCCACCCTCTAATAGTCGCGTCAGGCATTCCCGTCTCGTTCGAGATTTCCGTAATCGAGCGACCCCGTTGTGCAAGGTGTACGGCTTCGCCATACGCTCTGATCCTTCTGCTCAAACGATGAGAGGGAGACATCTCTTGAGAGTCCGCTTGCAACTTTAGTTTTGCACTCGCTTTTCGTCATAGAGCTACCAGAATGTACTCATGATCGCAATATTGTAACAGAGCAGTACATGCCTATTCCCCCGATATTCTGGGCGAGGCCTATCTTCGCTCCGTCGACTTGAGTGGAACCCGCTTCGCCTCTGAGCTGTTTTGCAAGAGCGAACAGCTGGGAGGCGCCTGTAGCACCGACAGGATGGCCTTTGGAGATGAGGCCTCCATCGATATTTACCGGAATCTTTCCTCCTAGTTCAGTCTCTCCTTTTTCGAGAAGTCTGGTTCCACCTCCAGGCTTTGCAAACCCGAGATCCTCGTAGTTCAGAATCTCGGTGATCGAGAACGAGTCGTGAACCTCGGCAACGTCCACGTCTTTCGGACTTATTCGCGCCATCTGGTATGCAGCCTTAGCAGCGTTCTTCGTGACTTCGAAACTGGTCATTGGACCCTTACGTCCAGCTAGGGACATTGGGCTAGAGGCAAGACCGAGACCGGCAACCCATACGGGTCTATCTGTGAGCTTCCTGGCCTTCTCCGCGTTTGCGATAATGAGGCATGCTGCGCCGTCTGCGTTTGCACAGCAGTCGAACAGTTTCAACGGAGCTGATACGCGTCGCGACTTGAGAACCTCTTCTGTTGTTATGGGTTTCTGAAACATTGCGTTCGGGTTTTTCGATCCGTACTTTCGATTCTTTACCGGGACAAGGGCCATCTGCTCTTCTGTTGTTCCATACCTTGCCATGTGGGCGGTCGCGTACATTGCATAGTACGCAGGCATGGTCGTCCCGAAGGGAGATTCCCACATGACATCTCCCGCTCTGCCCATGAGCTCCTGAATCTCTTCATTGGAGAGTTCGGTCATCTTCTGGACCCCTACGACCGCCATGACATCATGGAGTTTTGACGAGACGA
>JGI25384J37096_10000233_pt1 | contig 14474 bp, 8 predicted proteins | sample GraSoi013_1_40cm_4_FD_37096 | JGI IMG/M metagenome (IMG submission 37096)
GCTTAGACACAACACAACCAGCACCACTGCGATGGACGATCTCTTCATTGTCCCCTCCCCCTAGCGATAGAATCCGAGGCAACCCTTATGGGCTAGCCTGCTTCCCGAAGGCCACAGGTAGAGGCAAATCCGACCGTGCGCCTCCACCGCGTCTCCGTTCTGGCTACTCGGACTCGACGGAATCTGCACCCCTTGGCCTGAAAGTGATGGTGGCAAAATGACAAAGAAATTCTTATTTGTCAAATAGTTTTTACTTTGGCAGCGGCTCCGGACGCCGCGTCATTTGGGGGCTGGGGGCTTGAGTCGAGGATCCAACTCGGCCGCTTTCTGGAACTCNCCCTGGGCCTCNTTGAGCTGGCCTTTTCTTTGTAGCGCCACGGCGAGATGGTAGTGAGCNGGAGCGTAGTTTGGGGCGAGCTTGATGGCGGCTTGAAATTGGCCAATGGCGCCTTCCAGGTCGCCCGCGTTGAGAAGCCTTGCGCCAGAATTTGTGGCGAACGTTGCCGCTTGCAGGCTCGTTTTACTCTTGGTGATTTCCTCGGCCGCAAGCGTTTCTGCCTTGGCCCCGGCCGTGTCTCCTTGCTGGCGCAGCACGGCAGCGAGGGTAGTGTGCGCACCCGCAAAATCGGGTTGCAAACGGATCGCTTCGCGCAGCGCGTTTGCCGCCTCTGGTAACCTGCCCTGCTGCTTAAGAACTGTGCCCAGCGTGTAATGCGCCTCTGCGTAGTCCGGTTTTGCATGGATCGCCAAGCGAAGCTCGTCCGCCGCCGCCGCGAACTCGCCTTGCTGCCACAGGGTCACGCCCAGGGTGTAATGGGCATCGGCTTGTCCGGGATCCAATTCCGCGGCTTTCCTCAGCTCGGCCATGGCCTCGGCGAGTTTATCTTTCAGTTTGAGCGCCAGCCCCAGGTTGTAATGCAGCGTCGCGTCCCGGGGAGTGGTCTTGAGCGCGGACTGAAACCGGGCAATCGCGGAATCAAAGTCCGCTTTTTGCAGGTAAGCGACTCCCAGGTTTCCTTCGTATCCGCTGTCATTGGGACGCAAACGAAGCGCGGCCTGAAACTCGGGGATGGAACTGTCGGCTTGGCCGAGTTGGATCAGGGCTAATCCCAGGTTATTGTGAGCGTCCGGGTTTTCTGGTTGGAGTTGAACCAGCCGGCGAAAAGCCGTCACCGCATCTTCCGCATTTCCGGAGCGCTGGAGCAGCAAGCCCAACTGGTTCTGGGCCTCCGCGAAGTTTGGCTGTAATTTTACCGACGCTTGCAACTCGCGGATGGCTTCGTCGCGATCACCTTTATCTTCCAGCGCCTGGCCCAGGTAATAGTGTGCTTGCGCACTTTGAGGATTCAGATGGATTGCGGCCTGAAGGTGCGCAAATGCCTCTTCCGACGATTTTTGTTGTAAGCGCAGAACGCCGAGGTGCAGGTACGCTTGGGCAAATTCGGGTTGTAAGCGCAGGGCTTTGGAAAACTCGGTTGCGGCATCGTCCAGACGCGATTGCTGCGCCAGCAGGGAGCCCAGCTCGTCATGCAAATCTGCTCGCTCAGGCTCTAGATCCACCGCGCGCCGCAATTCGTTCGCGGCGGCGTCCAAGTTACCAACAAAACTGAGCACCCGTCCCAAAGTGCGATGCGCTTCGGAATCCATGGGAGCCAGCCGGACTGACTCCCGCGACTCGCGGAGCGCGCCTTCCAGGTCTCCTTTCTGGACGAGCGCGTTTGACAGATTGATGTGGGCCTGTGGGAAGTCAGGTTTCAGTTGCAGAGCGGTTTGGAAATGAGGGATGGCTGGTTCGAGCTGTCCTTGCGCCAGCAACACCCATCCCAGCGAATTGTGAGCTTCCGGACTGCGTGGCGCCAGTCGGACGGCCTTCTCAAACGCCACTCGCGCGGATACCAGATCGCCCCGCCGCAGGGCGAGCATGCCCTGACTGTAAATGGAATCAATCCGCGCGGAGCGGTGGTTTTTCTGATCGCCTGTGTTCTGACCAAATATCGCCAGCGGCAATGCGAAGAAACAAAGCCACACCGCGGCAAGCTTCCGGTGGGTTGACATTCCGTGATGGTGGATTCGAGCACCCACAGCGCGAGCCGGCGCAGAACGGCCTTAACAGATTAGCAGATCCTACCATGTTCGAACGGGTCGCTTAAGGAGTTGGGGTAGGGAGGCGGGATAACGCCATCACCTTGACCGAGGCCAGGCTGGGCCCTAGGATGCGCAATGGGCTATGATTCCTTGTTCTTTTTGGCACCGTCTTCTGATGTTCATCGGACCGCGGGCTCGGCTCACCGTCCTGCTGTTTCTCTCGCTTGCCCTTGGCGCAAACGACCAACCAAAGAACAGTCCCAACCAAATTGCCCGCTTCACGGACATCGCCCAAAAGGCTGGGCTCACGATGAAGAACGTCTTCGGTGGCCTGGAAACGAAGAAGTACATCATCGAAACCACGGGGACCGGCGTCGCTATCTTTGACTACGACAATGACGGTTGGCCGGACATTTTTCTAGTTAACGGCACGATCCTGGAGAGCTTCCCGGCTGGAAAGGCTCCCACCAACCACCTGTACCACAACAATCACGATGGCACGTTCACAGACGTCACCGAGAAAGCCGGCCTGGGCCGAACGGGATGGGGTCAGGGCGTTTGCGTGGGAGACTACGACAACGACGGCTGGGAAGACCTTTTTGTCACCTACTACGGTAAGAACGTCCTGTATCACAACAACGGAGACGGAACGTTTACGGATGTCAGCGAGAGGGCTGGAGTCGCTGGATCAGGAAAAGCTTGGGGCACCGGGTGTGCGTTTGTTGACTACGACCGCGACGGTCATCTCGATCTGATGGTGGCCAATTACGTGGACTTTGACCTGTCCACTGCGCCGGCCCCCGGAGAGAGGCCCTCTTGCCTGTGGAAGGGAGTTCCGGTGATGTGCGGTCCAAGCGGCCTGCCGTGGGCGAAGAACACTCTCTATCACAACCAGGGCAACGGAACGTTTGAAGATGTCACCTCCAAAGCACACATTGATCAGACAAACGGACACTACGCTTTCAGTGTTTCGACCCTCGACTTTGATGACGACGGCTGGCCGGANATTTTTGTCGCTTGCGACAGCACGGCNAGTATCCTCTACCACAACAACCGTGACGGNACATTCTCCGANGTGGCCGTNGTGGCTGGAGCGGCCTTCAACGAAGACGGTCGCGCGCAAGCGGGGATGGGCTCAACCGTCGCCGACTTTAACGGAGACGGCAGGCTCGATATCTTTAAAACCAATTTCTCCGACGACACATCCACCCTTTATCGCAACAACGGCAACGGAATCTTCGAAGACGTTACCTATTCTGCCGGCTTGGGACTTCACACCCAATACCTGGGCTGGGGCACCATGTTCATGGATTTCGACAACGACGGCTGGCCGGATTTGCTGTTGGTGAACGGACACGTCTACCCGGAAGTGGACAAACAGCACCTGGGAAGCAGCTATCAGGAACCCCGCATCCTCTATCACAACAACGGCAACGGAACCTTTACTGATATCTCAGTTTCAGCCGGACCCGGCATTACCACCGCCAGTTCTTCCCGCGGCTTGGCCATAGGCGACTTGTGGAATGACGGCCGTCTCTCCGCTGTGATCAGCAATATGAATGCAGCGCCGAATCTTCTGGTGAACCAGGTGCGCTCGGCCAACCATTGGGTCGCCATTCGAACAGTGGGAACCAAGTCCAATCGTGATGGAATCGGTGCGCGCATCGCGGTGAAGGCTGGTGCGCGCACCCTGGTCGATGAAGTTCGCAGCGGTTCCAGTTACATTTCAAACAACGACATGCGCGTTCATTTCGGCCTGGGCCCGGCAACCAAGATCGAACTCCTCGAAATCCGCTGGCCGAGTGGCCTTGTCGAGCGCTTCGACAACCTCACCGTCGACGCGATCCACACTTTGAAGGAAGGTTCGGGGAAGCGGGTCGAGTTGTCTCCGAAAAAGCCCTGAGTGGATTCGCTGTCCGAGAACTTACCCTGGCAGTTTTTTGCTCTTCGCCCCGGGGAATTTTATGGCGCGCACGATGCCCTCGTTCTCCTTCACGTAAATCAGCTGATTTGCCGGAACGTCCTTCAGAGTATCCACATGGCCGCTGGGCCACCGGATCTCCAGCAATTCAACTCTTGCCGCTTTCCCCAGACCAAAATGGATCCGCAGATCACTTTGCGACAGATAACTTCCGCCACTGCGCACTTCGTCAATCTGCGCCTCTGTGCCCTTCCGATCGGGCGGGCGAGTAACGCATTTCAAGCGGGCGCCGATCCCGCTGCGATTCGATTTCGTGCCAATCGTCCTTACCTTGATCCAATTGTGATCCAGAGTTGAGTCGCATCGGAGCAACTCCGGATAGTCGTTCACTGTATTCACGACCACATCCACATCGCCATCGTTATCAAAGTCTCCGAACGCACAGCCACGCGAGCGGGAGGCGGCTGTAATTCCGGCTCCCGCCTTGAGCGAAACATCTTCGAAACGGCCATTCCTGAGGTTTCGGTACACCAGTTTGCGCTGGGCGTAACCTGCCTCCATCTTCAGTTGGTCAACCTCCGGATAGACGTGCCCGTTGCAGACCAGAATGTCGGGCCAACCATCGTTGTCCATGTCGAAGAATCCGCAGCCCCACCCCAAGAAACGGGTGTTTATGCCTAACCCCGACGAAAACGTGCTGTCTTCAAACAGGCTGCCGCCCAAGTTGCGATAGAGCGAGTGTGTGTCGCCGGCGAAGTTGGTCTTTATGATGTCCAGATTTCCGTCCAAGTCGTAGTCCCCCGCGGACACGCCCATGCCTGCCTGGGGTTTCCCGTCCGGGCTATAGGCGCATCCGGCCGCAATGGCCGCGTCCAGAAACTTGCCATTCTTCTGATTGTGGTACAGCACGCTGGCCGTGGAATCGTTGGCGACATAAATGTCCGGCCAGCCGTCATTATCGAAATCCAGCGTCAGAACTCCCAACCCATATGTCCCATTAGCCTGGGTGATCCCGGAGCTCTCGGAAACATCTGTGAAGGTGCCGTTGCCATTGTTGTGGTACAGAATATTCTTGCCGCCGGGCAAACCGGGCGGGCCGCAAGCGACCATTAAGCCTTTGTAGAGACACGGACCGGATTCGGGAACCGGAGCTGTAGCCAGATCCAAGTCGATGTAGTTGGCAACGAAGAGATCAAGATTGCCGTCGCGATCGTAGTCCACAAAAGCGCAGCCGGTGCTCCAGCGCTTGCCATTGCCGCCGACGCCGGCCTTGTCCGTCACATCGGTAAATGTGCCATCCCCGTTGTTGTGGTAAAGGACGTTTCGCCGTAGTAGGTGATAAAGAGGTCGTCGAAACCGTCGTTGTCGTAGTCGCCGATGCAGACACCTTGTCCCCAGCCTGAACGTGCCAAGCCCGCCCGTACCGTTACATCGGTGAACGTGCCGTCGCGGTTGTTCTTGTAGAGATGGCAAGTCGGCTCCTGGCCTGGTGGGAAGCCTTCGAGCCGCCATCCGTTCACCAGAAAAATGTCCAGCCAGCCATCGTTATCATAGTCGTAGAAGGCCACACCGCAGCCAGTGGTCTCCAGCAGATACTTATTCTTCTGCACCCCTCCGAAAATCGTCTTCGCGCTCAAGCCGGCTTCCCGGGCAATGTTCGAGAAGGAGATGCCAAGCTCATCGGCATTCTTTGACGAACCTGAGCGGGGAAGCCCCTGAGGAGCTATGCGCGATTCACGCGGGAGCGCCAAGGCAGCGACGCTTTCCAGTGGAATCACCAGAGCGGAACGACTCAACGACTGCAAGAATTTTCGCCGCGAAAGGCGCAAATGGAGAACTACTCCAGAAAAATAAGTGTTGTGCTACAATCCGCGCAAGTTTTTTATAGTAGAAGGCGAACCTGATTGCAAAGCTTTTTCGCCCACACCGCTGAATTTGTCCTCAATTCCATGCAGAGCAGCCCCGCTCGGCGAAGGCGGCATGATGACTAGGAGCCTGTTGGGTTTGCGGGTCGGCATTTTCATTCTGACTTTCCTTTTCGCGTTTTGGGGGCTGCCCGCACTCTTGGTGGGCCAACCGGGGCCGGCCAGCACCTCGGATAAGCTCCTACTGCAAATCAAAAACGGATCGGGACGGGAAGGCGTCAGCAAGCTGGAACTTTCCCGCCCTGCGCGCGCATGGGAGTTCTTGGGCGCTGTGGGTACTCGGGCCGGCATATTCGGTTCCGAAAGTGGCCCATTCGAGGTTTGGGTCTATCCTCTCAAGATCTTGCATGACCTCAAGCTAAGATTCCATGTGCCGGGTCGCATCCTGCCGGCCGAATCACTTGCCCGGACCACGACGGTTCGTCCCGAATCCTGCAGCATCCTTTACACCGGTGATTCCTTCACCGCCCGCGAGACGCTTTTCGTGCCGCTACGCGAGCCGGGGGTCATCATCTCGATTGAAGTCGCAACGGCCGAACCACTCGAGATCGAAGCCACCTTCGAGCGCGATTTTCAGCTCATCTGGCCCGCCGCATAGGCGGGACTTACATGGACTGGAACGAGAAGCTCCATGCTTTTGTCCTTGGAGAAGAGCAGAAAAGATTCTTCGCTCTGGTCGGTTCCCCCTCGGCCACCGAACACAGGCAAGAATTCTTCACCAGCTACGCGTCCTCCCAGGAAAGTTCTTTCAAGCTGGGGCTTACCGGGAAGGGGCAAGAAACGAAGCAGATCGTGGTTGCGGCTTCTATGCAGAGCCAAAGCGAAGCAGAGGCAACCTACCAGCGTATTTCTGCCGACTTCCAAACCCTGCGCACGGAAGCGGCGACACACTACGAGCACTACCTGGATCAAACGCTCAGCCTTCGGCTTCCCGATTCCGAGCTCCAGCGCGCCTACGATTGGTCGCGCATCAGTGTGGTCCAGGGGATCGTCAGCAATCCTTTCCTGGGGACTGGGCTGGTCGCGGGCTACCGGACCTCGGGCAAAGACGCGCGGCCCGGCTTTGCCTGGTACTTCGGGCGCGATGCGCTGTGGAGCGCGCTGGCGCTCATTGCCGTTGCGGATTTCGCAAACACCCGCACTGCCCTGGACTTTCTCATCAAGTATCAGCGGGAAGATGGAAAAATCGCGCACGAGATCGCGCAGACGGCAAACTTTGTTCCGTGGTTCAAGGACTATCCGTACGCGTACGCCTCAGCAGATGCCACACCGCTGTTCATTATCACCATGAATGAATATGCGGTGACCAGCGGGGATCTCAACTTCGTGAAAGACAGGTGGGCAAGCGTCTGGAAAGCCTACGAATTCCTCCGTTCGACCTGGGATTCGCAGGGCTTTGCGCAGAACCAGCAAGTAGGTCATGGCTGGGTAGAGGGTGGCCCCCTGCTGCCGGTTAAGACGGAACTCTATCAGAGCGGTCTGGGCGTGGCGGCACTCCAGGCTCTTGCCAACCTGGCTCACTTAATGGCCAACAACGAAATGCAGAAAGAGCTGGAACGAGAATTCGCGCGGCAGAAAACCTTTTTGAACGACGCCTTTTGGATTCCCGAGAAGAGAATCTTTGCTTTCGGCCTGGACAAGGAGAACGCTAAAGTGGCCGAGGCAAGCGTGCTGGCGACAGTACCGATGTGGTTTCGTCTGCTCGATGCGGAAAAAGCCAACGCAATGATAGACCAACTCGCCGATGTGGATCACGCGGCCGATTGGGGCATGAGAATCCTTTCCTCCCGGAGCGAGCGATTCCATCCCGCTGGCTATCATTTCGGCGCTGTCTGGCCTCTATTTACAGGTTGGGCGGCAGTCGGTGAGTACCGCTATCATCGCGCCCTTCCTGGATATGCCAACCTGCGGGCCAACGCCTTGCTCGCGCTCGATGGCGCGTTGGGCCACGTTACGGAAGTTCTTTCCGGCGGTCACTATGCCCCACTGTCGGTCAGCTCGCCCCATCAAATTTGGTCCTCTGCGATGGTGATCAACCCCTTGCTCGGCGGGCTTCTTGGCCTGGAGGTAGACTCTGCGGCCCATCGCTTTGCTCTTTCCCCGCATGTACCGCCCGACTGGGATTCCTTTGAACTCCACAACCTGCGCGTGGACAGCGCAGCTTTCAATCTTATCTATCGGCAGACCCCTGACCTCATCGAGCTCGAACTCCAGCGGAGTGGCGCCAGCGAGTGCTTTTTGGAATTCTCCCCCGGAATCGCCTTGCGTGCAAAAGTTATCGGAGCAGAGATCAATAATCGGCCTGTCGCCTTCCGGGTGGAAGCCAATGGCGTAGACCAACACGTGGCGGTGCGCTTTCCGATCTATGGAGGNCGCAACACTCTGCAAATTCGCTTGCANGACAATTTTGCCTTGCATGTGCCGGTCAGCCTCCCCCCGCTGGGAGCCACCAGCTCGAATTTGAAGGTGCTTTCTGAATCTTGGAANGCAANCCGAGANCGGCTGGAGGTTGAAGTCTCCGGGCTTGCGGGCCGCGAGTATCAAATCCTTGTNTGGGGCGCAGCTCAGATTTCCAAACTTGAGGGAGCTGAACTCGTAAGAACCGGTCAGCAGGGGTACAAAATTGTAGTTAGACTTCCATCCACACCGGGCCACAACTACACGCGGCATAAAATAACATTTGAGTTTGCTGCCAAGCATGCACCGGCAAAACCTTCTGGCGGAACATGAGCTGGGGCAGCAGCGATGCCGCGAAGCCAAATCATATAGAGCTTCATCCGCCTCAATCTAAAGCGGCTTGGGGTGGGCCGCCAGGGCCTCGCGGAAAGCCGTGAGGTTGCTCGAGTCAACCACGGCTGTACCCGTATCCACCCAGGCGGGCAATGGTGCCGCCGGAGCGGTCCGCCAGTCCTTGAACTCGTGGACGATATTGTGGTGAAGGTCATCCAAGAACCTCAGACCGTAGAAAGTCATGACGTAGGGTTTTTGGGCGATCGTCGCAGTGATCGCGCCCCGCGAAATCCAGTCTAGAGTCTCTGGATCCTTGTCCATGGCCACAACGGCGATCTTGCCGATCAGGTTAAAGCGGTTCAACACTGAGGCTGCCCCGCCCCCTCCCGAGGCCTCCAGGCAAAGAATACCGTCGATTTTTTCTTTGCCCTCGATCAAGGCGGAAATCTGGTCGAAGGCCACTCGCGGGTCGCCCTTGTCGTCAAGGGTTCGGACAACTTTGATGTTAGGGTACTTTTTGAGAGCTTCAGTGACGCCCCGCACTCGCTCCTCCAGATTGAGTTGGCCGAGAAGCGTAACCACAACGATGTGGCCCTGACCATGGAGTACTTCGGCCATCCGTCTGCCGCTCTCGATTCCCGCTTTGAAGTTATCGGTGCCCACAAACAGGATCCGGCGCGAGTCCGGAGCGTCGGCGTCGACGCAAATCACCGGAATCCCTTGCTGGACGGCGGAATCGATTGCCGCCTTAAACAGTTCCGGGCGAGTGGGCGAGACCAGAATCCCCGCCGGGCGCTGGGTCACGGCTTTCTGGAAGGCTTCCAACTCCTCATTCGGAGCGTAGGAAGTGGGGCCTGCAGATTCTGCCTTGACGCCGAGCATCTGGGCAGCGTCCCTGAAGCCCGCTTGCGCTTCCTGCCAGTAGGGCAGGTTGATGTTTGCAGTGACAAGAACATACCGCTCATCCGGCTGGTGAAATGCCTTTTCACACGAAACGAGCAATGTAATGGCCAAAAGAACCACTCCGCAAATCGTCCGGGCTGGGTGCAGTCTCATACCATCCTCCCTTCATTGGTCGGTTTCTGTTGAAGTGACATACATAATGGCTAAGCGCAACGGACTGAAGGCTGCCGTTGGGATGAGCGAACGCTATCACAAAACTAAGCCAGAGACGCCTTGCTCCGAAGGCAAGAAGCCANGGAGGTGCCTGCTCGACCCCAGAACGACGGCCGGGTTAACACTGGGCCTACCATCATNGATAGGAAAANAGCCTGGGGAGTTTACTACTGGACAGCCANCATAGNCAGCNCTCCAGGCAAGTCAAAGCCGTTCGGGATCGTCGCCTGCTTCTGTGNGTGCTATCCGGAAAGCNTGCGGTTAAGACATGCGCTTCGCGCCCGCACGACTCCACACTCTTCCCCGAATCGTTAGAGGTTCTGCTTCCGGCCTGTACCACTCGCATTGTATGCTCGGCGCGTGCTACGTTCCCTTGCACCTAGGCGGTCTCCAACAACGGGTCTGCTCTTGGGATTGGTAATAACCCTGGGCGCCGTCGTGGCCTACTCGTGGTACATCACCCTGCAGATCTCTGGCCTGCGAGAGCTGCAGAGGGATTTGGCCGATCGGAGTCGCAGAGACTCACTCCAGCTACTGCGAATCCAGAACGATCTCAACTCCCTCGCGCTCGGAATGCGCGACATGCTCGACGCGGACGAGCCCTATCCGCTCACCGCCTGGTCGGCACAATTCCAGCGTGTTCGCGGGGACTTGGAGAGTGCGCTCCGGCTGGAAGAACAGGTCGCAGTGGCCCTCCGAACACCCGAGCAGAGGCAGTACCTGGGGAACTCGCTGGCGCAGTTCTGGGACGCAGTGGACCGCACGTTTGCGCTCGCTCGCAACGGCAAAGAAGACGAAGCGCGCGCGCAGATCCGGTTATCGCTGCAGGCAAGGCAGGCGGCCTTGAGTACGGCAGTCGCCAGGCTGTTGGTGGAGAACAACGAAAGCGAAGAGCAGGCGGCGCTGCGCATTGGGCAGATCTACGACCGCGTCCAACGACAAGTCTACCGGTTTCTGACCGCGACGCTCGTAGCGATCGTGCTCACGAGCCTTTACCTGATCCGCTCGAACCGCCAACTGTTTGCACAGCTGGCCGCGCTATCCGAGCAGCGAAGCGAGCTAGCCCAAAAGTTGATCTCGACGCAGGAGTCCACGCTGCGGCACATCTCCCGAGAGCTACACGACGACTTCGGACAAATCCTGACAGCGATCGGCTCTATGCTGGGTCGCGCGGGGAGCCATGCACCAGAGGGATCCCGGCTTCGTTCCGAACTGCGCGAGGTCTGCGAGATCGCGCAATCGACGCTCAACAATGTCCGCAGCCTGTCCCAGGCGCTGCATCCGGTAATCCTGGACGAGGCCGGGCTGGAGAGCGCGCTGGACTGGTACCTCCCCACGATGGAAAGGCAAACCGGCGTTGTCATATGCTATGAAAAATCAGGAACTTCGTTTCCGGTGGATGGCAGCGTTGGCATTCATGTCTATCGCGTACTGCAGGAAGCTCTGAACAACGTGACCCGGCATTCGGGAGCCAGCGAGGCATGGGTGCGACTCCGGTTCCTAGGCGACTCCCTGGAACTGGAAGTGGAGGATCACGGCAAGGGGTTTGTGGCGCAGACGGCACGACACGGGATCGGGTTGGTAGCCATGCGCGAGCGCGCAGAACTGCTGGGCGGGACGATTGAATTCTTGCGGCCTCAGAAAGGCGGAACACTGGTTCGTCTGAGGGTTCCAAGAGAGAGACCGGACTCGCATGCCAGATAAGATCACTGTCTTACTTGTCGACGACCATAGTTTGGTACGCCGCGGCTTTCGGCGAATCCTGGAGGATGATCCGGACATCGTGGTCGTCGGCGAAGCAAGCGACGGCGATGAGGCGGTTCGGCTGGCCCGCAAGCTACAGCCAAGGGTAGTCGTGATGGACTGCGCGCTGCCGGGCACGAGCGGATTGCTCGCAACGCGCCGTATTCTCGAGATCTCTCCCGAAGTCGCGGTTCTGATGTTGAGTATGCATTCCGAAGATACGTGGGTGCGGCAGGCACTTGAAGCTGGCGCGCGCGGTTACATTCTGAAGAATGCTGTGGACCTGGAGTTNGCANCGGCAATCAAGCGAGTGGTAGCAGGTGAGACCGTGCTCGATCCCCAAGTGTCCCGCCCAGCGGTTTTGAAAGGGGAGCGAGATTGCGGACTTACTGTGCGNGAGCTCGAGATTTTGCAATTGATCGTCGACGGAAAATCCAACAAAGAGATTGCGGCTCAGCTCGACCTCAGCGTCAACACTGTGGCCGTTCATCGCGCCAACATCATGAACGCACTTGGAATTCACAAGACCGCTGAACTCGTCGTCTACGCCATCCGCAACGGGCTGGTGAACCTTCCGTGAACCGCAGGGATTTTCTGTTCGGCCTGTTCAGTACGGGGATTGCGGCCTCAGCGTTTCCGGCAGCAGCATTTCCGGCGCCGCATTCTGATCTGGGTTTCCAGCTCGTGGATGTAACCTCCCGCTCGGGCATTCAATTTCAGCACAATAGTGGCGCCTACGGGGGCAAGCTTCTACCCGAGACCCTGGGCTCCGGTTGCGCTTTTCTGGACTATGACCGTGACCGGTGGCAGGACATTCTACTGATCAACGGCATGGACTGGCCAGGGCACAAACGGCAGCGAACCACACTCCGCCTCTATCGGAATAACCGCAATGGTACTTTTACCGACGTGACGAAGAGTGCCGGCCTCGATGTAGAGATTTATGGAATGGGCGTCGCNGTCGGTGACTACAACAATGACGGCTTTCCAGACATCCTGGTNACGTGCGTTGGGCAGAACCGCCTCTTCCGNAATACGGGAAAGGGCACGTTCCTNGACGTTACTCGCTCAAGTGGTCTGGCCGGCAGGCAGGGCTTCAGCACCTCGGCTCTCTGGTTCGATTTTGATCGAGATGGCCTCCTGGACCTGTTCATCTGCAACTACGTTAAGTGGTCTCCAGAGCATGATGTGTTCTGCAGCTTAGACGGAAAGCACAAGTCCTACTGCACCCCCGAGGCATACCGGGGAGAAACCTGCTGGCTCTTCCGCAATCGCGGTGACGGCACATTTGAAGACGTCACGGCAACGAGCGGCGTTTTCGACACCAGTTCGAAGTCGCTGGGTGTAGCGATGCTGGACTACGACAAGGACGGCTGGCCCGATTTGCTCGTGGCCAACGACACGCAACCCAACAAGCTCTACCGAAACATGCGCAACGGCGCATTTAAGGACGTCGCGGTCGAGGTCGGACTCGCGTTCAGCACCGAGGGGAAGGCCCGGGCCGGCATGGGCGTGGATGTGGCGGATTTCGACAACTCGGGCAACCCGGGCGTAGCCATCACCAACTTCGACAACGAGATGATCGGGCTGTATCGCGCCCTCGGCTCACGTGTTTATGAGGATGTAGCGATGGCGGCGGGAATCGGGCTTGCGTCGAAGAACACCTTGGGATTCGGGTGCGTGTTTCTCGATGCCGATCTCAACGGCGCACTTGACTTGGTGGTCGCCAACGGTCATATCGATGAAACGGTACGGAACATCCGAGGCAATGTCGGTTACGCCCAGCCGCCACAGCTTTTTCTCAACGAAGGAAATGGGACCTTCCGCGATGTGGCTTCCGAGGCAGGCGGAGGATTCGACCAGCCAAAGGTCGGCCGGGGTCTGGCGTACGCCGACTTCGATCGTGACGGAGATCTCGACATTCTGATGACCACGAACAACGGACCTGCCTTTCTCTTCCGTAACGATCAGCTGGCAGCGAACCGCAGCATCTGTTTTCGCCTGGTTGGCACGAAGTCGAACCGGGACGCCATCGGCGCTACAGTGCGCATCTTCCATGACGGCCTAAGTCAGTCACGCATGGTCAAGGGCGGATCCAGCTACCTGTCTCAATCGGAACTGCCTGTTTTGTTTGGGCTCGGGAAGCGCGACAGGGTCGACCGCGCGGTCATTGAATGGCCCAGCGGCAGGACCGAGGAGTACAAGAACCTTGTGTCCGGCCGAGCCTATGAGTGCGTGGAAGCTAAGGGCATTACTCCGCTCAACGGCTTCTGATACTTTTCCTTATTGCCAAAGCGCGGGAATCACAATGGATTTTCGCCAGGTTTCCCGCCCGAAGTTAACAGCTGGCCCAGCCTATGAGCGCGTAAAAAGCGAACACTCCCTTGCAAACATCTAGTATTTTTCAATTATTGATCCCCAATATTTACGCAGGTAGAGTCCCCGCATCTTGCTGTACTACCAGGGCTTTTTCGGGAGAGGATTGACTTGCCCGCTCTGCCGCAGGAGAATCTGGACAGTTACCGTGGACTCCAAATGAATAATTTGCGCGGCATTCTAATAATGTTTTTATTCCTCTCGGGCGCCTACGTCTATGCGTTTCCCTCGGCCACCGTAATCTACGGCGCAGTCGTGCTGCTGCATCTTGCTGCAGGTGTGCTCTTGGCCTGGAAACTGTTGCCGCTGCTGCTCCGTATATTTCCCGGCGACTCTCCGGCGGCGCGGTTGGGATGGATTCTGCTCACTGCCGGGGCGGTCGTGGGCCTGGCGTTGATTTTCACCGGCACCCCACGACCTCTGCGTCCGTGGTTGTACGCCCACATTGGCCTCAGCCTTGCGGGCGTTGTCCTGCTGGTCGGAGAGTGGGCTGGCGTGCGAGGATGGCTTGGCTCGAGCAGCGGTGCTGGGGTGCTGCGCTATGCCACACTGCTTGCTGCGTTTGCGGTCATGGCGGG
>JGI25384J37096_10000240_pt1 | contig 14266 bp, 12 predicted proteins | sample GraSoi013_1_40cm_4_FD_37096 | JGI IMG/M metagenome (IMG submission 37096)
GAAGTGATCGGCACCGACTTCTGTGCCGAGATGCTGCAGACCGCGCCGGCCAAGGCTGCCAGGGAAGGCCTGGAGGTGAAGTTCGCTCTCGCCGACGCCCTTGCGCTGCCGTACCCTGACGGGCAATTCGACATCGCGTCGATCGCGTTCGGGATCCGCAACGTCGACGATCCGCTGCGCTGCCTGCGGGAGATGGCGCGGGTGGTGAAGCCTGGCGGATGCGTGATCGTGCTCGAGTTCGGACAGCCGCGCGGCCCGTTCGGAGCGCTCTTCCGGGCATACAGCCGGGGCGTGATGCCCGTGGTGGGCGGCCTGCTCACCGGGAACCGCGCTGCGTACGAGTACCTGCCGCGGACGGCGGCGGCGTTCCCGTCGGGCGAAAAGTTTCTCGCTCTGATGCGGGAGGCGGCGGCGTTCCGCGCCAGCGAAGCGCNCCCGCTCACGTTCGGGACGGCCTACGTCTACCGCGGCGTGAAGTAGAGTCCCCGGGCAGTGACGCGGCTCGAAGAGCAACTCGATCTCCTCGCTCGCGCCCGCACGCTCCTGCCGCACAGCCGCGCCCCGTACTCGGCGCACGTGAAGCTCCGCTACGCCGACGGGCGGGAAAGCGACATGCTCCTCGGAGGCGTGTTCCGCCGCGGGGCCGGCATCACCATCCTCGACTGGCGCACGGCGCCGCTCGCCGAAGTCTTCTTCGCCTGGGCCGAAGGCGAGGAGTACGAGCTGGACCTCGGCGACCGCAAGCTCGAGGGCGTGGTCCTGCAGCGCAACCTCGTCCGATTCGAGCACGGAGAGCTCGTCGAGCTGTCGTGGCCCGGCGGGGCGCTGGCGAGGATCCGCGGCGAGTGGCGCCCGCAAGAGCCTGCGCAGCTTCCGCGGCTATTGCCGCGGCCCCACGGGCAACGCGCTCGGCCGGCCTCACCCGTCGACGTCGAACTGGACGCGGCCCAGCGGGTCGTGGTCGAGCTGCCGCCCCGCGAGACGGTGCTGATCCTGGGCGAAGCGGGCTGCGGGAAGACCACCGTCGCGCTGCACCGGCTGCGCGCGCTCCGCCGCGCGGGAAACGAGCGCTTCCGCGCAGCTTGCATCGTTCCCAACGAAGGCCTGCGCCGGCTGACCGAGTCGCTGTTGCACCGGCTCGGCCTCGANGACGTGGAGACTTGGACCTGGGACAAGNTCGCCTCCAAGCAGGCGCGGCGCGTCTTCCCCGACCTGCGGAGGCGCGAAAGCGAGGACACGCCGCCGCTCGTGTCCCGGCTCAAGCGGCACGAGGCGATCCGCAGCGCTCTCGATGCCATCGCTCNCCGTCCACCGCCGCCGCCGGATGACGAGACGCGGAGCCGGGCGAAGCTGGCGGGGCGCGAAGACCTGCACGCGCTGTTCGGCGATCGCCCGCTGATGGAGGAAGTGGCGCTGCGGGCCGGGCTGCCGCTGACCGCGGCGGCGGAGTCGCTGGAGCATACCCGCGTCCAGTTCACCCGGAGCACCGAGCGCGAGTACGCCCATGTCGACGAAGAGCGCCTGGCGACGGTGGACGGACGCGCCATCGACGAAGGGACGCCGATGGGCGACGCGGAGACCGTCGACGTGGAGGACTACGCGGTCCTGTTCGAGCTGGAGCGGCTGCGCGCGCAGCGCGCTCGGGTCGCCCCGGCTTCCCCGAGCAAGTACCACTGCGTGCTGATCGACGAGGCGCAGGAGTTTTCAGCTCTGGAGCTGTCGCTGCTCGGCCGATGCNTGTCGCGCGGAGGGACGCTGATCGTCGCCGGAGACGCGGCNCAGCAGGTCGATCCGGCAGCCAACTTCCGGGGCTGGGAAACGACCATGCGCGAGCTGGGCGCGCCCGAGCACCGGAGGGCGGTGCTGGAGGTCAGCTACCGCTGTCCGCCGGAGGTGACCGGGTTCGCGCGCGCTCTCCGCGGCGAAGGCGGCAAGGCGGCATTCCCGCTGGTCCGCTTCCATGACGAATGCCACCTGGCCGCCTGGCTGGTCGAGGCCTTGCGAGACCTCGACGCGGACGATCCGACGGCTGCCGCGGCCGTGATCTGCCGCACGCCACAGGCGGCCGCGCAGCTTGCCCGGCTGGCGCAGATGGTCGTCCCGGCGAATCTCGCCCTGGAAGGGGCATTCACCTTCGGCCCCGGCGCCCAGGTCACCTGCGTACCCGAGGTGAAGGGGCTCGAGTTCGATCACGTCGTGGTTCCGGACGCCGCGGCCGGCCAGTACGCCGATACGGCGGAGGCGCGGCGCTCGCTCTACGTCGCCGCGACCCGGGCGTCCGCGCAGCTCGTGGTCGCGGCGGCCGGCACGCCCTCGCCGCTGCTGCGTTAGGAGCTTCCGGTAGCGGTATCAGCCGTTGCCGCCTCGCCCGACTCCGCCCGCGCCCGCGCGATCTCCTCCGCCAGCACTTGCACGGTCTCGCGGATCTGCTGCTCGGTGTGCGTGGCAGTGCAGAAGAACCGCAGGCGGGCGGCGGTCTCCTCGACGGCGGGATAGAGGATGGGCTGGACGTTGATGCCCCGGTGCTTGAGCGCGTCGCTGACCGAGAGGGCGTGCAGCGAGTTCCCCAGGATGGCGGGAATCACCGCGCTCTGCTCCGAGAAGCCCGTATCGATCCCCTTCTCCTTGGCAAGCCGCAAGAACAGCGAGGCCCGCTCGTGCAGCCGGGCCACCTTCTCCGGATGCGCCTTGAGCTGGCGCAGCGCCTCCAGCGCCGCCGCGGTGTTCGCCGGCGAGATGCCGACGCTGTAGACGAACCCGCCCGCCGTGTACTTCAGGAACTGGACGAGCTGCTTGGTCCCGCAGACGTAGCCGCCGCAGGAGGCGAAGCTCTTGCTCAGGGTGCCCATCCACAGGTCCACGTCGGCCCTGTTCACGCCGAAGTGCTCGCCGATGCCCGCGCCGGTCTTGCCCATCACGCCGATGGAGTGCGCCTCGTCGACCAGCAGCAAGCAGCCGTACTTCTTCTTCAGCTCGATGAACTTCGGCAGCTCGGGGAAATCGCCGTCCATCGAGTACACGCCCTCGATGGCGATGAGCACGCGCCGGTAGTGCGGCCGCAGCTGCTGGAGCTGCTTTTCCAGCGCNCGCCAGTCGTTGTGCGGGAAGGGCCGGCGCTTGGCGCCCGAGAGCTTCGCGCCGGTCATGATGCAGTCGTGCGCGAGCGCGTCGTGGAGCACCAGATCTCCGTCCTTCATCAGGGTGGCGATGGTGGTGACGAAGACGCCGTGCCCCGAGACGGTGACGACGCTGTCCTCGGTGCCGAGGAANGCGGCNAGCTCCTGCTCCAGCTCGCGGTGCAGCGGCTTCTCGCCGGAGGCGACACGGCTCGCCGACACGCTGGTGCCGTAGCGCGCCACCGCTTCCTGCGCCGCGCGGGTCACGTTCGTGTCGCCGGAGAAGCCCAGATAGTTGTAGCTGGACCAGTTGATCACCGTCCGCCCGCCGATCACGGACGTGTCGTTCGTCACCCGCTCGTGCACGTTGAAGTACGGGTTCTTCAACCCGAACGCGGTGGCGAGACCGAGCCGCTGCTCGAGCTCCTGCACTTCGGGGAACTGGTCGATGCGGTACGTGGCCTCGTCGACCGGCGGAGGCCTCGGCTCGGGCGAGGGGGCCACNGCCTTGAGCGGCGCCGTCCGGCCGATCAGGAACCGCGGGTCCCGGTGCTTGAACTCGCCTTGCACGCCGCGAGCGACCGCCACCACGCGTCCGTCCCGGGACTGCAGCACGATGGTCCCGCGCACCTCGTCGCCCGTGCTCTGCTCCAGCGTCAACGACGCGCGCACCGGGCCCTCGCCCAGCGGAGCGACCTGGACGAACTCCTCGATGCCGACGGGAAAGCCGGCCCTGTTGAGATTGGACCACGCCCAGTAGGCGGCCAGCTGGAACGCGCCGTCGACGGCGAGCGGATCGACCGTCCAGCAGGAGCGCCGCGGGTTGCGGATCCAGTCGGAAGGCTTGCTGGTCCGCACCTGGCCGACGATGCCTTGCGGCGAGATCTGCTCGATGGATTCGATCGCGCGCATGCGCGGCCCGTGGAAGGTGAACCCGCCGTAGAACTCGTCGAGCGTCATCGGCAGCTCGGGCGCCGCGGTTGCTGCCGGAGCGGGAAGGGCGGACGACAGCGCCGAGCCCACGTCCGCGGCGAGCGTGGCGAAGGCGGTGTACGCCGGCGCGCGCGCGAATGGCTGGCGCGCCCTCGACGACGGAGGAGAGGGAGACCGCCAGCTCGCCGGACCCGCCGACCGAGACCGTGAGCTGGGCGGCATCTGCGATGCGGACGGGATGGCGCAAGCGGAAGTCGCGCAGCAGCAGCGGCGCGCCCGAGGTGCCGCTCGCTTCCTCCACGGCTTGCGCCGCGAGGTCGAGCGCCGCCGAGAGCGGCAGCACCGGCTGGCCCGCGAGCTGATGGTCCTCGAGGTAGGGGTGCCCCGCACGCGAGACCTGGACGCGCAGCCGGTGCGCGATGCGCCGCCCCGGGCGATCGTGCGCGAGCAGCACCGGTCCGGACCAGCCGCCGCGCAGGCCGCCGAAGAAGGCCGCGAGTCCCGCGGCGTCGTCGATGAACGGAACGCCTTGTTCGGCGAGGGTTGCCCGCGCCAGCGGCGGGATCTTCGCCACCATCGCGGTGCCGTCCCAGGGCGGGTACTCGAGCGAGAGCGCGCGCACGCCGGGGCGCTTGCGCGCGAGCGCGGCAACCGCCTGGGAGAGGGCCGCGTTCGCCGCGGCGTACGAGGCTTGCCCGGCGTTGCCGAAGCGTCCCGCCCAGCTCGCAAGCGCCACCGCGGATCGGATCGGGTCCTGCATCGTGGCCAGCACTGCAGCCCAGAAACCGCTGACCTTCGTCGCCAGGATCCGCTCGACGGACTCGTCGCTCGCCTCCGCGACCGGGCCGTCCTCGGTGATGCCGGCGGCGTGGACGATGGCGGTGAACTTGCCGAGCCTGGTTCGCGCCTCGTCCAGCGCGGCACCCACCGGTCGGGTCACGTCCCACTGCACGAACACGGNGCGCTCCGGTAGCACCGCAGGCGGCGTGCGGCCGGCAANCACGACTGCGGCGCCCCTGGCGGAGAGCGCCTGCGCCAGCTTCAGGCCGATTCCGCGCGTCCCGCCGGTCACCAGCACGACGTCGCCGGCGCCGATCTCGACCGGTTCGCCCGCCCCCGCCGGGACCAGGTCGGGCTCGTAGCGGGTCCCGCCCGCCCAGCGCACCTCTGGCGCCGCATTGCCGGAGCGGAGCTCGGCGAGGAGCGCTCGCGCCATGGCGCCGGCGCCGTCGCCTGTGCGCAGCTCGATGGACTTCACCAGCTCATCGCCGCGCTCCCGCGCGAGCGCCTTTGCGTACCCCGCCAGCGCCGCATCGATCTCGTCCAGGCCGGCCGTCGCGACCACGAACATTCCGCCGGCCTTGTTCGCGGCCTGCGCGCGGGCGATGCGGTGTGCCTCGAGGACGGCGCCGAAGCCAGGCTCCAGCTCGGACCCGGCACGTCCCAGGGGAGCGAGATGGATGACGCCGCCGATCCCGGCGAGCGGATCTCCCGGCTCGCCGAGCACCGCGTCGTGTCCGGCGTCGTTCAGCAGCTTCGCAAGCGCATCCGCGACGCCGAGTGAATCGCGCGTCAGCAGCAGCCGCCGCGGGAGCGGATCCTCGGCCGTCGCCGCGAGCGCCGACTCCACGAACGCGGGAGCGAACGGCTTCAGCTCGCGGCCTTCGCTCGCCATCTCGCCGAGGATGGGCGAGAGGACGGGAGCGACAGGAGCGTGCGGCTGCGCGACCGCGCGCGCGACGTGGTCGATGATGTCCTGGACCGTGGTCTGCAGGCCGAGCAGGTTGCGCGGCAATCCGCCGGCGCCGGGGAAGGCCCTGTTCACGTCGGCGTCGAGCTCGACGGTCATCAGCGAGTCGAAGCCGAGGTCTCCCGCCAGCGTCTGGGAGGGCTTGATCGCCTCCGGAGGGAAGGCGCTGATGCGCGCGACGGAAGCGAGGATCGTCTTGCCCACGCGCTCGTTCGAAGCCGCCGTCTCCTTCGCCGCCGCGGCGATGGGAGGCTCCACCGCGGGCGCGGCTTGCGGGAGGGCCGGCGCAGGCACGGGTGCGATGGCCGAAGCAGCCGGCGGCGCCACCGGAAGCTGCGGCAGCGAGACGCCTTTGCCGGCCAGGGCCGCTGCCTGTTGCTCCAGCACTTTCGCCTGCTGCTGCAAGAGCGCGACTTGCTCGCGGAACAGGGCTACCAACGGATCCATCTCGGTCATCTCCTGCGCTGCGGACGGCAGCCGCATCGGTGCCGCGGGCGTCCGGGGCCGCTCCACCGGCCAGTAAGGCTGCGTGTCCAGCGGTGTCGGCGGCAAGGTGATCAGGCTCGCGTCGCGGCCCTCGAAGAGGGGCGCGGCATCCAGGCCGATGCCGGCCGCCCAGACGTGGCCGAGCGCGATGGCGAGCTGCAACAGGCCGTCCTCGTCGCGGCTCGCGAGCGCGACGTTCACGGCCCTCTCCTCCTGCGGCAACGTGGCCCGGGCGAAGCTGGTGAGCACGCTGCCCGCGCCCACCTGGAGGAAGATCCGAGCGCCGAGCGCCGATGCGGAGCGGAGCGCGGAGACGAAGTCGAGCGGCGCCGACGCGTGCTGCACCCAGATCTCGCGCGCGTCGCCGGCATACGGCCTGGCGGTGATCGCGCTCACGACGGGAAATGCGCCCGGCGCCACGGCGATCTTCGCAACCAGCTCGCCCATGGTCTGCGCGATTCCCGCCATCAGCGGCGAGTGAAAAGCGTGCGAGACATCGAGCGGCGTCACCTGGATGCCGCGTCCCTCGAGCTTCTCGGATGCGGCTTTGATTCCGGGCGAGGTGCCGGAGATCACCGTCTGCTTCGGATGGTTGAAGTTCGCGATCACCACCCCGTCGATCCCGCGCACCGCCTCCGCCACTTCCTCGGGAGAGGCGGCGGCGCTCGCCATCGCGCCTGGATCGGGCAGCCGGAGATCCACCATCGCGAGCCCGCGCCTCGCCACCAGGCGGACTGCGTCTTCGGCGCTCAGAACGCCCGCGGCGGCGGCGGCCGCGAACTCTCCCAGGCTGTGCCCGAGCGCGACGTCGCCGCGGACGCCGAGCTTCTCCAGCAGGGCATGCAGCGCGAGCCCCAGCGCAGCCATCGCGGGCTGGCACACCTCGGTCTGCATCAGGCGCCGCTCTGCCTCGGCGGAAGGCTCCGCGTGGAGGAAGCCGCGCAGCGAGCCGCCGATGCGGGGATGGAGGTCGGCAATGGCGTCGTCGAGCTGATCGAGCCGGTCGCGGAAGGCGGGGACCTGGTCGTACATCTCCCGGAGCAGCCCGACCTTCTGCGCGCCCTGGCCGGGGAAGAGCAGGGCGACCTTCCTGTTCTCGAACGGCCCCTGGGCGAACACGGCGCCAGGGACGAGCTGCACCGGCGGAGAAACGTCGGGCGGCGCCATCGGATCCGGGGCGCCATCGCCGCGCTCGTCCAACTCGTCGGCGCAGGCCAGCAATCTCTCCGACAGCACGTCGAACGAGTCCGCCGCGATGGCCAGCCGTGCATCGCCGTGCGCGCGCTGTGAGAGCGTATACGCGACGTCCGCGAGCGTGCGCCCTTCGCGGCGCAGCCCCGGCAACGCGGCTGCGATCAACCGCCCGAACCTGGAGACGACCGACGCGCGGGCGCCGGCGAGCATGAAGAGCTCGGCGCGCGCCTTGCGCGGCGCCGGCAAGCGGCGGCGAGGCGCAGCAGGCTCCCGCGCTTCTTCCAGCACGAGGTGGGCGTTGGTGCCGCCGAATCCGAACGAGCTGACGCCCGCCCGGCGCGGCTGGCCGTCCGACTCCCAGGCCAACTCCGTCTTCGGGAGGAAGAACGGGCCGGCGGCCAGCTCCAGCTTCGGGTTCTCCTCGGCGACGCCCGGCTGAGGCGGAAGCTTGCGGTGATGCAGCGCGAGAGCGGTCTTGATCAGCCCGGCGATGCCCGAGGCGGACATCGTGTGTCCGATGTTCGCCTTGACGCTGCCGAGCGCCGTCCGTGCGCCTTTGCGCGTGCTCCAGCCGGCCTCGTCGAACAGCGTGCGCAGGGCGCCGACCTCCACCACGTCGCCCACGGTGGTCGCGGTGCCGTGGGCCTCCACGAACCCGATGCTCGTGGGCGCGACGCCGGCGTCGCGATACGCCATCCGCAGCGCCTCGAGCTGGCCACCCTGGCGTGGAGTCATCGGCCCTTCGCTGCGGCCGTCGTTGTTCGCCGACGCGCCCCGGACGATCGCGTAGACGCGGTCGCCGTCCCGGAGGGCGTCGTCCAGGCGCTTGAGGATGACCGCGCCGGCGCCTTCTCCCATGAGGAATCCGTCGGCGGCCGCATCGAAGGGACGGCATTCACCGGTGCGGGAGATGGCCCCGATGCGGCTGAAGCAGACCAGGTTGTCGGGGAGCAGGTTCAGGTACACGCCGCCGGCGATCGCGAGATCGATCTGGCCGCCGCGCAGGTTGACGATGGCCTGCTGCGCGGCCACCAGCGCCGACGAGCAGGCGGCGTCGATGGAAAGCGCGGGGCCGCGCAGGTCCCAGGTCTGCGCGACGACGGCGGCGGCCATGTTGAGCAGGTTCCCGGGCATGGAGAACGCGCGCATCGGCACCACGTGCTCGACCAGCGCGTCGCGCAGCTTCTCCGCTTCCGCTCCCGCCAGGGCGCGGCCGAACGCGCCGTCGAAGAGCTGCATCACCCGGACGCGGGAGAGGAGCACTTCCTTGTGCTCGCTGACGCTGGCGCCGACGAACACGCCCGTGCGGGTGCGTTCGAAGGGACGCCTCTCATACCCCGCGTCCTGCAGCGCTGCCCGGACGGAATCGAGCAGGAGGCGGTGCTGAGGATCCGTCACTTGGACCCGGCGCGGAGCGATCCCGTAGTGCAGGGAAGCGAACTCGCGCAGCTCCTCGTCCTCGAGGTAGGCGCCCTTGTCGACGTACGCCTTGTCGGGGACCCGCGTGGTCGGATCGTAGATGGTCGAGTGGTCCCAGCGCGAAGGCGGGATGCGCCGGAAGGCGACCGTACCGCTGCGGATCAGCTCCCAGTACGCGAGTGGGTCCCGGGCCCCGGGGAATCTGCACCCCAGCCCGACGATCGCTATCTCCAAACCGCCTCCGAACCAGCCTGCAGGGCGACGTTTAAGGCCCTTTGATGCCGCACGTCAAGCGACGTTCCGCCAGTTCTCAACGACCTTTTCCGCATGCAAGCGGCCACTTGCGTGATACGAGCGCGACATGAAAGTCCTGCTGACCGGGGGTTCAGGGTTTCTGGGGTCGTTCGTGGCCGAGCAGCTCTCGGCGGAAGGACACGTGGTCCGCGCCCTGGTGCGGCCGCACAGCGCGCGGAAGATCCTGGACAAGGTGGCGCGCGTCGAGTTCGCGCCTGGAGCGATCGAGGATCGCGCTTCGCTCGGCGCCGCGGTGGATGGCGTGGACGCCGTGGTGCACGTGGCAGGCATCGTCAAGGCGCGGCGGCCCGCGGACTTCTTCGAGGTGAATACCCAGGGCACCAAGAACCTGCTCGAGGCGGCCGTGCGCCATGGGGTTGGACGATTCGTATACGTGTCGTCGCTCGCGGCCGTCGGACCGAGCATGGACGGAACGCCGGTCCCAGACGAGGCGGAGCCGAAGCCGGTGACGCACTACGGGCGCAGCAAGCTCGAGGCGGAACGCGCCGTCCTGGCCGCGAAGGATCGGCTGCACGTCACCGTCGTGCGGCCCCCGTTGATCTACGGCCCGCGGGATCGCGAGACGCTCGCCTTCTTCACTTCCGTGCGCAACGGTGTGCTGCCGATGACCGGCGATGGCAGCAATACACTCAGTGTGGTTTACGTCGCGGATTGCGCCTCGGCAGTGGTGCGCGCTCTCGGGGCACGGGGTGTGCCGTCGGGGCGCACCTACTTCGTGGACGACGGTACGGTGTACGTGTGGCGGGACGCCCTCGCGGAGATCGAGAGCGCGCTCGGCCGGCGTGCGCTCGTCCGCTTCGGGATGCCCATGGGAGTGGTGAAGGTGGCGGCCGCCGCGACCCAGCTCTGGGGCAAGATGACGAACACCGCCCAGATGCTCACGCTCGACAAGGTGCACGAGCTGACCCAGCCGCACTGGGTGTGCTCGGGAGCGGGCGCGCGGCGCGACCTCGGCTGGGAGCCGCGGGTCCGCTGGGCGCAGGGAGTGCAGGAAGCGGTCAGGTGGTACCGCGCGGAAGGCTGGCTATGAAGTTCTACGAGGCGGTGCTCTCCTCGGCGGCTTTTCGCGTCCGCATCGCGCTGGGCCTGAAGGGCCTGGCGTACGAGAGCGTGGTGTTCGACCTGCGCGCGAACCAGCACCTGACCGACGAGTACCGGCGGATCAATCCGATGCGCTCGGTGCCGGCGTTGGAGCTGGCGCCCGGCCAGGCGCTGTTCGAGTCGATGGCGATCGTCGAGTACCTGGACGAGACCTATCCGGAGCCGCCGCTGCTCCCGAAGGACTCGCTTGCCCGCGCGCGCGTCCGAGCCATCGCGCAGCTCATGGCCTGCGACATCCACCCGCTGAACAACCTGCGCGTGCTGCGGTACCTGGCGCGCGAGTTGAAGGCGGACGACTCCGCGCGGGACCGGTGGTACGCGCACTGGATCCACGAGGGTTTCCGCGGCGTGGAAACGGCGCTGCCGCCAAGCGGCTCCTTCTGTCATGGAACGGCGCCGACGGTGGCGGACGTCTTCCTCGTGCCCCAGGTGGCGAACGCGATCCGGTACAAGGTCGACCTNGGGCAGTACCCGCGGGTGCGCCGCATCTACGACGAGTGCATGAAGGTCGACGCGTTCGCGAAGGCCCATCCGGACCGGCGCTCCAAGGCCTGACTGCGCGGCTAGGCCGCGAACTGCCTGTCCGGCAGCAGCCGCGCGATGGTGTCGCGCAAGTCCTTCACGGTGCGGATCTTCGATAGCTGCTCGTCCGGGATGCGTACGCCGAGCTTCTCCTCGAACCAGGCCACCAGCTCCATGATGGCGACGGAATCCATGCCGAGCGCGGTGATGACGGTCTGCGGCTTCAGGTCCGGCAGGCGGCGGTTGTCCACCTCGAAGGCCGCCTGCTTGAACATCTCGACGACGTCGATCCTCTCGCCCATCCCTCAGCCTCCGAGCAGCTTTCTCACCTCGTGGCGCGCCCGCCCGACCAGCGAGAGCGCAAGGTGCTTGGCCACCGCCAGGCGGGTGCTGCCCGCGCGGCTCGTGCGGCCGATGCTTCCGTTCAAGTACTGCTCCCGCGTCTTCCTTCGTTGCAGCTTGCCCGAGGACGTCTTCGGCAGCGTGCCGGGCGGCACCAGCGCGACGTCGGACACCGCGAGCTGGAACTCTTCGCTCACGCGGGCCACGATCTGCGCCTTCAGCGCCCCGGCATCACCGGCGCGCGCCTCCGCCGCCACCACGATCTCTTCGGAAGCCGCTCCCGGCCGGGTGAACACCACCGAGGTGCCCTTGCGGACGCCCGGGATCTCATCGACGAGCCATTCGATCCCCTGCGGATGGTAGTTGCGGCCGTTGACGATCAGGATGTCCTTGATGCGTCCGGAGACGAAGACCCGGTCTCCGATCATGTACCCGAGATCCCCGCTGCGCAGCCAACCGCCCCGGAACGTGGCCTTCGTGGCCTCGGGGTTCTCCCAGTATCCCGCGGCCACGCTCGGTCCGCGGAAGCAGATCTCACCGATGCGGCGGTCGGAAAGGATCCGGCCCTCATCGTCCTGGACGGTGACTTCGTGGCCCACGAAGGTGCGCCCGCAGCTCACCACTTCCAGGAACGCAGTGCCGTTGGATATCGGCGCCGCCTCGTGGTCGGCGTGGTAGCGCTCGGCGTCGATGCGATCCGTCTGCAGCGGCTCGTCCAGCGGGACGAAGGAGATCGCCAATGTCGCTTCCGCCATGCCATAGCAGGGCAACAGCGCCTGCGGCTTCAGCCCCGACGGCCCCATGGCGGCCAGGAAGGCGCGCATCGTGTCCGGATTGATCGGTTCCGCGCCGCAGCCGAAGGCGCGCATCTGCGACAGGTCCCAGCGCGCGATCTGCTCGGGCCTGGCTCGCTTGGTGACCAGCGCGTAGGCGAAGTTCGGCGCGAAGCTCAGGGTGGCGCGGTGCTTGTGGATGGTCTCCATCCACAGCGTGGAGTTCTTGATGAAGCTCATGGTGGGAATGAACACCACCGAGATGCGGTAGCAGACCGGCGCCATCACGAAACCGATCAGCCCCATGTCGTGGTAGAGAGGCAGCCACGAGACGGCATTATCTCTTTCGCCGTCGGCCTCCAGCCCCTCGCGGATGATCGCGTGGCAGTTTGCCGCGAGGCTCCCGTGGGTCACCATCACGCCTTTCGGCAGCGCGGTGCTGCCGGAAGTGAACTGGAGGAAAGCCACCTCGTCGTCGCGGACGTCGGCGGCGGCCGGAAGCGACCCGGCGTCTTTCACCAGCTCGTCGGTGGTGATCACCTTCTCGATGCTCGCGATCCGGCCGACGGCCGACCAGAGCACCTTGCCGACGCGCTCGGTGGTCACCAACACGCGGGGTCTGGCGATGTTGAGGATGTTGACCAATGCCTCCATGAACGCGTCGAGCTTCCCCAGCGAAACCGGTGGATAGAGCGGCACCGGGATCAGCCCGCCCCAGAGCGCTCCGAGGAAACCCGGGATGAAGTGCTCGCCCTCGGGGACGACGAGGGCGACGCGGTCGCCGCGCTCGAGGCCCGCCGCTGCGTAGTGCGCGGCCCGGCGCTGCGCTGCCAGGCGAAGATCGTGAAAGGAAACGAAGAGATCCTCGCCGGGCCCCTTTGCCCCGAGGAAGGTGAAACCGCGCGAATGCTCGCCTTCACAGGCGTNCAGGGCGGGGACCACACCGATCATGGGCGCCCCGTGTAAACGGCGGTGGCCTGCGACGTCAAGGAAAGTTCAGCGTTCGGGTGCGCGCGGGCGCCGGAGGGCGGCGGATCGGTTGCAGCAGCTTGATCAGGATCACGCCCGCCACGAATCCGCCGACGTGTGCCCAGACCGCGACGCCGCCGGTTTCCACCGGCGTGCCCAGGGAGCCGAAGCCTTCGAGGAGCTGCATGAGGAACCAGAAGATGAGGTAGACGACCGCCGGAATCTCGACGAACCAAGGCAGGAAGAACACCGGCACGAAGGTGAGGACGCGCGAGCGCGGATACGTGACCAGATACGCGCCGAGAACGCCGGCGATGGCTCCGGAGGCGCCGACGGTCGGCAGCACCGACCCCGGGCTGAGGGCGACGTGCGTCAGGCCCGCCGCCGCGCCGGCGGCGACGTAGAAGAACAGGAAGCGCAGATGGCCGAGGCGATCCTCGACGTTGTCGCCGAAGATCCAGAGNTAGAGCATGTTGCCGATCAGGTGCAGCCAGCCGCCGTGCCAGAACATGCTGGTGAAGAGGGGCAAGAAGCGCATCGGATCGAGCGGATCGCCCGGCCAGGAGATGAGACGGCGAGGAATGAGACCATAGGCGTAGACGAACTTCTCCAGATAAGGCCCCAGGGCGATCTCGTGGAGGAACACCAACACGTTGACGATGATCAGCGCGACCGTGACCACGGGCGCGGTGCGCGACCGGATGGTGTCGCGGATGGGGATCACCGNTTCTCCATAACGGGTCAGGCCCGCTTCTGCCCGTGCTCTTGTGTCGACTGTGTAAAGAGGGGTCTACGCCGGCGCGATTGACATGGGAACGGCAGTTTGGCACGGAAGCCGGGTGCCTGCGCGGATGAAGTTCTGCCCCTCATGCGCGAGCCCGCTGTCCCCCCGCGAGCTCGAGGGGCACACGCGCCTCGTGTGCTCGAGCGAGACGTGCGGCTACGTCTTCTACGACAACCCCGCCCCGGTGGTCGCCGCTCTGATCGAGCACGGCGAGACGGTCCTCCTGGTGCGCAACAAGGGCTGGCCGGAGAAGTGGTACGGCCTCGTCTCCGGCTTCCTGGAGAAGGGCGAGTCGCCCGAGCAAGGTGTCCTGCGCGAGGTGAAGGAGGAGGTCGGCCTCAAGGGCGAGATCGTTTCCTTCATCGGGGCCTATCCGTTCCACGAGATGAACCAGATCATCCTCGCGTACCACGTGCGGGGGCACGGCGAGATCGTGGTCGGGGACGAGATCGCCGGCGTCAAGGCGGTCCCGCCGGACAAGCTGCGCCCCTGGCCGCTCGGGACCGGCCAGGCAGTGCGCGACTGGCTCGCGGCTCGCCACGGGCTCGGGCCGACGGTGGCC
>JGI25384J37096_10000242_pt1 | contig 14239 bp, 10 predicted proteins | sample GraSoi013_1_40cm_4_FD_37096 | JGI IMG/M metagenome (IMG submission 37096)
GCGAGATCGAATGGCTCCGCCGCGGCGCCAAGGCGCGGTCCACGAAGGCGAAGGGCCGCATCAAGGAGGCNGGACGGCTCATCGAAGAGCTCGAGGACAGCCGGGCGCGCGGGGTGACAGCCACGGCGGGCATCGACTTCACCGCCTCGCAGCGCCGGACGCGCCGGCTGCTGGTCGCGCGCGGCCTGACGAAATCACTCGGCGGACGACAGCTCGTGAGCCACCTCGACCTCGTCATCTCCCCGGGCACGCGCGTGGGGCTGATCGGCCCGAACGGAAGCGGCAAGACGACGCTCCTCAATCTGCTCGCCGGTGAGCTCTCCCCCGACGCCGGCGAGATCGAGCGCGCTGACGGCCTNCGGGTCGTGCGCTTCGAGCAGGAGCGCGGCGGCCTCGACCCCGACCAGAGCCTGCGCCGCGCGCTCGCTCCCGAGGGCGATTCCGTCGCGTGGCGGGGCCGGAGCGTCCACGTCGCGTCGTGGGCCAAGCGCTTTCTGTTCCGGCCCGAGCAGCTCGAGGTGCCGGTCGGCCGGCTGTCGGGCGGCGAGCAGGCCCGCATCCTCATCGCGCGCCTGATGCGCGAGCCCGCCGATCTCCTCATCCTCGACGAGCCCACCAATGACCTCGACATTCCGACGCTCGAGGTCCTCGAGGACAGCCTCGCCGAATTCGACGGCGCGCTCGTCCTCGTCACCCACGACCGTTTCATGCTCGAGCGCGTGTCCACGGTGATCCTCGCCCTCGACGGCCTCGGCGGTGCGACGACGTTCGCCGACTATTCGCAGTGGGAAGCGGCCCGCAGCACCGCCGCGCCGACGCCGCGCAAGACCACCGAGAAGCCGCCCGAGCGCGAGCGGGCGCGACCCAGGCGCCTCGGCTATCGCGAGCAGCGTGAGTGGGACGGCATGGAGCAGGCGATCCTGGATGCCGAAGGCGCCGTCGAGGCCCGCCAGCGCGAGGCGGAAGACCCGGCCATCGTCTCCGATCCGACGGCGTTGCAGCAGCGCTATGCGGCGCTCGACGCCGCGCGGGCGGAAGTGGACCGACTCTACGCGCGCTGGGCGGAGCTGGAGGACAAGAGCGGATCCAGTCGATAGGCCCGCCGCGCCGTCCCGCTGAACAGCGCCAGCTTTTCGTCGGCCGATGAGCGCGCGGCAATGCGCTTGAAGGCGTTCCAGAGCGCGGCGTAGCCGATACCCATCTTGTCCACCGGGAAGTTGCTCTCGAACATGCAGCGGGCCGCACCGAAGCGTTCGATGCACGTCTCGACATACGGCCGCCAGTAATCCGCCAGCTCGGCCGAGGAGGGCGGCGCGGGCCGCGCACCGTAATCGAACGCGGCCAGGCGCATCATCATGCCGCCGAGCTTCATGACCACGTTCGGGCACCGGGCGAGCTCGATGATCCCGGCCTTCCACGCGGCGAACACCGCGTCCCGCTTGCCCGCATACGGACCGTAGCCGAGCGGACCACCCACGTGGCCCACGATGATGTTCGCCCTCGGAAACGCGCGAGCGAGGTCGACGGCATCGGCGAGCTGGGGATGGAAGACCCACGCGTCGAGGGACAGGTCGAGCGCCATCAGCCGGGCCAGGCCGGCCCGGAAGTCCGGTCGCTGCATCAGATGCGGGCCCGTGGCCACGGCGCTATTGCCGATCACGTCGCTCGCATCCCACGCCGCCGAGTGACGCACGCCGCGAAATCTCCCGCCGCCGGCGCGGATCTGCGTCTCCAGCACGGGCTCGACTCGATCGCCGAGCGTGAGATCGGCGAAGCCCACGATGCCCGCGGCGACACGCGTCGGGCCGTAGAGGCCGCTGTCGCTCATCGCGGCGATCCCAGCGACGAACTCGGTCTCACCGACGGGCCGGAGCTCCACCGGCCCGCGAGCGCGGTACATCGCGTGGCATTCCACGAACACGGTGGCGATCACGTTGTGGCCGGTGCGCAGGTCGGCGAGCAGCTCGTCCAGCAGGTAGCGGTGGTCCGGCCGCACCCACAGATGATGATGGGTGTCGATGATCGGCAGCTCGGGCTCGAGGATCGGCTCGGGCGGCTGCTTGGCCAGCCACGCGTCGTTCGGTGGATTGATCCGGCCGAACCGGGTCGGGTCCGAGTACTGGCTCACGTCAGTGCGAGTGGTGGCCCGTGCCCGGGCCGTGCGAATGACCGGAGTGCGAGAACCCGCTGGACGGCGGTGAGGGCGTGGTGGACGGCGGGCGATTGAAGTTCATCGAGGGCACCGTGAACACGCGCACCGCCGCAGCACCATCGGCCGGACACGACCCCTCGGCGGCCGCATCACGAGCCGGCCGCGACACGTCGAACTCGAGCCCGCACACCGTGCAGCGGAACGGATAACGCACGCGCTCACCTGTGCTCGGCGGCGCCCGTGACGTGCGCCTGCCAGTAGTGATGCGTCTTGGCGACCACGGTGATGATGCTCTTCACCTCGTCCTTCAACTGGTAATCGGGCCCCGCCGGCAGCACGAGCCGCTCCTCCTCGACGCGCGCGTCGACGTTCTCGAGGATGATCGCCGCGCACATCCACGCGGCCATCGTCGGCGACTCGCAGGTCACGGCGAGCCACCCCGGCTCGATCGACTCCGCGTAGAGCCCCGTCGTCTCCCAGATCCCTCGCTGCATCTCGGCGAGCATCTCGCGGCCGGAATCAGCCGGATTGGTCGGGGCCCTGAGCGGGCTCTCCGGCCCGCGCTGAGGCGGCCCGCCGTAGAGCGCGAGCTCGCAGAACGTGGTCCACATGCTGCCCCAGTCGGGACGGCCGTCACGGCGCAAGAGGAAGGGCGCCGACGACATCGGCTGGGATGCGTCCGCGCGCGGCGTCGGCGCGTACTCGCGACGGCGAACGTCGGCGTCACGGCCGAGCGAGTCTCGAAGCGCGTCGAGACGATCGACGGGCGCGGTGGCGACGGTGACGGGCAGGCCTGCCTCGTCGGCGAGCCTCGCGGCGAGCGTGGCAGAGGCCTGATGCACGGCCGCGGGGACCGTGGCGTCGATCACGAGGACGAGACGACCCGCCATGCCCTCGCCGTCGGACGGCTCACCGTGTGTCGCGGTCATCGCCGCGGGATCATAGCACCTCCTTGACTCCGGGCCCCGGCTGCCTCAGCCTCGACGGGAATCGCCGGGTGGCGTGTGGAGGCGCTTGTTCATGATCATCGAGTCCATCGAGATCTACCGGGTGCGGGTGCCGCTGGCGTTCGTGTGGAAGACCTCCTACGGCGATCAGCACAATACCGACACCGTGCTGGTGCGGATGGAGAGCCAGGGGCACCATGCCTGGGGAGAGAGCTGCCCGCCCTACATTCCCAACTATTCCGCCGAGCACACGCTGGCGACTTTCCACACGGTGCGTGAGCACATGGCCGGCCGCATCATCGGCCAGGACATCCGCACGGCGCAGGACCTGCTCGGCCGTCTCGACTTCGTGAAGGGCAACCAGTTCGCGCGGGCCGCGCTCGAGATCNCCTGGTGGGTGCTGGAGGCCAAGCGCCAGGGCGTGCCGCTGCACGNGGCCCTCGGNGGCACGGGCGATCGCGTCGCCGTCGGCGCCGACTTCGGNGTCCAGGACTCGCTCGACANCTTGATGAAGAAGATCGACGAAGCGATCGCCCAGGGCTTCCCNCGGATCAAGCTCAAGTTCCGGCCCGGCTGGGACCTCGACATGGTCGCCGCGGTCAGGTCCACGTTTCCGAGCTTCACGTTCCACATCGATTGCAACGCCGCGTACACGCTCGCCGACCTCGATCTCTTCCGCACGCTCGACCGCTATCGCCTCGCCATGATCGAGCAACCGCTGGCCGACGACGGCCTCAGCCTGGTCAATCACGCCGAGCTCCAGTCGCGGATCGAGACGCCGGTCTGCCTGGACGAGAGCGCGCTGAGCCTGGCCCACGTGAAGGCTGCGATCCAGATGAAGGCCTGCCGCGTGATCAACATCAAGGTGGCTCGCGTGGGCGGGCTGACGGCCTCGCGCGACATCCAGGCCTACTGTGCCCAGCACTCCGTGCCCTGCTGGGTGGGCGGGATGCTCGAGACCGCCATCGGCGGAGCGATCTGCGCCGAGCTGGCGACGCTACCGAACTTCACCTACGCCGGCGACATCTTCCCGTCGTCCTACTTCTACCGGGACGACCTGGGCAAGCCCGAGATCGTCCTGAGCGGCCGCGGCGAGATCGCGACGTCACGTGTGCCCGGCATCGCGCAAGAGCCCGATCCCGATCTGCTCAAGCGGTGGACGGTGGATCACGCCTCGTTTCGCGCGTGACGCAGGGTTCTCAAACGCAAGGAGGACAACGTGGCCAAGAGTGTCGTCACCCCCGAGCGGTTCGCCAGGGGCAGGACCTTCGACGAGTACGTGAAGTACGCCGGCAGCGCCGAGAACCTCGCCCGCGAGGCGTGGGGCGGGTATTTCTCCGACGGCGGGTCGAAGGCCGTCGCCCGCAAGGACAACAGCGGGATCTTCCGCGAGCGCTACGCTCGGGCGCGCCTGACGGATCAGCAGACCGCCGCCATCAAGTGGCTCGCCGCGCAGCCCAACGGGCCGGCCAAGATTCTCGTGATCTCCGAGGACTGGTCCTCCGACTGCCGGCGCGACGTGCCGATGCTGGCCCGGCTGGCCGAGGCCGGCGGGCTGGAGCTGCGGATCTTCAACCGTGACGGCAAGAAGATCCTCGGCACGCGGCGCCCCGATCCCGCCGCCTATCTCGACGGCAATCACGACCTCATGCTGGAGTTCCTGAACAAGAAGAACGGCGCCGAGTGGGCATCGCTGCTCGTCGCGGTCTTCTACACGAAGGACTTCCAGGAGTTGCACCGCTACATCGAGTACCCCGCCATCTACCGCAAGGACCTCATCCGCGGACACCAGCAGTCCGCCCGGCCCGGCGAGACAGAAGAACAGGCGAGAGACCGCGATCGGCGCGAGTTCCTCGCCATGCAGCAATCGCCGTTCTTCGACGTGTGGGCCTCCGCCGGGATCGACGAGATCCTCAGCGCGCTCTACGAGAAGCTGACCGTGACGCGCTAGACACGTGGCGGGCCGCCTTGACTCCGCGTGCAGACTGAAGCAGCCTCTCCTGGTTCTTCGGAGAGATGCCTGACGTGGCGTGAAAGGAACTCCATGAGAACCGTGTCCCTGGCTTTCGCCCTGTGCGTGCTGACAACGACGGTGGCTGGCGCCCAGGCGCCCTCCGCCACCCCTCCTCCGCCTCCGAGCGTCAGGACGGGCGACGTGGCGCCGGACTTCACCGCCAACTATCTGACGGCCGCCGACGCCAACGGCCGTCGTGACCGGAAGACCGTCAAGCTGAGCGAGTTCCGGGGACAGAAGAACGTCGTCCTCGCCTTCTTCCCGGCGGCGTTCTCGCCCGGCTGCACGACCGAGATGACGAAGTACCGGGAAAACACCGGCGAGTTCAACTCGAACAACACGGTGATCCTCGGCATGAGCGTCGACAGCATCTGGGCCAACGTCGCGTTCGCCGAGAAGCTGGGAGCGCCGTTCAACATTTTGAGCGACGCCAGGCGAGACATCAGCAAGGCTTACGGCGTCTTCGACGAGCAGTCGGTCATCGCGCGCAGGACGACGTTCGTCATCGATCGCCAGGGCGTCGTGCAGAAGGTCTTCATGGCCCAGGAGGCGCTCGACCCGGCTCACGCGCTGGTCACGTGCGCGCTCCTGAAAGAGGTCAAGTGAGCCTCAGCCCCGACGAGTTCCGTGAGCACCTGGCGGTGGCGTCGGCCACCGCCGGGCTGACGCTTCCCGAGCTGGTCCTGCCCGCGTCGCACCACGTCGTGCTGCGCGGGATGCGCTTTCACTATCTCGACTGGGGCACGCGCGGTCGGCCGCCGATGCTGTTCCTNCACGGTGGCGGGCTCAACGCCCACACCTGGGACCTCGTCTGCGCCTCGCTCCGAACCGANCGCCACTGCCTGGCCCTCGATCANCGGGGCCACGGCGACAGCGAGTGGTCGCCGGAGATGGATTACGGCATCGAGAGTCACGCCGCCGACATCGACGCCTTCGTCGATCGCCTCGGGCTCGATCGCTTCGTCCTCGTCGGCATGTCGCTCGGCGGCGTCAATGCCCTGGCCTGGGCCAGTGCGCACAGCCAGCGCCTGGCCGGGCTCGTGATCGTCGACGTCGGCCCGGAGGTTCGTCAGGCCGGCGTGAGGAAGATCGCCGCGTTCACGTCGGAGGCCACGCCGCTCGATTCGGTGGAAGACTTCGTGGCCAGGGCGCTCAGCTTCAATCCGCGCCGCGACGCCACGCTCCTGCGCCGGAGCCTGCTCCACAACCTCCGCCGCATGCCCGACGGCAAGTGGATGTGGAAGTACGACCAGCGGCACCGCGGCCGCTTCGACCAGGCGGCCTACGAGCGCCGCCGCCAGCTCCTGTGGTCAGCGGTGGCCAAGGTCGCGTGTCCGACGCTGGTGGTGCGCGGAGCCGAAAGCGACGTGTTCCACGACGAGGACGCCGAGCGCCTGGCCAACGCTCTCCCCGACGGCCGCTGGGTCAAAGTGGAGCACGCCGGCCACACCGTGCAGGGCGACAATCCGGCTGGTCTGCTCGTGGTGCTGCGCAAATTTCTCGACGAGGTGTCCGCCGCATGAAAGCCGTCTACATCGCCGAAACAGGAGGCCCGGACAGGCTCATCTTCGGCGACCGCCCCGATCCGGACGCCGGGCCGGGCGACGTCGTCGTCCGCGTCCGCGCGACGGCGCTCAACCACGCCGACCTCAGCATCCGCGCCGGACGCTCGGCCACCGGCACGCTCCCGCGCATCCTGGGGCTCGACATCGCCGGTGAGGTGGCGCGGCTCGGACCCGGCGTCACCGGATGGAAGGAAGGCGACCGGGTCGTCGTCGAGAATCGCGTCAAGTGTGGCGCCTGCACGCCCTGCGCGCTCGGGCGCGACGAGTTCTGCGAGAGACAGAAGCGGCTCGGCGGCGAGCTGGACGGCGGGCACGCTCAGTATTGCAAGGTCCCCGCGGTCAACCTTCAGCGCATCCCCGACTGGATGGAGTTCGACGAGGCGGCGACGCTGCCGCTGGCCGGTCACACCGCCTGGCACTGCCTGATCGAGCGCGTCCAGCTCCAGCCCTGGGAGGACATCCTGATCCAGGCGGTCGGCAGCGGCGTCGGGAGCTTCGGATTGCTGATGGCCAAGTCCATCGGCGCGCGCGCCATCGTCACGGCGGGAAGCGATTGGAAGCTCGCGAAGGCCAAGGAGCTGGGCGCCGACGAGGTGATCAACTACACCGCCACGCCGAAGTTCAGCCAGCGCGTGAAGGAGCTGACCGACGGCCGCGGCGTGGACGTCGTCTTCGATTGCGTCGGCGCGACGGTCTGGGACGAGAGTCTCGCGAGCCTCAAGCCCGGCGGCCGGCTCGTCATCACCGGCACGACCTCGGGGAGCCAGATCCCGTTCAATCTCGGCCTGCTCCAGTCGCGTCCGCTGACCCTCATGGGCAGCGGCGCCCGGAGTCGGCGGAGCTTCGCCGCGATGATGCACATGGTGCATTACGGCGGCCTGCGCGGCGTGGTCGGGCGGACGTTCGATCTCGCCGACGCGGCCAAGGCTCACGAGGTGATGGCCGGACGCGATTTCTTCGGCAAGCTGGTCCTGCGCGTGCCGTAGGAGGGATGGTCATGGGTGAGCGAGAGCTGACGTACGGCGAGGCGGTGAAGGAAGCGATCGCGGAGGAGATGCGGCGCGACCCGCGCGTGTTCCTGATCGGCGAGGACGTCGCCGAGGCCGGCCATCCCTTCAAGACGCTGACGGGGCTGGTGCAGGAGTTCGGGACGGACCGGATCATCGACACGCCGATCTCGGAGCCCGGGTATGCCGGCATCGGCGTCGGCGCCGCCATGACCGGCATGCGTCCGATCGTCGACGTGATGTTCGGCGACTTCATCACGCTGACCATGGATCAGATGGTCAACCAGGCCGCCAAGGCGCACTACATGTCGGGTGGCAAAATCAAGGTGCCGATCGTCTTTCGCACCACGCTCGGCGCGACCCGACGCTCGGCCGCCCAGCATTCGCAGTCGCTCCACGCGTGGGTGAGCCACATTCCCGGNCTCAAGGTCGCGCTGCCGTCGGGNCCGTACGAGGCCAAGGGCCTGATGAAGACCGCGATCCGCGACGACAGCCCGGTGGTCATCTTCGAGGACAAGATGATGTACCGCGTGAAGGGCCCGGTGCCCGCCGAGGACTACACGATCCCGTTCGGCGTGGCCGAGGTCAAGCGCGCCGGCACCGACGTGACGATCGTCGCGACGAGCAGCATGGTGACCGTCGCGCTCGGCGCCGCCAAGATGCTCGAGGAGATCGGGATCAGTGCCGAGGTGATCGACCCGCGCACGACGTATCCCCTGGACAAGCAGGCGCTGATCGATTCGGCCAAGAAGACCTCGCGCGCGATCGTGGTGGACGAAGGCTACGAGCGCTACGGCACCACGGCCGAGATCGCGTCGGTGATCGCCGAGGGCGCCTTCTATCACCTCGACGCGCCGGTCAAGCGCATCGGGGCCATGGACGTCCCGGTGCCGTTCTCGCCCGTGCTCGAGGACCTCACGGTGCCGTCCGAGAAAACCGTGTTCGAGACCGCCAGGGCGCTCTGCGGAAAGGCGTAAGTTGCTGACGGAGGCACAGTTCGAGCGGGCGCGGCGCCTGGCGCTCGGGCTGGCCGGCATCGAGCTGTTCGATCGTCATCGTGAGCTGCTCCAGCGCCGAAGCGACCGGCTCATCGGGCAGGACTCGCTCGACGCGTTGCTCGACGCGGCGGAGGACGGCGATACCGACGCCCGCCGCCGCTTGATCGAGCTCCTCACCACGAACTTCACCGGGTTCTTCCGCCACCCCTGGCACTTCCACCTGGCCGCCGAGCACGCGCTGTGGGCCGTGCATCGACGCGGCTCGGCGCGGCTCTGGTCGGCGGCGGCGGCGACGGGTGAGGAACCCTATTCGCTCGCGATGGCCGTGATCGACGTGTTCCGACGTGACGATCCGGCTGTGACGATCCTGGCGACGGACATCGACGAGGCGGCGCTGGCCGTCGCCCGCGAGGCCGAGTACGCCGGCGCTGCGCTCGCGGCGCTCGAGCCGGCCCAGCAGGCGCGGTTCGTCGGCGAGCCCACCGGCGGCGGAAGCCGGCGTCTCGTGCCGGCGGCGCGACGGCTGGTGGAATTCCGTCGGATGAACCTGGCCGATCTCGTGTGGCCGCTCGATGGGATCTTCGACGTGGTGTTCTGTCGCAACGTGCTGATGTACCTCGAGGCCGGCCACCGCTACGCCGTCCTCGAACGCATCGCCTCCATGCTCGAGCCGGGCGGCCTGTTGCTGCTCGATCCGAGCGAGCACCTCGGCGGGGCGGCGGAGCTCTTCGTGGACCGCGGCAACGGCGCCTACACGCGTCGCTCTGCGGCTGGCATGGCATCCGCGTCGCGCCAGGGCTCTGCCCGATGACGATCGCCAAGCGCCTCCTCCTCCTGCTGAGCATTCCCCTCGCCACCCTGGTGGGCCTCGGCGTGTTCACGAAGATGGAGCTCGACCGGATCGACGAGCGCGGACGGTTCGTGGCCGAGACCCAGATCAGCAGCCTGGCGGTCGCGGCGACCATCATGCAGACCTTCTCCGATCTGCGGGCCGACGCTCGCAGTTATCTGCTGGTCGACGACGCGAAGAGCCGGAGCGAGCTCCAGACGGCCGTCGAACGGCGGAAGACGGAGGTGGCCCGCCTCCTGCGCCAGTATGCGGACACGCTCGTTTCCGACGAACGCGATCGCGCACTGACGGCAGAATTACGAGAGCGGACCCGTGAGTGGATCGCGGGCGCCGAGCAGGCGATGGCCCTGGCCGCGGCCGGCGACCAACGGGCGGCGGTGGCGCACCTGACCCGTGGCCTGGCGCCGCTCGGCGAGCAGGTGAACTCATTGCTGGCCGACTGGACGCACCACAATCAGGCCATCGCCAAGGAGGCGGGAGACGCCACCATCGTCACCATCCAGAGAGCGAGCCGNGCTCTGCTGCTGGCNGTGCTGCTCGCCCTCGCCCTGTCGGCCACCCTCGGACTCGTGACGTATCGACGCATCGTCAGGCCGCTGCACGGGTTGCAGACGTCGGTCGAGGCGATCGCGAAGGGCGACTTCGCCCAGGCCGTGCCCTTCACGCGCGAGGTCGACGAGACGGGGTCCCTCGCGCGGTCGGTGGAGGTCCTCAAGCGCGGCGCCGCCTCCATGGAGGAGCAGCGCTGGATCAAGACCAACGCCGCGCGGATCTCGGCCGAGCTGCAGAGCGCGACGACGTTCGCCGATCTGGGCCAGCACGTGCTCTCGGGCCTGGTGCCGGCGCTCGGCGGTGGCGTCGCAGCGGTTTACAGGGTCGACGCCGCCGAGCAGCGCGTGAAGCTGATCGCCAGCTACGGCCTGGGCGAGCGCCAGGCGGCCCGGCCGTCATTCGCGCTCGGCGACGGCCTCATCGGCCAGTGCGCGCGGGATCGCCAGGTCATTGCCCTGACCGATCTGCCGCCGGACTACCTCGGCATCTCGTCGGGGCTCGGGTCGGCGGCGCCCTCGTCCGTCGTCGCCTGGCCCCTCGTCTCGCAAGGGGAGGCGCTCGGCGTCGTGGAGTTCGCATCGTTCCGTCCCCTGGCGGCGAAGGAGACGGCGCTGGTCGAGGAGCTGCTGCCGATCGTCGCGCTGAGCATGGAGATCCTCGCGCGGAACGTTCGGACCCGCGAGCTGCTCGAGCAGACCCAGGAGCAGGCGCGCAAGCTCGAGGAGCAGACGGACGAGCTGACGCAATCGCAGCAGGAGCTGCTCTCGCAGAAGGAGGAGCTGGTCGCGCAGCAGCAGGAGCTGGCCGTCGCCAAGCAGAAGGCCGAGGAGGCGACGGAGATGAAGTCGATGTTCCTGGCGAACATGAGCCACGAGATCCGCACGCCGATGAACGCCATCATCGGGCTCTCATATCTCGCGCTGAAGACTCCGCTCAACGCCAAGCAACGCGACTACGTCAGCAAGGTCCACAACGCCGGGACGTCGCTCCTCGGCGTCATCAACGACATCCTCGACTTCTCGAAGATCGAGGCGGGCAAGCTCGACCTCGAGACCACGGACTTCCAGATCGACGAGGTCGTCAGCTCGGTCATCACGCTCACCGCCCAGAAGGCCCACGACAAGGGGCTGGAGTTCCTGGCCGACGTCTCGCGCACGATCCCCGAGCACCTGCGCGGTGATCCGCTCCGTCTCGGACAGATCCTCACCAACCTGGTCAACAACGCGGTGAAGTTCACCGAACGTGGCGAGGTCCGGCTCACGATCGGTCTGCTCGAGCGCGCGGGCGACAAGGTCGAGCTGAAGTTCTCCGTGAGCGACACCGGGATCGGCATGACCCGAGAGCAGGCGTCACGCCTCTTCCAGCCCTTCACCCAGGCCGACATGTCGACCACGCGCAAGCACGGCGGCACCGGGCTCGGGCTCACGATCTCGCGGCGGCTCGTCGAGCTGATGGGCGGGCGCATCTGGCTGGAGAGCGAGCCCGGCGCGGGCAGCACGTTCTCCTTCACCGCCTGGTTCGAGCTGAGCGCGGCCCGGTCCGCCCGCCGGATCGTCCCCGAGCGCCTCTCGCGGCTCCGCGTGCTCGTGGTCGACGACAATGCCGCCGCCCGCGAGATCCTGCAAGAGCCACTGCGGGCCATCGTGAGCCGCGTCGACGTGGTCGCCTCCGGCGCCGAAGCCATCACGGCCGTCGGGCAGGCCGACGCGACGGCGCCGTACGACCTCGTCTTCATGGACTGGCGCATGCCCGGCCTGGACGGGTTCCAGACGATCCGCCGGATCAAGAGCGACGAGACGCTGACCCACCAGCCCGCGATCGTGCTCGTCACCGCGTTCGGCCGCGAGGAAGTCCGCGAAGAGGCCGAGCGGCTCCATCTCGACGGCTTCCTCGTCAAGCCCGTCACCAAGTCGATGATCGTGGACACGCTCGTGAACCTCTTCGGTGATCCAACTCACGGGGGCGCTGTCGCCAGCGTGCCCGCGAACGAGCAGGCGGGCCGGCTCCGGCGCGCGCGAATCCTCCTCGTCGAGGACAACGAGATCAACCAGCAGATCGCGGTCGAGCTGCTCGAAGGCGCCGGTGCGACCGTGCGGGTCGCCGGCAACGGCCGTGAGGGGGTGCAGATTCTCTCGGACGGCCCGCAGCCGCCCCCGTTCGATCTCGTGTTGATGGATCTCCAGATGCCCGAGATGGACGGCTTCCAGGCCACCACCCACCTCAGGGCCGACCGCCGCTTCGCGAGCTTGCCGATCATCGCCATGACCGCCCATGCCACGCTGGAGGAGCGGCAACGGTGTCTGGCCTCCGGCATGAACGACCACGTGGCCAAGCCGATCGATCCCGCCGTGCTGTTCGACACGCTCGGCCATCACTACCGCCCGCCCGTCGAGCCCGACGCGGTCGCGAGTCGGCCCAGTGACGCTCGGGCCGGACTCGAGCTCGGCGACGATGTGAAAGTGCCGTCGATCGAAGGGCTCGACACGGCGGATGGGCTGATGCGCGTCGCGGGCAACCGCCGTCTCTATCTGAAGCTGCTGCGCCAGTTCGTCGAGCAGCAGGGCCAGGCGCCCGCGCGCATCGGCGAGGCGCTGACCGCGGGCGACGCCACGGTGGCCGAGCGGCTGGCTCACACGGTCAAGGGCGTGGCGGGCAATCTCGGCGCCGGCCCCGTCCAGGCCGCGGCGGCGGCCCTCGAGCAAGCGATCGCGGGCCGTGGCGATGCCGGTCGGATCGAGGCCCTGCGACGACGTCTCGATGATGAGCTGAACGCACTGGTGGGCCGGTTGCGGCCCGCGCTGGGTGAGAACCCCGCGCTCGCCCGCCCGCCGTCGCCGGCACACTCGCCTGCATCGCTGCCGGATCCGCAGGCTCTCAAAGCCCTTGTCGCGCAGATGCGCCAGCAGCTCGGCGAGCTCGACCCTGCCGCGGCCGACGTCCTGGACGGTCATCGCGAGGCCTTTCGCTTCCTCCTGCGCGACGACGACTTCGCTGAATTCGAGCAGCACGTCCACGGGTATGCCTTCGCCGAGGCCCAGGCGTTGCTCGAGCGCGCGGCGACCGTCCACGGCCTCTGACGAGCGCGCCGATGAATGAACGCATCCTGGTCGTGGACGACACGCCGGCCAACATCCAGACCGTCGCGGCCATCCTGAAGGGCAAGGGGTATCAGCTCAGCGTGGCCACCAACGGCAAGCAGGCACTGGACGCGCTGACGAAGATCCGTCCGGACCTCATCCTGCTCGACGTGATGATGCCCGAGCTGGACGGCTTCGAGACCTGCCAGCGCATCAAGAGCTCCGAGGCCTGGCGCGACATTCCCATCATCTTCCTCACGGCCAAGACCGACACCGCCGACATCGTGAAGGGCTTCGAGATGGGCGCGGTCGACTACGTGGGCAAGCCGTTCAACGCCCACGAGCTGCTGGCCCGCGTGAGCACGCACCTGACCGTCGATCAGCTCCGCCGAAGCCTCGCGCTGAAGAACGTGGAGCTGGCCCGCGCCCACGAGCTCGTGCGGCGCGCCTTCGGGCGGTACGTGTCCGAGGAGGTCGCCGAGAGTCTGTTGCGGGATCCCGAGGGCCTGGAGCTCGGTGGCGAGGAGCGGGACGCGACGATCTTAATGTCCGACCTGCGCGGGTTCACCGCGATGGCCGAGCGCCTGGCCCCTCGCGACGTCATCGAGGTCCTCAATCTCTATCTGGAGACGATGGTGGACGTCATCGGCCGCTACGAGGGCACCATCGACGAGATCATCGGTGACGCGATCCTGGTCATCTTTGGCGCCCCCGTCGCCTGCTCCGACCACGCGGCCAAGGCGGTGGCGTGCGGGCTGGCCATGCAGCTCGCGATGACCGACGTCAACGGGCGACTGGCCGCGAAGAACGGCATTCAGCTCGAGATGGGCATCGGGATCCACACCGGCCGCGTGATCGTGGGCAACATCGGATCGCTCCGTCGCACGAAATACGCCGCGGTCGGGTCCAACGTGAACCTGGCCGGGCGCGTCGAATCGTTCACGACCGGGGGCCAGGTCCTCATCACCGAGGCCGCGCGTGCGGGGATCGCGGCGTCGCTCCGGATCGATGGGCAGTTCCAGGTCGAGCCCAAGGGCGCGGCGCGGAGCCTGCAGCTCTTCGAGGTCGGCGGCATCG
>JGI25384J37096_10000246_pt1 | contig 14198 bp, 13 predicted proteins | sample GraSoi013_1_40cm_4_FD_37096 | JGI IMG/M metagenome (IMG submission 37096)
CATTCCCCCGCCCGCCAGCCCCCGTCGGATCATGTGTACAGCTCCTCCGAACGCAGCAGCCGCACATAGACCAGCGATAGGCCGAGAGTGACCGCCGCGATCACAAACGCGAGTGCGGCCCCTTTGCCCAGGTCGAGAAACCGAAAGATCTCCGCGTACGCAAACCAGGAGAGGAGTGAGGTGGCGTCGCCGGGTCCGCCACCGGTCATCACATAGACGAGATCGAAGGTCACGAATCCGCCCACTGTCTCCAGAATCACCAGAATCAACAGCGTGGGGCGGAGAAACGGCAGCGTGACGTACCGAAACGCCGCCCAGCCGCTTCCTCCATCGATGTGGACGGATTCGTAAAGCTCGCGAGGGATGGCCTGCAGGGTGGCCAGACACATAATGGCCGCCAGCGGCCCCCATTTCCAGACGTGAGCGATCACAAGCGTCAGCGGCGCAAGGATGGGGTTGCCAAACCAGGAGACGTACGAGGGGACCAGGCCCAGAGTCACCAGCAGCGCATTCAGCACTCCGTAGTTTCCATTGAAAATCCATTTCCAGATGATCCCGGCCATCACGACCGGGATCGCCCATGGCAGCAAGATGGCCATCCGCAGAAACCCGGCCAGCCGCCCGCGCCGGTTCAGGTAGTGGCTGACCGCCACCCCAAACGCGATCACGCTCCCCACAACGGACGCCGTAAACGTCAGCGTCGTCAGCGACGCCCGCCGAAAGTAGTAGCTGCTGAGGACCTCCGCAAAGTTCCGCAGCCCTTCAAAGGGGTGGCTGGCCGGATCGGTCAGCACATACCGGTGCGTCGCCAGCCGTACCGAGAACGCCAGAGGATAGATCGCAAACAGGGCTACGAGAATGAGGGCCGGCGCGATCGAGAGGTACGCGTACCACTGCGGTCGCCACCTGGGCCGGGTCGCTGCCCGGCCCAGGGCGAGCCGTTCGAGCATCTGACGAGGACTAACCCGAGCCACCGGCGGCGTGCTCGCCGTTACCGGCGACGAAGTTCATTCCACTTTGCCGCCAGGTTTTTCACGGTCTGCTCAGCAGACTGCTGGCCCAGATACGCCTTCTGCAACTCGGCACGGGCGAAAACATCCCACTGGGCGAACCAGGGTGTGAGTCCCTGCTTAACCTTCGCATGCTTCTGACCAATGGTCTCCAGTCGTTCCACGTTCACCCATCGGCCGAAGGCGGCGCGGATGTCCTTATCTCTGAAGAGGGGCAGCTGCGCGAAACCCAGCCCAAAATCCAGCGCCCACCGGCGTACCACCGGGTAGCTATTGTCGGGCCCAGGTCCGCCGAAGTAATTGAGGAACTGCCACGCCGCGTCCAACGCCTCCTTTCCGCGACGGGGAACGCCGCTGGACATGGCATAGAAGCGCACAAACCCGACGGTTTCGTGTGTGGAACCGGGCATGATGGCCAGCTGGAAGTTCCCGGCCTGCTTACTGAACTGCGGGTTGTTGAGCTCCCACAGACCGGAAGCCCGCGTGATGAAAAAGACCTGGCTCCCCCCCTTCATCGCGTTCCCAGCCTGGACGCCATCCCACTGTAGCGACTCCGGGTTCATCACACCCGCCCGGAGCGCCTCCCGGACCCAGTCAATGACCTGCACCGCGGCGCTGCCGGTCCGGTCGAACACCGGGTTGAGATCTTTGTCGAACAGGTTCCCGCCCTGCGAGTACACCATTGAGATGAACGTCTCGATGGAAAATGGCTCCTCCAGGGAGAACCCAAAGCCGATCGGATATTGCACCAACCCCTTAGCTTTGATGGCCTTGGCTTGCTCCAGGACCTCTGCCCAGGTCTGGGGCGGAGCTCCGAACCCCGCCTGCCTGAGAATGGCGGCGTTGTACATGAACNCCATCGGGTCCGCATAGTATGGGACGCCGTANAGCTTCCCCTTGTACGTCATGCCTTCAACGGCGTAGGGCGCGAAGGACTTGGCGAGTTCCTTCGCCTGAGGGAAGTAGTCATCGAGGGGAGCGATCCAGCCGGCCGCCGCCCATTGCTGTAGCCAGTGATCAGAGCTATAGAGGACGTCCGGAACGCTTGATCCGCCTACAAAGTTGGCTACGATCGTGTCGTTGTACTGGCCCCAGTTATAGTCGGCCAGTTTGACGGCAACATTGGGTACGCGAGACTGGAAGCGGTTGATATTATCCTGGATGGTATCGATGGCGAAGGTCCAGACAGTAAAGGTGAGTTGGGTGGGAACCGCCCCGGCTCGAGCCATCGGTTGCATTGGAATTACCGCGGCCGCGACCACCAGCATCGCCGCCACCGCCACCACGCGTCGCACCATTGACTCTCACCCCCGTGAGCTAACCTGCGTTGCCTGAGAGCCACGCGGTATGATCTGCCTCGGTCACCTATGAGCCTGCCACGCGCGAGCTGGCGCCGTTCACCCCCTCTCGACGAGTCGACGCGGAGCTGAAACCCAGCGTCCGAGAAATCGCGTGGCAACCTGCCACCAGCGCCCGCGCGGCCCTAGGTTTCAGCACTCGAATGCGGCTGGTCGGCCCGGAGATGCTGATCGCTCCCAGGGGCCGCCCGCCGGCGTCGAAAATGGGCGCTGCGATGCAACTGGCCTCGGGCTCCGTCTCCCCGTTGTCCTCGGCCATTCCGCGCACACGTATGCGAGTCAGTTCCCGCCGCCATGCCGCCGGAGAGGTAATGGTCCTCGACGTCAGCGCAGGGAATCTCCTCGCCCGCAGAACGGTCCCCACCTCGTCCTCCGGGAGATAGGCGGCGATCGCCTTTCCCAAAGCGGTGGAGTGCACCGGCGATCGTGCGCCGACCCGGGCCGTCATGCGAAACGCGTGTGGGCTTTCGAGCATCACGAGATACAGCACTTCACCGTCACGCCAGACCCCCAAGTTGACGGTTTCCTCAAATTTCTCAAGAAGCCGCTCCATGTGCGGGAGCGCCGTGTCCATGAGACGCCGGTGCCCCGCCGGACCGCGCATTAATGTCATGAGCTCCGGACCGAGGTGGTAACGTCCATCGTCGCCGATCCGTTCCACATACCCACGATGCTCCAAGGTACGGAGCAGGCGAAATCCGGAACTCTTCACCATGCCGAGACGACGGCTGATGTCTCCGAGGCTGAGGGGGTGATCGGTGTCCCGGAGCAACTCGAGGATGTCGAACGTCCGGCTGACGACGCGGACGCTGTAGCGGGTGGAGTCGGAATCTCCTGAGGCGTGGCGTTTCATACGGTGAAACAGCCGTTCTACTTTGAAGCGATGGTAGACGCTGGCGACCAACCTGTCAAGCTCGTGTCTTAAGGAGGTAGATAGACAACCCGATGGAGAAGGCGAGACGGGAAACGTGGAGGTCTTACATTAATGAGCACCATTCAGCGATTTCATGACGAAATCGCACGACTTCTGCGGCGGATCGCGACCGAAGAGCAGGAGGCCATTACGCGGGCGGCCACCCTCCTGGCTGACGTGGTGGCCCGGGACCACCTGATCTACGTCTTCGGCACGGGAGCGCATTCGTACATCGGCGCCGAGGAAATGTTCTACCGATCCGGTGGGCTNGCGGCAGTGTACCCGATCCTCGATCCCGGCGTATCTCTGGCCTTTGGCGCGCGCCGCTCGACGGCGGTGGAACGCCTGGTCGGCTACGCGCCGCGGGTGCTGGCCGGCTTCCCTCTTACCTCACAAGACGCGCTCGTCATCGTGAACGCCTACGGGATCAACGCCGTCACCATCGACGCGGCGCTGTGGGCCAGGGAGCATCGTGTGTCGACGATTGCCGTCACCTCGCCGGCGTTCTCCCGGGCTACGCCGGCCGATCATCCCGCCCGCCCTCCCTCACGCCAGAATCTCTGCGACCTCGTCGACTACGTGATCGATACGAAGATGCCGCTGCGCGATGCGGCCCTCTCGCTGGACGGCGTGGAGGCCATGGTCGGACCGACCTCGACGATCCTCAATGCGTTCGCCCTGCAGAGCCTGGTCACGGCGACCGTGGAGGTTCTCCTCGCGCGCGGCGTAACGCCTCCGGTCTGGACGAGCTCAAATGTTCCGGGCGGTGAAGCGGCGAACCGGGGTCTGATCGAGCGCTACGGCCCGCGCGTTCCCTGGTTGTAGATGGCGCCGGTCGTCCTGGTGGGCCGCCACCCCGCGCGAGGGATCCCGGTCGAAGTGGCCATCGAGGGCGATCGGATCACCAGGATCAGAGACCAGCCGGATTCTGCCTTACCCCCGCATCTCTGGTTGTTGCCCGGGCTCGTGGACATTCAGGTCAACGGCTACGCGGGCCTTGACCTCAACGGTCCCGACGTTGATCCCGGTGTCGTGACGCGCGTCATGCGGAGTCTGCAGGCGAAGGGCGTCACGCGATTCTGCCCCACGGTCTGCACGCAGAGCCACGACCAGATGCGGCGGACCCTGCGCGCTATCGCCGAGGCCTGCCGTACCGATCCGAGAGTGCGCTACGGCGTCGCCGGGATCCACGTGGAGGGGCCGTTTATCTCCCCCGAGGATGGGCCTCGTGGCGCGCATCCGCGGGAACATGTCAGGCCTCCGGACTGGGAGGAGTTCGAGGCGTTCCAGGATGCCGCCGGCGGCCGGATCCGCGTACTCACCCTAGCACCCGAGTGGCCGGGCGCATTGGCGTTTATCCGGCGGCTGGCTGGTACCGGCGTCGTGGTGGCCATCGGGCACACCGCGGCACCGCCGGAGGCCATCGGCCGGGCGGTCGAGGCTGGGGCTCGGCTCTCGACACACCTGGGCAACGGCTCTCACTCGATGCTCCAGCGTCATCCCAACTACATTTGGGAGCAACTGGCGGCGGACGACCTCTGGGCCAGCATCATCGTGGACGGCCATCACCTGCCGCCTGCCGTCGTGAAGACATTCGTGCGCGCGAAGGGCGTCGCCCGAACAATCTTGATCAGCGACGCCGTGGCGCTGGCTGGGTTGTCCCCTGGCGACTATGACTGGCTGGGGCTACGCGTCACGCTGGGCATGGACGGTCGCATCGGCCTGACCGGCACGCCGTATCTGGCCGGATCCACCCTCGACCTGGCCGCGGCCATTCCAAAGGTGATCTCGTTCGCGGGGGTGACGCTCGTCGAGGCCGTGACGATGGCGAGTACCAATCCCTCACGCCTGCTCGGGATCGAGTCCGGCATTCTTGAAGAGGGCGGCCGGGCCGACCTGATGGTCGCACACTACAAACAAGACGCCATGGCACTGGAGGTGCAGAGGACGGTGGTGGCNGGCGAGACTGTTTGGGACGCCNGNCAGGAGCCNCATTAACCGTCCCGGAGCTCACGCAACAGATCCACGGCTGCACCGATGACCAGTGCTTCGGCCTCCGGCGCAACCCTGCTCCATGGCGCCAGCCGGGTCTCGTAGCCGCCCTCGGCGAAGGCGGAGGCNGGCGGAACATAGCCGACCCCACCGTCCGCATAGCCGATCGGAATCGTATGCCGGAAGGGCGACCGCTCGCGAAGCCGGAGTCCTGACTCAGCGAAGAACTCTCCCGGCAGAGCCACCAGCGCAACGTCGCCGATCGCAAACGCCTGCACTTCAACGGGTTCTTCCATTGCGGTCCCGCGCTGCCTGACCCAGTCCCAGGCCAGTTCCGCGTACATGAGCTCAAGGCGGGCCGCGGTGGCGGCGCCTTCGGTGGCCGCCGCCAGCTCCAGCCCCTGCAACTGCTGGCGGAGTGCGCGGACCAGTTCCTCGGAGTCTCCCATGGAGGGGGTCTGTCGCAGCGGAAGTCGCAGCGATCGCGTTCGCGAGGCCAGCACTCCCCTGCGCCCGTCGTGGCGGGCCTCAACCGGCCGCGCGCTTCCCAGCGCCCGCACCGCCTCCTCGGCCAGCCGGCGGCCCAGCGCCTCGGCCCGCTCGAAGGTCCGGTCGGGAATCGGCAGGCCCAGGGCGGATCGATCAGCTGAGTGCCCAACGTTGATGTCCCCGCACGCTCCATTCGCGAACATCGCCCACCCACCCGTGGCGCGTTCCACGGCATCCACCATAAACCCGACATAGTCCCTCGAGATCAGGAGATTGTCGGGGCCCAATACCGTGGGATGGCACGCGTAGTGGACGAGGAGCCCGGGGGGCTTGCCGGGACGGTCACCGCGCAGCACGGTGAGTGTTGGATCAACCGGTCCATCCGCGCGTCTGCGGTTGTGGGCGACCGTGCCTTCGTGTCCCTGCCCGATGGCCAGAGTCACGGGCGCAATGTTGCGAGACGCGGCGACCACCACATCGGCCACCCGGTCTGCCAGAACATCGAGCCACTGCGGGTCGGGCGGGGCGCTGTATAGGACGAACGTGGCCGGCGCCGCATGCGTGTGNGTGGCCGCGACCATGACCTGGGAGCCCGGAATCCCCGTCACCTGCTGCACGCGCGCGCGCACCGTGTCCACAAAAGGAGTGTCAACTTCGCAGAGATCGCACAGCGCAAGGGCGACGCGCTGGCCAGCCTCCTCCAGGACCAGCGCCCTCGCGTAGAGGTGATCGTGGATGCCGCGTGCACCTTCCTTTCTGGCGCCAAAACCAGCAAGAGAGATTCCAACCGGCGGCGTGATCGTCGTCTGTGCCCAGCCTGCATGCATAGAGGGCTCCTAGAGCAAATCTTTGTAATGNTGAGCGATCTTGGCGACNGCACGCTCAACGTCGGCCAGATCTTTACGCGATCCCAGCAGGACATTCTGAGGCAGCCAGACGCCCTCATCCGCCCAGNCCCGGTCTGTGACATGNAGGGCTGNGCCGCTCCCGGCGCGGATCGGGATCCCCCTGGCTTCGAGCGCCTGGACGATCGCGGGCATCGAGTGCAGCGGGGGGTATCCCGGCATGGCCGGAATCCCTTCCGCGACGAGTGTCTCAATGAATCGCGGCTTCGGCAAACCGCCAAACGCTGCGGGCCGGTACCTGAAGATGTACAGGTATCGAGAATGCCGCGTCACCTGAGCGGGATANGCCAACGATTCGATCCCCTNGACCGCGCCAAGCAGGGTGTCCAGATGCGCGGCGTTCTCGCCACGCAACGCGATCTGACCATCGAGGCGGTCCAACTGNGCCAGCAGGATCGCGGCCTGGAACTCCGTCATACGGAGATTCCAGCCAAGCCGGTGGTGCTCGTACCACTCGCCNCCTGGAACGCGGCCGACGTTCTGCAGCGACCACACCGTCTCTGCGCGCCGCTGGCTGTTGGTCAGGACGGCACCGCCCTCGCCTGCCGTCAATGCTTTCGTGGATTGAAAGCTGAAAGTCCCGAGGTCTCCAATGGCACCGACGCGGCGGCCGCGCCACTCCGCACCATGAGCCTGGGCCGCATCTTCAATCATGGCCAGACCATGACTGGCAGCCAGGGTAGTCAAGGCGTCCATCTCGGCCGGGCCGCCCGCCAGGTGGACCGGGATGATGGCGCGTGTTTGCGGCGAGATGACGGCGGCAGCCGACTCGGGATCCAGCGTGTATGTGTCCGGGTTGATGTCCGCGAAGATCGGCACAGCGCCCAGATGCAGAGCGGCGCTGGCCGTCGCTATGAATGTGTAGGATGGGACGATGACTTCATCGCCAGGCCCGATCCCCGCCGCCCGCAGCGCAAGCTCGAGCGCCACCGTGCCGTTGACGCACGTCACGGCATACGCCGCCTGCTGGTAGGCGGCAAAGCGCCGTTCGAACTCCTCATTCAGGCCGCCGGTCGTTCGTCCCCACTGCCCGCTGCGCAGGGCCGTGAGGAGGAGCTGTTCTTCCGGATGACCGAACTGGGGCCACGGCGGGAATGGCTGCGTCCGGACAGGCGGCCCACCGAGGATGGCCAGGTCGGGCATCCTCAGTCCTCCCGGTTCAGAGGCGCCGCGATCCCTGCCGTCGCCAGCAGTGTTTGCCATCGTTGGAGGCACAACGTACTGGCCTCCAGGCCTCCTGCCGAGAAGGCCGACCCGCCCGGCATGAGAGCGACCTCGGGGCTCACCGGTCGGGCGATGCGGTAGTGCGTTTCCAGGGAGACAAAACCCGCATAGCCGTCCTCAATCAGCGTCGTGAAAATGCGCGCGTACGGAACCTCACCATCACCCAGAGGGACTGCCTGCGCGGATCCTGTGGCAAGATCGCGCCTGGCGTCCTTGATATGCACGTGCAGGAGATAGGGCTGCAGGTGAAGATATCCTTCGGGATACGGCTGTTCGCCAGATGGATCGTAGAGATCATTTCCCGGATCCCAGACGGCGCCCAGCGCAGGATGGTGGGCACGTGCCAGCAGTCCGGCAACCCTCCAGCAGTTCGAACCAACCACGCTGGGTTCGTTCTCGACGCCGAGCCGGCACCCGAAGGTCNGCGCGACGTCTGCCGCCCGCGCAAGATGATCCGCGATGAGTGATGGCACCGCAGCCCACGCGCCCTCCGCTGACGGTGCGTTTCCCCCTGCCCTGTCGCCCTGAGCCCAGAACGAAAACACCCGTGCGATGCTCGCCCCCAACCCAGTGCAGACGTCCAGACACCGTCTGAGCATTTCAAAATGTGTCTGAACCGCCGCCGGATCGTCCACCGCGCACTTGAAACATGGGGTCGCCACCGCACACACCGCCAGACCGGCGTCCATCGACAGCGTGCGCAGCGCATGAACGTCCGCCTGCGAGAACTCATGCGGTCGCTTCTCCCACGCGGAACGGATCTCGATGCCGTCCAGGCCGAAGCGCCGGCTCAGCTCGATCGCCTCGCGGGGCTGCTGAGATATCTCATCGGTAATAATCGCCCGCCTGAACATTAGAATGCCACAGGCCGGCCGGATCGCGATGCCTCGTAGATTGCCAGCACGGTGGCCATCGCCCGTCTGGCCTCCTCCCCGCTTACGGGGGGTGCGCGGCCCTCCTGGAGACTCGCGACAACCGCCCGGTACTGAGCGGTGAATTCGTCGCGGCCGAGCGCCGTTGGGGACTGGGCAGCAGTGACCGCCGCCCCAGGGGGGATTTGACGCTTGGGCTCCCCCTCGATCTCATACCGGACGATGCGGGTCTCCTCCAGGGCNATGGTCCCGCGCTCGCCGTGCAGGGCCAGGTGCCGCGCAAAGCCCGGGGTGACCGATGTCGTCCCGATGATGGTAGCCAGGCAGCCGCCTTCCAGTTCGGCCACGGCGACGGCCGTGTCCTCCACCTCGATCCGGCGAACCAGCGTGCGGGCGTATCCGTAAATCGTCCGCGGCGCCGCCTCGCGGGGCTGCTGAGATATCTCATCGGTAATAATCGCCCGCCTGAACATTAGAATGCCACGGGCCGGCCGGATCGCGATGCCTCGTAGATCGCCAGCACGGTGGCCATCGCCCGTCTGGCCTCCTCGCCGCTTACGGGGGGTGCGCGGCCCTCCTGGAGACTCGCGACAACCGCCCGGTACTGAGCGGCGAATTCGTCGCGGCCGAGCGCCGTTGGGGACTGAGCAGCAGTGAGCGTGGCCCCAGGTGGGATTTGGCGCTTGGGCTCCCCCTCGATCTCGTACCGGACGATCCGGGTCTCCTCCAGAGCGATGGTCCCGCGCTCGCCGTGCAGGGCCAGGTGCCGCGCAAAACCCGGGGTGAGCGATGTCGTCCCGATGATGGTAGCCAGGCAGCCGCCTTCCAGTTCGGCCACGGCGACGGCGGTGTCCTCAACCTCGATCCGGCGAGCCAGCGTGCGGGCGTATCCGTAAATTGTCCGGGGGGCGCCCGCCAGCCACACCAGCAGGTCGATCCCGTGGATGCCCTGGTTCATCAACGCGCCCCCGCCGTCTAGCGCCCAGGTGCCCCGCCAGCCGGCCGAGTCGTAATAGGCCTGCGACCGGAAGCTCTTCATCGAAAGGTCGGCCAGCAGCAGACGCCCCAGACGGCCTGCAGTGACGGCGGCGTGGACTTCCTGGACTCCCGGCGCAAACCGCGACTGGGAAATGACGGCCAGCGCGCGGCCGGTCTCACGGCTGGTCCGGAGCATCGCGTCGGCCTGCTCCAGACTAATCGCCAGTGGCTTCTCCACCACCACGTGTTTGCCGGCCAGCATCGCCGCACAGGCCATCTCTGCGTGCAGACCGCTGGGCGTGCAGATCGTGACGACGTCCACATCCGGCCGGCGCAGCAATGCCGGGAGGTCGGGCGTCCAATCGATCCCATGGGCCGCGGCGAATGCCTGGGCTTGTTCGGGGTGCTGCGAGGTCGCGGCCACCAGGGCGGCCCCGTCGGTGCGCTGGATCGCTGCCGCGTGGACAGGCGCGATGGTCCCGCAGCCCACGATGCCAAAGCGGATCGGCATCTATCCCTTCAGGCCAGCCAGGGTGATCCCCCGAATGATGCTGCGCCGGAGGATGAGGAAAGCAATGAGCACGGGAATCACAGTAATCACCGAGCCCGCCGTAATCCGGCCATACTCCACGGTGAAAGCCCGCTGGAACATGGCCAGGCCCAGTTCCATGGTGAACCGGCTGCGGTCGCTAGTGACGATCATCGGCCAGATGAAGAACGCCCACGCGTTCTGCACGGCCAGGATCGCCAGCGCCCCCAGGGCCGGTTTGGACAGCGGCAGCACCACCCGCCGGTAGATGTAGAACTCTGAGGCGCCGTCGATGCGCGCGGCGTCGAGGAGCTCGTCCGGGATCGTCATGATGCTCTGGCGCATGAAAAAGATCCCAAAGCTCATGATCAGCAGCGGCGCAGCGATCCCCGCGTACGTGTTGACCCATCCCAGCGCCTTGATCTGGAGATAGAACGGCACCATGTAGGACTCGAAGGGGATCATGGCGGTGCTCAGCACGATGATAAAGAGCAGGTTGCGCCCCGGGAACGCAAACTTGGCAAAGATGAATCCCACCAGCGAGGAGCTCAAGAGGATCGCCAGGGCCGAGGCCGTGGAGATGACGACCGTGTTCCAGAAATAGTTGAGCCAGGGAGCCGCCTTGATGACGTCCATGTAATGCGTCAGGGTCGGATGCGCCGGCCAGAGCCGCAGCGACGGGCTCAGGATCTCGGCCGATGGTGTGAGCGAGGTCGTGACCATCCACGCGAATGGCAGCAGCATGACGACTGCCGCGGTCAGAAGAATGGCATGGAGCGTCAGGCTGCGGGCGGCAGCGCGGGCCGCGGGCATGCTCAGCGATCCTCCCTGAACACACGCATGTGGACCAGGGTGAGGACCAGGACGGTCGCCAGGAGCATGGCGGCTTCAGCAGACGCGTACCCCACCTTGAAATATCGGAAACCGTTTTCCCACATGTCGTACACGAGCGTTCGGACCAGTTTGGCGGCGGCCCCCTGGATATCGCTGGTCATCATGAAGACAGGCGTGAACACGTTAAACGCGTTGATGGTCGAGATGACCACGACGAAGAGGAGCATGGGACGCAGCAGAGGGAGCGTGATGTTGCGAAAAACCTTCCACCCCGAGGCGCCGTCCACGGCCGCCGCCTCGTAGTACTCCTGGGGAATGTTGTTTAGCCCCACCAGGAACATCACCAAGTTGTACCCGAGCGTCTTCCAGACCATCACGATCAGGATGGAGATCAGCGCCAGCCGGTCATCTACCAGCCAGGCCTGGGCCGGCAGTCCCACGACGGCCAGGACCTTGTTGAGCGGCCCGAAGCGCGCGTCGTAAATCCACTTCCATACCACGGTGACGGGAACCCAGGGTGTGACCACCGGCAGGAAGTAGACGAGTTGGTAGATCGGGGCGCCGGTGATGCGGGCATTGACGGTAACCGCCAACCCCAGTGCCAACACGGTCCCCAGCACGACGCTGCCCGCCGCCAGAGTGCTCGTGTTGGCCAGCGCGGTCTGGAAGTTAGGATCGCGGAGCAGTTCGGCGTAGTTGCTCAGCCCGATAAAGACGCGGATCGGGCGGATCATGTCCCAGTTGTAGAACCCGGCCGCGAGCGTGGTAAGGATGGGGATGATCCGGAGGTACAGGAACAAGAGGAGCGTCGGGGCCANTCCNAGATAGCAGAAGACGTATAANCCCAGCGTCCGCCGGCTGACGGCGGGCCGGGCCCAGTGGGCGTTGATCGTCAGCGCTCGCCCGGGCAATGGCTGTGCTACTCAGACAGCAGTCCTTCTCGTCTCAGGATCTCGTTTGTCTCCCGGCCGGCTTCCTCGATCACCCGGGCGATGCCCGCCGGGTTGTCCACAAGCGACTTGTCCGCGAACGCCCGCTCCAGCCGCGCCGCGAGCTTGGTCAGGATCTCGTCGAAGGGACCGATGGGCAGGTACCAGTAGAACTCAAACCCCTCCGGCGCCTCGAAGAATGCCTTGAACTGCGGCGACTTCCGGATCTGTTCCTTGTAATCCACATCCTGCCGCGCGGGCATCCAGCCTACCATGTCCAGGAGCAACTGCTGGTTGGGTGGACGCATGATGAAGTTGATGAAGTCCCACGCCACATCGGCGTTCTTGGTCGATCGGGTGACGTACAGATTGACCGGATTGATGATGGTTCCCGCCCGCCGGAAGCGAGGGAGCGGGGCTGATGTGTAGAGGAGGCCGGGGTTGTTGCTCCGGAGGAAACCGATCACCCACGACTCGCGGGTAAACATGGCCGCCTGCTCGAGGGCGAACGCCTCCGCATCGCGCTTCAGTGTAGGATCGTCGCAATGGTACTTGTGGACCAGGTCGACGTAGAGCTTCAGCGCGTCGCGCCCCGCCTGATTGGTGTACCCCGCGCGGTACTTGCCGCCGGGGCGCGCCTCGATGATGGTCCCGCCGGCCGGGTACAGCCAGAACCACCACTTCTCGCCGACGCCGCTGCCGCCACCGAAGAGACGGAGGCCGATTCCGGCCCGCGTGATGTTCCCCGTGGCGTCCTTCTTGGTCAGCTTCTGACAGTACTCGATCACTTCATCCCAGGTCTGTGGGGCCCGGCGCAGGCCCGCCTCCTGGAACATTTTGATGTTCCAGAACATGATTTGCCGCCCCTGGAAGAACGGCACGCCGTATGTCTGACCCTTGTAGGTATTGATGAACTTCATGGCGTCGGGGAAGGTTTTGCTTCGGACGAAGGCATCCTGCGCAGACGGATTGGGTGGGATGAGTCCTGCCTCAATGAACCGCTGCATCGCATAGGTCGAGATTTCGAGAATATCCGCGGCCGTGTCGGCGGGAATTGTGGCCGCCAGTTTGCGTTCGAAGTCCCGCAGTGGATGAGTGAGGACGGTAATCTCCACGTTTGGGTTCGCCCGGCTGTAATCTGCGGCCATCCGCTCGTAGAAGGGCCCGATCTCCGGGAACCCGCCCCAGAGGTTGAGCCGAACGGTTGGAGCTCCGTAGGCCGGGGCGATAACAAGCAGGCCGCCGGCCAGCAGGGCGCAGAGGCCCAGGAGGCCGGAGTGGCCAAGTCGGTGCGTGCGCATGTGCAATCCCTCCCGTGCTAGCCAGCGCTCGTCAGTCTCGGTTCAGCCCGACGTGCGCCGCCTCCTGCCTGTTTTGGATTGTGGGCCTCGGCGGGGATTCCTGACCCTACGAAGGTACCAGCACAAAGAGAGCCTTGGAAATGGGAAGAGGACCACGCCTGGTCCTCTTCCCTGCTGCGAAGGCGGCTAGTAACCGGCAAGACCAGCGAGGCCCGCCGGCGTCCCCGTGAGCGACGGCAGCGATTCGAGCGAGCCGTCGGATCCTATCCGGAAAATCGCAATCGCGCCGAGGGCTGCCACCCGTGTGTAGAGGTAGATGCTATCGTGCGAGATAGCTATGTCAGTCGGATTGCCACCTGTCATGGCGGTGACTCCGCTCAGATCAAGCAGCGAGGCCGAACCGTCCTGGCTAATCGCGAAGCCGGAGATGTTCCCCGTGCCGGCGTTCGCGACGTAGCCATAGCGGCCGTTCTTCGTCACAACCGCCCAGCACGCGGCGCTCTGGCCGGTCATAACGTTAGGGCTAATGTCTGTCAGCGATCCGCCAGCGCCGATGCGATACGACGATGCGCCACCACCCGCACCCGCCTCCGAAACGAAGAGCGTGTCCCGCTTGTCGACGGCAAAACCGAAGGGGGTCGGTCCGGCCGACGGATGGACAAGTGGACCCGTAAGCAAGCCGCCGGTGCCGACCGTGTATGTATCGATGCGGTTCGTGGCGCGCTCCGTCACAATCACCACTGTGCCGTCGTCATTAAAGCCGACCTGCGCGGGGTTCGTCGAGGCAGCACTGAGCGCGCGCGCCGAGCCGGCGAGCGGCATCAGACCACCGTCGCGGTCGACGGTGAATCCGGAAATATTGTT
>JGI25384J37096_10000249_pt1 | contig 14163 bp, 13 predicted proteins | sample GraSoi013_1_40cm_4_FD_37096 | JGI IMG/M metagenome (IMG submission 37096)
CAACTCATTCCCCTCCCTGATCATCCTCCTCATCCACCGCGACGGGAGCATGAAGCCGGCGGAGGAGCCCAGAGAGAACCTGCCGCGCCGGTTCATGATGACGGCCTCCTGGTGGTCCATGTGGCCGAGCCTCCTGTTGAGAGGGAAGATTCCCGCTTCTACTCCGACTCCGAACCAGGCGCGAGTCTTTGAGATGGCGAAGCGCGCCCTCNTGATGGCACCCTCGATTATCTGGTCCATCCCCATCGGCTGAGCGTTAGTGACGGATGACGTGTCGAGAGATTCGAACCTGACGTCGGGAAAGAAGTCGGTGAAGACTCTCCTCACCCCCTCGAGCTTGGACGGGTTCTTCGTGCCGACGGCGACGAGCATGAAGAGGGAGGACGCCCAGACGTGAGTGATAAATCTTCGACGATGGGGCGGCCGGTATTATGTGACGCGAATTTCGTCCAGCATCTTCTGGACGTTGGTGAGGGGCGTCCCATCCTCGTGAGCTATCTCCTGCAGGGCGGGAGGGTTGCTACCGTAGCTCGGCATTCTTGCCGTCAGCCTCTCCTCGAAGGTCGGGATGTGCTCGTTCTGNTAGAAGACACCTAGCGGGGTGTGGTCTCCGAACTCGAAGCTCTTCGAGACCGCCTGCTGAATCTTCTGCGCGACCTCCTCGTCGCTTCCCGTATGGACGACCCCGTCGTATCCCCCCTCCTCGAGCTTGTAGGTCCTAGGCACCACCTTTCCCTCGATGTCGAGGTGTCCCTCCCCGGCCCAGTACTCCTTCGTCGTGACGTCGTTATACGTGGGGCAGGGCTGGAGAACGTCGACGAAGGCGAAGCCCTTGTGCTGAATCGCCCTCCGGATCAGGTCCTTGAGATGCCTGACGTCGTAGGCGTACCCCCTCGCGATGAAGGTGTAGCCCGCGGCCAGCGCGAGAAGGATCGGGTTGATGCCCTGATTGATGTTCGGCTTCGGGAGGGACTTCGTCTTTACCCCAAGCTTGAGCGTAGGGGAGGCCTGCCCCTTCGTCAGGCCGTAGACTCCGTTGTCGAAGACAATGTAAGCCATATCGACGTTCCTCCTACCGGAGTTGACGAAGTGGCCCGCGCCTATCCCCATCCCGTCGCCGTCCCCGCCTGCGGCAATCACCTCGAGCTTAGGATTGGCGAGCTTGATTCCAGTGGCGAAAGGCAGTGACCTTCCGTGGAGGGTGTGCACGCCGTACGTCTTGATGAAGTGAGGGACCTTCCCCGAGCAGCCTATCCCCGAGACGATGACGGTGTTGCTCGGGTCGATGCTCATCTCCGCTAGCGCCATCTGGACGGCGTTGAGGATACCAAAATCCCCGCACCCGGGGCACCAGTCGTTGTGCGCCTCCGTCTTGAGTTCCGAGAGCTTAAGCGCCACGGGTCAAGACCACCTTCTTGGGAGCATTCCCTTCAGAGACAAGCTTGACAGCCTCGTAGACCTCCTCCGAGGACATCGGGCGGCCGTTGTACTTCACGATGTACTGCTCTATCGGGATGCACGTCCTCTCCCTGATCAGCCCCCCGAGCTGACCCGAGTAGTTCATCTCGACGTCGACGATCTTCATCGCCTTCGAGAGGACCTCCTTGACGTACTCCGTGGGGAAAGGATGGATCAGCCTGATCTGGAGGAAGTTCACTATGATTCCGTCCTCCTTGAGCCACTCCATCGCGTCGAGGATCGCGCCCTTAGTCGACCCCCAGCTGACGAGCGTTATCGGGGCGTCCTTCGGCCCGAAGAAGTTCACCCTCTCCTTTAGGGGGATCTCTCTGTCCGCCAGCTCGAGCTTAGACATCCTCTTCTGCATCATCGCGTTTCGGTTCGTCGGGTCCTCCGTTATGTGGCCGAGCTCGTCGTGCTCGTCGCCAGTGTTCCAGTAGACGCCTCCCTTCGTGCCCAGCACCGGCCTGGGCGAAACGCCCGTCGGGGTGGGCTTGAATCGGTGGAACTCTCCTCCCTCGGGGGTTTGGAGCGTGCCCTTCAGGAGAGCGCCTCGCTCTATCTTCACCTTGTTGACGTCGTAAGGTGGAAGAGTGACGTCCGAGTTGGCGAGCGCCTTGTCAATCAGATGNATCACGGGGGTCTGATACCTCTCTGCATAGTTGAATACCCTCACGGTGTCGTAGAAGGCTTCCTCGAGGTCTCCGCTCGCGAGGATGAGTCTTGGGAACTCGCCGTGCCCCGCGTGAAGAGCGAACCTCAGGTCGCCCTGCTCGTGCCTCGTCGGAAGGCCCGTGCTCGGCCCTCCCCTCTGGTAGAGGGTGACCACAACGGGCACCTCNTTGATCCCCGCCCAGCCCAGCCCCTCCGCCATGAGGGAGAAGCCAGGACCGGATGTCGATGTCGCGGACCTCACACCCGTGAGCCCGCCCCCGATCGCCATCGTTATCGCGGCTATCTCGTCCTCCGTCTGGATGACGGCGATCGAACCCTTGTTCTGGAGCAGCTGCGCCTCCCCCACCTGCGGATTCTCGAGCGCGGCGGACCCGTCGAGGTCGATTACCTCGCGAGCCTCCAGGAACTCACTCTCATCGCTCGCCGGCGTGATCGGGTAGTAGGTCTGAAGCCTGCACCCCGCCAGCTCCTTGGCTATCCCAACGGCGCTGTTCCCCCTCACGAAGAGTCTCTTCTCGTCCGTCTTGACCGGTTGGAGCTTGTAGCCGAAGCCGCCGTTGTACTTCGTCCTGACGTAGTCGTAGGCCGCACCGACCGCCCCCGCGTTCATCTCTGCCACCTTCGGCTTCGACTTGAACTGGCGCCTGACTGCGTCCTTGACAGTCTCTTCCTCGTAGCCGAGGAGCGCGAACGAGGAGGCGACGGCCATCACGTTGACCATCCTTGCGAGGCTGCTCAGGGAGCTTTCACCGAATTGCTCTCCTACCTTCTTGAGTATCTCCAGGTACGGGATAGCGAAGATGTGGACGCCCCTCCTCCTAGCCAGCTCGATCACGTCCTTCATCTCGGTGCCGAGGCCGTTCGAGCTCAGCTCCCCGGTCAAGAAGTCCTTCGCGGGCGCCTCGATGGTGGGGATGTTCTCCACCTTGTTGTGCTCTAAGTCGGGGTCGTAGATGATCGCACCGTCCTCCCTCACCTCGAGCGCGTGCCTCGCGAGGGTCTCGTCGTCGAAGGTCGCGAGCATGTCTACTGTATCGACGTGGGACCTCAGGACCTTCTTGCTGAGTCTAACCTGAAAGTAACTGTGCTCACCCTTGATGTTGGAGTAGTACTCCCTCTTGCCAAAGACGTAGAGCCCCCCAGAAGCGGCGGCCCTAGCGAAGATGTTCGCGGAGGTATCGACCCCGCTGCCTTGAGCACCTCCAATCATCCAGGAGAAGTCGTCTCTCTTCAAATCCGAACTGTACTGCAAAGGGTGGATTCTTCTGTATAAGAGTATGGTTCATATAGTATGGACTGGTATATAGAAAGCATGGACGAGATGAGAAGGCTCCAGAAGGTCGGATACTCGACGCTCTCGCTGTCGATACCGAGTGACTTCGCGAAAGATTTAGGTCTCCGCGCGGGTGACAACATGCTCGTCAGGGAGGAGGCCGACGGAACGCTGAGGCTGATTCCCGCGGTCAGCGCGAAGAGGGTAAGCAGGGCCACGATAAGGACTGACCAACTCGACGGAGAGGACCTCATACCCAAGTTGATCATCGGATGCTACGCGCTGGGGTACGACACNATCGAGGTGGTGGGAAAGGATGGTCTTGACGAATCTACGGTTGACCTGGTAGTCAAGACGATGAGGAGGTTGAGGGGCCTCGAGGTAGTCGAGTCTCAGCCGAACAAGGTTGTCGCTCAGAGCTTCATAGACCCCACCAAGTTCCCCGTCGACTCGCTGATCAAGCGGCTTCAGATTCTCGTCTCGAGAAGCCTCGGAAACGTGATCGAGGCGCTGGAGAAGGGGACGACGGGGAGGCTGAACGAGGTGAGGAGGGTCCAAGACGAGGTCGACGAATTATACTGGCTGATTGTGAGNCAGCTGCTTGTCGCCCTGAACAGGAGAGAGATAGCGGGGGAGATCGGGATAGAGTCGCCGCTGCACGCTTCCGGGGACAGGGTGACCGCGAAGACTCTAGAACAGATCGGGAGCGTCATCATGGACCTTGCTGAGGAGATAGTGAGGCAGAAGGGGAAGGGTGCGAGGCTCGAGGAGAGGGTTCTCGTCAGCATCGAGAAGCTCGCGAGAAAGACGCAGGAATCCTTCAACACGACCGTGGAGAGCCTCCTGACGCCCGACATCAAGCTGATTGAAAGGTCGATGGGTCTTGTCAATGGTACACTTGAGATGGAGAGCGAGATAACTCACGAACTCCTGAAGTCGGGTGAGTACGCCTACCCGAGGATAATCGTCTCCTATTTCGGGATGCTGGCGAGGTACTGCAACATTATCATAGAGATCGCCTCGCACAGGTTCCTCAGGAAGTCGAGTAGGGTCGCCGCTGTTCAGCATCAGTAAGCCGCGCACGCAAATAAGTAGCGTAGGGGGGGGTGGAAAGTCGCGGAGGTGGCGGAGCCTGGTCAATCGAGGTAGCGGACTACACGCACGGGACTCAAGATCCAACGATGCTTCAGTGAGATGAGACATCCCGCTCCTTAGGGATTCGTGGGTTCAAATCCCACCCTCCGCACATCACGCTGAGTCCAGAGCGCTGGGCTCGCGCTAACCTGTACTATGCGCATCTTGTATTTCATGGCGAGCCGAAAGGGTGAAACCCAAGTGCAGAACTTCAGCCATATATTGACAAAAAGGGGGTAAGCGCCTCGCCGGGCGCTAACCTGTAGGAACGGCCACGGTGACGTCGCTTGTCGCCACCGGTGCCNTGGGATATTCATGTTTCATCTTTCTTGAAAGCCACGAGATAGCTACAAGTAGGACTGCGAAAGTCACAATCTGCATTTCGAGTCCGAACATCGGGAGCGAAGTGCCGAATATAGCTAGTCCGAGGGTCGCGGTGACCGGGAGCGCACAGCCAGGACAGGTGAACGTCCCCGCCGCAATCGCGATCGAGCCCAGGCTTGATACCCCNGCTAACCTGCGAGTCCTGAAGTTCGCCACGCTGATTGCTATCAGGANCCCAGTCATCGCGGCGATGACCACGTTCAGCGTGACCGTAGCCGCAAAGTAGCCGATACCCCAGTTCTTAATTACGAAATTAGGGGTGGTGAACTGGGTGAAATTGAAGAGGGAAGCCGAGTCGTCTCCCGCTGCCCGTATGGACAGGTAGTAGTAGGCGTAGCTAAGAACCACTGTCACGCCAGCTGCCAAGGCGAGGTATGGTGGCCTTCTTAGAGCGGACCACATCGTCATGTGTGTTCGTGGAGACGGCGAACGTTGGGGATAAAAGTCAAACGTTACCTCAAGGTAAGCATGTCAGGAAGGGAAATCGCGTGTAGGAAACGCGACTTCGGCTTTGTCCGCTCGGTCAGAGATGAAAGCTTCCTCAGGAGGGTTTTCCGCCGCTGCTGCTACCGAACCCTAGTTCCGCGCATATGCGATGGAAATCTTGGACGTTCGATTGCAGCCTAGGACTCAAGAAGTAGGCGACCCCATACCCCTCCCCTTCACTGACCACAAGTGAGTTCTTGAGCAGTATTCCAATGTGGTGAGTGATTGTTCTGTAATCCACTCCCAGCTTATTCGAAAGCTGATTCATATTGCACGGGCGCTCCGCCAGCTGGACGAGAATCTTCGCGCGAGTTTCGCCGCCTCGGGCGCCTCCCAGCACGTACCAAAGGACGCGGCTGAGTTCTTGGTCATCCGGCAACCAACCGGGGGCGTTCGCTCGCGATTTATTTGTTAGCTCGCACTGAAGAGATTCTGAAGAGATTCTGAAATAGGCTTAAGTCGGGAGGGGCGCCGCATGCATGTAATGCCCCCCCTTCTATCGCTGGCGATAGTTCTTTATTCGATCAACTCGGTGCTGCTCGCAGCACTGGCTTACGTCTATGGAAGGACCGCACTGTCCACGAGGGCCAAGTACCCACTCGGACTCTTTGTCTTCTCAACGCTGCTTCTCCTGCAGAGCGGAGGAACGGCGGCAGCCTACTTCTTTCTGTCGCCCTACTTCCTCGAGGAGGCCGTGCCCTATATGTTCATAATGGCCGCCTTTGAGCTCGCGGGGGTTGGGTTCCTGTTGAAGATAACATTGTGATGGACAATGTTTCATGAACAATATTTTCTTCCGGAAGGTTTCACCGTAGGAATCTGTGCGTCCGATTCAGCTAGCCAGCTCCCAGCCCTCCTCTCCTTCATCAGGGCGGAGAATTTCGGCCCAGACTTCGTCCTGGAGAAAGTGATAGTGGTGGCGAGCGGGTGCCCGGAATCTGTCACGTCGAAGCTCAAGGAGTTGGCATCATCCGACCAAAGGTTCCGAACTATCGTAGAACCTGAGAGGAACGGGAAAGCTCGGGCTATCAACAAGATAATTGAGTGCTCTGCGGGCAAGTACCTTGTCATGCTCAACGCTGACGCGTTACCCGAGGTAGGCGCAATCCGCCAGCTATTGACGATGGAAGCGAGCGACGTCAGGATAGGATGTGCGTCCGCCCGGCCTGTCTTCGAGGATGGAGACGGACTACTTCAGCGCGCCCTTTGGCTGATGTGGTCTGCCCACAGCCTGATGTCCCTTCAGTTGAACCATGCAGGTATCAGCAATCACGCATGTGACGAACTCTTGGTGGTCAGGAGGAGCTTGATCAAGAAAGTCCCTGCAAACCTGGTCAACGACGGAGCATACATCGGAGGCCTGGTGCACGCTCAAGGGTACCTTGTCAAGTTCTCGACTACTGCTAGGGTAAAGATCGAGGTGCCAACCAGACTGTCGGATTTGATTCGGCAAAGACAGAGGATAATCTTCGGCCACGTACAGGTGTGGAGGAAGCTGGGGCAACCTCCAAGGACGATAGAGTCCATGCTCTTCATGAAACCCTTCTTCAGCGTCAGGACCCTTGTGAGGCTCCTGTCGGGAAGACCGCGTTTGATTATGGCTTTGCCTGTCGTCGTAGCCAGTGAGCTGATTTCCACATTCATGGCGTCAATAGACGCCATCAGATTTCCGGAGAAGCATGCCGTCTGGAAGAGGACCGCCAGGTGAAATCCTGACTCTCGAAAACATAGAGGCCATAGTCGAGGTGGCCGTCAGGGCGGCATGCATGCACGAGTCTGCAGTCTCTCTGACCGATTTGGCTCGGTTGATGCCAGAGGACACGAACACAACCGACCTCGTCACAGCGTTCGAAAGTTTGCCAACACTCCGGGAGAATTATCTCCTGAAGGAAGGGTACGTTCTCAGCAGAAGTGAGGCCCATAAAGAGTTGTTCAGCGAATCTGAAAGACGCCGCCACTCGATTGCTAACATTACGCTCGCAAGGGTTCTCTCATCAAGATTGGGAGGAAGAGACGCGCTCGTATTTGCGGTTAGCGGCTCGACGTCATACCAATCGGCTTCTGTTCATGACGACATCGATCTTTTCTGCGTGACGCCAAGAGGCAAGATGTGGATTTTCCTGGCTAAGGTCTTGGTGCGTACAAGGGCGCTCCACCTACTGAGGAAATCGAGTCGCTCAGTCAACGTCAGCTGTGTCATGGATGAAGAATACGCGCGGACCATGTTCAGCACAGATCAAGGTCCGTTATTCGCTAGGGACGCCCTGATGGCCGAAGTCGTCCACGGGCGCGAAGCGTACGACGGACTCTTGGAGTCTGCTTCCTGGATGAGGCTGTATTTCCCCAAGCTCTATATTCTAAGAAAAAGTCTCGGTCGGGCAAAACTTCGGGCGCAACGCTCAACACCCGTCGGCCATGGGATCGCAAATCGCTTCCTCTACTTCGCATTTGGCTCCTACATTCGCGTGAAGGCGCGACTTCACAATCGACTGCTCGTCAAAGAAGGGAAGAGATCTTCGCTCTTCATACCGCGAATCGGCCTTGACCATCTTTTCTACGAGTCGGAGCGATATCTGACGCTCAAGGCGATATATTCGAGCATGAGACACGATGAAACTGATGTCTCCAGTCAACCCGCTTGGGAAGAAGGAAGACCGAGGAGCTCCGAATCGGACCGAACTCTCACGTAAGCCGGATAGTCGGAAACCCGCGAGGAGGATCGAATCTCCTGATTGACTTGGGTTAAAGACCTCGCTAAGCCGTTGGTGATCGGCCTCGTGATCAGAGAGTTCCTCGCGCCTTTTACGGGCCATCCCTGGGACTTTGAAATTTGGGTCAGACTCGGCGTCCTCCTCCAGTCTGGAACGAACCCCTATTCCCTCCTTCCGTCTGTCAGCGGTTTGAGTTTTGCACCGTATGCGTCGATGACTTCGATCAGTTACCCTCCACTTCCGGCCCTGATTTTCGCGGTAATCTACAGGTTGTACACGGTCTTGGGTTCCGTTTCTCCATTTCTGTATTACTTCTTGCTAAAGCAGCCGATGGTACTTTCCGATGCGTTGGTGGCCCTCCTCCTATTCAGGTTGCTCGCTCTAAGAGGGGACGAAGACAGGGCCCGAAAGATCGCGTCGTTGTGGCTCTACTTCCCCTTTGCAGTCGTCGTTTCTGCGATGTGGGGCGCTCTCGACCCGATTGCGCTCCTTCTCACCCTCGCAGCGCTGTATTCCTTCGAATCGAACAGGACGAATCTTTCGGCCGTCTTCCTCGGTTTCGCCGTCTTCATGAAACTGATGCCAGTGATATTCCTGCCCGTGTTTCTCATTGACAGAAGGCTAACTTTGAATCGGATCCCGTTCGTAGCCACGNCCATAGCGATACCCGCGCTGGGGACTGCGATTCCCACCCTCGTTTTCGGTTGGGGCTTCTTTAACTTCTACAACGCCGTTTCGTACCAAGCAGATCTTCCAGCGTTCGGAGGGATGAGCATCTTCTTTCCGCTCGCTTTTACGACTCCGCCCGACCTATTAGCCTTCGCTCTTGGTTCTCTCTGGTTGCCCGCTTTGCTTCTCGGTTACGTGTTTCTCTGGAACAAGAAGTTCGGGTTGGCCGAAGGCCTTCTCGTCACGGTTTTGATTTTCAGTGCATCGCGAACTGCGGTACCTGAACAATGGGCGGTCTATCCCATGGCCTTGCTTCTCGTCACCCTAGGAGGGGAGGCTTGGCGGCATTTTGTCGCCATAACCGGCATCGCATCGGCATTCCTGGTAACGAACAACGCCCTTCTCGTTAGGTTCTTTTCCCCTTCCTCTTTGGCCGCCTTCAATTGGGACCAATACGTCGATAACGCCTCCGCGTTTTCTGACTTTCGATACGCTCTGCTCGTAGCATTTTCCACGCTATTCTTTGCAGAGGGGATTTCGGTCATCACGGGCAAGAAGTCATTCCTTTTCGCTAAGCTAAAGGCCATTTCCGCTGTGAGCGCGCGAGGGGTACTCCCCTCCCTCGTCTACCTGGGGATTGTCTCGGTGACAGGTGGGCTCTTGGACTTCACGGTCACGAAGATGATCACTGACTGGAAACTGGCAATCGAGTCGCACGTCTTCTTAGGCCTGAGCTGGCTTTCGCTTTATCACATCATGTTGGTCGTGGTCTTCGAAAGCGTGGCGTTCATCGTGGTCTCCTTCTCTTGGAAGAACTTCTCCCAGTCGGTCGGCCTCTTGATTCTTCTGACGTCGCTCAACGTTGCTGCGAGCGGATTGGCGCTTGTCATCTTCAACTTGCTGGACGGCGCCCCGATTCTGGCCACGACACCGATCTACCTCGCAGGTTCGCTTGTTGTCTCAGAGAGGTTCTTCCTCACGTTTGTCTTGCTGACGTGCGGGCTGGGCATCCTATACCTTGCCGAGATCAGGTGGTCCGTCCTTCTGGTGCCCAAGGCGTTACGTCGAGCCTTCCAGGCCGTTCGTTGATGAACGGAGCCATGAAGATAGTCTATCTCCTTCTTCACGACTTCAGGTTCGCTTCCCTGAGGGTCGAGGACTTCGCGTTCAAGAGGTTCCACTTTTCGAAGGAGTACGCCAAGCGCATGGCTCAGCTCGGGCACGACGTCAAGCTCTACATCATGGCCGACGACATCGCGCGGAAGCAGGTCGTGGAGGTCGAGGAGATGGAAGTCAAGGCCTTCAACGTATCGCTCCAGTTCCCGCCCATGATGAGGTTCGGCAACGCCCACAACCTGGGCGTCTTGGGGGAGATTGAACGAGACTCACCAGACGTGGTACACCTACACAACTACTACCTCTGGAATTTCCTCTACACCGCGCCTTGGGTGAAGAGACTGAAGTTACCGCTTGTCGCACAGTTCCACGGAACAGACCCAATACGGAGAGTAAAGGCATCTATCTTCTATCCGTCTCTTAGACTATGTGACCGCCTGCTCGTTCCTATCAGGAGCGAGGAGGACTTTCTGATTAGAAGCATGAGAATCCCAGCGAATCGCGTGTGGAGGTTCCCGAGTACGGGGGTAAATACTCAACTCTTCCGCCGGACAGCAGCAAAAGAAGAAGACCCGCTTCTGCTCTACGTGGGCAGGATACCCGAGCCATCTTCGTACCGTTGGGAGAAGGCTCCGCAGTATCTACTCCCGATTCTCAGCGCGCTCCGGAAGAACGGCGTCAGGGCTCGCCTCATGGTGGTGGGCGACGGCCCCGGATTGCCTTCACTCTCCAGAGACGCCGAGAGATTGGGGCTACGAGACTCCGTTCTTTTCTTGGGAGAACTCGCCAATGAAAGACTGCCCGAGCTCTATTCGCGCAGCTGGGTGACGTTCGTACCAATACATATGGAAGACATAGAGCCGTTCTGGGGAGGCACTTTGCAGGAATCTCTGGCTTGCGGGACTCCTGTAATCGCGTTCAATGCCGAATCACCTGGATTCAGGAAGTTCGGTTTGTTGGTCTCACCCAGGGCTGAGAGCGCATTCAAGCTAATCGAGACAGCTCTTGCCAATCCGGCTAGGCTAGTCTCAGCAGGGGACGAAGGGCTAGAGTTCATCAAGGAGAACTGCGATTGGAATACTCTCGCTCAACGGTTGAACTCGTTGTACTCGAGCTTGGTAAAATGACCTGAAGATGTCTTCGCAAGGCCAATACATCAGACTGGAGACAACGGGGCGGAAGACAGGGAAGCCTCACCATGTCCTCTTGCGGTTCGTAACGGTGGAGGGGAGGATAGTTGTCTTTCCGGAGAATAATTCTGCGCAAGATTGGGTCTTGAACCTGAAATCTGATCCCAAAGTGCGCGTGCACAACGAAGGAAGGGTCATCCAGGGTGTCGCGTCTCTCAGGCACGTAAAAGGCCTCGGCGACCCTTTGCTTTCGGTCTTCTCAAGGAAGTACGGAGACGAAGTGGTGAGAACAACGTACTGGGGGCAACTAAGCTACGTGGAAATCAGACCTGTGGGGGAGGCTCTAACGGAAGATTACTCTGAGCTGGTCTACGCGGACCTCGAGGCTGCCTTTGACGGAGTCGCGGAAGACTACGACCGACACATCTTCGGGAATTCCATGAATGTATGGCTCCGCAACATGTCCCTGAAGGTGATGAATGGCATCTTTCATCCGGGAGAAATCGTCCTGGAAATAGGATGCGGAACGGGCGCAGAGACGCTTANCCTGGCCGAGCGGGGCGTAAACGTGGTCGCGTGTGACATCTCGAGCAAGATGCTCGAGGTGCTAAGAAGCAAAAGCAAGAAGCTTGGATTGGCTCACAGGATAACCCTCCTCCACTGCAGGCCCTACGAGCTAAAGGAGAAGGTGAATGAGCTCGGCATAGAATCGGTGGACGGAGCCTACTCGACTTACGGAGCGATAAACACTGATCCCCGCCTTGACGATTTCCTATCTAACCTTCATGCACTCCTCAAGTCTAACGCTCNCCTCTTGCTCGGCGTGTGGAATAAGTACTGCCTTTACGAAATACTGGGGTATGCCTTTCGTGGCAAGCTTTCGATGAGTGTTGCGAGGCTCACCAACCCTGTTCCTTTGGGCAAATCTCGCTTCTGCGTGACCACGACGTCCTACTCCGTGGGCTCGCTAAACAAAGCGGTGGCAAGGTACTTCAAGTTGAAGAGAGTCNATGGCGTGTGNGTCCTCCTCCCTCCGTCCAACCTGACGAAGTATCTCCCTGGCGAGCCAGGGCTCGGCTGGCTCAAGAAGGTTGACATGGTTTTNGGAGGAGTATTCCCGCTGAACAGGTTGGGAGATCATTTTCTGGCCGTCTATTCGAAGATCGATGGTCATGATGGATGACAGTGATCTGACAATCTGCGTCTGCACCTACAACTCCGCAGGGACTCTGGAAGGATGTCTGTCAAGTGTGCGGCGCTCTGCGCCAGACGGCAGGCTCCTCGTAGTCGACCATGGCAGCACTGACAGCACACGAGAAATAGCGAAGAGGTATGACGCATTACTGATCATAGAACATAAGGGATTGGGATATGCGAGACAGCTCTGTTTCGATAGCACAAACACGGAGTACCTTGCCTTCGTCGACAGCGACGTTGAGATTAGGGACAATCGTTTCTTCAAGACCGGTGCGAAGATCTTAACGGATCAGAAGCGTGGCGCAATCGTAGGCATGGCGGAGGGGCACAGGTTTGCTTACGGCCTTCCCGCTGGATTACTGCTATTGAGAAAGAGAGATTTCAAGGGAAGAGTGATACCCGAGTACATCGACGCCAGGGAGACGTACTTTATCGAAAAGAGACTTTCGCAGCTGGGACTGAGGGTAGTCTATCTCGCTGATGCGATGATCCATCGCTCTCAATTCAGGAAGTTCAAGCCTGAATGGGAGGGAGCGAATACAAGGCTCGCATGCGGCCTCAGCCTTCGACAGCTTCTCTTTGCATTTAGGGTGGTTGTGTTGATAGCCCTGAACAGCAGAAGCATCAAGAACTTAGCGTATACTCCAATCTTCTATCTGAAGTTTCTTCGAGGTTTCGTGGAGCCGTCGAGGTGGAGGAGGCTTCAGCGAAAGGGGGGAGACGCCTGAAGATCATCAATGAGGCTACGATGTTCAAGATACTCGTTGAAGGGAACGGAATGCTGCTCTCCGTGACAACGAAGAAGAGAGCGTTTTTCTTTTTCGTTTCGCGTAGATTCATCGGCTTGAAGGTAGCCCCGACGACAGATCCATACCCTGGAATAGTCGAGATCTGTGATTACGATATCTTGAGAATCCTTTCACAATGGGACAGGCTACACTCGGTGAAATTCGAAGGCTAGCTAAGTGGCGACGAAGAATCGCTCTGCGTATTCCAAACCGCATTCCTCGCCAACCTTCCTGGCGTGAGACAAGATCAGGTCTGATTGGTCAGTCTGTGTCAGGTAGAGTCTTGAATAGAGTCTCTTCCTCCGCAACGCGTTCTTGGTGAGTGGAAGGCATCTCGCCTCTACCCTTCCACAGATTTCCCCGACTTCAATGGCAAGCTCCTTTTCAGTCGCTCCAAGGTCCTTCATCCTAGCTGCGTACGGGAGGTCTTCGTAGAAGAACATGACGGTCTTCCCCTTCATTCCTTTCCAGATTGACAGAGCGAAATCGCGGACAAACAGATGGTCAGGATGCCCTCCAACTCCTAGGGGAGAGTAGAGTTCGGAGAAGGTCGGAGTCCCTTCGCTAGCATATCCAGTTCTCTTCTGCGTTATCGAGGAGTCTGGGAGGTTCTTGTAGGATACTCTCACTCCCATAAAGTTCAACAAGAGCCTGTCTTCGAGTTTCCTCAGAAGAGTAACGGCGGGTCTAGAAAGGAACCGCCATCTCGTGAAGCTGGAGACGTTGAAGAAAACGATTGCAGATCTCGATTTGGAAGTGTCGGTCAGTGCAGAGAACGTTGAATAGACCAAGTCGTCCGGATGGGGGGAGAGGAAGAGGGAGAGTTCTTTTTTCAAGCCCTCTTGAGGGAGGTGCGGTCGGCTCGTTAAAAGGATGAGCGGATTGAAGATCCTCGTGCCTTGGTACGCTTACCCGCCCCACAGCAGAGAACGGGTCGGCGGCCTCTCAGTGTCGCTGTGGGAAATAACTCACGGTCTGAAGAGGAGGGGGCTGGAGGTCGAGATCCTCGTCCCCGGCAAAGGAGAGGACGAATTCGAAAGCGTGGATGGAATCCGTGTCATCAGGTCGGCTCTTGGCAGGGATGTGTTGGATGGAAGAGCTATTTCTCCGCCCCAGGTCAAGAAACTGGTCGATACCTACGA